>JAAUXZ010122912.1_pt1 | contig 29309 bp, 23 predicted proteins | sample 7278131 | NCBI WGS metagenome assembly JAAUXZ01 (sample SAMN14350119, study PRJNA611818) | marine sediment metagenome | isolation source: surface marine sediment (3m) | place: French Polynesia: Moorea | collected 2018-08 | reverse complement strand
CTGTTGGCAGAGGTTGGTGCCCTGTTTGTTCAGAAGAAAGTTGTGCATCGAACCATGGCTGCGGTGACACAGACTGCAGTCCTCGGTCACCGGATAGTGCTCCCAGAGATATGGGCCGCGTTTCTCGGCATGACATTCGTAGCAGTTATCGTTGATGCTCAGCTGAGTGAGCATGGCCGGGCCATTGGAGCCGTGGGAATTGTGGCAGTCGCTACACACTACCTTACCTTCGCGGATGGCATGGGTGGAACGTTGATAGGTTTGGGCTCGGATATCGTTATGACATTCGTAGCAGACCTCTGCCTCAGTCTCTCTGTCCATCACCTTGCTGGGTTTGTGCGAGTTGTGACAGGCAGAACAGGGGACCTCTTCGATTTCGTGCAGGCTGTCGTGCCAGTTCAACATCGAACCGCCCTGATGGCACTGAAGGCACATGGTGTTTTGCGCTTCCACGGGCGACGCCTTGGCTCCGGAAAATGCAACCAATGCACTCTCGACGGTTGCGGGGTCTTTGTCGCCGGCCGCTATATAGTTGATGATGTGCTTCTCGCCGGGTCCATGGCAGGACTCGCAGCCGTTCATGGCAAAGGGTGTCCTTGCGTCGGCCGATTGACCATGGGATTCCCGAATGATCTGCTTATGTTGACTTTCATGGCACTGCAGACAGGCCTCCACCCCGACGTACTTGCCTCCGGCTTCAGCCAAGGCCTCAAGACTGTTGGGATCATCGGAGTCCACTGCCGCAACAGTGGCTGCATGGAACAACAAGAAAAGAATCGTGAGCAGATAGGTATAGACGCGCTGTGAGGAACGCATAGTTTGTTCCCTTCCTTATGTACTGTTTTTTCAAGAATCCTGGAGAAGCGGGGCGCCAGGAAGTTAGTTTTTGTATGTAAAAAAGCAAACAGGCCCAGACGCAATGACTTGCGGTGGGCAGAATTTACAGAGACGCCATTAAGCTGGATTAGAGAAAAAACTTGGGATTCACTGCGGAGGACCCGGGGTTTCTCATTCGCTCCTGCAACGTCGTTGTTATAGTTTGTTTAGTAGTTATCTTCCCGCCTGTCAGCCATTAGTAAAGAAAACAAAACGCCATGTCAAATTTCACGATCAAATGGTTAAAGAAAGCAGGGTTATCCCTTATAACCAATTGTCGGGATTAGGGAATTATCCATATCTCTGGCAGTAAATTAATTCCGCTAGGCCTGGCAGTTTGCGGGTCATCTCGAATGACTCTGGTGAAATGTACCGCACATGGCAGATCAGGAATGGGTGTTTATTGACGCGAAGCGATCGGAGGTGCCAAGAAGATCTCTGACAATCTCTGCCTGAAGGCTGTCTCGTTGCTGGGGTGAGTCCGCCGCAGGATTCCCGCATCCTGCAGCAGGTCGATCAGCTTTTGCGGGACGGTTCGGCTGTCTCCGACAATCTCGGCATGTCCGGCTCGCACCACCTGCTTCGCCACCACAGGGGCGTTGGCATGGCTCGGCAGGGCCTGTTCCTCCAAGCTGAAGACATAGTCGTCCTCGAGACAGCGTGCTTGGCGCCAAGCACGGCAGCTTTTGCGCTCATCGGTCTTTACCAGCAGGTGCCTTTGCACGCCGGGATTGAGCGACCCTGGATTACGCATGAAGTCGGAGGCATAGGTGATCTCATACCATTTGTCGCCACTGATGAGCATGCAGATGGGAACAACCAGCCCGACACTGATGAGCCGGGCAGTGGTCGAGGCGCAATGATCTGCAGCGGAGATACCGGAAAAGGGTGATGAAAGGGTGATGAGCTGTTGCGGACTGGAGAGCAGCGCTGGTGCGGCAGGGCCGGAATCGCGCAACGCATGACGGGCGATCAAACCACCCTGACTGTGACCGATCAGAGTCATCGGCTGGTGATCCAGGGCCTGGGACAATCTGTCGAGGGCCAGCCGAAGGTCGTGTCCAACCTCTTGCAGACTGTCACGGTCGTTATACTCATAACAGATGGCCTGTTGACCCTGCAAGGCAAAGACCTCGGCCAGAGAGCGGAAACGCCCGGATGACGCCAGACAGCCATGTACCAACACCACTACGGGCTGTTGGGAATTGAGGCTGAAACTGCGATCCTCCTGTGCGGTACAGGGCCCCAGCCCAGCTATCTCGAGGGTCAGGTCGGGTGGTGGAAGTCGGCCCCTGTCAATGGGTTCCAAGGCCCCGTCGTCCCTGGGCAGCTGGGCGCAGCTAGCCAACATGAGCAGGCTCATCCCCAGCGAGGCCGTCAAGATACCTGTCGATCGATCATTCACTGTGTTGCCTGTTGATACATGGAGTTCATCAGCCTTGGGCTGTGCTACTGTTGGACCTGTAACTCGATGGTACCACTCACGTCAACCCGTATGGACTGACTGCCGGCCTCCAGACTGGGAGGAGCGACGGCTGCCTCCATCGCCATCATGCTGGCACGCATGCGCACCGGTTGAATCGGCTGGCCCGAAGTGTTGATGTTCATCTGGACCAGACGGTACTCCTGACGCCCCAAATGCTGGGTGACCTGGGCGGCACGTTTCTGAAACGAGCTGATGGCCTGGCCAATCAATTTCTCCTCGGCTGCCTCTCTTTGGGCGGGTGAGATGCTGTAGTTGAGTGATTCCAGGGCCAGGGTGGACTGCAGCTGACTCAGCAGTTGACTCAATTTAGGCGAGTCCTGGCTCTCGATGCGGATGGTCTGGCGCACCCGCCAGCCGGTCACCCGCTGTTGGTGATAGGTGGGGTAGGTCTGGTAACCCAGGGTCTGCAACTCGATATCCTCAACCTGCTTGACCAGGGCCACCACCTCGCTGATCTTCTGGTTGACTTCGTCAGCGAGCCGCGAGAGATCGCTACCCTCCTGTTGCGCGTAGAGCTGAGCAGTCAGCGTGTCGTTCTCCACCTGCATGGAGGCGTTGGCGGAGAGCTGTACCTGGTCGTAAATCACGGGTTTGTCTCCGGCCCTGAGCAGCGGAGAGCAGAGTATTAGGGCGATCAACAGAACCGAAGCGTAACGAATGGGCAGAGAGATCATGGTCGTACCTTGTTGGTGAAGACGTTGACTTTGATGAAGTGTAGATCGGATGAGCACCCTTGCGCGATGCATGAAGAGAACCTGATAGAGGGTTGATCATTGCAGATGTGCTCTCGTCAGACCTCGTCAGCCAGCATGTTGGAAGCCGATCGGCGCTCAACCGACTTATCCTCGGCCAGCAGCATATAAAAGGCCGGTTGTACAAACAAGGTGAAGAGAGTGCCTATGCCCAAACCGGTGGCGATGGTCAGGCCGATGCTGAAGCGGCTTATTGCACCGGGTCCCGCTGCGGTGAGTAGTGGGATCATGGCCACTACCAGGGAAGCGGAAGTCATCAGGATGGGCCGCAGGCGGATGCTTGCGGCCTCTACCACAGCATCATGTTTGTTCAACCCCTCATGCAGCTGCAGCTTGTTCGCAAACTCGACGATCAGGATGCCGTTCTTCGCCACGACTCCGATCAGGGTAATCAGCCCCACCTGGGTGTAGATGTTCAACGAGGCGAAGCCGAGACTGATGAAGGCCATGGCCCCGGCCAGGGACATGGGTACGGAGATCAGGATGATCAGGGGGTCTCGCCAGCTCTCGTACTGTGCAGCCAGCACCAGATAGATGACAATCAAGGCCAGTACGAAGGTGGTCATCAACGCGCTGCCCTCCTGGATGAACTGGCGGGAATCGCCGGTGTAGTCGTAACTGAAGCCTTTCGGAAAGATCTCGTTGGCGATGTTCTGTAGGCTGCCTAGAGCCTCGCCGATGGAGACCCCCGGCTGCATGACGCCTTCCACGGTGAGTGCGTTGAGCTGCTGATGCTGGCTGCGCTTGGCAGGCTCCACATCCTGTTCCAGGCGCACCACGCTGGACAAGGGGATCAGTTCACCACTGGTGGTACTGATGCGATAGTCGTTCAGCATGCCGGTGTCGAGCCGGAAGTTGCGCTCCAGTTGCGGGATCACCTTATAGCTACGGCCTGCCATGCTGAAACGGTTGACCTCGCCTCCGGAGAGCAGATTGGCCAGATTTCGGCCGATGTCGGCCATGGTGATGCCCAGGTCCGCCGCCCGCTCACGGTCCACATGGATGGTGGTAATGGGCCGGTCGAATTCGACGCTCTTGGACAGGAACATGAACTGGCCGGTCTGCATGGCGCGGCCGATCAATTGATCGCCGATCTCCACCAGCTGGTCATACTCTTGATCGGAGGTGATAACGAACTGCACCGGCAGGCCGCCCCCTGAACCTGGCAGGGAAGACATAGGAAAGAGCACCGTGTTGAGCCCCGCCACCTGGGAGACCGCTCCCTGTAGCTGGGGTTGCAGTTCCATCTGGCTGCGCTCCCGTTCGGTATAGGATTTCATCTTGAAGCCGCCGAAGATGGTGTTGCTCTCCATGCCCAGAATGTAGAAGGAGTCCGACTTTTCCGGATACTGGTCAAAGATCTCGTTCATCTGGCTGGCATAGGCGATGTGGTAGTCCAGAGTCGCGGTACGCGGAGCGGTCGCCATGAAGAACAGGATGCCCTGATCCTCGGTGGGGGCCAGCTCGTTCTTGCTGGAGATGAACAGGAAATAGATGGAGACGAGCACCGCCAGGGCGAACAGCAGGGTGATCGGCACCGTCTTCAGACTGCTGCTCAACACCCGCCGATAGCTGTTGGAGAGCCAGTGGAAGAAGCGTTCCACCAGCTTCTCGAACCTGCCTTCGTCGCTGCCGGGCTTGAGAAACTTGGACGCAAGCATGGGCGAGAGGGTCAGGGCCACCACCCCGGAGATGATCACCGCGGCGGCCAGGGTAAAGGCGAACTCGGTGAACAGGGTGCCGACCAGGCCGCCCATGAAGCCGATCGGTGCATAGACCGCCAGCAGGGTGGTGGTCATGGCGATGATCGGCATGGCCAGTTCCCTGGCGCCCTGGATTGCCGCCTCGAAGCGCCCCATGCCCTGCTCGATGTGCCGGTGCACGTTTTCCACCACGATGATCGCGTCGTCCACCACCAGACCGATGGCCAGCACCATGGAGAGCAGGGTCAGCAGATTCAGCGAGTAACCGAGCAGGAACATGATGAAGGCGGCACCGATCAGCGACAGGGGCACCGCCACCGCGGGCACCATGGCGGCGCGCAGCGAGCCCAGGGACAGATAGATCACCCCGAGTACGATCAGCAGGGCCTCGCCCAGGGTACGGTAGACCTCATCGATCGCGTCACTGATGTAACGGCTGGCGTCATATGGGATGATTACATTCAATCCCAGGGGAACATTGGCTTGTATCTTGGGGATCAGCTCGGTGACCCGAGCCGCCACATTCAGCGGATTGGCCCCGGGGGCCGGTTCGATGCCGATGAAGCTGGCGGTCATGCCGTCGCGCCAGGCGGTGGATTCGTAGTTCTCACCGCCGAGTTCCACCCGCGCCACGTCTCTCAATCTGACCAGGATGCCGTCGTCCTCCCGCACCACCAGATTACGGAAGCCCTCCGGGTCGGCCACGTCGGTGGTGACAAGCAGGTCCTCCCGCACATACTTGCCTTTCACGCCACCCGCACCAGACAGGTAGTTGTTGGCGCGCAGGGCTGCGGCTACCTGATCCGCCGAGACACCCAGGGCGGCCATGCGCTGGGGGTCGAGCCAGACCCGCATGGCAAACTCCTGGCCGAAGACCTGGGCCTTGCCGACCCCCTCCAGGGCCTGCAGTTGGGGTTTCACCACCCGCTGGATGTAGTCGGTGATCTGCGGCCGGGACATGTTTTCGCTGTCGAAGGCGATATACATCAGCGCCGTGGCATCGCCGGTGGTGGAGTCGATCACCGGATCTTCCGCATCCGCCGGCAATATGTTGCGTTGACTGGCTACCTTGGCCTGGATATTGGCAACCGCAGTGCTTGCATCATAGTTGAGTTTCATGTGGGCCTCGATCTTCGAGACCCCCTGGGTGCTGGTGGAGGTGAGGAAGTCGATGCCCTCGGCCTCGGCGATGGCCTGCTGCAGGGGCGTGGTAATGAAACCCTTGACCAGTTGCGAACCCGCACCGGGGTAGCTGGTAGTTACAGAGACCACGGTATTTTGGGTCTCCGGATACTGACGTACCTCCAACAGGCCGATGGAGCGCAGCCCCACGAGCAGGATCAGCAGGTTGACCACAGTGGCCAACACCGGTCGCTTGACGAAGATGTCAGTGAAATTCATTGGGTCTCGACCTTGTCGTCATCCAGCTCTACCCGGTTATCGATGCTCACGGATTGACCGGGGCGCAGCTTGTTGTGACCGGCCCGCACCACCTGTTCGCCGGCCTCCAGACCCTGCACGATCTCCGCCCGTCCGTCCTTCACACTGCCGGGTTCCACCTGCCGGCGGGCGACGCTCAGTTGTCCTGCCTCGTTCTCCGCCACTACCATCACGAAACTGCCGTAGGTGTTGTAACTGATGGCGGTCTGGGGAATCGTCAATATCGCCCGGTCTTCGCCCACGATCGTATGGACCTCGGCAAACATGCCGGGGCGCAGGGTCCCTTGGACATTGTTCAATGTGGCGCGCAGCTTGATTGAGCGGGTACCCTCCAGCAGCGCAGCATCAATCGCGGTCACCTTGGCCTCAAAGGTTTCGTCAGGCAGGGCCTCCACCGTGACCCGTACCGGTCGGCCGATGCTGATTTGCTGGAAATAGCGTTCCGGCAAGGTGTAATCGACATAAATCGGATCAAGGGATTGCAGCGGCACGATACCTTCGCCCGGATTCAGATACTGGCCTTGGTTTACCTGCCGAATGCCGAGCACTCCATCAAAGGGGGCGAGGATGGTCTTGCGGGAGACTACCGCCCGCTGCTCCTCAACCCGGGCCCGGGCCGACTGCAGCTTGGCCTTGGCCTGATCATAGTCGGAGCGGGAGACCGCCTTTTTGGGCAGCAGATCGGCGCTGCGCTTGTATTCGACTTCAGCGAGGCGCTGGTCGGCTCGCAGGGCGGTCAGGGCCGCCTGATCCACCGTGGCATCGAGTTTGATCAACGGATCACCCTGTTTGACCTGATCTCCGGACTCGAAGAGGATTTCGCTGACGATGCCGGCGGTCTCGGAGCTGACCTGCACCCCATGTACCGCCACCAGGCTGCCTACCGAGCGCAGGCTGGGTTGCCGTTGTTCAAGTGTCACCGAGGTTGCCGCGATCACTGTCGGCGGCATCGGTTGGGCCATCTGCGCCTGCATCTGCATGGCCTGCTGGTTCTTCAGGTAAAAGATGCCACCGAAGATACCGCCCAGCAGTAGCAGGAGTATGAGGAAACGCTTGAATATCATTCTTATCGCTCCAAAGGGATCTGTCATCCGGTAGTGAATGATACGCGCAAATGCCCGAGCAGTCGTCTTGACCAGCTCCCGGGTGAGGGTTGACCGATTGAAGATCGGTAAAATGCCCGAAGCTTGAGGTGAATATACCGCTCTCGGCCCGTCGAATTTCCCACCAATGACTTGGGAAATTGATCCGCTCGGCGTAAACTCTGCCGCTTTGTGTCTTTGCAGTACCGGTTTATCTACCGGCGGAAGCAAGGCATTGCTCAGAAGAAGAGGGTTTAAGCCCAAGAGGGAGGAGCCGTACCGATGGCCTACAAGAATCGATTACACCGCAGTGAACTTGCCGTACCCGGCAGCAATTGGCGCATGCTCGAGAAGGCCCCTACTGCGGGGGCGGATCTGGTGTTCCTGGATCTGGAGGACGCGGTGGCGCCGGACGACAAGGAACAGGCGCGCCGCAACGTGATCAAGGCACTGAACGAGTTCGACTGGTCGCATTGTTCCGTCTCCGTGCGTATCAATGGCCTTGACACCCATTACTGCTACCGGGACATCGTCGACGTGGTGGAGCAGGCGGGAGACAAGCTCGACACCCTGCTGGTGCCCAAGGTGGGCAAACCCTCAGATCTGCAGTTCGTCGCCCTGCTGCTGGAACAGATCGAGGCGGCCAAGGGCTATGAACAGATCAACCTGCACGCCTTGATCGAGACCGCCATGGGCATGGCGAATGTGGAGACGATCGCCCAGACCTGTCCGGATCGACTGGAGGCCTTGGTGTTCGGGGTCGCCGACTATGCCGCCTCCACCCAGGCCCGCACGGTGAGCATGGGCGGCCCCAATCCCGATTACCGGGTGCTCGGCTTTGCCGATGAGGCGGGGCTTCGTCCCAGCTATCTGGGTGACCAGTGGCATTTCGCCATGTCGCGCATGATCGTCGCCTGCCGCGCCTACGGGATCAGGCCCATCGACGGGCCGTTCGGGGATTTCAACGATCCGGAGGGTTACCTGGCGGTGGCCAAGGCCTTCGCGGCCCTGGGCGGGGAGGGCAAGTGGGCCATCCACCCCACCCAGATCGAGCTGGCCAATCAGGTCTTCACTCCAAGCGACAAGGAGGTCGAGCGGGCGCGGCGGATCGTCGCGGCGATGCAGCAGGCGGCGGCCGAAGGTCGAGGTGCGGTCAGTCTGGATGGCCGCTTGATCGATGCGGCCTCGATCCGTCAGGCCCAGGTGATCATCGAGAAAGTCGAGCAGATCGAACAACACACGAAATAAGCGCCTTACTCTGGAGAGGGCGGGAGCGCTGTGAGGAGAGAACATGGACATTCATGAATATCAGACCAAAGAGCTGTTCCGCAGCTACGATATCCCGGTGCCGGACGGGCGGGTCGCCCATTCCGGCAAGCAGGCCCTGGCGGTTGCGGAGGAACTCAACGGTGAGCGTTGGGTGGTGAAGGCGCAGATCCATGCCGGCGGCCGGGGCAAGGCCGGCGGGGTGTTGATGGCGGATAATCTGGAGGCGGTGGAGCAGCATGCGGACAAAATGATCGGCATGACCCTGGTCACCAAGCAGACCGGCGAGGCGGGCCGTCTGGTGCAGCGGGTGTTGGTGGAGCAGGCCCATGCCATCGCGCAGGAGTTCTATCTGGGTCTGGTGATCGACCGGGCGACCCAGCGTATTACCCTGATCGCCTCCGCCTCTGGTGGCATGAATATCGAGGAGGTGGCGGCCACCAACCCGCAGAAGGTGATCCGTGAGGCGGTGGACCCGGCCGTCGGACTGCAGGATTTCCAGAGCCGCAAGATCGCCGCGGGCATCGGCCTGACCGGCAAACAGATCGGCCAGGTGGCGAAGATGCTGAAAAAGCTCTACCGTTGCTTCCGCGACAAGGACGCCCTGATGGCGGAGATCAATCCGTTGGTGCTGACCAAAGACGGGCAGTTCCTCGCCCTGGATGCCAAGATGTCCTTCGACGGCAATGCCCTGTACCGTCAGCCGGAGATCACCGACCTGCGGGATTTCGACGAAGAGGACCCGAAGGAGGTGGAGGCCTCGGGGCATGACCTCAACTATATTGCCCTGGATGGCAATGTGGGCTGCATCGTCAACGGCGCCGGGCTGGCCATGGCGACCATGGACGCCATCAGCCATTACGGCGGTCGCCCGGCTAACTTCCTCGACGTGGGTGGCGGCGCCTCGCCGGAGAAGATTGCCAATGCCTTCCGCATCGTACTGGAGGACCCCAATGTCATGGCGGTGCTGATCAACATCTATGCGGGCATCAACCGTTGCGACTGGATCGCCAACGGTATCGTGCAGGCGATCCGCGACCTGGCTATCGAGGTGCCGGTGGTGGTGCGTCTGGCCGGTACCAATCTCGAACAGGGTTTGCAGATCCTGCAGGGCTCGGGCCTCGAATACATCCAGGCCGATCACCTGAGTGACGCGGCGGAAAAAGCGGTTAATGCGGTAAAGGGGGCAGAGTCATGAGCGTCTTGGTCAACAAAGACTCGAAGGTGATATTTCAGGGCTTCACCGGTCAACATGCCAGCTTTCACGCCGAGGAGGCGATGAAGATGGGGACCAACGTGGTGGGCGGCGTCACCCCGGGCAAGGGCGGCAGCACCCACCTGGGAAAACCAGTGTTTGATACCGTGGCCGAGGCGGTTCGGGTGACAGGCGCCGATGTCAGCGCGATCTTCGTGCCGCCACCCTTCGCCGCGGATGCGATCATGGAGGCGATCGAGGCGGGCATACGGGTGATCGTGGTAATCACTGACGGTATCCCGGTGCAGGACATGGTGCGGGTCAAGCGCTATGCGCTGGGTCACCAGGCGATCATTGTCGGGCCCAACACCGCCGGGGTGATCACCCCCGCTGAGTGCAAGGTGGGCATCATGCCGGCGCATATCTACCGGCCGGGCGGTATCGGTCTGGTGTCCCGCTCCGGCACCCTCAACTACGAGGCGGTGGAACAGATGAACGCGGAAGGCCTGGGACAGTCCACCAGCGTGAGTATCGGGGGCGATCCGGTCAACGGCTGTGACTTCATTACCATCATGGAAGAGTTCCAGAATGATTCCGCTACTGAAGCGGTCCTCATGATCGGCGAGATCGGCGGTTCCCAGGAAGTGGATGCGGCCCTCTGGGCTCAGCAACACATGACGAAACCGCTGATCGCCTTCATTGCCGGTGCGACCGCACCGCCGGGACGCCGTATGGGGCATGCCGGGGCGATCATCTCCGGTGAATCCGACACGGCGCATGCCAAGATGCGGCGTCTCGAAGAACTGGGTGTGCATGTGGTGAAGAACGCCGCGGATATCGGTAAGACAGTGAAATCCGCAGTGGATTCGCGCATCTGATCTCGAGGGTGTCGGCAGTCTTAACCGGCAAATGCCTTGACGAGCAGGGAGAGACCGCTGCCCAACAGCAGGGCGCCGATAATGCGGGTCATCTGGGCTTGCGTGATGCCCAGATGCACCCGATGACCGGCATACAGTCCGAACGCCATCACACCCAGTCCCAGCAGACATGCGAGTAACATGGCATCCTGGCTCAATAGACCGGTCAGGGTGAAGATGATCACACGCAAACCCCCGTCGATGAAAAACAGGCCGGAGAAGGTTGCACGTAATTGCAGCTTGTCGTGGATCCGGTGGCTCAGATAGATGACATAGGGCGGGCCGCCAGTGCCGAACATGCCCCCAACGGTACCGCCGGTTATGCCGGCGGGCAGGGACCACCAGCGGGATATGCTTCTGTCCCCATGCAGGTAGAGCAGACTGCGAATACCAAATGCCATGACGAACAGGCCGAGGCCGATCAGCAGGGGTGGTTTAGGCAGATTGACCAGCAGGAAGATGCCCAGTAACAACCCGACTAGCGTGGTCGGTAACAACCAGCCGATCTCATCCCAGCGAATCGCACGGCGATCCTGGCGCCTGATGCCCAGGGCCAGAGAGGCGCTGAAATCCAGCACCAATACCCAAGGCACCACGAACTGCAAGGGCAGAAAGTGCGCAAGTAGCGGAATGGCGACCAGTCCCGAGCCGAAGCCGGAGATGCCGCGAATGAAATACGCGGTAAACAGGATCAGTGCGGCTGAACCGATAGTCAGGGTATCGATGGGTTGACCCCGCAAGGCATGGTAATGGCGAACGGGGCATTATAAGGCACAGGTTGTGCTCGAAATCACTCGCGATTCAACCAGTGGATCCAATGCCAATCGATAAGACGATCCGGTCCGTTGGAGGTCACTTTATCCAGAGCTCGACCCGGCGATTCTTTTCTTGACCTTGAGCGGTATCGTTGGAGGCTACCGGCGCCTTGCCTCCGTATCCGCGGCTGGTTGCGACCCGTACGCCCTTTTCTGCCAGATACTTCGCGACCTGGTCTGCACGCCTCACCGAGCGATTCAAGCTGTTGGAGCGCAGCCCTTCAGGTTTATCCTCAGCAAACCCAAACAGCAACAGTCCGCTCATCAGTTTGCCGTTATCCTTGAGATACTGATAGACGCGGTCCGCATCCCGTTTTGCTTTGTTGTCCAGGAAGACAGTACGTTCGGCAAACCGCATGTTGACCGAAAGGCGTTTTGCCCCCTCGGCCAGCTCGCGCATCTCCTGGGGATAGTGCTCTCCAGGCGTTCTATCGCTCAGGAAGACCTGCTGAGTGATGAAGCCGACTTCTGCGATAATACGCTGGGCAGCAGCTGAATAGACAAAGTCGATAAACTCCAAAGCCAGTGGATTGGCCGACTGTTTGTCTGGGGTATACATGTAGAGGCGACGGGACAAGGCATAATCCTCGGTGGCGACAGAGAATCTGCTCGGAGCGATGGCTGGCGCTTCTCCATCGGAGATAGAAAGTGCCTTTGCTTGAAGGATATAGGGCAGGCCGACAAAACCTATGCCAAAGGGATCATCGGTTACCACTGCCGAGAGCTCGGCGTTATCGGCAAACCGTTTTGCCTTATTCGACATTTCAGCTTGCTTACCCAGCACCAGCTTTTTGAACACCTCATAAGTGCCTGATTGGTCATCCCGGGCGTAGAGGTTGATGGCCCCAGGTTTTCCGCCAATCTTTTTCCAGTTGTTGATCTTCCCTGAAAAGATGTCCCGTATGGTGGATTTATCGAGCTGATCGAGCGGATTGTTCGGATGTAAGATGACCGCGATGCCATCCAGGGCGATGACATGCTCACTCGCCATGGATGTCATTTGTCCTAAATCAGATAGGGCGTCGATCTCTTTCTGCTTGATGCGACGGGAAGACATGCCCAGGTCCGCAGTACGCTGCTGCAGACCCTTGAATCCAAAGCTGGACCCTTTGGCTTCGATGGCCACCTCAAGGCTGATCCCCTCCGAGTTTTCTGCCTGAAGGGTCGTCAATTCATCTTCTTGTGAAATCTTTGGCGTATCGTAACCTTTCTCCTCCAGCCAGGCCTCAGCAAGTTTGGGTGCCAGCTGGGCGCCAACCGTATTCGAACCCTGGATGCGAAGTTGCAGGTTGGCTGCCTGAAGATTGGAGCTGGCTGTCAAGAAAGTGAAAAGGACGAATGTAAGGAGATACCGAGTGTGCATCATGACCCCTGAAAAAAGATAGGAATTATATTCACATTTGGTGAAAGATAAACCGCATGCCCATTGATTTTGGGTTGCAGTGGTTCTCATTTTGGGCTGTCAAACCGACATTCAACCAGTCGAACAGGTGCAGTGTTCTGGATATTTCGGCAGCGACCGGCACAAATTGATCTTTCAATGGGCCTGGAAACTCCACTGCGTACTGAAAGCAGGTGACAGGCGTCTAATCAAATCTGATTTGGGGTGCTCGGGTGGTAGCCGCTGCCTCTGTTGGGGGTGGCGCCGTTTCGATGATTACTGACCTCATTGCGCAGAAACTCCGCGGCTGCATTCAGATACTCGGCCGCAAGTGTACAACCGTAATTGACAAAAACCTCCGTATCCAGCTGATAGTTCGCCCCGGTAGACCAGTTGGCCCCGTTCCAGGTTCGGGTGCATTTCACTGCGGCAACGATACGGTTGGCGGGAATGCTGGGGATTGCCAGTTCATGGGCGAAGAGCGGCCAGAGTGCATTGCCGGCCGTGTTGCCAGCGCTGACCCCGGCAAGACCATCCTGAACCTGCATGCCGTGGGTGTTGGTAAGGGCATTTGCATCGAGGCCGACGACGTAGATGTAGGTATCTGAGGTGGCCGGATCGTTGGCATCGAACCTGAGGGGAAACATGGCGGCGCCACCCAGGCGGGCCGATACGCAGACTGCGGATGAGGGTTCGATGTCGCCGGCGCGGTTTGCCCCAAGTCGACGATATTGGATCGGTCCGGCTCCTACCATCCTTCTCGAGAAACCATTGGCAAACATGTTATCCGGTGCAAATGGTGTGCGGGTATCCCCCCGAAAACAGATTTTGATGGCCATGTCGAGTTCCTTTTGTCGGCTTGATTAAGCTTAAGAATAGCCAGGATCTTGGCGTCTGCAAAATCACCAGGAATCCAGATGTGTATTGATCGGTGTCAAGAGACCCTGCGTTTTCCGCATGGGTGTCATATATCCGGTTTTTTTCGCAGGTGTAATTGCAGTCGAACTTTCAGAGCCACTCCCAAGACCATCATCCCGCCTATTATCGAGATGAGCAAGATGTTGGCCTGGCCGTTGTACAAAAATAATCCAATCTGAAAAACTACACTCAACCAGAAAACAATCACACTGACCACCCACAGGGTCTTGAGTCTGTCCCTTTCCTTTTTCCAGTGCGTGAGTTGCTCATTCCTATCGGTTGGTGCGTTGTTCATCTAATACCATCTGCGTCAATCTCAAAAGAGTTATCTCAAACGATTTCGAGAGAAATGTAAATCAAGGATCAGTCTTCATGATGTTCACGGAGTCTTACATCAAACAGATCCGCAAGTATCTGAATTCGAGCACTGTCGGTGTTTATTTCTTATCTGACGGCTATCGTCGGGATGCCGTAAAGCAATGAGCCGATCAGGAAGATCGTTAGAAAAACAACCGACCCCCAATGGCTGAGCTTGAAAAATACGACTTGTTGGATCGCTCGGAACAACCAGAAGATCGCAATCAGTGCCAGCAGGTTCCGCCCCAAGTGGGTTTCGAGCATCTCCTTGGGATGCAGGAGAGAAACATAGCCAAATATCACAAACACAAAAGTGAGGCTCAGATTCACGACCTGCATGATTGCTCTATTCAAAAAGGACAGGGACGACAGGTCATCGGCCCAGTTGAAGATACGCCAGAACAGCAGATGGAAGATGGCAAAGGCGAAACAGTAGATCCCGCCTATGCTAACGAGTATATCCATCCTTCGCAGGGAGTATTGTAACGGTGTGAGTCAATGCTTGAGTTGTAAGTATGGGTTCACTCTGGTTGACATGGCGCTTTTCCATGAGATGCTCTGTGTTCCCGGTCTCAGGCCAGGATTCGTAACCGGAATGTGTAGAAAATTGCTATTTATCCATCTTGAGTATTGTTCCCAGTTCTAGGTGTTTTACATGATACTTGCCTTCATACTCTTGGATTTTATAGATGCTGTTCCTTGCCAAAAAGACGCCCATTTTTGCTTCTTGTCGGATAAAGATGATGTCACCTGCTTTGGCCGTCAAATCTGTGGCCGACCAATTTTCTGCCTTCGATAGTATTTGATGCTTACCTGGTTCAAGATTGAAATAAATATACTGATTTGCACGGGTATAACCCATTTCTGATACGGGTTCCTTGTCATCGACGAATACATTGAAACGGATAATACCCCCTAAACTCGTGGGTCTGACGATGTAAACGATCGCTTTCCCATCTTCGGGTAATCTGGGTAGTTCAAACCCGACAATATCCTCCTTCATTTGTGCGGGGGGTGGTAAGGACGCACATCCAGTGAAAATCAATACAACCGTGATGAGTATGAGTTTGATTGGATTGTTCATCGTTATTTCCTTTGATCGATGATTGGTGCAGTCGTCAATGGACGCTTCGGCGATCTGCCGCGTGCAATATCCATCTGACATGCTAATCGTTAATAATCTAAATTCAAAGCCGTTCCACACGTAATTTGAGAATTGCCCGTTCGGTCGCCTCGCTAACAATAAAACGCCAACCTGCATCGACGACGCTTTCTCCCTTTTTGGGAATACGCCGCAGGCGGGCTTCGACGAAGCCGCCCAGGGTGTAGAATTCTGTGGCCGGCAGGTTGATCTCCAGCAACTCGTTGACCTCGGATACCGGCACCCGGGAGTCGATCAGGAATATCCCATCCTCCAGGTTCTCATACTGACGCTTGCGTTTCGGTCGATACTCGTCGAAGTCGTAGCCCACGTTGAGCTCGCCCACCACCTCTTCCAGGATGTCCTCCATGGTGATGATGCCGATGGCCGAGCCGAACTCGTCCACCACTACCGCCATGTGGTCATGTCGCTCACGCAAGACCGGTAACAGTTCATCGATCTTTTGCAGTGGCGAGACATAGAGCGCGGGCCGATTCAGTTCCAACAATGACTTTTCGGAGAGTTCCTCGTCCATCAGGTCCCAGAGGGTCAAGGTGACGATCCCGATGACATTGGCCACATTGCCCTCATAGATGGGCAGGCGGTTGTAACCGTGATCCCGCACCTCTTTGATGGCTTTGGCCGTACCGTGGCTTCGATTGACCGCGCGGACTTCGGCAAGAGGCACCATGGCCTCCGCGACCGTGGTGTCGGCGAAACGGATGGCACGCTTGATACGTTCCCGGTCGAAGACATCCACGTTGCTGCTGTGCGCAGCCATTTCGACGATACTGCGAAACTGTTCCCGGGTGATGAACAGGTTGTTCTCATGGGGTCGGCGCCCCGCCAGCCTGGCGGCAAACCGCGCGACCATGGAGAACAGCATGATCACCGGGTAGAGCAGGGCCTTGAAGGCACGTAGTGGATAGACCACGATCGGTGCCAGACTGTCCGCCTTTTGTTGATAGACACTCTTGGGGACGATCTCGCCAAAGGTCAAGAGCAGCGGAGTGTAGATGAGTACCGCATACAGATCACCCCGTTCTCCGAACCAGCGGATCATCAGCAGGGTGCCCAGGGTGGTCAGCAGAACGACGGAAATGTTGGTCCCCACCAGGGTCGTGGTCAGCAGGACATCGGGTTTTTCGAATAGTGTCAGCGCCAGTTTGGCGCCTTTGTGCCCCTGGCTGGCCTTGGCCCGGAGACGAATCTTGTCGGCATTGACCAGGGCGATCTCCGAGCCGGAGAAGAAACCCTCCAGCAACAGCAGGGCGACCATCGCCAGCAGGATGAGGATCGATTCCATGATTTAGGCCTCCGCTTGTTCGTCCGGCGCCGGTGCGCTTTCGCCGGACGTAGACTGCTGGGTCTCTCCGCGTGCGACTCTGACCCGCACGATGCGATGTTCCCGGATCTCCAGGACGGTGATCTCGAAACCTTCCACATTGACCTGATCGCCCTCCACAGGCAGACGGTCCAGATGGCGGAACGCTACGCCGGCAATGGTGGTCATGCGTGGATCTTCGATACCGAAGTTGGTCAGGTCGTTGAAATCGGTGAGCTTCATCTCGCCCGGTACCTCGTAGACGTTCTGGTCCTTCTCCTGGTAGAGCTCCACGCCAATCACTTCACCGGAGAGATGGCCGAAGATGAAGGTCAACACATCCCGCATGGTGACGAAGCCCTCGACGCCACCAAACTCGTTCAGGACGATCGCGGCGCGGGTGTTGTTGGTCTGGAAGAACTCGAACATCTCGTCCACTTTCTTGGTGGGCGGTACGATGATCGGTGGATGCAGGATATCTCGCAAGGTCAGGCTGTCGAGGTTCACTTCGTCCAACTCCAGATGCAAGATATCCTCTACATGCAGAAAACCGATCACGTTGTCCCGGTGGGTCTCGTAGACCGGAACCCGGGAATGGCGGAAGGCGCGAAAACGCTCGATAATCTCGTTCAGGGGTCGGCTGCTGTTGATGAAGTCCACCCGGGTGCGTGGGATCATGATCTCCACGATCTCGGTGGCCCCCGCATCCAACAGGTGATAGATCAAGGTGCGCTCGGTATCGTGCAGTTCCCCTTCATTGGAGATCTCGTCCACGATGACGCGAAATTCGTCCAGCTGCAGGATGTTTTCCGGCGCCTTTTCGCTGCCGACGATCCAGCTGGTCACCCGGTCCGCGACTCCGCGCAGCAGCCAGCGCAGCGGGGTAATGAATTTCACCCAGAGTGCCATGGGTGCGGCAACCACCGCAGAGCTGATGCGTACCGGGTTGGAAACCGCCACGGTCTTCGGGGTGATCTCGCCCATCAGCAACAACAGGGGTACCATGACGATGACATTGATCAGGCCGGCCTTCTCCACTCCATAGAGCGTCACCAGGATGCCGGTCATGTTTGCCACTGCCGCGATATTGATGAGTTCATTGCCACAGAGGATGGAGATGATCAGCCGCCTGGGCTGATCCAAGAGGGCGTGCAGGGTGGCCGACTGGGAGTGCTGGGTGCGGCGCAGTTCCCGCAGATCGAGCCTCGAAAGGGAAAAGAGCGCCGTCTCCGAACCCGAAAAGAACGCCGAGCCCATCAACAACAGGGCTTGCAGCAACAAGCGCCAGACGAGCTCCGGGTCGGACAACAGGGCGCTATCAAAATAGAAGAATCCGCCAATCGCATTCCCGTATTCAACCAGCAGGGAAAGGGTCGTCTCCAAGGCTCATTTTCCTGTAGCGTCTGAATTCGCCGCCCTATTATCACTAGCTTGTGCCGTTAATAAAACCCCAAACTTGGATTCCCTTGCGCATCAGGAGCCTGTGTCGGGTGCTCTCAAGGCGAGCAGCGAACCTGATTATCAGTCAATCACATCCGACCATCCTGCATATTTTCTTAAAGCTTTGTGAAATCTCGCCGTAACGGATGTTGCACTGTTCGATTATCACGATCAAACCATAAAGGAAACACCATGCGTAAACTATTTCCAAGTGTTCTGCTGGTTCTTGCCCTGCCTTGGGTTGCGCTGGCTGGCACGATCAAGTATGAAGGATCATCCACTGTCGGAAAATTCATCAATGACGCCGCCGCGGTCTACACTGCAGCGGACTTCAAGGTCAAAACAGCCAGCGAGAGCTCTGGCGGCGAGAAGTGTGCGGCGCGTGGGGCCTGCAGCATCGGTGGGGTGGCGCGTGAGGTCAATCCTAAGTTTCTGGACAAAGGGGTGCATGCCACTCTGATCGGAAAAGACGCGATCGCAGTGATCGCCAATGAGACAAATCCGGTCGGCGATCTCAGCAGCAGTCAACTGAAGGATATCTTCAGCGGCAAGATCACCAACTGGTCGGCGGTTGGTGGCCCCGATCTGCGTATCCAACCCTACATCGTCAAGAAAGGCTCAGCGACGCGTAAGGTGTTTCGTAAGGTCATCATGCAGGGTGACGAGTATCACGGTACCCAGGTCATCACTCCGGATGCCAAGATCGTTACCAGTGTTGTGCGGCAAGCCGGTGCCATCGGACAGATCAGTCTCGCCTTCCTGAAAGGCGTGGAGGGTGTCAAATCGTTGAATGTGGATGGTCAACAGGCCAGCGTGGATAACTCGAGTTACCCGATTACTCGGCCAATGCATCTGACAACTCAAGGCGCGCCGTCAGGCGAGGCTGCAGCCTTCATCGATTGGGCATTGTCGACGGATGGACAGGCTGTCATCAAGCAACGCTTCGTGGGCATCAATTGAGCTGACAGCAGGGCAGCATACATGCTGCCTGCTACTCACACCCGCCAATTCAGAAGGCACAGGCATGAATATCCAGAGTCTGCAGGTCAAATTTAATGGTGTTATCGGCGCCTTCGTCATACTCATTACGATTGCGGTGGGGGCTACACTGTTGGTTGCAGGCAACCAGGAGGGCGATGCGCAGGTCATCGATCTGGCGGCCCGCCAGCGTCTGCTCCTGGTGGAAATGAAAGAGACGGCGGTCAGGCTCATCACCGCGCTGGAAAGCGAGTCGGACAGCCAGGCCTTGATCCAGTCATTGCAGGGCCACCTCAATACCTTTGATGACAGTCTAAAAGTCCTGCAAGCGGGTGGTATTGTTGAGGTGGATCGGGTGCAGCGGGCGATTCCCGCCCCTTCGCTTCCAGTGGCCACATCCCTGGAGCAGGTACAGGGTCAGTGGGGACCATTTAAAACGGCGTTGCTGGTACTGCTCAAACCCCAGGTGGATGTGGCCTCCGATGCCTTTTATGACGCATCGTTGCTGATCGCCGATGCTTACGGGGCGTTGGCGGATACGACCTCAGCCAGCATCCCGCTGCTCAAAGCCGAATCCGAGGCGAAGCTGGCGCGGCTCAAGAACATTCTCGTGATGACGATCGCGGCAACCCTGATCCTGTCTGTCCTGGCCTGGTTTTTCGTACGCAGCAGCATCATCCGGCCGATCACCACGCTGATCCTCGGTATTTACCGGATGGAAACGGACTCAGACCTCACACAGCGTGTCCCGGTCAGCTCGAACGATGAAATCGGTCAGCTGTCGAGTCATTTCAACGCCATGGCGGAAAAGTTTCAGACGATTATCTCGGAGCTAACCAAGGCAGCCACCCACATCGATCAGGAAGCCGACAAACTGGCCGTCATTGCCACCCAGACCAGGGATGGTGTGGAGTCGCAACACGGCCAACTGGAAAGCGTGGCCACATCCATGAATCAGATGGCCGCGTCCGCACACAGTATCGGAAATGATACCGAAACCGCGGCCGACACCACATCAGCGACGGTGTCCGAGGCGTTGCGGGGACAGCAGGCGGTCCAGGACAGCTCCGCGGTGTTTCAAAATATGGTGGCGGCGACGCACCGTACCGCCGAGCAGATGGCGAAACTGGAAGAACAAGCAGACGGTATCGGTGCGATCGTCGACGTGATCGGTGGTGTCGCGGAACAGACCAACCTACTGGCCTTGAATGCGGCGATTGAAGCAGCCAGGGCGGGTGAGCAGGGTCGGGGATTCGCCGTGGTCGCAGAGGAGGTACGATCCCTGGCAAACCGAACCCAGCAATCCACCGTCGAGATTCAGAAGATGATCAGCCAGCTGCAGGAGAATGCATCACTGGCCGCCACATACATGGGTGACGGGAAGTCTCAGGCGGAGAACAGCACCTCGCATACCCAGCAGATCGGCGCATCACTCGATCACATGATAGATTCCATGGAAGCGGTTAAGGGCATCAACACGGGCATCGCCAGCGCGGCGCAGCAACAGTCTTCGGTCACCCAGGCGATGACCCGCAGCGTCACGGAGATCAGTGATGCCGTCGGAAATACCGCCCGTCGTGCCGAGCAGACGGCCAGCAGCGTGACCAATCTGACCGATTTGTCCACCCAGTTGCGCCAGATGGTCGAACGTTTCAAGGTCTGAGCAAGAGATCCACAGCGCCGCTTAATCCAAGATCCGACTCCAACCGGGACCCATCCCCCGGTGTAACCCATGTGCGGGTATCGGGCGGGAAGGCTTCGGTCTGTGGTCATGCAGGTCGGTCGATCCCCGGTCGCGGTTGTTGCTCAGAGAGCCTGAGGCATCGCTGCGGGGGGATGGTTCGCAGCCCCGGGAGGGTCTCAACGACTCAATCATCCCCGTCGCTTTGCTATCATAAGCGCTGAACCTCGAAGAGGAGTTTGTGATGGACGAGATGTTGAATCAGGTCGAGCACTGGACCGGGCAGGGTGGCTGGATCATGCAGGCGTTTCTGGTGGTGTTTGGAGCCTTGATGGTCGATTTCGTGCAACGGCGGTTGTTGAATCGCCTGGAGAAGACCCTCTCGCGCACCCGGAATCCCTGGGACGATGCCTTGCTGCATGCCCTGCGCAAGCCGCTCTCACTGTTGATCTGGATCATCGGCATCACCTTCGCCGCCCATATCATCCGGGTGGAGACAGGCACGACCCTGTTCGATCTGGCCGAGCCCCTGCAGAGTGTCGGTGTGGTGGGCTGTCTGGCCTGGTTTCTCGTGGGGTTCATCAAGAATGCCGAGGCTCGCTATGTCGAGCATCGGCGGAGTATCGGCAAGGATGTGGATCATACCGTGGTGGAGGCGGTCGCCCGTCTGCTGCGGCTGTCGGTATGGATCACCGCTGTATTGGTCGTCTTACAAACCCTGGGATTCTCGGTTTCGGGGGTGTTGGCGTTCGGTGGCATCGGCGGTATCGCCATCGGCTTTGCGGCCAAGGATCTGCTGTCGAATTTCTTCGGTGGCATGATGATTTATCTGGATCGACCCTTTACCACGGGTGACTGGATTCGTTCCCCGGACCGGGATATCGAAGGTACCGTGGAGCACATCGGCTGGCGTTTGACCCTGATCCGCACCTTCGACAAACGCCCGCTATACGTGCCGAATTCGGTGTTCGCCACCATCGCGGTGGAGAATCCCTCGCGCATGAGTCACCGGCGGATCTACGAAACTATCGGCATCCGCTATGCTGATGCGGCCAGCATGGGCAAGATCGTAGAGGCGGTGAAGGTGATGTTGCGAGCGCACCCGGAGATCGCCACCGACCAGACAATGATCGTGAATTTCAACAAGTTTGCCGCTTCGTCGCTCGATTTCTTCGTCTACACCTTCACCAAGACCACCAACTGGGTACGCTATCACGAGATCAAAGAGGACGTGCTTCTCAAAGTACTGGAGATCATCGAGTCACATGGCGCCGAAGTCGCCTTTCCCACCTCGACCGTACATCTTCCCGACAAGGTCATCATGGAGCCGGGACTGCCGTCTGTTCAATGACCGACTGTCCGGGTTCACTTAATACCCTGTTCTCACTATGGTATTGCGCCATTACCGAAACCTGGAATAGCGACTAAGGTCAAAATACGTATAACTGTACTTCACAAGTCTATCCACGTTGGGGAGGTCATCATGAATCACGCTGTTGTTCATCAATACGAGCAGCCAGTGACGGTTGCAAAGGTCAGGGAGGTGACGACCGAACATGTCTGGCGCTGGCTGGCGGCTGGCTGGAACGATATTCGCGAGGCACCCGGTAAGAGTCTTTTTTACGGTGTCGCATTGGCGCTTGCCAGTTTCCTGTTGGTCGGATCGGTCATCGCCAGCGGTCTGTATTTTCTGCTGCCACAGCTCTTGGCCGCGTTCTTTCTGATTGCACCCCTGCTCGGTATCGGACTCTATTACATCAGCAAGGAGTTGGAGGCGGGTAGAGACCCTGCGTTTTCCCGTTCCTTGGTTGCCTTTCGGGTCAACAGCTTCAACTTCTTCAACATGGGGCTGGTCCTGGTGGTCGCGCTGATTGCCTGGGTGACACTGGCCCATCTGATCGTGGCGCTGACCTTTACCGGGATCACACCCGCCACTTGGCAGGGCTTCATCAGCACCCTGTTCGGGACCTGGGAGGGAGCACAACTGATGGCTGTGGGTGTGGTCAGCGGTGCCGTCATCGCCTTCCTGGTCTTTGGTATCAGTGCGGTGTCCGTTCCCATGCTGCTCGATCGTCAGTGTAATGTGTTCGATGCCATACAGACCAGCTGGTCGGCGGTCCGTTATAACCGGGTCCCGATGTTGCTCTGGGCTGCGGTTCTCCTGGCCATCATCTATGTTGGTTTTGCCACCCTGTTCATCGGTCTGATCATCGGTTTTCCGCTGGCCGCGCATGCCACTTGGCACGCCTACCGGGATCTGGTCGAAAAGGCATAAACGTCCCCTCGGTTAGGTCGGAGCTACCGCCGGCATAACCCTCTCAGCCTGCAGACTGGAGGTTCGGACTCGGACGGGTCAGAACCTCCAGTCTGTTCTACACTGACCATCATAAAGACTTAAATTCTTGTCGGTACTGCCGGAAAGCAGACAGACGTATAACAATAACGCCCCTATTGCCTGATTAGCGGGGCGATTGACCGAGGATAAGGACATGGCCAAGAAAAAAACTCAAGCGAAGGCAAAATCTACTGGTAAAAAGACCAAAGGTACGGCGAGTTCCACATCACTGGGGATCGAGCGGGGTGGTGAACCGTTCATCTTGGAGAAGTCCGCGGACCTGTTTGCGGTCAAGAAAAAACCCCGATCCGTACGAGGCAACCTGTCGGCGGCTGAAGCGGCGCCCGAGTCTTTTCCGCAATTGCGTTTCCGCAGCAGCGACTCGGGGCGGGAGATGGAGGTTTATCAGGTCGCAGCGGCTTCCATCGACAAGGCGATGGATACCCTTCGCAGAGCGAGCAGCGATATCGAGTGGTGCGCCCACATCTATCATATGCCCGGCGACCCCGACGGCATCATGATACCCACCGACGCCATCTATGTGGAGTTGGCAGCAGACGCCAAACCCGATGCCATCAACGCCCTGCTCGAGGAGTATCACCTGGAGGTGATGCGCGCCGACGACGACCTGCCCAACGCCTATGTGGTGCGGCTCACCTCCGCTTCAACCGCGAATCCGATCAAGATCGCCAACGGGCTGCGCGGTCACAAGTCGGTGAAACTGGCAGAACCGGACTTCTCCATGCGCATGGCGCTGGCCGCCTACCGCCCGAGCGATTCGCTGTTCACATCCCAGTGGCACCTGGAGAACAACGGTGGTATCGGTCTGACCGCCGGGGCGGACGTGAAGGCCCCGGACGCCTGGGAGATCACCCGGGGTGACCGTTCTGTCGTGGTCTGCATCATGGATGACGGGGTGCAGACCGACCATCCCGATTTCTCCTCCCCCGGTAAGCATGTCGCACCCTACGACTTCGGCGAGGATGACCTCGATCCCCGTCCGGTACTGAGCGATGACAATCACGGCACCGCCTGCGCCGGTGTAGCCGTGGCCGACGAGAACGGTTCCGGGGTGGTGGGTCTGGCGCCGGGCTGTGCGATGATGCCGATCCGCACCAGCGGTATGATCAGCGACAGCACCATCGAGGCCCTGTTCAATCACGCCCGCAGCAAAGGCGCCGATGTGATCAGTTGCAGCTGGGGGGTGGCCAGCGAGTTCTTCACTCTGAGCACTCGTATGAAACGGGCGATCAGCCGTGCCGCCAGCGACGGGCGCAATGGCCGGGGTTGCGTGATCCTGTTTGCTGCGGGCAATGAGGATGTGCCGGTGAACGGTAAGCAGGACGGTAAGAACTACCGTTCCGGCTTCGCCATCCATCCGGACGTGATCGCGGTCAGTGCCTCCAACAGCCACGACAGGCGCAGCCACTACAGCAACTACGGGCCGGAGATCTGGGTCTGCGCGCCGAGCAGCGGCTCCGGCGGGCGGCGCATCGTCACCACCGACCGCAGTGGCTCCAGCGGTTATCAGCAGGGTGACTACACCACCAGCAACGGTTTTGGCGGTACCTCCAGCTCCACACCCCTGGTGGCCGGGCTCTGTGGCCTGTTGCTGTCAGTGAATCCGGAGCTGACCGCTGAGGAGGTGAAGCAGATCCTGCGTGAGACCTCGGACAAGATCGACCCGTCGAACGGCAACTACACCAGCGAAGGGCACTCCGATGAGTATGGCTGGGGGCGGATCAATGCGGGGCGTGCAGTGCGTCTGGCCAGGGATCAGCTGGCGCCGCTGGTCAACCGGCAGGTCAGTTTTCACAGCAATCCCGGATTGGCCATTCCGGACAACAACGCCGTGGGGATCAGCGATTCGATCCATGTCGCCGAAAATGCCCAGGTGCGCGGCATCCAGGTCTCGGTGAATATCGAACACACCTATCAGGGCGATTTGCAGATCAAACTCACCGCACCGGACGGCAGCGAGGCCATGTTGCATGACCGTCAGGGTAGCGGACGGGACGATCTGGTGCGCACCTTCGATACGGACGATACACCCAGCCTTTCCCATCTCACAGGACAAAGTGCTCATGGCGACTGGGTGTTGTCGGTCTCCGATCGGGCCTCCATCGATACGGGTATCCTGAATGGATGGGGCTTCACCCTGGGACTGGATGGTGCGCCCAGCAATGAGTGGGAGGCCTCGCCCGGTCTGCACATACCGGACCACGACGCTATGGGCATTGCGAGTCAGATTGATGTGGACGGGCACGGCCACCTCACCGATATCGCGCTGACGGTGGACATCACCCACACCTGGCGGGGTGATCTCGAGGTGACGCTTGAAAGCCCAGTAGGAATGAGCGCCGCCATTCACCAGATGCAGGGTGGCAGTGAGGACAATCTGCAACGTACCTATCAGGCTGCCGATACCCAGGCCCTGGCGGCGTTGGTGGATGCCGGGGTGGAGATCAACGGGATCTGGAAGCTGCGGGTGGCCGACAAACAGTCCCAGGATGTCGGAAAGCTCAACGCCTGGAAGCTCGCCTTGAAGACCGGATGAGCTGGTTGTCAGCTGATTGGTGAGCAGCGTCACAGAGGGGTAAAGACTCCAGCGGATTGGCCGATGCAAGGTAAATCATCCTACATAACGCCCTGATGGCCGATGGTTTTCCACTGAGAAGACTATTCTGCAGGGGGCGTATATCCCGCGGACGACGGAATGAGGTCCTCTATGTTTTTTACCAATTGGTCCATCGGTGCACGCCTGCTATTCACGATCGGCCTGGTCTCCGGGCTCTTTATCTTCGCCCTGGCGTTCACCCTGTACGGAACCGACCAGATCAGCGAGGAGTTTACCCACTTCATCGAGCAGGACCAAAAACGTCTGGAAACCCTGCGGACCATGCAGGCGGAAGGTTCCCAGGTGGTGATCGCCACCGCAAAGAAGGTCTTGGTTCCGACACTGCAGCCTCCCTTGAGAGTGGCATCCAGCTCGGTTGCCGTTTTCAACGACAGCATGCTCGAGGCGACCCGGCTCTATGGGTCGCTTCCCGATGGCAAACAGGTGATTGACGAGATCGGGGGAGTTTGGCCGGGGGTGAGTACCGAGGCCATTCGCGCCATCGAGCTGGTCGAACGGAATCAACAGGATGCGGCCCGGGCCCTGTTCATGGACAAGGTACAGAAGCAATGGGGTTGGATCCGTAAACAGATTCAACCGCTGATCAAGCAGGAGGCCGTCCGGGTCGAACAAGCCAGACAACGGGTGATGGATCAGGTGGAGAGGATCTTTCTTTGGGGCGTCATCTTCAGCCTGTGTGCCTTGGGGGGTGGTCTCGGGTTGAATTTCATCAGCAGCAGGCAGATCGTCAAGAGTGTCTGTGACTCGGCCCGTGGCATGCTCAATATCGCCGAAGGCGATGGTGATCTGACGCGGCGGCTGCCCGAGGTGGGTGGCAGGGAATTGAGTGAGCTGGCATCCGGCTTCAATCAGTTTACCGCCAATGTTCAAGGCCTGGTCGGTGAGATCGCCAATTCGTCGGAGCGCATGACCGATCTGTCACAGGAGCTGAAACTGGCCGCGCAAGAGACCAGCAGCACCGTGGGTGAGCAAGAGTCGGCCATGGACCAGGTTGCTACGGCAATGACGGAAATGACCGCCACGGTGCAGAATGTCGCGCAAAACGCCGCGACAGCCGCCGATGCGGCGGAGCGGGCCGATCAGGCATCGGGAAGAGGGCAGCGAGTCGTCGGAGAGACCGTGGCCTCTATCGATCATCTGAATGGTGCAGTCGAACAGGCGGTCAGCAATATGCGGGGCCTGGAGAAGGAGACCGAGCAGATAGGCCTGGTGCTGTCGGTGATCAAGGAGATTGCCGAGCAGACCAACCTATTGGCCCTGAATGCGGCGATCGAAGCGGCGCGGGCCGGTGAGCAGGGCCGCGGTTTCGCCGTGGTGGCCGACGAAGTGAGGACCCTCGCGGGCCGGACTCAGAGCTCCACGCAGGAGATCAATCAGATCATCGAACGGCTGCAGTCGGGTGCCAGTTCAACCTCGAAGACCATGCTGGCGAGCCAACAGAGTGCGCAAGAGACTACGACCATGGCGGCCAAGGCGGTCGATTCATTGAACGAGATCACCACGGCGGTTGAGCAGATCCGTGACATGAATGTGCAGATCGCCAGTGCCGCGGAAGAGCAGGGCGCCGTCTCTGAAGATATCCAGAAAAATATCCACAGCATCGCCGATCTTGCCAAACAGAGCGCGGAGACCGCACGGCGTACGGATGCCGTCGGCAAGAGTCTGAGTGGATTGTCAGAACAGGTGCACTCGCTGGTCAATCGCTTCAGATTTTAGGGGAAAGATGATCCCACCGAAAAATGGGTTGCATGAAGCATCGCATTGCTGGGTTTCCCGCTCTGATGCGTTGAGCCAGTCGAGCCTCTCGCTAGCCGGTCCTTCTTGATTCAATCCATCGCCGAATCGGTTAGTATCAGCGGAAACCCACTCTCAGTATGGAGCGCGTTCTTCCGTGGCAGGTCAGCAGCGTATTCTCAATATCACCAATGGTGACAGTGCGGTCCATCTCATGCAGGATGCCACGATCCCGGGGGAGTATCTGCCATGGCGCGATGTCCTGCATGACGGGCCGGTACCGGCTGATCTGACCCTGAGTCAACTCTCGAAGGTGCGCGCCCGCTTCATCGCCGAGCGGGGCTGGGCCGAGCTTGCCGAGGTGGAGCGGGACTTCACTGAGCGGGATCGTATCTTGATGAACTCAGTCGAATACGACCGGATCATCCTCTGGTTCGAGCACGATCTCTACGATCAATTGCAGATCCTGCAGATTCTCGACTGGTTCGCCGACCACCCGCCTGAGCCCGGTAGCTTGAGCATGATCTGTACCGAGCGGTACCTGGGCATGTGCTCACCGGATCAATTGGCCGCCCTGCGCGAATTTGAAGCACCGATCACCCGGGAGCAGTTCCTGCTGGCCAAGCGCGCCTGGCGGGCATTCCGTTCGGCAGATCCATTGGTGTGGCAGGCATTTTTGCAGGAAGATACCTCCGCCTTGCCTTTTCTGGCGGGAGCAGTGCTCAGGCAGCTCCAGGAGTATCCGGACTGCCGCTCGGGCCTCTCGCTGACCGCGCAACGGGCCTTGCGTGTCCTCAACCAAGGCGCCCGCCCCCCCGGACGTCTGTTTGGCGAGTATATGGAGCTGGAAGCGCGCAGGTTCATGGGGGATCTAAGCTTCTGGGATATCCTGCAGGAAATGCTCGATTGTGATCCGCCCCTGCTGAAATTACCGGACGGTAGGAAACTCGATTTCCCCCCTAATTCAGAGCAGGTCCTGACGCTGACGGAGCAGGGTGAAGCGGTCCTGAAGGGCCTAACAAACTGGCTCGATCTAACATCGACCGACCGTTGGATCGGTGGTGTCCATCTTGCGCCGGGCAATTATTGGTGTTGGCACTCTGGGACCAAACAGCTTGTGAGCTACCGTCCGGGCGATGTTGAAAGGAATAATATTCGTAAAATTTAATTGAGCCTTTAACTGATTGACGCTGATCATTGCGGATTATTCCCCTCTTTAATAACCTCCCTCCCGCTATGCAGGTACAAGGCACCAACACATGTGATTATAAATAGATATCGATAGTAAGATGACAGGGGGTGTACATTTCGAATAATGCACTGTGACAAGATCCGCAATAAAAACACTTTATGTAGTATGAGATGGTTCCAAGGAGTGGATATATCTCGAGGAGCGATCAAAATGAAAATGACAATATAAGGATCTGCTATTCTGGCCGCCTCAGCGGTTTTTCTTTTGCAAGGGGCCGCGAATGCTCAAACAACTATAGAGCAGCTTGGTAAGGCCCTCTATTTCGACCAAAACCTCTCGCTCAATGGAAACCAGGCCTGCTCCAGCTGCCACGATCCCGCATTCGGTTTTGTCGACCCGGATAATGTGATCAATGGAACACCGGTTTCCGATGGCTCGATAACCACATTAACGGGCGGTCTCAACTCGCCCAGCGCGGCTTATGCTGCCTTCAGTCCCTTCTTCCATTGGAACGATGTGGAAGGACTGTTCGTGGGTGGGCAGTTTTGGAACGGTCGGGCCAACAGCCTGGCGGAACAGGCGGCGGGGCCTTTCCTCAATCCAGTTGAGATGGCGATGCCGGACAAATGGTCGGTAGTTGATCGTTTACGCACCAGTG
>JAAUXZ010087184.1_pt1 | contig 29595 bp, 29 predicted proteins | sample 7278131 | NCBI WGS metagenome assembly JAAUXZ01 (sample SAMN14350119, study PRJNA611818) | marine sediment metagenome | isolation source: surface marine sediment (3m) | place: French Polynesia: Moorea | collected 2018-08 | reverse complement strand
CTCGTCACTATGGATGATTGGCACCAAAAGATTGCGGTCGTACTTGGCTTTTCTTACACCTTGGCGGCGCAGGTTGCGGAACATGTCCACATCTTCCGCACCCCAGTCAGTCATCGTCTCATCATAACCACCCAGGCTCTCGAACGTCGATCGCTGACAGGCATACGTACCGGTGCGGTCATCTGCGGCATCAGTATTCGCATGCAGGGAGCAATCAGGTTCGAGCAGTTCAAAAAGTTGTGCGGTGAAATCGTGACGGGGCAAGATGTCTGCGTCCATGAAGAGCAGCCAGGGTGAGTCACCTGCTGCAGCTCCGATGTTTCGAGATTCCGAACGATTGTATTGTTGTCGGCCAGGAACCCTGACAACTTTCACCGAGGGGTAGTTATCCTCCACCCAGTCTCCGCAATCATCCGGGCACGAATAGTCGACCACGATGACCTGTGCATCTTCCTGCGCCACCGCCAGGGGCAGTGACTGCTTGAGATGCTCAAGGCGCCCCATGCAGGTGATCACGATGTCGAACGTCGGTTCGGCTGGTAGGGCATCGGGAACTGGCGCCTGTTCACCCCATTCGCTCAGTTCCTCACCCAGGAAGCCAAACAAGGCTCGATTGTAGGCCGCGAAATGAGCTTGCAGGCGCTTGTAATCACGCGGCTGCATGGGCTCGGCATATTTGCGAACATGTTGATCGCCCTGCCAGGGATGCCTCTGTGAAAGTCCCAGAAATGTCTGCACCCTCTCATATTCGCGCTGCGGGTCATCGCGTAGCCTTTCGGTGACGACAATGTGAACCTGCTCTCTTGGAAACCAGGCAAGGAGGCGGTGCAAATGCAGCAGGTAGTATCCGTCCCTCACTAAGTTAGTCGCGGAGGCTGCGTTCGAATCAAGCGCCTGCTCGAATGACTGGACCTGCCATCCCCACTTTGCGGTCACAGACGGTTGCTGGTTGTAATGATTCCAGGCCGAGTAAGCTCTTTGTACCGGGTTACGCAGCATCAGGATCAACTTGGCATCAGGCACGACTTCAGCCATCCGCGGGTGCGCATCGGCGTTATCAAAATAATGCGGGCTCTTCTCTCCCTGTAGTTTGTCCGGCTGGTCAAAGAACGACTGGTACCATTCAACGCCTCTGTCCCAGACCTCCCCGTGGTTGAAGAAATGAAACTCTTCAGAGTCAGGCCCGGGGCAGCTCGCAATGAATACCTCCGGATGCTGCGAGAGACTGTGGCGTAGCGCTGTTGTGCCACATTTCTGTGCCCCAATTATCAGGAAATCCGGTGAAGAAGGTTTGCTGCCCATTCAATCGGCGCTCCAAATTGCTCGATTCAAGACACGGCATTCTGCCCGATGGGGACGACAGGAGACAGAAAATCAGCCCGATGAAGATCAATTTGCTTGGTCGGGGCTTTACCGGGAGTTTGACTTTCCTACGTTAGCTGATAGCTTTCGTTAGAACGCGCTTCAGTCGAGGCGCGATAAAAATCAGGGGGATAGGGGATGAAGTTGAAAGTTCTTGCGGCTGCGGTCGCTTCGGTCGTCAGCATTGGGGCACATGCCGATGGTATCTTCAGCGACCCGTCAATTGGTCTGTATTTCAAACAGCCGTTAGGTGCCGTGACCAAGCAGTCCGGTCTTGCCTCCTACGGCATGCAACTGAATTACCAGGCGCCGGTGATCAATTCTCAGGATATGTTCAGTCGGCAACAACGCAGTCTGCTGGATATCCGCTTCCAGGAAGCCAAGATCGACAAAATCAAACTCAACGGGCTGACCGTGGCCTATCGCGATAATGACACCAATGCGTTGACTTCCAATTTCGTAGGTGACAGTGAAACCGAGACCGCGATGTGGATCGGTGGTGCACTTGTTTTCGGGGTGGTGGCGTGCAATCAGGAATGGTTCGGCTTGTGTGAAGACGACGACCCTTCCTATACGGTACCTGGGTAAACAAACGCCAGTTTCAGTACGCGCAAAAGAACCCCGGCTCCGTGCCGGGGTTCTTTTTTTGGCTTGGCACCAGCGGGACGCCAACTCTTTGGCACCGTTACGACCGCCTTGGTGGTTTATTGGCCGCACCAACAACCTTCGCTCCGAAGGGGTGAAAGAAACCCTCCGATTAGGCGAAAATGAAGGAAGTATCAATGAAGCGACCGGTATTCCAACATGCTCAACACCCCCAACCCGACCGAACTGAACCTGCACCGCATGTCGCGCGTCCTGGAGATCACCTTCGAAGACGGCGCCAATTTCAAACTGCCAGCCGAATACCTGCGTGTGTATTCACCCTCGGCCGAAGTCATGGGGCACGCGCCGGGGCAGCGCAAAGTTCCCACCGGCAAGGAAGACGTCAACATCGACCGCATCGAGCCCGTCGGTAACTACGCCGTAGTGCTGTTCTTTGATGACGAACACAACACCGGCATCTACTCCTGGGAAACCCTGTACAATCTGGGCAAGAACTTCGACGACCTGTGGGCCACCTACCTCGAAGAGCTGAAAGAGGCTGGCTACACCCGCAAGGAACCGGCTGCCTGATTCACTATCAACCCCGAATCCGACACAACCTGCCCATGAGCGACGACAACACCACCCATTTCGGCTACAAGACTGTACGGACCGAAGAAAAGGCCGGCATGGTGCGCGGTGTTTTCGACTCGGTTGCAGACAAATACGACGTCATGAACGACGTGATGTCCATGGGCATCCACCGATTGTGGAAGCGCTTTGCGGTCGAACTGGCGGGCGTCCGGCGCGGACAGACCATCCTGGATCTCGCCTCGGGCACCGGTGACCTGGCCGCCAGGTTTGCCGGGCTCGTTGGCCCGGAGGGCCTTGTGCTGATGTCTGACATCAACGCCGCAATGCTCAGCGTCGGACGCGACCGTATGATCGATCGCGGACACGTAGGCAACATCGGCTACGCCCAGATCAATGCCGAACGGCTGCCCATCGCCGACAACAGCCTCGACTTGGTCACCATCGCCTTTGGCCTGCGCAACGTGACCGACAAGGATGCTGCGTTGTCCAGCATGTACAGAGCGCTGAAGCCCGGGGGCCGTGTGCTGGTGCTGGAATTCTCCAAGCCGACCAACAAGCCTCTGGAGAAACTCTACGATGCGTACTCGTTCAGCCTGCTTCCCAAGATGGGTAAGCTGATCGCGGGCGATGCTGAAAGCTATCGCTACCTGGCTGAATCAATTCGTATGCACCCGGACCAGGAGACGCTGAAGGGCATGATGCAGAACGCCGGCTTTGAACGCTGCGATGTGCATAACCTGACCGGCGGCATCGTCGCCATCCACCGCGGCTTCAAACTCTGAGCGGCCACCGCTGCGCATGAGCATCCGCGACCTCGCCCTGCAGGGCATCGAAGCCACTCTCAACCAGCTGGTCGAACTGGACGAACAGGCGGTATCGCATCTGTCACGCCTGCATGGCCAGGTGATTGGCATCGCGCTGCGCGGCACCGGTGTCACTTTTTACTTCGTGCCTGATCAGCAAGGCCGTCTGCAGATGCTCGGAAGCCTGGAAGGCGAGCCCGACGCATTGATCGAGGGCAGTCCGCTCGACCTGATGCGTGCGAGCGACAAGTCGCAGAGCAGTGCCCAGTTGTTCGCGGGGCACGTCAGACTGCAGGGCGACACCGAGCTGGCAAAGCGCTTCAGCGAAATTCTCGGAGGGCTCAACATCGACTGGGAGGAACAGCTCTCGAAATGGGTCGGCGATATCAGTGCCCATGAGATCGCCCGCGGTGCTCGCAATCTCAAGGAAGAAGGCGAACGCATCAGCGGGATCGGACAGCAGAACCTGTCCGAATACCTCACCGAAGAGGCTCGCCTGCTGCCGCACCGCTACGAGTTTGATGCCTGGCAGGAAGATGTCGAACGTACCCGGGATGACGTGGAACGCCTGATCGCCCGAGTGGCCCTGTTAGAGCAATGATTCCGGTACGCGAGAGCCTGCGCGTTGCGCATATCGCCTGGGTCCTGATGCGTCACGGCCTGGACGAATTCATCCTCGCCGCGCACCTGTTCCGCCCCATACGCTTTCTGCGTTTCCTCTCGCCTTTCTATCTCGCCAACCGGCGCAGGCAACGCCCGCGTGCCGAACGTATCCGGCGTACCCTGGAAGACCTTGGCCCGATCTACGTCAAGTTTGGCCAGATCCTCTCCACGCGACGCGACCTGCTGCCGGACGACATCGCGGAAGAGCTGAGCAAACTTCAAGACCAGGTGCCACCCTTCCCCGGTGACAAGGCACAGGCGCTGATTGAGGAAGCCCTCGGTGACTCCGTGGACAAGCTGTTTGCCGAATTCGAGCAACAACCGCTGGCCTCCGCCTCGATCGCGCAGGTACATGCTGCCCGTCTCGATAGTGGCGAAGAAGTCATCGTCAAGGTGGTTCGGCCCGGCATCGGCAAGACCATCGACCGCGATATCGCCCTGCTCTACACGATCGCGCGCATGGCCCGCCGCTATTCCTCGGACGCGCGCCGACTGCGACCGGTAGAGGTGGTGCAGGAATACGAGAAAACCATCCACGACGAACTTGACCTCATGAACGAGGCAGCGAACTGCGCCCTGCTGCGGCGCAACTTCGAAGGTTCAGACATGCTGTATGTACCGCAGATCCACTGGGATTACACGCGCAGCAACGTGTTGGTGCAGGAGCGCATCTACGGAACCCCGGTCGATCAGGTGGAAACCCATGTCCGCAACGGCGTCAGCCTAAAGATGCTGGGAGAGCGCGGTGTAGAGATCTTCTTCACCCAGGTCTTCCGCGACAATTTCTTCCATGCCGACATGCACCCCGGCAACATCTTTGTCGGCAACGATGGTCGCTACATCGGCGTGGATTTCGGCATCATGGGCACACTCACCACCGAGGACCAGCGCTACCTCGCAGAGAACCTGCTGGCCTTTTTCCACCAGGACTACCGAAAGGTGGCGGAGCTGCACGTTGAGTCCGGGTGGGTGCCTGCCGGAACACGCGTAGACGAGTTTGAGGCCGCGATCCGCTCCGTCAGTGAACCCATCTGGGAAAAGCCGATCAGCGAGATCTCTTTTGGCCACTTCCTGCTGCGACTGTTCCAGACTGCGCGGCGTTTCGATATGCAGGTACAGCCGCAGCTGGTACTGCTGCAGAAAACGCTGCTCAACATCGAAGGACTGGGCCGTCAGCTGTACCCGGAGCTGGATCTGTGGAGCACCGCCAAGCCTTTCATGGAAAGGTGGATGGCGGACCAGGTCGGTCCGCAGGCGTTTGCCCGTCGGGTCAGGGAGTCAGTGCCGCAATTGTCCGAGGAGCTGCCGGAGATCCCCCACCTCGTTTATCGCACGCTCAAAAAGGCCAGCGAAGGCACGCTGGAAGTCAATTGGAAGTCCGATCAGTTGGAGGCGATCCGCGAGGAGATCGCCGAGGGCAATCGACGCTCGCGCCAGGCCCTGGCTGGTGCGACGCTGATTGTCAGCGGCACCCTGCTGAACCTGGCCGAAACGCCTGTATTCACCTTGCTGAGTAACGCCGAGCTGGGCCTTGGCATAGCCGGCGTGGGCCTGCTCTTGACCTTGAACGCCCTGTTGCGGCGCTAGTTCCTCAGTCGAGCGTTTGACGCTCGACCACCTGCACCTCCAGGGATTCGATCTCCCTGAGCGGCACGTGGCTGGTAAAGCTCCCACCATGCGCCAGTTGACGGATCTGTGCCTCACCAGCGGTGATGGCAACCAACTGCCCCGAACGCAACGGCTGTCCGACCGGCTTGATCTTTACCGAAGCACCGATATGGTCCTCGAGACTGCCCAGGGGCACCCGTTCATAGTGTCGCGTGATCCGCACTCGCTTGGGCTGCGGAGCTGCGCTGCCCGGGCCCTCCTGTTGCGCACCAGCACCGCCTTGAGCCTGCCTCAACAACTCCTGCATATCGAAATCAAACGACAGATCGGTCACCGGTCGATCATTCACACGCAGGCTGATTCCGAGGGTATCGACAATATTCTGTGGTCCCATCTGCAGCATCTGCATGGGCCCGAGCGGCTCTGCCGGACGCATGCGGATACGCAATTCACCCCACTCGGTGTAGAGATCGGCCATGGCCTGGCGTAGACCGGCACCGAGGGTAACGCCTGTCGATGCGAGTTCCTGCTGCATGCGATCGAGCAATGCATCACGATAGGCCTCCGGCTCCTTGCCGGCAAGCTTTGCGCACAGTTCCATGTAGCGTTCACCAAAATTACGGCTGACTTCAACACGCATTTCGGCAGAGGCCAAAGAAGGCGCGGTAAGCCGCTGCTGCTGCACGTCCTGAGGCACGACCCCGGACAGCTCCACCGACATCTCTGCAGACTCGATATGCATCAGGTCGAATCCGACCGTTGCATTCAGGCGCTCATCGGGGACATCGAACTGATACGCCATATGCGCATCCATGAGCAGTTCATCGAAGCCCAGCTCACGAAGCATGCGCGGGTCGATATTGAAACCATCCAGGCAGGCCGTCTCGCCCGCTGCAGCACCAGCCTGAACGGCAGGCTGCTGCGCCTCCATGGCTTCGATCAGCTGGTCATCAAGGGCAACACGCACCCCGTACAAGGCGAATTTCATCTGCTCGGGCGGCGGATCCTCGCGCCAGTCGCCGCCGGTAATCAGGGCCCAGGGGTCATCGCTGGTGAAGTGCACACGGTCGATCTCCACCGCCTGCTCTAACGGCAGCGGACGGATCCGAATGCCCTCGACCGAAGCACCGCCGGTCAATTCAGTACTGATGCCGCTATAGGTGACCTCTGCACTGTCAGATGCCTGTTGCACGAAATCATCCACCATGGATTTGACGCGCAGATACATCAGGCCTTTGACCAGCAGAAAAGCGCCAGCCACCACCAGCAGGAAAATAATTGGGATCTTGTAAGGACGTCGCATATCGAGTGTATCGTCTTCTTTTCGTAAAACTTCAGTGCCTGACCAACGGATCTTCCACTTCCCGGCGTTTGTCTGCACCCAGGAGCACCTCGATCAGCTCGAGCGCAAAATCCATGGCCGTACCAGGGCCTCGTGAGGTGATCACGCTGCCATCTTTCACCACGGCCTGTTCGCTCAGCGTTGTCTGGCCAAAATTGCCGGACTCCAGGATCCCCGGGTACGAAGTCGCACTACGTCCGTCGAGCAGGCCCGCGCTGCCAAGGACCTTGGGCGCCGCACAGATGGCAGCGGTGTAGCGCCCCTCTTCGGCCATGTCACGCAGCAGCTTGTGAATCCGGGGATCGGCATCCAGATGGTCGGCGCCTGGCAGACCGCCTGGCAATACGATCATGTCGAAGCCATCACCCAGCACCTCTTCGAGTAACCGGTCCGGCATCAACACGGTTCCCCGGCTGCATTTGACCAGGCCTTCCTGCAGGCCGGCCGTCACCACCTCGATACCGGCGCGGCGCAACAGGTCGATGACGGTTACGGCTTCGAGTTCTTCGCAACCTTGGGCAAGGGGGATGAGGACGCGTGCCATGATTCGGGACTCCTCTGGTAGGCAATCGCTTGCGAGGCTGGCACAAGCTGGACGCCAAGTGCCTGCCACTGCGGCAGAAGCTCTTTCAGTACCGCCAACGTCTCGGGATAGGGATGACCAATGGCGATAGCGGAGCCTCGTCTCTCGGCCAGTTTCCGGGCTCGTTCCAATTGCGCACGAATCGCCTCCGGGCTCTGGTCGTGGTCGATAAAGACATCCCGCCGCGCGGTACTGAGACCGCTTTCGCGAGCGATCATCTCAGCGTGCGAACCACTATCCGTGCGACTGTCGATAAAGAACAATCCGCGTTGTTTCAACAGCGCCATCAACCAGCGCATGCTGTCCGGATCCCGGGTCAGCAGGCTTCCCATGTGGTTGTTGATACCGGCAACGTGGGGCACCGATTCCAGGTTCCCCACAACGACCTGTTCGATCTCCGCTTTGGCATGGTGCAAAGTCAGCCCACCGGGCCCCAACTTGCGATGGTGTATCGATTGCATCGGTTGATGGAGCATGATCTCACGACCCTGGCGGTGTGCCTCGCGGGCGATGCGAGGGCTGTTGTACAGGCGCGGCAGCAAGGCGACGGTTACCCCGACAGGCAGCTCCAGCACCTCTTGGGCCTGCGCGTAGTCGTTGCCAAGATCGTCGATGATGATCGCTACCTGCGGGGCGGCCTGCGCTAGGCCGGCACACACCATCAGAAAAGCGGCCAGGCAGCGAGTCACTGCGACCGCCCGCCCAGGATCACCAGGCCCTTGAGCAGATTGAGTGCTTCGTTCAGAGCGTAATCGCGTTCAACCACAGACTTGTCCTCTTCATCTTCCGTTTCTTTGCCGTTGTTCTCCGGATTGACCAGATGTCCAGAAAGATCCGCCTCAGTGAGGCGCTCTCCCTCTTCCTCGGCCTGCTCCAGCGTCAGGTTTGCCAGTTCAATATCGGGCTTAATCCCCTCAGCTTGAATCGAACGACCCTTGGGGGTGAAGTAACGGGCGGTCGTCAGCTTGATCGCTGTGGTTTCATTGACCGGAACGATCGTCTGCACTGAACCCTTGCCGAAAGTCTGCTGCCCCATGACCACGGCACGCCTGTGGTCCTGCAACGCCCCCGCCACGATTTCCGAGGCCGAGGCCGAGCCTCCATTGACCAGCACCACGATGGGGGCACCGTTCAACACATCGTCGGGTGCCGCCTTGAAACGCAGCTGCGAGTCACGCACACGGCCCTCCGTGTAAACGATGGTTCCCCCGGTGAGGAAGGCATCACTGATCGCGACGGCCGCATGCAACACGCCCCCGGGATTGTTGCGCAAGTCCAGAACAAGGCCTTTGAGCTCCCCGCCCGATTTGCGCTTCAGCTTGGCCAGTGCCGAAAGGAGGTCCTCGGGAGAGCGCGCCTGGAATTGAGAAAGGCGCACGTAACCGAAGCCAGGCTCCAACATCCGGTTTTTCACGCTGACCGTCTTGATTACCGCGCGCTTGATGCGAACCTCGAAAGGCGCCTCGCGGCCCTCGCGCACAACGTGCAGGAGAATCTCGCTGCCAGGTTCGCCGCGCATCAGTTTGACCGCATCGTCGAGGCTCATCCCTTTGACAGATTGCTTGTCGATGCGCACGATCAGGTCACCGGCCTTTATTCCGGCACGTTGAGCCGGCGTGTCGTCTATCGGGGAAATGACTTTGACAAAGCCATCTTCCATCCCGACCTCGATGCCCAGTCCCCCAAACTCACCGCTGGTACCGACACGCAGATCTTCGAATTCGTCTTTGTCCAGGTAAGCGGAATGTGGGTCCAGACCGGTCAGCATGCCCTGAATGGCATCACGCAGCAGGCGACGGTCGTCAACCGGCTCGACATAGTCCTGTTTGATCCGCCCGAACACCTCGGCGAACACCCTCAGATCTTCGAGCGGCAGGCCTTCCTTGTTGGACGGATCCTCATCAGCCCATACGGGAACAGCGGCCAGATGCAGGCCCGCGGTCAATAGCGCGGCGATAGCCTGAAGCCGGATCAGTCGCTTTTTCATGGGTTCCCCTGGTCGCAATCTGTTTCTACCCTACCCGCCGTCCGCGCACCTTGCGGCACCACTTGGTGGGGTTGACCGCCTTGCCGGCGCGCCGGATAGCGAAATACACGCCGGTTTCCTTGCGCCCGCCTGTGTCACCGATGGCAGCCACCGGCTCTCCGGCCTCGACCCAGTCTCCGGCCTCTTTGAACAGGCTTTGGTTATGCCCGTACAGCGTCATATAGCCATCACCATGGTCGACAATCAGCAACAACCCGAAGCCACGCAGCCAATCGGCGAAGGCAACGCGACCTGCATGCACCGAGCGCACTTCCGTTCCCTCTGGTGCCGCGATCATAACACCATCCCAACGCAGGGCCCCGATCTTCGGCTCCCCGAATGCGTGGCGGATCACACCTTCCACCGGCCACCGCAGCGAGCCGCGCAACTGGGTGAAACGCTTCTCTTGCGCAGGCGCCGCCGGGATATCGGCCAGCGCCTCCTGCAGACCACGCAGTAACGACTGTAATTGTTTTTCATCGGCACGCAGGGTTTCCAATTGTTGCCCCTGGTCGGTGATCTCACGGGTCAATCGTTCGATGACTTCACGCCGCGAATGCTGCTCGGCCAACAGCGCCTGCCGTTCCTCCTGGCGTTGGGCAAGCAGTTTTTCCAGGCGCGTCTGCTCTTCGGCAATCTGGCGCTGCGTGTCCTGCAGGCTGGCGAGACGTTCCCGAATCCGTTGCATGCGGGCGATTCGCTCCCGATTGAGGTAATCGTAGTAGGCCAGGACGCGTGCGACGACTGCCGGATCCTGTTGATTGAGCAGGATCTTTACCTGCTCCTGGCGCCCCATCGCATAAGCAGCTCGCACCTGGCGTTCCAACACGCGCCGTTCTTTGCCAAGTGCCACGGTTTGTTCGCCCTCCTGCTTGCGCAAGGTCTGCAGGCGCGACTGCTGACGCTGCAGGCGCCCTTCCAACACCCTGAGGCGTCGGGCCAGACGGCCGATGCTCTGTTCGCTCTGCTGCAGACGTTCGCTCAGGGTATTCCTTTCCCCCTGGGCCATTTTCATGCGTGCCTGCAGCCCGCTGATCCGCTCACGCAGCAGATTGAGCTTCTTCTCATGCTTCTCGGCGTCGCCGCTGTCGACTTCCTCAGCCAGGGGGGGGAATGCCGAGCCCAGCAGCAGACATAAAAAAAGCAGCCTGCGCAGAACGGCACGGCTGCCTGTTTGGCTACTCACCCCTGACATGGCCGCTCAGGGCTCGCCCCCGATCAGGGAGCGCCCGGTCATCTCCACCGGCTGTTTCAGCCCCATCATCTGCAGCAGCGTAGGTGCGATATCGCACAAGGCCCCGTTCTCAGGCAGAGCGTCGGCTTGCTCACCGACATAGATGAGGGGCACCAGGTTGGTGGTGTGTGCCGTATGCGGTTGACTGTTTTCCGTATCCAGCATTTGTTCCGCGTTCCCATGGTCTGCCGTGATCAGTACCTCGCCACCTGCCTTCAGCGCCGCATCGGTGACGCGGCCGATGCATTCGTCCAGTACCTCGATGGCCTTGACGGCGGCCTCATACACGCCACTATGCCCCACCATGTCGCCATTCGCATAATTGCAGATGATGGCGTCGTAAGTTCCCCCCTCGATCGCTGCGACCAACTGGTCGGTGACTTCGTAAGCGCTCATCTCTGGTTGCAGGTCGTAGGTGGCTACTGAAGGCGACGGAACCAGGATACGATCCTCGCCCTCGTTGGGCTGCTCCACGCCACCGTTGAAGAAGAAAGTGACGTGGGCGTACTTTTCGGTCTCGGCAATACGCAGCTGACGCATACCGAGCTTGGCAATGTACTCACCAAAAGTATTGACCAGGCGCTCTGCCGGATAAGCCACGGGAATGTCGAACTCTTTCTTGTACTCGGTCAGCGAAACATAGCTGCTGATCTTCGGAATTGCCTTGCGTTCGAATTCCTCGAAATCCTCGTAGATGAAAGGATAGGTAATCTGGCGAGCCCGGTCGGAACGGTAGTTCATGTTGATGATGACGTCTCCATCCTCAACGGTGACCGCCTCGCCGATCCGGGTGGGCGCAATAAACTCGTCGGTCTCACCACGTTCGTAGGCCAACGCCAAGGCCTGCAGGGCATCCTCAGCCTGGTAATCGCCCTCGCCCAGCGTAATCAGGTGATACGCCTTGTTGATGCGCTCCCAACGGCGATCACGATCCATGGCAAAGTAACGCCCAATCATGCTGGCCACGCGACCACGGCCCAGCTCGTCAAACACGTCCTGCATCCTCTGCAGCGATGCCTCGGCTGACTTGGGTGGCATGTCCCGACCATCAAGCCATGCATGCACATACACGCGCTTTGCGCCTCGCTCCACGGCGAGCCGGGTCATGGCATGAATATGATCCTCGTGGCTGTGCACACCCCCGGGAGAAAGCAGGCCCAGGATATGCACCGCCTTGTCGTTTTCGACGGCGGCGTCGACCGCGTTGGTCAAGGTGAGGTTCGCGTAGAAAGAGCCGGTACGGATGGAACGGCTGACACGCGTGAACTCCTGGTAAACCACACGGCCCGAACCAAGGTTGAGGTGTCCCACCTCGGAATTGCCCATCTGTCCACCCGGCAGGCCAACCGCTGGCCCGGATGTGCGAATACCGGTGGTCGGGTAGTCTGCCCACAGCCGGTCCCAGTGGGGCTTTCTGGCTGCAGCAATCGCGTTGTGCTCGGTACTGTCACTCATACCCCAGCCGTCCATAATCAGCAGAACCGCCGGTCTTGCCTTGTTGCTCATAAACCCGTACTTCAGGCTGACCCCATGCCGGGGTGGAACCATAACCTCATGATTTTAAAAATAGAAATTGCGCGGACGCGGGAGAAGCGCCGGCCGGTGTAGTTGTGCGCGGAATTAAACCATTTTCTCGCTTTGCCCGCCACAAACCCGGCGATTGCTGGAAAACCCTCGATAAGCGGGTTTACTGTCGCAATTAAAGAAAAAAGTTAGCCGAGGTTAAGAAAATGGGTTGAAATGCCGGTCATAAGAAAATAAGGATCTTAGAATTAAAGGTAGGAATAATGAATTTCACCATTGAGGATGTAACCCCGAACATGACCCAGAATATCGATACAGAAATTCCCCTTCTGGAAGGTGATGAAGATATCGATCGCGCATCGCGCTCGCTCAAAGCGATGTCTCATCCGCTTCGCTTGAAAATCCTCTGCACCCTTGGCGACCAGGAAGTCAGCGTGCAGGACATCGTCGAGCAGGTCGGCACCTCGCAAAGCAACATTTCTCAGCACCTTGCGATCCTGCGCGATAAAGGTATCCTCACCTCACGTAAAGACGCCAACCGGGTGTTTTACCGTGTCAGCGATAACCGCACCCTGCAACTTATCGGCATGATGCGACAGGTATTCTGCTCCCACGAGCACTGAGTGCCGTCACCCATCAGGGGTGTCTGACTAAAGTCCGGTGTTTTACAAAACGGGAAAGCCCAGGCTTCCCGTTTTGTCGTTCTTATATCAGAGAGTTTTAAATGGAACAGTACCTTGAGTTTGCGGCCAACCATGTTTTTCTGGTTGGAGCCTGGCTGGTCGTTTTCAGTGCGCTGACGTGGCACCTGGTTGCCAATCCCGGCGGTAAGTTCAACATCGAGCCGGTGGATGCCACCGCCAAGATCAATCACGAAGAGGCCGTGGTGCTCGACGTACGCTCGATGAACGAGTTCAAGGACGGCCATATCATTAACGCTGAAAACGTGCCGTTGAATGGCCTCGGCAACAGCCTCAAAGCGTTGGAAAAACACAAGTCCAAACCGATCATTGCAGTGTGTCGCTCCGGCTCACGTTCCGGTGCTGCCTGCAAGTCACTGCGCAAGGCCGGTTTCGAGAACGTATTTAACCTGCGAGGCGGGATGATGGCCTGGGAATCAGCCAATCTGCCGGTAAAGCGCAACAAGAAGTAACCCAACGGATTCAGACCATGACCGAACAAGCCAAGCAAGAACGTCAGTTCGCCATCCAACGCATCTACACCAAAGATCTCTCTTTCGAGTCACCGAATGCGCCGCAGGTCTTCCTCGGTGAATGGAAACCCGAGATCAACGTAGGCATCCAAAGCCAGATCAACAAACTCGCTGAAGAAAGTATCGAGGTGGTCCTGACGATCAATGTCGAGGCCACTCAGGGTGAAAACACCGCTTTCATGGTAGAGGTGCAGCAAGCTGCGATCTTCCTGGTGAAAGGCTTCAGCGATGAAGAACTGGGCCCTCTGCTCGGAATCGGTGCGCCCAACGCCCTTTTCCCCTACGCGCGCGAGGTGGTATCGGACCTGGTAACCCGTGGCAGCTTCCCACAGTTCGTCCTTCAGCCAGTGAATTTCGAGGCCATGTACGCGCAACAGGCTGCAGCTCAACAGGAAAAAAATGACGCGGAAACCCACTGAGTGACTGCCCCCGACGACAAGATCGCCGTACTCGGTGCCGGCTCCTGGGGCACGGCACTGGCCATCGAGCTGGCCTTGCGGCACCCGGTTTTGTTGTGGGGGCACACGGCAGCCGAAGTCGAAGCGATGCGCCAGGATCGCGAGAATCGTCATTACCTCCCTGGTATCCCATTTCCCGAAAATCTCGACGTCACTCTGGACCTGGACAAAGCGATCGACGGCGCGAAAGAAACCCTGGTGGTTGTACCCAGCCACGCCTTTGCCAGTGTCTGCGAACAACTGTCCGAGCTCAAACCTGACCTGGACGCCCTCACCTGGGCTACCAAGGGCTTTGACCCGAATAGCAAGGCGCTGCTCAGTGAAGTGGCGGCACGTTATCTGCCAAAGGCGGATCTGGCCGTTATCTCGGGTCCAACCTTCGCGCGGGAGGTGGCAGCAGGCATGCCCACAGCGATCACTGTCGCGGCCAACTCATCGTCACATGCGCAGCGCGTTGCTGAGTTTCTGCGCAGTGAGACTTTTAGGCCTTACACGAGTGACGACCTGATTGGCGTACAAATCGGCGGAGCCTGCAAGAATGTGATGGCCATCGCGGCAGGCATCTCCGATGGTTTAGGCTTCGGCGCGAACGCCCGAGCTGCCCTGATCACGCGGGGCCTGCATGAGATCATGCTGCTAGGCGTTGCCATGGGCAGCAAACCAGAGACCTTCATGGGCCTTGCTGGCCTCGGCGACCTGACCCTGACCTGCACGGATGACCAGTCACGCAATCGTCGCATGGGGCTGGCGCTGGCAAAAGGCTCCGGCATCGAAGAAGCGAAAGCAGAAATCGGTCAGGAGGTTGAAGGTATCAACACCGCAAGGGAAGTGCGGCACAAGGCGCGGGAGCTCGGGGTTGAAATGCCAATCACCGAGCAAACCTACCTCGTATTGTTCGAAGGCCTCGATCCACACCAGGCTGTTCACAACCTGCTCTCGCGGCAAACCCGCCACGAATGACCAATCGTTTACGCCCGGCCTGTCAGCTTGGCGAATTGCGGTAACGGATCACAAATTCAAGGTTTGTCTCCACCGGACGACAGCTTAGTTGATGGACAAGTAATTAAGAATTTGCTAATATTGCATCAATTATGATTTCAGGACGGGCCACTATGCTCAAAGCCGTTAAGAAAACGTTCTCGATGAGAGTCGGCAGACGGGTGTTTGTCTGCCTCCACAACGATCAACTGCCGCCGGCACTGCGCAAGCGCGTACGTCCCTTCGTGTTTGGTTTTGTCGCCTGCTGGATAGATCGACTCCAGGCTCGCCAAGGCGCAGCCTGATTTTTCAATCGTTAAAACGTAAGTAAATACTCACTACAGGTTTAATGACTTACTCGCCGCCGGCGAATCCTTGCTGGCGCCAAGCCTCGTACAAAAGGACAGCAACGCTGTTTGAGAGGTTCAGACTCCGCTGGCCAGACCGCATCGGCAGACGCAGGCGCTGTTCGGCCGGCAGCGCATCCAGCACGGCCTGCGGCAGACCCCGCGTTTCCGGTCCAAACATCAGTGCATCCCCGTCCTCATACTCGACCTGGTCATAGCGCTGCCGCCCACGCGTCGACACCCCGAAAAGGCGGCTCGGTTGGACCGCCTGAACAAAGGCATCCAGGCTCACATGCTGCGTCACCTCGGCAAATTCGTGATAATCCAGGCCCGCCCGCCGCAACCGCTTGTCGTCCAGCTCGAATCCAAGCGGTTGAATCAGGTGCAGGCGGCTGCCGGTGTTGGCACACAGGCGTATGATATTGCCCGTATTCGGCGGGATTTCCGGCTGATAGAGAACGATATGAAACAAACGCAGGACCTTTACTACTGATGTCTTCCCCCGACCCCCGCCTCAACCTTGAATTCTGTGGGATGCACTTTGCCAGTCCGTTGGTGCTGCTGTCAGGCTGTGTCGGCTTTGGTGAAGAGTACACACGCGTGCAGGGCTTCTCCAACCGCGATTGTGGCGCCGTTTGCCTCAAAGGCACGACCGGCACGCAGCGCCTCGGCAACCAGCCCCACCGGATCTACGAAACCCCGGGCGGCATGCTCAACGCGATCGGCCTGCAGAACCCGGGAGTTGAAAAAGTGGTCGACGAGATCCTGCCGACACTGGATTTTGACGAGACCCGCTTCATCGCAAACGTCTCCGGCTCCACGGTTGAAGAATACATCGAGGTCACGCGCAAATTTGACGATTCGGATATCGACGCGATCGAGATCAATATCTCCTGTCCCAACGTCAAGGAAGGTGGCGTGGCTTTCGGCAATGATCCGGACATGTCCGCCCGGGTGGTGGAGGCCTGCCGCGGCGTCACCGACAAGCCACTGATCACCAAGCTCTCGCCCAATCAGACCGACATCGCGGAAAACGCCCGCCGCTGTATCGAAGCCGGCTCGGACGCCTTTGCTGTGATCAACACGTTGATGGGGATGACCATCGACATCGAGGCGAGAGCACCCGTCATCGGCAACAACCAGGGAGGTCTTTCCGGTCCCGCCATCAAACCAGTGGCAGTGCTCAAGACGCACCAGGTCTACCAGGTCACCCGCGAGCACAACATTCCGATCATCGGCCAGGGTGGTGTGACCAGCGCGGAGGACGCCATCGAGTTCCTGATTGCCGGGGCCAGCGCGGTCGGTGTGGGCACGGCGCTATTCTACGACCCGCTGATCCTGCCCAAGATCAACCAGGGCATCCTGGATTATCTGGACCGCCATCACCTGGAGACCGTCGGCCAGATTACCGGCAGCCTGCAGCTCAACAGCAACCTGTCGAACCGTGGCTGTGGTTGCTGACCGCCCTACCCCTTTCTTGGGCAATTGGCCGATCACATTAGCCATGTGTTATATTCCACGACCTGTGGCCAATCCCGGTCACAGCAATGCAACGACGTTCGGAGATTTGCAATGAGCGACGTAGAAGCACTGAAGGCCGAAAAGGCCAAGCTGATCGAGGAAATGCTGGAGCTGCAGAAGCAGTTCATCGACCGTGAACACGACGGCGGTATTTCCGGTAAGGACTACTATTACAGCCAGGAAGGCCTGCTGAAAGACTATCGCGAGATGTACATGGAAAAAGCCATGCGCGTGGTTGATCTTTCACACCAGATCGTCGGCTCTCACGCCTGATCGATCTCGGGCATCACGCCTAAAAAGACCCGCCTATGGCGGGTTTTTTCATGCCTGTCTCCCAGAGCAGGCTTCTCAAGAAACACGCAGAACGGCCGAAACTGCTTTCATTGATTGAAAGGACCATCCGGTATGTCTGCTGTCGAACGTCCCACCCCGGCCACGCTAAGCAAGCTCAGCGGCCTGAACGAGCTGTCTCAGGAAGAGCTGGCCTCTCTGTCAAACAAGCTGGAGGTGCGGCATGTGCCGAAGGGCGAGGTTTTGCTCGAACGAGGCAGTAACGAGACTACCCGCCTTTACCTGGTACAGGGACGCTTGCACCTTCGTGCCGAAGATGGCGCCATGAGTCTGGTATCACACGAAGACCCCTCCGCACTGTCACCTATCGCACGTCTCCGTCCCAGCCGCTATGAGGTGGTGGCGGCAACCAATGTCCACTACCTGAGCGTCCCCGAAGACCTGCTGGAAGGGACCGATTCCAGCCTGGAGTACAACAGTTCGCTGCTGGATGCCTACCAGGTTGAAGAGACCGAATACTCCGGCGACGAGGGCCAGGAAAACCAGTTGACCCTGCAAATCTATGAAGACCTGAACAGCGATCAACTCCTGCTGCCAAGCCTGCCGGATGTCGCTATACGGGTCGGCCAGGCCATCAACGAGGATTATGCAGACAGTCAAAAAGTCGTTCACATCATCGAAAACGATCCGACAATTGCAGCAAAGATACTCAAAGCGGCCAACAGCGCCCGTTACGGAGGAAGCCAGCAGATCAGCCGACTGCAGGATGCCATTGTCCGAATTGGCATGAACACCGTGCATCAGCTGGTCATCACTTTTGCCTTACGTGAGCTGTTTCGCTGCAACTCAGCGCACCTGAACAAGAGAATGCGGGAGATATGGGAGCACTCCCGGCAAGTGGGCGCCATTGCCCATGTCCTGGCAAAGCATTGCAAGAACCTGGATCCTGAAACTGCCCTGCTCGCAGGCCTGGTACACGATATCGGGAGCGTGGCCGTGCTCGGTTACGCAAGGGACTTTCCGGAAATCAATGAGCACCCGGGCGTCTTGGAAGCCTCCATGCGGCAGTTACGGGGACAGCTTGGCAACATGATTCTTGTCAAATGGCAGCTTCCCGCTTTTCTCGCCGAAGTGGCGTCGGAAGCTGAACACTGGCAACGTGAGCATAAAGGCGCTTGTGACTACATAGACCTGATAATCATTGCCAAACTGCATGCGCTGATCGGACATCATCAGAACCAGGAGTTGCCAGAGATTGATCAGACGCCTGCCTACGCGAAACTGGGGTTTGGTGAAGGCTCGCCAGAATCCAGCATGCAGATACTCGAACTGGCGCGCCAGGAGATTCGCGAGACACTCGCCCTACTGGGTGCGTGAAGAATCAGAAAATTCTTACATGACTGGGTGGAAGTCCTACTTTATCTCCCCTACCCGGGCAAGCGATACTATAGTTTAACGGGCAGAGCCAAAAGCAACTGCGAATAAGAACGATCAACACAACAGTCATGAGTCAGCAAGCCACACATCCGTCCATAGAGGTCCTTAAGACCCTCCACCAGCTGAAGGATCTGGATTCCCCTTCACTTCAGGCCCTGTCCAATCGCCTGCAGGTTGCCAGCGCACCCCGCAACACCCTGCTGCTTGAGCTCGGTAGCGATGATAGCGACACCCTGTACCTGCTTGACGGTGACGTGGAGCTGCGGGCTGCGGATGGCGCAACCTTCACCATCAGCTCACAGGACCGGGCCGCTAAGCAGCCACTGTGCCAGCTTCGCCCGACCCGCTACGAGGTGAAGACCCTGAGCACCGTCCTCTACCTGCGCATCGACCGGGGGATCCTGGACGACTACCTGCCTCTGGAGCAGCATTCGTCCATGTACGAGCACGAGAGCTACTCGGTGGTGGAAACCATCATTGACGTGGAATCCGAGTCCCAGGAATTACTCATCTCCCAGGTGATCGACGCGCTTTTCGAAGGTCGCCTGGTACTGCCATCACTCAACATCGTGGCCCAGAAAGTCGGACGTGCCATCCTCAACGCAGGGGACGATCCCCGCAAACTCAGCCAGGCCATTATGGTGGACCCGGCCCTGGCTGCGAAGGCGATCAAGGCCGTGAACAGCAACCTCTCCTCGGATGAAAAGCCGGTCAACACCTGCGAAGAGGCCGTGGAGAGACTGGGCGTGGATAAAATCGCCTCTTTGGCTGTCAACTGTGCCTTTCGCGAGACCATGCGCAAACCGCGGCCGGAGATTGCCAAACGCATGAAGAAATGGTGGGAACGCAGTATGCGCGTATCTGCCATCAGTTATGTGCTGGCGCGCCTGAGCGAACGCTTCGACCCCAACCTCGCAGCATTGGCAGGGCTGCTGCACCGGATTGGCGAGGCTGCCATTCTCGGTTATGCAAACGAGGCTGACCCGCCTCTGGATGCACCGCAACTCGATGCGGTGATCGCCGAACACTCCGCAGAGCTCAGTCGCGACCTGTTGAGCATGTGGAATCTCGCTCCCGAATTGCTCGTGGTAGTGAGTGAATCAGGTAATCTCATGCGCCAGCATCATTATCAGGCCGACTACGCCGATATTGTGCTGGTTGCGGAACGACATGCCGATATCGGTCATGGCAATGCCAGTAAGGTTCCGCTCGATCAGATGCCAGCCTTTCATCGCCTTGGGTTGAGTGAGGTGTCTCCGGAATTCAGCTTGCAGATTGTGGAGGCTGCCAAGCACGCCATGGAGAAGGCCAACACCGTCTTGGCTGCCTGAAAGAGCCTGGTGATTTCACAAAAAAACCCCGCTCCAATGAGCGGGGTTTTTCTGTTTGAGCAGTGCCCTATTCCGGCCTCAGGTGTTCGATATATTTCGCAACATCCTCCAGCACCAGGGTTACCGCCTCGGCCTGCACGCGGATCGACGTGTCACCCCCTTCGACTTTCAGGTCGCAATGTGCCCGACCTACACTCTCCAACGGCACTGGCACCATGTCCCGGTAAGTGTATACATTCTCCCCGACATCGCCGCCGGCACACACTGCGGGTAAGTTGGGCAACACCTGGTCCGGATCCAGTTCAGCACCGTCAAATACCAGCTCGCCATTTTGCCACCAGCGGGTGCGCTCAACCGAGCCCGTCATGGTCTTGATCAGATAAGCGGGTTCGAATCGCACCTTAACGGTGTCACCTTCAACAGTAACAGCGCTGATTTTCGAGCCGACCAGATCAATGCTTGTGCTATCCACGCGTAACCCCTCAAGGAAATGAGCCCGCGATTATAGTGGCAAGCAGCCATCTGCATACAAACAGGATGCGCAGGGGTAAAAGGTGGCCCGTCAACTGGCAACCTTGTGTTCATCCTCAAGGCCAAGTTCCTTGATTTTGCGCGTCAAGGTATTGCGCCCCCATCCGAGCAGGCGGGCTGCATCCTGTTTCCGGCCTCCGGTGAACTCCAGGGCAGTCTCGATCATGATGGTTTCGAACTCCGGCGTTGCTTCCTCGAGCAGCCCTTCCCTGCCCTCGGCCAAAGAATGTCTGACCCAGCTGCGCAGCGCTTCGCGCCAGTCTCCCGCACCTGACTTGCTCGCCTGGCGCTCATGCAGTTCCGGCGGCAGGTCTTCAGGGTGGATCTCTCGACCCGAGCCCATCACCGTCAACCAGCGCGCAGTATTTTCTAGCTGGCGAACATTGCCCGGCCAGTCGAACTGGCGTAGTTCCTCGGAGGTTTCCGGCAAGAGCACCTTGGCTTCCACGGTCAACTCACGGGCGGCGCGCTGCAGAAAATGATCCATCAACAGGGGGATGTCTTCGCGACGCTCACGCAGCGACGGCAGATGTACACGGATCACGTTGAGGCGGTGGAACAGGTCTTCGCGGAACCGCCCTTGCGAAACCAGGGCCTCAAGGTTCTGGTGAGTGGCGGCAATGATACGAACGTCCACCTTGACCGGCTCATGTCCGCCAACTCGGTAAAACTCACCGTCGGCCAGGACGCGTAACAACCGGGTTTGCAACTCAGCCGGCATGTCGCCGATCTCGTCAAGAAACAAGGTACCGCCATTAGCCTGCTCGAAGCGCCCCTGGCGTCGGCCTTGCGCACCGGTAAAAGCCCCCTTTTCATGACCGAACAACTCCGATTCGAGCAGGTCGTGTGGGATGGCCGCCATATTCAACGCGATGAATGGACCATCCGCACGCGGGCTGTGCCTATGTAGTGCATGTGCAACCAGTTCCTTGCCAGTGCCTGACTCGCCATTGATCAACACGGTGATGTTGGAGCGCGCCAATCGGCCTATTGCCCTGAACACCTCCTGCATCGCAGGTGCTTCACCGATAATTTCGGTGCTGGTCGGCTCCTGTGGCTGATGCTGTGCCTGGGCTTCTCGACTGAGGCGGCATGCCCGTTGCACCAGCTCCACCGCCTCTGTCACGTCGAAAGGCTTAGGCAGGTACTCAAAGGCGCCGCTGTGATAAGCGGATACCGCACTGTCCAGATCAGAATGCGCGGTCATGATAATGACCGGCAGATCAGGCCAGTGGGTTTGAATTTTTTCAAGCAGCGCGATGCCATCCATGCCCGGCATACGGATATCAGAGACAATCGCTTCAGGTCTTTCCCGATCCAAAGCAGGCAACACCGATTCAGCATCGCTGAAGGTTTCCACCGACATACCTGCTTTCTGCAGAGCTTTTTCCAAAACCCAGCGTATCGAACGATCGTCGTCGATTACCCACACAGAATTAACGGCGCTCATTCTCTTTTTCCCTTCTCAGTCGGTTGTTCCTGAATCACTGGCAATAAAATGGTGAAAACGGTTTTGCCCGGCCGGCTTTTGCACTCGACCAGGCCCTTGTGCTGGGTAATCAGCGATTGCGCTATCGACAATCCCAGCCCCTGCCCGTCACCTGAAGTAATCATGGGCATGAACAAGGTATCGGTAATCTCAGGCGGGATACCCGGCCCGTCGTCTTCGATCTCAATCTGCGCGACAAGGCGATAACACTCTTCGCCAATGGTGAAATTGCGTGCCACGCGTGTGCGCAGCGTGATACACCCCTGTTCACCCAAGGCCCGCACGGCGTTCTTCACGATGTTCAGAACTGCCTGGATCAGCTGGTCCATGTCGCCACTGAGATCCGGGATACTGGGGTCGTAATCTCGCACGATTATGATGCCATCTGTGCCGATCTCCGCCAAAACAAGGCTTCTGACGCGTTCAAGCACATGGTGAATGCTGAGCAGGCGGTAGTTCGGCCGGCGGTTGGGTCCGAGCATCCGGTTGACCAGCTCCTGCAGACGATCAGCTTCTTGGATAATGATCTGGGTGTATTCTTCCAGCTCTGGCTCCGGCAGTTCTGCCTGTAACAATTGGGCAGCTCCGCGCAGGCCGCCCAGAGGGTTTTTGATCTCATGGGCCAGGCCGCGTACCAGGTTGCGGGTCGCAGCCTGTTGCCTGATCAACTGATTCTCGCGACGAATCCGCATTTGCCGATCCACCTGCTGCAGTTCAAGAATGGTGTAGGAATCACCTTCGTCAGTTTGAATCGGGTTCATCATGCAATCGACCGTGATGCTCACCCGGTCAGCACTCACGAGTGTCACACCCCGCTTGGTGATCGATTGGCCCTCACGCGCAGCTGCCGTGACCAGGTGCGCCAGGATCTCACCATCGCAGGTGATATTCGCCTCCGGGTACTGCACGAGAACATGCCGGGAACTGATCGCCAGCAGTGATTCGGCCATCTGGTTCAGGTAGGTCACCTGCAAATCATCGCTGAAAACGACCACACCGGTGGACAGGTTATCGAGGATGTTTGCATCAATTGGGGTCAAGGCGTTGCTCATCAGATTGAACGCAGCAAGTTTCAGGCCATTATCTTGATACAGAAAATGGCAGAATAATGAGAGATAAATCAGCTGGTTAGGCCAACAGCCCTACTGGCCGTGCCAAAACCGTGCGTTTAGGCATGCGCCTAATGCACCATTATAGTGCGGTTATTTTATTTCACGGAGAAATTGGGCTTGAAGGCCGGATTGGTCTGGCCGGGAGTCGTGGAGATCGGAGGAGGCGTGTTGCGGTAAAAACCCGGTGGCGTCGTCGTGCCTTGATAAGCGGGCGACTCCCCAGGTGCCGAAGGGTCGGTGTCGAATGTATTTTCAGCAGGTTCGTCGGAAGGATAGGGGGGTTCGTCTGGAACCTTGGCTTTGAAATCCCCGGAATCATAGCTCGGAGGTGGCGGAGTTGCAGGTTCATCGCCATCACCACCAAGCAACGACTCCTTTCTCAGAGTGAAGCGGATCCTCGACACGCTACGTAAAACACGTCCACTTTCATCGAGTATCTGAGCAGCCAAAGAGTGGGTTCCACGATCGACACCCGTCAGCACTGCAGAAGGCGCGTCAAAAGCGGGTTGAATCTGGATACCATCCAGAATCCAACGGACCATGTGTCCCGGCTGCAGGCCCGGTTCAATCTCCAGGGAAACTGCTACGCGCCCTTCTTCGCTACGTACCGTGCCATTGTTGGCCGGTTGTGAAATACTGGCAGACACATAGCCGTTAAACGCCTCTTCGCCGGTGACTTCGGATCCACCCGTTCCGGCTGCACCAACCGGCACAGGTTTGTAGGTAGTGGACTTCGGCAGACTAACTCGATTCTGACACTCCTGTTCCGGCACGTCCGAGTAGGTCACGCCACCTTGCGGGTCGACCGTTTTGCAGATCACGGCAAGTGACGGAAAGGAGGCGAAAAGCAGGGAAAACGCAATGATCTTGTGCATGCAGAGAGCATAGTGCAGTCCGCCCGCTCAGACCACGCCAATGGTCGGTAATTTTCAACCGTTCACAAAAAAACCCGCGGCCGGAACCGCGGGTTTTTCTTCTACACCCCGTCCGAAGACAGGAAGCCACACTCAAAGGCTGTAGTAGAGATCGAATTCCACCGGATGGGTAGTCATACGCAAGGTGGTGACTTCTTCCATCTTGAGCTCGATGTAACCATCGATCAGATCATCGGTGAACACGCCACCAGCCTTGAGGAAGTCACGGTCGGCATCCAGCGCTTCCAGGGCCTGGTCGAGGCTGTGGCATACCGTCGGGATCGCCAGCGCCTCTTCGGCCGGCAGGTCGTACAAGTCCTTATCCGCGGCGTCGCCCGGGTGAATTTTGTTCTGAATACCGTCCAGGCCGGCCATCATCATGGCGGAGAACGCCAGGTAGGGGTTGGCGGTAGGATCCGGAAACCGCACCTCGATGCGACGGGCTTTCGGGCCGGAAACCCAGGGGATACGGATGGAGGCGGAACGGTTACGTGCGGAGTAGGCCAGCATGACCGGCGCCTCGAAGCCCGGCACAAGACGCTTGTAAGAGTTGGTGGAGGCGTTGGTGAAGGCATTCAGGGCACGCGCGTGCTTGATGATCCCGCCTATGTAGTACAACGCAGTCTCAGACAGGCCACCGTATTGGTCGCCAGCGAACATGTTCTCGCCAGCTTTGAAAATGGACTGGTGGACATGCATGCCCGAACCGTTGTCACCAACGATCGGTTTCGGCATGAAGGTTGCCGTCTTTCCGTAAGCGTGGGCAACGTTCCAGGTGCAGTACTTCTGAATCTGGACCCAGTCGGCACGCTCCACCAGGGTGCTGAACTTGGTGCCAATCTCACACTGACCAGCGGTAGCAACCTCGTGGTGGTGTACCTCAACGGGTACGCCCATCTCTTCCATGGCCTGGCACATGGCTCCACGCAGATCGTGCAGTGCATCCACCGGCGGTACCGGGAAGTAGCCGCCTTTGACGCTCGGGCGGTGACCGATATTGCCATCCTCGTAGACACGCTCCGAGTTCCACTCGGCCTCTTCGGAATCGATCTTGACCATGGAACCGGACATATCAACAGACCAGCGAACATCGTCCAATACGAAGAACTCCGGCTCCGGACCGAAGTATGCGGCATCGCCGATACCAGTGGATGCGAGGTAGGCCTCGGCACGCTTGGCCACCGAGCGTGGGTCGCGCTCGTAGCCTTCCATGGTGGAGGGCTCAAGGATGTCGCAGCGCAGGTTCATGGTGGATTCGTCGGTGAACGGATCGAGAACAGCTGTAGCGGCCTCCGGCATCAGGATCATGTCCGATTCGTTGATACCTTTCCATCCGGCGATGGAAGAACCGTCGAACATCTTGCCGTCCTCGAACAGTTCCTCATCGACCTCGGAAGTAGGCAAGGTCACGTGTTGCTCTTTGCCGCGGGTATCCGTGAAGCGGAAGTCAACCCACTTGACGTCGTTGTCCTCGATCATCTTCAGGACTTTTTTTGCGCCCATTCTCGATCTCCAGTTTGGTTAATGGTGGCTGTAATACAGCTGATTCAGATTCTTGGCCGATCAACCAGCCCGCAAAGACCTCTGATCGGGGCTTCAACCTAAGCAGGTTACGTGCCAGCGAGGCCAAAGGGCACCCACCGGCACATGCCATGGCGAACCGGGCAGATTATGGCAGTTTCCACTGTGAAATCTATTGGAATCAATGGATACAGGCATAAGACACGAGAGCAGGGACTTGTCGGATCGAACCCGTTTTTTAAATACCGCTGGTAAGCATGCGTGGTGACTGAGACGACGGCGACATGACAGCTGATGAGAGCAGGGCAGCTCGCCATAACCAAAAAGCTGCTGGATCGAGCAGGCATGGCAAACACCTGGCACGGTGATTGCTTGCCAGGAAGCCCAGGAGGGGTGCCAATCGGCGTCTCCGAGGAATCGAAAAGACGGGTCGAAAGGTTCAGCAGGCACTTCATTGGCCTGGAAATCTATCGATTCCTCAAGCCGCTAGGACTTTTTGTAGCAAACGGCTCAAGTGTCTTATCCCCTCCAGGAAACGGAACTTTCGCACAAACCTGGGGCCATTGGCCGGATGAGACGCTGGCCTCAATGCACCGCGATAGAGCATTTTTTGCATCTGGGTGCACAACAAGCACCAAGTTGGTGCAACAAGCCCCTGGCGGGATTTTATTTGGAAGGGCCCAGGCCCGAGAACAGTACTAAGTTGGAGATTTATTTCTTATGAAAAGCAAGTTGGAATACATTTGGCTGGACGGCTACAAGCCGACCCAGAGCCTGCGCAGCAAGACCATGGTCCGCTCTGATTTCGGCGGCACCCTGGAAGAGTGTCCGATGTGGGTATTCGACGGAAGTTCTACCGAGCAGGCCGAAGGTAACGCCTCCGACTGTCTTCTGAAGCCAGTGGCGATTATTCCTGACCCCGATCGCAAGAACTCCTACCTGGTGATGACCGAGGTCTTGAATGCCGACGGCACGGCGCACGCCTCCAACGGACGCGCCACCATAGAAGATGACGATGACGATTTCTGGTTCGGTTTCGAGCAGGAGTACTTCCTCTGGAATCCGGACACCAACCTGCCACCGGGTTTCCCGGCCGGTGGTTACCCGCCGCCCCAAGGTCCTTATTACTGCTCTGTTGGTGCACGCAACGCCTACCGTCGCGACCTGATCGAGGAGCACCTGGACATGTGCCTGGAGGCCGGCCTGAACGTTGAGGGCATCAATGCCGAGGTGGCAGCCGGTCAATGGGAATTCCAGATCTTCGCCAAGAGCGCCAAGCGTGCCGGCGACGAAATCTGGCTGGCCCGTTACCTGCTGGAGCGTACCGCCGAGAAATATGATCTTGCTGTTGACTGGCACCCGAAGCCGCTGGGCGACACCGACTGGAACGGCTCCGGCATGCACGCCAACTTCTCCAATGGTGCAATGCGTGAGCTCGGTAAAGAAGAAATCTTTACCAAGATCTGCGAAGAGTTCGGCAAGAACATCGGTCGCCACATTGGTGTCTACGGCGCCCATAACGAGCAGCGCCTGACCGGTAAGCACGAAACCCAGTCCATCGACCAGTTCAGCTATGGCGTTTCTGACCGCGGTGCCTCCATCCGCATCCCGGTCAGCACCGTGGAAGATGGCTGGATAGGCCGCCTGGAAGACCGTCGCCCGGCTTCCAACGCTGACCCTTACAAGGTCGCGGCGGCCATCGTTAAAACGACCAAGGAAGCGTTGGCTTAACCTCACCGCAAAGCGGTAAAAGTGTGCAAAACCGGGGTGGCTGAGCCACTCCGGTTTTTTTATGTCTTTTGGTCGGGGATGCGCAGAAGCGTCAGCGCAACAGGTCCTGGGCCCAGTCCTCCTGCAGGACCTGGATGAACTCCTTCATATCCGGCCGCTTGGCGGGATCCTTGTGCAGGCAATGCATCACCAGATCTTCCAGCATCCTTGGAACCGGTAGCTTGCTGACGGTGGAAGGGGCTACCGGTTGTTCATTTTCCACTGCCTCCATGACTTCGTATGTGTGCTCGGCGTCGAAAGGCACTTGCCCTGTAAGCAGTTCGTAAAGGACCACCCCCAGGCTGTACACATCCGTAGCGAAACTGATATCGGGATCGCGGCGCATCTGCTCCGGCGACATGTAGATCGGTGTTCCCTGCAACTTGCCATGCCCGGTCAGCGTCTTCCTGGACCCCTCGACCGACTTGCCCGGCTCTGGCTCCTCCAGCGTGGTGCCGTCCTTTTTCCACACTTTGGCCAACCCCCAATCGAATAACAGCACCTCTCCATAGGGTCCGGCCAAAATATTCTCCGGTTTGATGTCCCGATGGACGACACCGTGGTCATGCGCATAACTCAGCGCCTGGGCAACCTGCTCGATTACCTCGACCAATTGGGTCAGGTCATACCGTTCCCGGTAATCCATGATCTCGCGCAAGGTGTAGCCATGAACAAGCTTCATGGTGAAGTAGATGTGGCCTTCCCGATCGCGACCAATCTCGTAAACCGGCACCGTGTTTGGGTGCTGCAACAGGGCCATGACGCGCGCTTCGCGCAGCAGGCGACGCTGTTCAATGGGATCGTTTACAAACTCTGAACGCAGGCTTTTGTAGACTACAACCCGTGACAGATGCATGTCCCTGCAGGTGCGGATAATCGACTTACCCCCCTTTGCGAGGGTACTGAGAAACATATAGCGCGTGCTGGGATTGAGTACCTCCGGCAGGGGACGATCCGTGTCTTCGAGGTAGACGTCATCGTACTCCTTCGGCGGTTGCTGGAACTTGAGCATGGGGTGATTCGCTTCTCCAGTACCGAATTAGGCCTAATGTAGCACTCAAGGCTACCAAGATTGATATCTATCTTCGTTTGTCGGATTTGCTGCCTGCGACAGGCGATCCCCGTCTGCAAGGCTGTGTGAAACTTCGCAGCGCCGTTACCGCGAGTAAAGAATCGACACGCTTCCAAACAGTGGCAGCTTGGTCATCCCTTCCTCCAGACGCTGTTGCAGTTCATCCGCGGTTTCTTCGTCCTTGTAGGCAGCTATTGGCAACACCAGCTCGACATCGATCTTGCCGGAAAGATAATGCAAGCGAACCTGGTGACCAGGGGGCAGGGCAGGCCAATGCGTCTGCAATAACTTCAGTGCCTCAGTACGCAATGGCAGGCCGTGGCACGGCGGTGCCTCTTCATCGTCTTCTGGATCGATGTGCACTGTCACATCGGTAATGGCTTCCACTGAGTCCTTGAGTGTGTCCTCTACCGCCTGACTTATCATGTGCCCCTCGGAAACCGAGAGTCGCGGTGCCACTTGCACATGCACATCGGCAGCAGCCTGGTGTCCGTGCCGGCGCGTGCGCAACATGTGAATCGAGCCAACACCATCCACGGATTCGATCGCTCGGGTGGCCTGACGGACCGTGTCCTCATCAAGCGAGGCATCAACCAGCTCCTGCATGGCCTCCCAGCCTAGGTCCCAGCCTATCTTGGCCACCATGACACCGACGATCACGGCGGCCAGTGAATCAAGGTAAGCCCACCCCAGGATTGCCCCGACCACGCCGATCAGCACGACGACGGACGAGATCGCATCGGTGCGATGGTGCCAGGCATTAGCACGCAACATCTCCGAGTTGATGTGGCGCGCCACGAACAGCGTGTACCAATAAAGAGTTTCATTGGCGAGAATCGAAAAAACTGCGGCGTAAATCGCCAGGACCCCTGGAATGGAGGTTTCATGGTGAAAGGCACTGGCAACCGCATCCCAGACGATCCCGAGTGCGACCAACACCAAAAGGATCCCCAGCCCCAGGGTCGCCGCCGTTTCGAAACGACCATGCCCATAAGGATGTTCCTCATCAGGTTCATGGCCGGCATGATGCGCGGCAATCCACACCAGCGCATCAGAAAGCAGATCCGAGACCGAGTGGATTCCGTCTGCAATCAAGGCCGCGGACTTGGCCATGAAGCCGACGACCAGTTTAACCCCGGATAAAAGCAGATTGACCAGTGCACTGACGACCGCAACCTTCTGCGTCTCGGCGGTACGCTCGGTCAAATGGGTGGGACCGTGATGATGGTGACCACCCATCAGTCGGTCACTCCTACACGCACCACGACGATGTACTCATCATCCTG
>JAAUXZ010054820.1_pt1 | contig 29695 bp, 30 predicted proteins | sample 7278131 | NCBI WGS metagenome assembly JAAUXZ01 (sample SAMN14350119, study PRJNA611818) | marine sediment metagenome | isolation source: surface marine sediment (3m) | place: French Polynesia: Moorea | collected 2018-08 | reverse complement strand
TTTCTGCAAGTTTCGGACCAAATTTTTCGACTTTGGCCTGCTGGTCGACAACAGCAATCCATTCGACCGGAAAAAATTGCCGCCGAAATGGTTATCAACTGCCCCCCGGGCGGGGCTAATCCCGGAACCCGCGGCTAATATTGCTGTTGTCGACCAGCGGGCCAAAGTCGAAAAATTTGGTCCGAAACTTGCAGAAACCATATGAGTAGAAAACAGATCGACGTCTTTTTTTGGGGTAAATTGAACAAGGAAGAGGGGAAACCATGAGCGGATCTATTTATGCCGCCACTTCCGGGTCTGAAGTCCAGCGGGTGCGAATGGACATTCTGTCCAACAATCTCGCCAATGTCAACACGGTGGGCTACAAGAGCGACGATGCCGTTTTTCGCATCAAAGATGAAGACTTCGATGCCGGCGGCCCGGGTGGCGAAGAAGCATCACCGCCGGGTTTACTGCCAAGTCTCCCTGTCATTCCGGTGACATCCCGAACGGATTTCAGCCAGGGGTTGCTGCAGCCCACCGGGAATCCGCTGAACCTCGCCATTCAGGGCGAGGGCTTCTTCAGCATCCAGACCGAAGATGGCATTCGCTATACGCGCAACGGATCGTTTACCCTGGGTGAGGGCGGAACGCTGACAACCCAGGATGGTAAAATCGTCATGGGAGAGGGTGGTGAAATCACCATCGACGGGTCCCAGGTTGAATTCGATGGCAACGGGAATGTGCTCGTGGACGGGCAGATAACCGACAAACTGCGCATCGTGAAAATCTCGGATACGACCGCGCTCACCAAGGAAGGCTACACGCTTTTCGCCCTGGATGAGGACCGGGGTTCCGAAGAGCCGGTTGAGTACGCTGATCTCCACCAGGGTTTTCTGGAGGGCTCCAATGTCAACGCTGTCAAAATTATGACAGACCTGATCGAAGTCATGCGCGGCTACGAGTCCTACCAGAAGATAATCCGGACGCTGGATGAAAACTCTTCCAAGCTGATTGCCGGTGTGGGCAGCCCGACCTAGTCCTATTCAGTCAAACGGAGGCAAATCATGATTCGCAGTTTATGGACCGCATCTTCAGGCATGAAATCACAGGCCGTCAACATCGATATCATTTCCAACAACCTGGCCAACGTAAATACGACCGGCTTCAAGCGCAGCCGGGCCGACTTCCAGGATCTGCTCTACGAAACCCTCAGACCGGCCGGCACCTCTTCTTCCGAAAACAGTGAAGTACCCACCGGTATCCAGATCGGTCACGGCAGCCGACTGGTGGCCAGTCAGAAGGTTTTTACCCAGGGTGATTTTCAACAAACCAAGAACGAATTGGACATCGCCATCGAGGGCAACGGTTTTTTCCAGGTCGTCCAGCCCAACGGGGAGACCGCCTATACCCGTGACGGCGCCTTTAAAATGGATGCCGACGGGCGCATCGTCACTTCCGACGGCTTCCCTCTGGAACCGGAGACCACCATTCCGGCCGACAGCATTTCGCTCTCCATCGGTATCGACGGTACGGTGTCGGTGCTTCAAGCGGGTCAGTCACAGCCAACCCAGATCGGTACCATCACCCTGGCGCGTTTCGTCAATCCGGCCGGGTTGCACAGTATCGGACGCAATCTTCTCATTCCGACCAATGCTTCCGGAGATGCCATCGAGGGCACCGCCGGCCAGGACGGTCTGGGCACGCTGGCGCAGGGATTCATCGAAATGTCGAACGTCAGTGTCGTGGATGAAATGGTCAAGATGATCAGTGCGCAACGGGCCTATGAGATCAACAGCAAAACCATCCAGGCCGCGGATGAAATGCTGCAGCAGGCCAATACGGTCAAGCGGTAGACAACAGGGTGAGCGCTAAAATGACAAGCAGACCATTGGCATGGGAATTGATCAGCGCCCTCGTAGCGATTTTTATGGTCGTTTTCGGCATGATGCCCCCGGCTTACGCTTCGAATAACACGCCGCGCGTCGCCTTAAGCGCGCTCGAATCCGTCGAGACGGATGCGCCCCATATTCTTCTGGGACAGATCATAACAATCGATTCGGCACCCGAGAATCTCAAAACCCGGCTGGCAGGCATCAAGATCGGCCGGGCGGCGCAGGCCGGACAGGCACGCAATATAAGCCGGGACTATATCCTGCTGCGGTTGCGCCAGAGCGGCTTCGATCCGGCGCACTTCGACATCCGGCTTCCGATAAGAATTCAGGTCCGCCGGAGTGCCGTCAAAATTACCCGGGAAGAAATGGAGATGATGGTTCGCGATCACCTCATGGCGTCACCCCCATCCAGCGATGCGCAGATAAACATAACAACAGTGCGCATCAAGAACGATATCCTGCTGCCCCAAGGGAAAATCAGCCATGAGGTCCACATCCCGCATCAGAGTGCGCCGTCGCGTTTGCTGCCGGTCGCCCTCGTGTTCGCCGTTGACGGTCGCTTCGAACGTAAAGTCACCGCGCTGGTAGGCCTCGAGGTTATTGAGCACATCGTGGTCAGCCGCAAGCCGATCCCGCGGCTCAAGATCATCACCCCCGATGATGTGATGCTGCGTCCAATGAACGTGGTCGGCCGGGGCGACGCTATCATTCGCGCGGTCGAAGATGTCGTCGGCAAACGTGCCCGCCGCGCGATTGGTATGAATATGGAATTACATGCCGGCCTGGTGGAGTGGCCGCCGGTGGTAAAAAAAGGCGATCGCGTGTTGATCGTGGCCGAGTCGGGCAACCTGCGCATTACAACCATGGGTGAGGTCAAAAGCACCGGCAAGGTCGGGGAACAGGTGCGTGTGGTGAACCTGGATTCCAAGAAAACCGTCATGGCCCAGGTTCTCGACGGGCGCACGGTCCGCGTGGCCTTTTAGGGGAGAAAAAATGATTTCCACAACATTTTCATGTTTGACCGGGTTTTGGGCCCGCATGCTGATGACCGCTGCCATCCTGGGGCTGGCCTGCAGCTGCGCCCATTATCCCACGATTCAACCGATCGACCCGGCGCCCACCATCCTCGATCGTGATTCGGCCGCCCGCACCCCGGACAGTGAGGCGCGCCCGGATGAAATGTCCCTCTGGTCGGAAGGCACGGTGATGGGCGATCTCTTCAGTGATACCAAGGCCCGGCGAATCGGCGACATCGTGACCATTCAGGTGTCGGAGTCGGCCAGCGCGCAAAACAAGGCCTCCACGGGCACGGATCGCGCGTCGAGCCTGTCCGCAGGCATCCAGGAGTTCTTCGGGGCCGACGTATCCACGCTCAGTGATTTTAACGTCCGGGGCGGAATGGAGAGCGATTTCGAAGGCAGCGGCACAACCAGCCGCAGCGGCGATTTACAGGCCTTCATCACCGCGCGGGTCGTTGAAGTGCTGCCCGGCGGCAACCTGAAGGTAATCGGTTCCCGGGAAATCCTGGTCAACAACGAAAAACAGCTGATGACCATCTATGGCGTCGTACGCCCCCGCGATATCTCCCAGGACAACGTCGTGCTCTCATCATTCGTCTCCGATGCCCGCATCGCCTACAGCGGCGCCGGCATTGTCGACGATCGCCAGCGCCCGGGCTGGATGGCCAACACCCTGAACACGATCTGGCCGTTTTAAACCATGCTGACCTCCGATTTGAGGATTCAATTGATGATTGGGCTCAAACGATTACAAAACCTGGCGGTCTGTGTGCTGATGGTCCTTCTATCAGGCCTGCAGCTGGCGCCGACAACGGCTGAGGCCGCGCGCATCAAGGATATCGCCAATTTCCGCGGCGTTCGCCAAAACCAGCTCGTGGGATACGGCCTGGTGGTGGGGCTGGACGGCTCGGGTGACAGCACCAAGTCCGAATTCACCCAGCAGTCGCTCGCCAGTTTGCTGGAACGTATGGGGGTAACCGTCGATCCCGAGGATCTCAAGGTCGAAAATGTGGCGGCCGTAATGGTGACGGCGGATCTGCCGCCTTTTGCACGCAGCGGCAGTCGTATCGACGTCCTGGTCAATTCGATCGGGGACGCCAAAAACCTCCAGGGCGGCACCTTGCTCCTGACCCCCATGAAGGGGGTGGACGGCAATGTTTATGCCATGGCCCAGGGACCTGTCAGCACCGGCGGCTTCTCCTATGGCAAGGGGACCGGCACCGGTGTCCAGAAAAATTTTCCAACCGCAGGCCGGGTGGTCGGCGGTGCCACCATCGAACGGGAAATCCGCACCCGCTTCAATACCAGGGAATCATTGACCCTGGCATTGCACAAGCCGGACTTCACCACGGCGACACGGATGGCCTTGGCCATCAACAGTGCTTTTGCCGACAGCCTGGCCAAAGCCGCGGATGCCGGCACGGTGGAGGTGCGCATTCCCGAGTTGTATAAAGGACGCACGGTGGAAATGGTGGCGCTGATCGAGGGCATCGGCGTGACCCCCGACAATATTTCCAAGGTGATCATCAACGAGCGGACCGGGACCGTTATCATGGGCGAGAATGTCCGCATTGCGACCATTGCCATTGCCCATGGCAATTTGAGCATCCAGGTGAATAAAACCGATCGGGTCTCCCAGCCGCTGCCCTTCTCACGCACCGGCGAGACCGTCGTGACCAGCGACCGGGAGCTGATCGTGGAAGAGGGGACCAACCCGCTGTTTCTCGTGGAATCCGGCGTCAGCATCGGCGAAGTCGTCAGGGCGCTCAATGCTTTGGGGGTTTCACCGCGCGATCTGATCGCCATCTTCCAGGCCCTCAAAGCGGCCGGTGCCCTCCAGGCCGAACTGGAAATCATCTAATCGTCGAAAGGATCGTCACATCCATGAACGGCATATCGAACCCCTTGCCGGAAAATGGGCCCCGCAGGCCGACCGGGTCGCAATCGGGCGGTCATGCGGGGGCTGTAGATCGTGATCAGGATCGGAAGCGGCTTAACAAGGCCTGCGCCGAATTCGAAGCGTTGCTGGTGCAGAAATTGTTCCAAACCATGCGGGCCTCCATACCCAAATCCGGTCTGATCGACGGCGGATCGGCGGAGGAGATCTATACCGCCATGATGGACCAGAAAGTGGCCCAGGATCTGGCCCTTCAGGGCGGGCTGGGCTTGTCGGCCCGCATGAAGGCGCAGATCATCCGGTATATGGAAGATCTAAAAGATCAAAATGATTGAGTATTGACACAAAACTCTAAAGCTCCATGTTGGCCCGGCCGATAATCACCTTGCGGCGGACCCGTTTCAACAGGACAAGCGCGCCGTAAAGCCAGAGAAGCATTCAGTTCTCAGGTATGACCGGATGCTAAACACAAAGGTCGGCCATTTTGGAGGTTTAGAATGAAAATCAACGATCAAAGTGCCTATATCAATTTCGAGGCGCACACCCAGAGGCCCCATGATGCTTCCCGCAATCCAGTCGCGGCGGCCAGCTCCGACCAGGAGCGGGTTTCCACCGACAAAGTGGTTCTTTCTCCCAAGGCCCGCGAGTTGCAGGAAGCCAAAACGGAACTGGCGGGCGTACCCGACGTCGATACGCGCCGGGTGGCGCATATCAAGCTGGAGCTCGAGCAGGGCACCTATAGAATCGACGGCGGTAAAATCGCCGAACGCATGCTTGGGGAAATGCGGCTTAACGCAGGCATCTAGCCGCGCTAGTGGGCGTCCGCATCGAATGATCGGTTTGCTTGGAGAAATGGTATGCAATCATTGTTGGAGGAGCTTAAAAACAGCATCCAGCGGCAACAGCAGTTGTACCAGTCGCTTTTGGATCTCTTTACGGCGGAACGATCGGCCATTCTGATCTCCGACGTGGAACGTCTGAACCGGATCGTCGCCGACAAGGAAAGCATCTTGCGCGATATCGGCACGGCGGAAGTCAAAAGACGCCATGTCACCGAGCAAATCGCCGTCCGGTTGCACGAACCCCCTGGGGGTATGCGTATTTCCCGTCTGTGCACCCTGATCGCGGAACCCTGGGCCTCTGACCTGGCCTCCGCCGGACGCGACTTGAAGGCCCTTGTTGATGCCATTCAGGCGGCATCCGAACGCAACCGCTCCCTTTGCTTGCATGCCCTCCAGTTCGTCAATGGATCCATCCGGATGATTACCAACCTGATCGATCCTGAACTCGTGTACCACCCCACCGGCAGAATGGGAAATGATCGACCGGTGGGCCGTATGCTGTCTGGCGCGGTTTGAAGATTGATGCAAACCGAATTAAAACGTGACCTGTGGTGGAAACAAATGAGCAAAACAGCTGTCAAAGTTATACCTTTTCTCAATACCTTTATCGAAGCGCTGGACAGTTACAGCCTCAACGATCGGGACGCCTGGCAGAAGTTGGCAACTCAGGTGGCCGACGTCGAAAAAGAGATCCCCAAACAGATGAAACCCCTGGTCGGCCTGCTCAGCTACTGCAGCCAGGGCGTGCAAGCCATATCTGAAAAAACGCTGACGGATTATCTGGACGCGATCGATGCCATTGCGGATGGTTTTACCGCGGCCGAGCACTATTTGAACAACGGGTCTGACCGTCAGGCCCTGGCCCAGAAGGCCATGGACCGGATTGCCGGGCTCCTGCCCGACACCGACGCCAGCGTCAAATCTGCAGAGGCGGCGGCTGAAGCCGAGCAAAACGTGACCGGACCGCAGGTCGATACCCTCGACGATATGGCCGCCCTCCTGATCCAGTCGGATATGGACGATCGCAACGACCTGGATGCCATCGGCGGCGCCTTGAACCATCTCAAATCCTTACCGGAATATGCTCAGGAGGTCCGTGGTTGTCTTTGCGAAGCCGCGCAGGTCGTGAAAGGCGCGCTGGAATCCGAGGAAAGTCCCGCGGACGCGTTGTTCGCAGAGCTCAGTCAACTGATTGAACAGGCCATGCAGTCGATCCATGAGGGCCAGAAACAGCCGCCCGTCAAAAAGACAGACACCGATAAAGCCACGGACGATGCCAGCCGCGTGGAACAGGATGTTGAGGAAATCAGCGCCGCTGATGACCAAAACCCGGAGACGGCGGCAGCCTCCCGGGAAGGCCAAGCGCAAGGCGATCCGGAGTCTGCCGGCGATGCCGAGGAGGCGGCCGATGAAAGCGACTACATGCCCGATGATCCTGATTTCGAGTTGATCGGTGAATTTATCGAGGAAGGCAACGATCTTATCTATAAGGCCGAGGAGGCGCTCCTAAAATTAGAGACCGATCCCGAAGACATGGACGCCGTGGGCATGGTTTTCCGGGCCTTTCACACGATCAAAGGTACTTCGGCCTTTCTGGAGCTGGCCATCATTGCGGACATGGGACATCATGCCGAATCATTGCTGAGCCGGGTCCGTGATCGCGAAATCCGCTACAGCGGTGGTTATGCCGACCTGTCCCTGCGCGCCCTGGATATGCTCAAGGAACTGATTGGCCGCGTTCAGAGTGCTTTGGGCGGCGGTCCACTCCTCAAACCCGAAGGCTACAACGAGCTCATGACGATTTTGTCCGATCCGGAAGCGGCCGGCATTTCCGAAACGCAGGACGATGCCCCGCCGCCGCGAATCGGTGATCTGCTGGTGGCCCAGGGTAAGTTTACGCGTGAAGACGTCGAGCAGGTAATAGAATCACCGCGCGTGGGCGACATCATGGTGGCCCAGGGTACAGCGACCCGTGAAACCGTGGAATCCGCGATGAATGCGCCCACAGACGCCCCCCTGGGCGTCAAGATGGTCAAGGAGCAAAAGGCTTCCGTCAAGGACGTCGGCAAGGCCCTGCGGACCCAGAAGCGCATGAAAAGCGGCCAGGCGGTAGTGGACACATCCGTGCGCGTCAGCACCCGGCGTCTCGACCGCCTGATCGACATGGTGGGCGAGCTGGTGATCGCGCATTCAATGGTGGCGCAGGACGGCGTCGTCACCGAGGGGCAGAATCACGATCTGGTAAAGAAAATCGGTCACACCAGCAAGATCGTAAGGGAACTTCAGGACATGAGCATGTCCTTGCGGATGGTGCCCCTGAAGGGGACGTTCAACAAGATGACCCGGCTTGTGCGCGATGTGGCACGCAAACTGGGCAAACAGGTGAACCTGGTGACGGAAGGGGAAGAGACCGAAATTGACCGCAACCTGGTGGATATCATCAACGACCCGCTGGTTCACATGATCCGCAATGCGGTCGACCACGGGATCGAAATGCCCAACGATCGGCTGGCGACCGGCAAACCCGAATCGGGCGAGGTCAAGTTGTCGGCCTATCATTCGGCGGGCAACGTGGTGGTTGAAATTCAGGATAACGGCAAGGGACTCGACAAGGATGTCATCCTGAAGAAAGCCCTCGACAACGGGCTGATCAGCGAAGGGGCCAACCTGAGCGATCGCGAAATCTTCAACCTGGTCTTCGAACCCGGCTTTTCCACTGCGGCCGAAGTCACCGACGTCTCAGGAAGGGGCGTGGGAATGGACGTGGTCAAGAAGAACATTGAATCGCTGCGGGGGCAGGTTGAAATCAATTCGGTCAAAGGCGTGGGCAGCACCTTCAAGATGAGCCTTCCACTGACGCTGGCCATCATCGACGGCATGGTGGTCCAGGTCGGGCAGGAAACCTATGTGATTCCGACGGTCTCGATTGTCAAATCCATCAAGCCCGAAGATGGTGAAGTATCGACCGTCTACGGCAAAGGGGAAATGATTTCGGTGCAAGGCAAACTGATCCCCCTCGTAAGCCTGGCCGCGCTCTACGATCTCGAGGTGGATGAACACCTTGAAACCGATCGTCTGGTGGTGATCGTAGAGGACGAACACCACCAGGCCGGGCTGGTTATTCATGAGTTGCTCGGGCGCCAGCAGGTGGTGATCAAGACCCTGGGCGAAACCATGCGCAATATACCGGGCATCTCGGGCAGTGCCATCATGCCCAACGGCCGGGTGGGGCTTATTCTGGATGTCGGCGGCCTTTTGAAATATGCCAACCAGGGCAGCCCGGACGGCGGCACAGGAGAAAAGCGCTCCGTGGAAACGCCCATGGCCGCCTGAAGCATCAGCGATGAAACCAAACGGGCGCCCCAACATCAATTGTGTCTTACAGGCGGTGAAATGGGTTTGATAACAGCCGAGTTAAACCACCAGCAGTTCGATGCCATCAGTCGATTGATCTACACCCGATGCGGCATCAGCCTCAAAAAGGGTAAAGAGGCGCTGGTGCGGGCGCGTTTGATGAAACGCCTGCGGGCCCTCAAGCTTAAATCCATCGACGACTACATGGCCTTTCTCGACTCCGATCAGGGCGACGGCGAAATCGGCACGCTGATCGACGTCATGACCACCAACAAAACAAGCTTTTTCAGGGAATCGGCCCATTTCGACTTTCTGGTCCAGACCGTCATCCCGAATATACGTTCGCGGCGTATGCGGTTTTGGAGCGCCGCCTGTTCGTCAGGCGAGGAGCCGTATACCCTGGCCATGATCCTGCGGGAGGCGATTCCGCAGATGGATCGCGCGGACGTTCTCATATTGGCGACGGACATCTCCAATGAAATGCTCGCGATTGCCCGCAAGGGGGTTTATCCGCAGGAACGCGCGGCGGGCATACCGAAACCCTTGTTGCAGCGGTATTTCAATCGCGATCTGCGTGCCGGCCAGTGCGCCTACCATGCGGGTGACGATCTTAAGAAGATGATCCGCTTCGGTGCCCTTAATCTTATGAACCGATGGCCGATGAAGGGCCCTTTCAATGCCATACTTTGTCGTAATGTGATGATCTATTTCGACCGGCCGACCCAGCAGACGCTCGTCAACCGTTTCTGGGAGTTGCTGGAACCCGGCGGCTACCTGTTTGTGGGACACTCCGAAGGTCTTTCGGGGATCAAGCACCGTTTCCAATACACGAAGCCGGCCGTTTACAAAAAAAAGTAATTTGATCCACTTTGGGTGATATTGATGAGACATGTTGCTGTTGTTGCCGATATGAAACTGGGCCAGAAAGGCGATGTTCTGGTCACGCATGCCCTCGGCAGTTGCCTGGGGTTGATGGTCTTCGACCCGCAAGTACAGGTGGGCGGCCTCCTGCACGCCATGCTGCCGTTGTCCAAAATCAACCCTGAAAAGGCGGCCGCCAATCCCTACATGTTTGTCGATACCGGTGTTCCCAATCTGTTTAAGGAGATATACAAACTGGGCGGCGACAAGAAGCGACTGGTGGTCAAGGCCGCCGGCTGCGGACAACCCCTGGGTAAGAATGAAATATTCAAGATCGGTGAGCGCAATTTCACGGTCCTCAAAAAGCTCCTGTGGAAAAACAATGTCTTGCTGGAAGCTTCTGATGTGGGCGGACCTTCGGGGCGGACCGTACATTTCGACATTGCCACCGGCGAAGTTCAAATTTCCAGCAATGGAGCAGTGAACCCCTTATGAAGGCAGACTATCTCACAAAAATAATGGATAAGGTCGATGCTTTTCCAAGCATACCCGGCTCGGCTGTTCGATTGCTTGAACTCGTGGATCAGGCCGATGCCCCCATCCAGGAAATCGAAGAAGTTCTGCGCTTGGATCCGGGGTTGACCGCCAATGTGCTGAAACTGACCAATTCAGCTTTTTTCGGCCTCCCGGCCAAGGTCGGTTCAGTGAAACGGGCGGTCATGCTGCTGGGATTGAATAAGTTAAAGCAGCTTATCATGGCATCGTGCGTAAATGCCGTGATGGACAAGGATATTCCCGGCTACGATCTTCCTGCGGGAGAGCTGTGGCGCCATTCGATTGCGGTATCGGTGGCGGCCGAAGGATTGGTACGCGAGCTTAATCTCGAAAGCGGCGACGATATTTTTACGGCGGCCTTGCTGCACGACGTGGGTAAACTCGTCCTGGGGCAGTTCATCGACGATGACTACGCCGCGCTAGAGGCGGCGGCCGGCAGCAGTGTATCATTCGAAATCGCCGAAAAGGAAGTTCTGGGAACGGATCATGCCGAAGTCGGTGCGCGCATCCTGGAGCATTGGGCGCTTCCCGACGCCCTGGTTCATGCCGTGCGCTGGCATCACAATCCGGAAAATGCCGAAGAGATTCACCAGAGCACGGATATCGTCCATGTCGCCAATATGCTGTGTTTGATGCTTGGCATCGGGGTCGGTCGGGAAGGGCTGCATTATCAGCCGTCCCCGGCGGTCACCCGGCGCCTGGGACTCAAACCGTTTCACCTTGAAAAACTGGCCAGTCAGACCATCCAGACCATGGGAGAAATGGCCGATATATTAATGAATTCGGAAACCGCTTAATTTTCATAGCACGAGGGGTAAAAAATGTCGCTTAATGTGCTTGTCGTTGATGATAGCAGCGTCATGCGGGCCATGATCATAAAGACCATTCGCATGAGCGGGCTTGATCTGGGTGATGTCTACCAGGCCGCCAACGGAAAGGAAGGGTTGGATGCCGCACGTGACAACTGGGTTGATCTCGTTATCGCCGACATCAACATGCCCGTTATGAACGGTGAAGAGATGATCGACGAGATGAAGGCCGATCCGGAGACGGCTGGCATTCCGACCATTGTCATTTCCACTGAAGGCAGCGAGACACGGATTGAAAGGCTTCAGCAAAAAGGCGTAACCTTTATTCACAAACCATTCACACCGGAAATCATCAAGGATTCGATTCAAGCGTTAACCGGTATTGGAGATGGAAATGGGTCCTGATTATTCACAGATTCTTTCGGAAGTCGCCGCTGAAACGCTGGAACAACTCGCCTTTATCTTCAGTTTTGCCGATGATCCGGATGAAAGTGCCCTCTGGAATGAGGATATCACCGGATGTCGCGTAAGCTTCAGCGGCCCTCGCCAGGGGGAGATTCTTCTGGCCATCAACAGCGCGGTCCTGCCTGAACTGGCCGCCAACATGCTGGGCATGGACGATGACGAAGAACCCTCGCAGGAACATCAGCAAGATGCGCTCAGGGAGGCGTTGAACGTCATCTGCGGCAACCTCCTGCCGAAGATCGGCGGGGTCGAGGCCGTTTTCGATATATCCGCCCCGGCGATTCATCCCGGCGCGGAAATGCGATCCAGAGTCGAGGCGCTCAAATCGACCCACGCGGATTGCGGCGCGGCCTTTTTGAGCCTCGATGACGGCGAATGCCAGATTTATCTGCGTTATGATGAACAATAAAAACCTTGCGACCGCCGCACGAAGGGGCATTGGAAGCCGTGGCATGGATTGCGGGTAACTTTTTCGGGAAATGAATCGAAGAGCGTCATGATCAAAGTGCTAATCGTCGACGACTCCGCCGTCGTCCGCAAGATACTGAGTGAAGAACTTTCACGCTACGAGGATATCGATATCGTCGGCACGGCCGTGGATCCTTATGTCGCACGGGATAAAATCGTAAAGCGCAAACCGGATGTGATTACGCTGGACCTTGAAATGCCGCGGATGGACGGCCTCTCTTTTCTGTCCAAGCTCATGAAGCATTTTCCGCTGCCCGTCATCGTCCTGAGTTCACTTACACCCAAAAACAGCGAAACGGCAATGAAGGCGCTCGACCTGGGGGCCGTGGACGTCCTGTGCAAAACCGGCTCGGCCTATTCGACCCAGGATGTGTCCCTAAGCCTCGTGCAGGCCATTCGGGCGGCTTCCAAAGCCAGGGTCGAACCACGCCCAATAACGTCTGCCAATAGACAGGAGCGCGTCAGACTCAGCAGCAACCTGCTGACCAAGACGACCCACAAGGTGATCGCCATCGGCGCATCCACGGGCGGTACCAAGGCCATCGAGGCGGTTCTGACGGCCATGCCGGCCGGGTCCCCGGGCACTGTCATCGTTCAGCACATGCCGGAAACATTTACCAAGACATTTGCCGATCGTCTCAACAGTCTCTGCCGGATGGAAGTGCGCGAAGCCCGGGACAATGACCACGTGGTTCCGGGTCTGGCCCTGATCGCCCCCGGCAATCATCACATGGTCCTGCACCGCAGCGGCGGCAACTATCTGGTGCGCATCAAAGACGGACCTCGCGTGCATTACCAGCGCCCCAGCGTCGATGTTCTCTTCCAATCGGTCGCCAAACACGCCGGACGCAATGCCGTGGGCGTGATTCTAACCGGCATGGGCGCCGACGGCGCCAAAGGCATGCTGGCCATGCGTGCAACGGGCGCCCACAACATGGCCCAGGATGAAGACAGCTGCGTGGTCTTCGGAATGCCCAAGGAAGCGATAAAAGCCGGCGCGGTTGAAGAAATATTACCCTTGCCGCGGATTCCAGGCGCCATCATCAGCGCCCTGGGGCGAAACGGCCGGGGATGACGGTCGGAGGTGAGTTGACATGCCTGATATCTATGGAATCTTAAGTACAGCATCAAGATCGCTGCTGACCCAGCAGAAGGCCATCGATGTCACCGGTCAGAACATCGCCAATGTCAACACACCGGGGTATTCGCGCCAGCGGGTCGTTATGCAGCCGAATACGCCGATCGCTTTTGAGCCCGGCCAGATGGGTACCGGTGTCAAGGCGGCTGAAATCGAGCGTATCTACGACCGATACATCGGCGGGCAGATCAACCGCGAATCAACGAATCTTGGCCAATGGGAAGCCGCCGAAGGCGCCCTTCAGCGCGTCGAACTGGTCTTCGACGAAACCAGCGGTGTCGGACTGGATCAGTCCATGAGCGAATTCTGGGCCGCCTGGCAGGACCTCGTCAACAATCCCGGCGGCTATTCGGAACGAACCGTCCTGGCTTCAAAGAGCCAGACCCTGACACGGACTTTCAACAACATGGCCACCAATCTGCGGCAGATTCAGGAGGACTACGATACGAACATCAGCGGCACACTCGCCGAGATCAACGGTATCGCTGCCCAGATTGCCGATTTAAATCATAAGATCAGTCAGGTCGAAGTCGCCGGGCAGAATTCCAACGACTACCGCGATCAGCGCGATCTGCTTCTGAAGGACCTCTCCGGTCTGATTGACGTGACCACCTTTGAAAACGACGCCGGGCAGGTTACCGTTCTGGTGGGGGACGGCAAGCCCCTGGTGCAAAGTCCCTATGCCTGGCAACTGGGAACCCAGACCAACGCTTCCGGGCTCCAGAACGTGGTCTGGCTGGAACGGGACGGCACCCCGACCGACATTACCGGGGCCATAGGAGGCGGCAAGCTCAAAGGCTGGATCGATGTGCGGGACGTTTACGCCGCCGACTACCTCAACCGGCTCGATACCCTGGCCCAGTCCATTGTCAGCGAGGTCAACACCCTGCACCAAAGTGGTTTCGGGTTGACCATCGACCCGGTGTCCGGCGCCCCCATAACCGGGCAGGACTTTTTTGTCGCCAGCGGTACGACCGCGGCCGGCATGGCCGTAAACCCGGACATATTGAGCGATGTCAACCGCATCGCGGCCGCCACCACGGCCGCCACCGTGCCGGGTGACAATCGCAATGCCGTGGCCATTGCGTCGCTGCAGTTGCAGAACACCCTGAGCGCCGGTCAGGCCACCTTCAACGATTTCTACAGTGCTCTGGTCGGCAGTGTCGGCAGCGATGTCCGCAATGCCTCCGCCAATCACGACTACGAATCCACCATGGTGACCCAGCTGGAGAATTATCGGGAATCGGTTTCCGGTGTGTCGCTGGATGAAGAAATGATCAATCTGGTAAAGTACCAGCATGCCTACGAGGCGGCCGCCCGGGTTATTACCACGGTGGACGAAATGCTCAACACGGTGCTGAACATGGTATAGTGGCGGGTATCGCCGGCCTTGATCGGCTGACCGCGGAACCTGGCGTCTGAAAAGGGCAGAGGAGAACAAGATGCGCATCACCAATAAAATGATGACCACCACGATCAAGCGCAACGTGTTCAAGCAGTCCGAACAGCTGCTGCGCAATCAGGAAATTCTGTCCTCCGGAAAACGCATCAACCGCCCTTCGGATGATCCCGTCGGTATGGGCAAAGTGCTGGACTATCGCAAGTCGCTGGCCTCTTTTCAACAGTACGACCGCAATATCCAGCAGGCCAAAAACCGGATCGAGTTTATGGAAACCACCCTGGAGGGCGTCGAGGATCTCATCGTCGATGCCAAAAACTGGGCCGTCAACCAGGCCGCTTCTTCGACGGCCGACCGTGAGGCGGCCATCAGCAGCGTCCAGAACATCCGGGATCAAATGCTCCAGCTGGCCAATTCCAAGATGGGGAGCAATTATATTTTCGCCGGCTTCCAGACGAATACACCGGCCTTTGATCCCTCCGGCAGCTATAACGGCGACAACGGCTATTTCAGCGTGCTGACCAGCGATGGCGCCGAAATGCAGGTCGAAGCCGATGGCGGCCGCATCTTTCAGGGCACCGAGGATGTCTTCGATGCGTTGGACGATCTCCTGACCGGACTGCAAACCGACGACATCGTGCTTATCGACACGCAGATCGACCGATTGCTCGGCGCTCAGGATCAGGTGCAGAAAGTACGCTCCGAAAGCGGCGCCCACTACCAGCAGCTTGAGTTGACGGAAAATCAGATGGCCAAACTGCGAATGACGGTTGAAGAGCTTCTGGACCGCACCGAAAAGGCCAGTGTGGAAGAGGCCATCATCAACCTCAAAAACCAGGAGATGGCCTACGAGATCACCCTGAACACATCCGCACGGATTGTTCAGCCCACCCTAATGAATTTTCTGAGGTAATCATGGTACGCACCAAGACCGTCCTTGTAAGCGCCCTGCTGTTGGGGATCGTATGCACGACCACGGCCGCCGCCATGCCGGTCAAGGCCATGGTGGAATTGAAAAAAGCCGGCCTGAGCGATGCCACCATTGAGATGGCTGCCCGTGAACGCGTTCTGGAAACCGTGGCCTTCACGGTGGAAGAGTTGATCCAGCTGAAGCAGGCTGGATTTGAAGAGCGCACCATCCAGCTTCTGATCCAGGAGCGTTCTTTCATGCGCCGCCCGCCCAAAATCGTATATGGCCGCCAGGTAAAGCCACTCAGGCTTTCATCCGTCGACGACATCATCGCCCTGAAAGAATCCGGTCTGAGCGAGGAGGCCATTCAGGCCGTCATCCGGGTGGCCGGGGAAAGAAAAGACGAAGATTACTATCGTTCCTGGCAAATGCTGGAAAACATGGATCTCGAAGTGGATGTCGGCGGCCCCTGAGCCCGATCAGCCCTTCGCTTGTTAAACCGATACATGCCGCCCGATTGAGATGAATACAACGCCGAGCTCAGCGGTGCCCAGGTGCCCGTCCTGCCAGAACTACTATATTACCTGGGATCCCTGCAAACCCTATGGCTGCCGTGTCCTCGGCTTCAAGAGCCGCAGCATGCCCATCCGTGTCGTCCACCAGAGCACGCCGGGCATGACCTGCCAGTGGTTTGCCCCGCAGCGACGCAAGCGTCGCTTTCCTTGACGATTTAAATCCCATCGTCAAGGAATCGACACAGCCCCCTTGAAATTATGCCCCCGACCTGCTCCCAGGTATTGTAAAAATTTACAACATACTGAAATTGTTATTCAATATTTACCACCTTAAGCCTTCGAGCCACGATGCCAACTGGCATTTATTTTGCTACGTTGTGGGTATAAATCGGCATGACAGGGCGCATCCGTACCCATGCGCTTTAATCCCCACGCAAACGGGGTTCCTCAAGATTAGGATGATACGGTATGTCAAACGATAACGGCGAAGATATTATTCAGAAAGTCCAGGATGCTGTCGTTGATTTATTCGACACCATGCTGTCGATGAACATTCAGCCGGTGGACACCGATCCCCCTCAACGTGAAGACCAAGACCAGATGATGGTTGGCTTCGTCAGTTTGGCCGGCAAGGTCCAGGGCAGCGTCAGCATCTGCGTCACCCAGGAGATGGCCTTCCGGATGGGTGCCGGCATGCTGGGTATCGAACGGGAGGAAGTCGAGGACGGCGAAGAAGTACGCGATGTTCTGCGCGAAGTGTGCAACATCACGGCCGGTGGCCTTAAATCCAATTTCTGTGACGCCGGGCTGACCTGTGAAATATCGACGCCCTCCATTACGAGCGGGAGTAATTTCGAAATCCAGACGCTCAATATGGAGCGCTATGAGCGGTTCGTGTTTTCAGTCGGGGATGAATATTTCCATGTGGAAGTTGCCGTCAAATTCGTTGCCGAGGACGAAGAGGATTTAAAGTCCATCCTTCAACTGAAGAAAATTGACATCAATAAATTTCAACGTCTCGATATCATTTCTTCGGTGGGTGATTCGATTATCGAATTGTTCGATACCATGCTATCCTTGGATGTCGAGCTTTCCGACAGGCAACCGTTCAAGAGCTATGACGATTTCAGGGTCATGGGCGCCATCGATTTCACCGGAAACGTCAAGGGCAGCATTCAATTCCAGGTGCCCAAGCGTTTTGGACGCATGATCGCTGCCGGTGTCCTGGGGGAAGATTTGGAAAATATCCAGGATATCGAAACGGTCAAGGATGTCATCGGTGAAATGACCAATATCCTGGCCGGCAACCTCAAAGCCGCGTTCTGTGATTCCGGTTTGACCTGCAAGATATCGACACCCTCCTTGACGGTCGGTGTCGATTTCCAGATCGAAATTCTCAACATGGACCGCTATGAGAAATTCGCTTTCAAACTCAACGACCACGACATTCTCGTCGAAGTCTGCGTGAAGATCGATGAGGGCGAAGCCTCCCGGATTGCAGATCAAACGCCCGCGGCCCCGAAAGCGGAAGACCCCCAGCGCCTTGACGATAACGCCATTCAGGATCTGCTGGCTGCCGCCAATGCAGAAAAACAGGAAGGCGCGACAGAAGCAAACGGCAATGAGACCCTGGACGACGATGCCATCCAAGCGCTTCTGGCAGATGCCAACACGGCGCAGGCAGAACAACAATCCCCGGCGGAAGGGCCGGAAGCCCCGGAACCGGCTCAAACGACAGCAGACGCGAGTCCTCCACCGGCTTCCCAGCATAAGGAAACAGCCGAGCCGGAGACGGCCAGATCCGGACTGCCATTCGATGTCAGCTTTATCCGGGATATTCCCGTCCACATCTCGGTTGAACTCGGGCGGAGTCGCATGGCCATCAAAGATGTCATGGGTTTGGGTCAGGGGTCGGCGGTCGTACTCGCCAATCTGGAGGGCGAGTCCTTAGACATCCGGGCCAACAACCGCTTGATTGCCAAGGGTGAAGTCCTCGTGGAAAACGACAAATACGGCATTCGCATCAAAGAGATCATTACATCGCGCGAGCGTCTGGATCAATTAATGAGCTGATGTTGAAATTTGGTGTGCGGGGGATCAATGCATGCCATACCAAGAAAAAATACTGCTGATGGAAAGGCATTAGATGGAAAATATAATTAGAAAACTAAACGAAATCGATGAAAACCCTCTGATGAAAAAGGAAGTCAAAAAGTTGTGCAAGGCCTATGCGGCCGAAGTCGTGCGTTATTTTGAAGCCCGTAAGAAAAGGCGTCCCAGGGGGGACACGTGATTCATGGACGGTTGATGATCGCGGCCATGTAACCGGCACCGAAACCATTGTCGATATTGACGACGGCGACATTGGAACTGCAACTGTTGAGCATGGCCAAAAGGGGGGTCAACCCGCCAAGATGGCTGCCATAACCCACGCTGGTGGGAACGGCGATGACGGGGCGGTCAACCATTCCGGCCACGACGCTGGGCAGGGCCCCCTCCATACCGGCCACGACGACCAGCACACCGGCCGCCGCAATCTGCTCACGATAACCGAAAAGGCGGTGGATGCCGGCCACCCCGACATCGAAGGCCGATTGAACCGGACTGCCCATGGCCTGGGCCGTCAAGAAAGCTTCGCGGGCCACCGGGATATCCGACGTGCCGGCCGATATGACCATAATCGGCTTTTTTACGGCCGTGTCGATTTCAGGCGCGCCCCAAATGACCATGCGCGCGTCGGCGTGATATGTGCTTTCCGGAAATTCGGCCTGAATCTTTGCAGCTTTATCGGCCGCCACACGCGTAACCAGCACGATCGACTCCTGGGTGGTCATCCGGCTCAGGATGCCGACGATCTGTTCGGCTGTTTTGCTCTCACCGTAAATAACTTCGGGAAAACCTTTGCGCAGGGACCGGTGGTGGTCGATATGCGCAAATTCGATATCTTCATAAGCAAGCCTTGCCATTTGATCCATCGCATCATCGATGGATATTTCTCCACGGGAGACCTGCGCCAGAAATGCTTTTAAATGGGTTCGATCCATGGTCGCGCGATTTGTTCAGGGAAGATTTTGTTCCTGAATGCCTCTGCCGGTGGCGGTGGTATTTTGGCCGGAGGGGGCGGGTGCCCGGGCGTTGATGGCGCGCAATTTTGATTCCAGGCGTTCCATGCGTTCATCCAGCAGACGGACTTCCTTTCGGATTACCGCCGCTTCCGATGCGATTTGCTGCTGGTAAGTCTTTTTGACTTTCAACATTTCCAGTGCCATTTCATCCCGGTCCATGCTTTCATCGGCGGCGGCTTTGAGTGTTTGTTGGAGCGCGGCCAGTTCATTCCTTGTCTGGCTGAGCTGTTTTTCCAGCGGCCCCAGTTGCGTGCGAACGCGCTGGTCAAACGTACCCAGATCCTTAGAGAGGCTGTCGATATCTGCCTTGATGGGGGCGAAGGCTTTCTGCATCTGGTCGCGCATCGCCTTTTTTTCTTTGCGCATTGTCCCCGACAAGTCGATGGCCGCCATGCTTTTCTGTAATTCGCCGATATTCTTTTGTAATTTGACCGTTAGTTTGTCGAGCTTGGCGAAGTCCGCCTGTGTATTCTCTTCTATCGCGGCAAAGCGGCCGTCGAGTTCATTGAGCCGGTCCTCGAATACGGCGGTGATATTTTTGATTTCACGATTGCCCGTGTTCGCCTGGCGGTCAAACCGCCCCTGCAGATCCCAATACCCCCAGGCAAACATGAGAATCATCAGTACAAGGAGAAGTAAAGATGTTATGCGGCTTCGTCGGGCCATCTTTCTGATCGGGATTTGATGCAGACCATCATCGTGGGCCTTGGTTTCAGCCGTCTCTTCGATCGTACCCGATCCCAGGCGGAAGCTGGATGTTTCGTTTTCGGACATTTGGCTATTCCCATTCGATTGTGCTGGGTGGCTTGGAACTGATATCGTAAACCACGCGGTTGACACCGTCAACTTCGTTGATGATCCGATTGGCGATGCGGCTCAGCAATTTGTGCGGCAAGCGGGCCCAATCGGCTGTCATGGCGTCTTTGCTCGTTACGGCGCGGACGGCCAGGATATTTTCATAAGTACGCTGATCGCCCATCACGCCGACACTTTTAATTGGCAGCAAAACGGCAAACGATTGCCACAGGCGCTTGTAATAACCCGCGGCCTTGATTTCCTGCATCAGCACATCGTCGGCATCTCTGAGAATGCGCAGCCGGGTGGGGGTGACGGTGCCAATGATGCGGATGGCCAGTCCCGGCCCCGGGAAAGGCTGACGCCAGATCAACTCATCGGGAAGCTTCAAGGTCTTGCCCAATTTTCGGACTTCATCCTTGAAAAGGTACATCAGGGGCTCTACCAGTTTTAGTTTCATCTTCTTTGGAAGCCCGCCCACGTTGTGATGGGATTTAATAACCGCGGTCGGCCCGCCAAAAGCGGACTTGGATTCGATGATATCCGGATAGAGGGTTCCCTGGGCAAGATATTCGGCGTTTTTGATTTTTTTGGCTTCGGCCTCGAAGACGTCCATGAAGATCTTGCCGATGATCTTGCGTTTGCGCTCGGGATCGACCACACCCTTGAGCGCATTCAGGAATAAGCGGCGTGCTTGTACGAAACGGATGTTGATGTGAAGATTCTGTTTGAGCACCTTCTTCAGTTTAAGCGCCTCGTCTTTGCGAAGCAAACCGTTGTCCACGAAAATACAGGTCAGATTGCGACCGATGGCCTTGTGGATCAATACGGCCGTGACAGACGAATCCACCCCCCCGCTAAGTCCCAGCACGACCCTTCGATTCTGCACTTCAGAACGAATTTCTTCTATGGTCTGATCGGCAAAGGATTGCATGGTCCAGGCAGGCTTGCAGTTGCATATTGCAAAAAGAAAGTTTTTCAGCATCTGCTTGCCCTGGGGGGTATGCTCCACTTCAGGGTGAAACTGCAGACCGAAGAGTTTTTGGTTGCGGTGGTAAATGGCGGCGATGCGCGTGTTTGCAGTCGAACCGGCCAGAATGAATCCGGAAGGCAGTTTGGTGATCGAATCCCCGTGACTCATCCAGCAGGTGGTCTGCGCGGGAATGGATTTAAACATTGGCGGGGTGCGCTTGACTTTGAATTCGGCAAAACCGTATTCACGTTTGTCCGCGCGTTTGACCTTACCCCCCAGCACGTGCACCATGTACTGCATGCCGTAACAAATTCCCAGAACGGGTATGCCCAACTTCAGAATTGCCGGGTCGATCTTGGGGCTGTGGTCTTCGTAGATACTTGCCGGCCCACCCGACAGGATGATGCCGTCTGGTGCGAGCGCGCGGACGGCATCCGCGCTTATGGTTGGGGGCTCGATCTGGCAATAAACCCGATATTCTCTTACCCGACGAGCAATGAGTTGATTGAACTGGGAGCCAAAATCAATGATCAGGATCATATCGACCTCGAATGCAGCATTTGGTGGCGCCGGCACCGCCACGATGAAGCCTTCGCCGCCGCTGCGGTGTTTGCGAAATATAGCTGAATATGTTAGACAGCGCAGCAAATGTCAACCGAATTCTGGTGCTCTAAACTACTTCTACTATTAAATAAATGCCCATTTTTTTACAGGTGATCCCGCGCGGTTGCCACGTCATGGACAGGGGCTTTGATCGTTCAAATTTACGAAATCCAGACGCCGGCCGAAGCTGAAGTTCTCATCGAGGACGGTGTCGATCACATCGGCAGTGTGGTTCTATCCGCCCGCGAATGGCAAAATGAGAAATTGCTTGAAACCGTCCGGCGCGTTCAGGCCTCGGGCAAGACAAGCAGTTTGATACCGCTATTCAGCGATACCGACGATATTCGCCGCGTACTGGATTATTATCGGCCGGATATCGTCCATTTCTGCGAAATCCTGGTACTCGACGGTAAGCAAAAGGGAAATTGCAACGACCTGCTGGCGGTCCAGAAAAAGATCCGCGGGGAATATCCCGACATCAAAATCATGCGGTCAATCCCCATTGGACGTCCAGGGCAAACCGATGACATCCCGACACTCGCCCTGGCCGCGCGATTTGAACCCTTAAGCGATTACTTCTTAACCGATACGCTCCTGCTTCCGGAAACGACCTTGTCGGGCAAACAACCCGTGGATGGCTTTGTCGGCATCACCGGGCAGACATGTGACTGGCAGGTCGCACGCGCACTTGTAGATCATTCACGTATTCCGGTAATCTTGGCAGGCGGGCTTTCCCCCGAGAATGTAAGCGCCGGCATTGCGACCGTCGCCCCGGCCGGCGTGGACAGTTGTACCGCAACGAACCAGAGGGATGTCAAGGGCCACACCATTCGCTTTCAGAAAGACCGCGCGCGTGTCCGTGAATTTGTTCAAGCGGCGCGAAGGGGGCAGAAATCCATCGCCCCCCCAAATAACCATAAGTGACGGCCGTGTTTTCGATTCTTTCGTTCATTAAAATCAGCTATGGGGAGGCATTCGTATGTATGAGTCTGGCGATCTACGCAAAGGCTTGAAGGTGGAAATCGACGGGGATCCTTATGTCATCACGCAATTTGAATTCGTAAAACCCGGTAAAGGGCAGGCTTTGTACAAATGTAAACTGAAGAACATGGTCACGGGCGCCCAGTTTGACAAAACCTGGCGTTCCGGCGAAAAAATCAACCCGGCCAATCTCGAAGAGACCGAAATGGAGTATCTCTACCAGGATGGCGACAACTATTGTTTCATGAACACTTCTACCTATGACCAGGAGTTTCTAACCGCAACCCAGATCGGTGACGCCACGCGCCTGCTGAAGGAAAACACCGTATGCAGTGTACTCCTCTTCGATGGCAAGGCAATCGGCGTGACGCTTCCGATTTTCATCGACCTGCGCATCGTCAAGGCGGACCCATGGGTCAAGGGGGATACCGCTTCCGGCGATACCAAACCGGCCACCCTGGAAACCGGATACGAACTTCAGGTGCCGCCATTTGTGGAGGAAGGGCAGTTGATCCGGATCGATACCCGCACCGGACAGTATGTTGAGCGGGTCAAGGAATAGTGAGCGGCCCTTGTCGTCTGCTGTACGTGGGGCCGCTTTCAGCCGCGGGGGGTGATAATTCGCGGCGCAGGGTCAGGGGCCTACTGCCCCCGGATCTCCACGGGTGGATCTAATTTTGGCGAACAAGATATTTCTTGATACGCACACCGTCGACTTCTTTTACGGTGATGCTGAACCCGTCTATTAGGATCTCTTCGTTTTCCTGCGGAATGCGCCCCGTTTTATCCAATACATAGCCCGAAAAAGTATCGTATTCTTTGGAGTCCGGAATATTGATTGGAATCTTCTGATTGATTTCATCGATATCGGTTTTGCCCAGAACGATCCATTCCTTGGCCTTGAGCTTGACGATATGTGACTCTTCCTTATCGGTTTCATCGGTAATATCGCCCACGATTTCCTCCAGCGCATCCTCGAGGGTAATCAGCCCGGAAACCCCGCCGTGTTCATCGACCAGGATCGCCATATGATTGCGGCGCTTCTTGAATTGCTGCAGGAGCGAATCCAGTTTTTTGTTTTCAGGCACGAAGTAGGGCGCCCGCATAATCCGGCGCACGTCATCCGCATTACCGGAGACGGTGTGCAGAAATAGATCTTTGATGTTGAGAATGCCGATGACATGGTCGATATCACCTTCGATCACAGGAATGCGCGAGTAGCCGGATTCAAGTATTGTGGCCAGGTCGAGGTCCACGTCCACGTCGATCACGAACATGTCACCGCGGGGGGTCATGATTTCGGAGGCGGCCGTGTCATCGAATTCAAATATGTTGTGTATCAACTCCTTTTCTTCTTCCTTGATTTGTCCTTCTTCTTCGACCGCCTCCACGATGGTCAGCAATTCCTCTTCGGTGACGTGAGGTGATTTTTGAATTTTGCCCGTGATGCGCGGAATGAAGTTGAGGATGATCAACAGGGGAAAAAATAGAATTGACAGCCAGTACACGGGATAGATCGCCAGGCGCCCGATGAAGACGTTGTTACGGGTTGCAATCGATTTGGGAAACACCTCGCCAAATACCAGGATTAGAAGCGTCATGACACCCGTGGCGATGCCTAACGCATATCCGGGAAAAAGATCGATGGCCAGGGAAGTAGCCAGCGCCGAAGCCCCCACGTTGACGACATTGTTACCGATCAGAATGGTGCTCAGGAGCCGGTGGGGATCCTCTTTCATGGCTTTGATGAGACGCCCCGCACGGTCCGATTTGGCCAGATGGCGGGCTTTGGTTTGGCTGATGGAAAACAGGGCTGTCTCGGCGGAAGAAAAAAAACCGGAAAGCAGCAGTAAGATGACCAAGGAAAGAATTTGGACTGACATATGGGTTCAGAACACCGCTTGGGGTGAAAAGGTGCAGGCGGCGCACCAGCAGGAAAAGTTAAAGGTCCCCATTCATGATATTATGCTTGCCATGGTTTGACCCGGCCTGCGGCGCGTTGGCGCCGGTGCCGCTAGCCCCACCAGCCCGCAATGAGCATTTGGTTGTTAATCGCAAGTCAGCGGCAAGGCGGCGAAGCGCGTGCGCAGCTGCAATCGGTACGGCGTTGGTCAAACGGATTATTGTCAACGAATCATCCTGAAATTATAGCGCAATATTCGGGTTTTGCAAGCCTCGAAGCGTGTTGGCCTGATGTTTTCAGGGAACCCCGGCGTCGCCGGTCCTGGTGTTCCAAAAGCCGATTAAGCCGGCGGATCCAGCGTTATCATGTCAGGATCCAGGAGTTGGCGCAGACCGGTAATCACAAGGTCGGGTTGCGTGCGCTGAACAGCGGGGTCATTGACATGCCGCCTCAGCGAACGGCGGTCTCCGGCAAAAAGGGCGGTCTGGAAACCGGCCCTGCTGGCGGTTTGAATATCATTGCGCATGTCGTTGCCAACATACAGAACGTTTGCGGACGAAATTCCACGCTTGCGCAGTCGACTGACCGCGTGATCAAAAAGAACCATCGACGGCTTGGCGCATCCAAACCGATAGGAGTACAGCGTAAGATCCGGGCTGAATCCCAGATCCTCGGGATAGGCGCCCAGATAGATATTGAACAGGCGGGGTGTGAAAAACTGGGCATTGGATATGATGCCCATCGGGACGCCTCGGCCACGAAGGGTTCGCAGCACGTGATCGAGTCCGGGCATGGGAAAGGTCGGATTGACGATGCTTTCATAGGTTGCGGCCAGACAGCGTATGCGCGCCATGCTGGACCATCCCAGAATACCCTGCCAGATGCGGTCGATTTCCACTTCCGGGTGATCGATGCCGGCCGACTTTTTTTGGCTGTGTTCTTCTTTGATGGCCGCAAAAAGCTTCCGGGCCATCTGCTCGGAAGACCAGGGAATCTGATAGCGTTCGCACAGTGCATTCAGGGCGTCTGATCGTCTGAAGCCTTCCTCGGAGACACCGATGTCACCGGAACCGCTGATGAAAAGGGTCCCATAAATATCGAAGAGGACGGCCTTGAGGGCATTGCGGGTCTGGCCGCTCGGCAACATGCCGGTGGGTAGCGGGTGCATAACCTTCAACTGAGATACACAGACATCATCCATTACTATCAGAACACCACTTTAAAAGACTGAAATTATTTAAATTAAAAAACTTTCCGATTAGGCGGGATTTATCGATGCGGTGCTGGACGGGGCGATTCAATACCTGTTTATAGACGCGCTCAAGACGTTCGGCAGCGGCTTTTTGACCATAAACTTCGTGAATACGCTTGCGATTGCTTTCGATACGTTGCTCCGCGTCTGTCTCGCGCCCCATGCGCATGAGGACCGGGTTCAGGTCCTGGAGTTGTCTTTGCTTGCTGGAATCAGTGATGACCGCATTGATCACATCGGTCTGCAAGGGTTCGTCCAGCATGCCAAAATCTATCGTGGTTTCCTTCTGCAGCGGCGCGGTGAAAGCCTGGGCCGTAGGCATGGGGTGTGAAGGCGCAAACAGCCGGCAATTGTGCCGGTAGCATTTCTGGAATTGCTGGATGAGCCGGTCAGGTCCAATCCAATCCATCGGGACGCGCAAGCGGGGGTACAGATGGGCAAGATCGATACCGGCTTCCGAAAAATCCCGGCAGATATCGGGCAGAAGACGGCCCTCCATACCCTTGCCAGCCAGCCAGGGCTCCAGAAAAGCAAAGCCGAACCCCTCCGAGATGCTGGTGGAAACCACATGTCGCGCCTGTGCAAGCAGGGTATTGAAGTCGTGGGCCAACCCCATCTCGAAACGAACCGGCAGCCTTCTTTGCATGGCCAGTTGCTGCCAGCGGCGGTATACGGGAAAATCGCCCGGACTGTTGGGAGGCAGGGTAATGAAAATCTGACATTGCGGCGGCAGAAATAAGGCGAGCAGCAGCGCTTCACCAATGTTTTTGCGCCGTATGGCGCGAACCGGATAAAGAACAAAATCGGACAGTTCTACTTTGGGACCCGACGGTGCTGCTGACGCCACGCTGTTTGGCAGGTAATGCAGGCCGTCGCGGTCCAGCCCGCATTCCTCCAGAAAGCGATAGTCACGCCGGTTGATGACGCTGTAGTGGCAATCGGCGGGATACGCATCGTGACGATAGTAGACCGCGGGGCGACCGTCTTCGGCAAAATCATGGATCTGCATCAGCAGGGGGTAGCCCATCGCCTGCAGGTGACGGATGATATCAGGAAACTGTCTGTTTTTGGCCAGGACGGGATTGTGAATGTGGATCAGGTCGCACTTGCCGGCCCCGCCGAAGGAGCGCTTGACGGCCTTGTCGATCTCGACGGCAATTTCCGTCGCCGGTTTTTCGGTTCCGGCCGAACCGTCGTAGCCGATACCGGGAACGATGGCGACCGGCGCCGGGAAATGAGAGGAGGGGCTTTGCTCTCCACATAACACTACGGATGAAGTTCCACGCGGCCTGTTCTGGACCTGCTGGCGGATAACGGTCGTTACACCGCCAGGTTTGAGATGGTAGTGCAGATAGGCAATCTTCAAAAGATGTCGCTTGTCCCGCTGGCTGCGTGGCTGCGCGCCGGGCTTGTCCACCATTGCACGCCAGTGTCGATCGGTATGCTATTCCTTGGTGAAGAACTGTAATTTGACCGAGCCGATCTCGATCACATCGAATTCATTCAAGGCCACCGACTGTTTCACCGCTTTACCATTGACTTTTGGTTTCGACAGCCCGGATACGTAGCTGAGCACATAATTATCGGGGCGCTTGCTGATGGTGGCCGACGTGCCGCCAACGGTAAGTCCGCTGACCACGATATCGCTGGCCGCGTCTTTGCCGATCTTGATCAGTTTGCGCGAGAGTTCCACTTCCCCCTCACCACCGGCCAGATAGGAAAGCATGCCCACCGGTTTGTCGGTCTCAGCCCCCGACCGCCCCGCCGATTCGCTTTTATCCATCAGATCGCGATAATGCCCCGTATCCATCACCATGGTTTGATCGCGCTGGCTGGTCTGAGGTGCCGCCGACGGTTTTTCACCTTCCTTCAAACTGAATTCGAGCAGGTGTTTACCGATGCTGACGACATCACCGTGGCTCAGCCAGTGGGACGCCACCATTTTCTCATTGACAAAACACCCGTTTTTGCTCTGCAGATCGGTGAGCAGATAGCCTTCCCCAACCGAATCAACCTTGGCGTGATGGCCTGATACGGCGAGGTTTTCAATAACAATATCATTGTCCTCCAGACGGCCGATGGTGATGGATTGTCCGGCACCGATATCATAGTTCTGGATGGGATTGTTTTTAAACTTGAGAATAAGCTTCGGCATTTTTACTCCTCTTTCCTGGTTGGGGCGGGAAACTGCGGCCGTCGCCCAAAGACTGGCAGCCTGTGGCCGTTTAGGGCAGAAATCCAAATATTTTGTTTTTAATCCGGGGCCAGAGTCCGGGTTGCTTGCCGATCGTCAGCGCCACAACAGTGGTGTTGTCGTCCCCACCGCGCTCGTTGGCCAGGTCGACAAGGGTGCGGCAAATTTTGCGCGGCGAACCGACCAGGGCGATATCGAGAATCTCGGCCGGTGTAACTTTATCGCTTAAACCATCAGAGCAGATAATGAAGCGATCGCCGTCAAAACACGGGGATTCGCAGAAGTCCGGTTCAACGTCAGCCTCGATGCCGATACCGCGGGTCAGCATATGCTGAAAGTCGGGGCCGTACAGTTGGCGCTGTTCAGGCGCCAACTCATTTTGGGCGGCGATCACCGTATGGGGAACGGAGATACGCTCGATACGCTTTTCGTGGATCAGGTAGATCGAACTGTCGCCGACATTGGCCGCCACAAACGTATCCGGGGTAAACAGCAACGCTGCCACTGTCGAGCCCATGCCGCGGTAATCGGGCTGGTCGATGGATGCCTGATAGACCTGCGAATTGGCATAGGCAACGGCATTTAGCAGATGATTGGCTTCCGTGGAAAGGGAGCCGTCATGTTTGGCCTGTGGTGGCTGGTTACGATTGCTTTCCAGGGCGATAAAATAATTGCGTATGGATTCGACGACCATCCGGCCGGCCACCTCACCGGCAAGATGCCCCCCCATGCCGTCCGCCACGACATAGAGATTAAGATTATCTTCCACACAGAAGCAATCCTGGTTCTCCAGTCGTTTGCGGCCGACATCCGAAAGACCGGCCGAATCAATCATCACCATGGCGGTATTAGTCCGAGTAGCCTCTTGCCAGCCGCAAATAGAGCCTGTGCAAATTAATTGTTTAATAATCTCAGTTGGTTCAATGCGTTAAACGTTGACATATATAGCCAGATCGTGAATTCAAGTCAAGCCGCAAACCATGGGCGGTAAGCGCTGATTTCAATGCGCCGGATTCACGATGGATTTCCTTTCCAGATAGGCCGCAATGCGCTTGTCGAGTTTGCCCAGGTCTGCGGCCATGTGACCCGCCCGCGAATAGCGCCTGTCAGCTTGTTTTTCAAGGGCCTTGTCGACGATCGGAATGATGGCCGGCATGACCCGCGGATTGATGGCCCGAGGGTTGGGATGCGGAAAATTCATGATCTGGTTCATCAAGACGGCCGGGCTTTCGGAGAAAAACGGCAACGATCCGGTCAACAACTGAAACAGCATGGTCCCCAGAGAGAAGATATCCGAGCGCCCATCGACCTTGGCCCCTGAGAATTGTTCGGGGGACATGTAATAGGGGGTGCCTTTCACGACACCGGTTTGCGTATGGGATGAAGTCGTGATGCGTGCTATGCCGAAATCCGTAATTTTGATTTCGCCGTTTTTTAGAACCATCACGTTGGCCGGTTTGATATCGCGGTGGACGATGCCTTGATCGTGGGCGTAGTCCAATGCCTCGGCAATCTTGGTAAAGTAGGTAATGATCTTGCGGACCGGCAGTAGACGTTTGGCGCGCGTGAAACGCAGCAGGGTGATGCCTTCCAGATATTCCATGGCGATATAGGCCAGATCGCGGTCTTCGCCGGCATCGTAGATTGTGACAATGTTGGCGTGCGATAGGGTGCCTGCACTTTCGGCCTCGCGGAAGAATTTTTCTTTGATCTCAGCTATTTCATCTTGAGCGAAACTCTCCTCGAACCGAAGGGTTTTGATG
>JAAUXZ010002219.1_pt1 | contig 29831 bp, 24 predicted proteins | sample 7278131 | NCBI WGS metagenome assembly JAAUXZ01 (sample SAMN14350119, study PRJNA611818) | marine sediment metagenome | isolation source: surface marine sediment (3m) | place: French Polynesia: Moorea | collected 2018-08 | reverse complement strand
GCCCTGGATAATGGCGTACGTTATGCCTATACCGGAAATGTACATGACAAGCAGGGAGAAAGTACCTATTGCCATCAGTGTGGAGAGATCCTGATTGGTCGTGATTGGTATGAACTCTCTGACTGGAATCTTGATGAACAGGGTCACTGTAAAAACTGTGGTACAGTTTGTGAGGGTATGTTTGAATCCCAGCCTGGTGCATGGGGTGCCAAAAGACAACCGGTCCGTTTGAACTGGCAATAAATAACATCTCCCGTATTTTTTCTACATAACACTGCCACTGAAAATCATCCGGATATTTTGTGACGGTTTCAGGTATTAACACAGATCAATGACCCTAGCTAAAGACAGGTTTCTGTTACGCATTGCACTTCTGGGTGCACTCACTGGACTGATGGCCGGTGTGGTGGTTTTACTCTTTCGATACTCCCTTGAAATGGGGCAAATTTTCCTGCTGCCCGAAAACCGAATCGGCAATTACGAAGCTTTACCCGGCTGGATGCGATTTATCTTTCCCCTCACCGGGGCCATCATTCTGGGATTGGCTTTCGAAAGACTGTCGGTGACACAACGCTCCGTCGGCATCGTTCATGTACTGGACTATATCCGTTTTCGCCGGGAACGTTTACCGTTCAGCAATACATTGGCTCAGTTCCTGGGTGGTATTGTCGCCATTGTGTCTGGGCATTCGGTTGATCGAGAAGGTCCATCTGTTCATCTGGGCGCCGCCAATGGTGCACTGTTAGGTCGTAGATTAACAATATCTGATGACGAGCATTACCTGTTAGCTGCCGCCGGGGGTGCCGCGGCGATTGCTGCCGCCTACAACACGCCTTTAGCTGGAGTTATCTTTGTCATCGAGGTATTCAGGGTGCGTTACGCCTTGCATTTTATTATCCCGATCATCGTGGCTTCGGTTACCGGTACGATCATCAGTCAGTTGGTCTATGGCCAGCAACCCGCCTTTATCGTGCCGGTCTTATCGATAGGGTCCCTGGGTGAATTACCCGTAATTATGCTCATGGGTTTGTTGATCGGTATCATAGCCGCCGGTTTCATCAAGGCCTGCAGCACCATTGCTCACTTCACCTTGAGCTGGCGCCCATTGGTGATCTTCATGATAGCCGGTGCCTTCACCGGTCTGTTAGCACAATGGTCGCCCGGCATCATGGGCGTCAGTTATGATGCCGTCAACCGTATTTTAATGAATGAAATCGGGTTCAATGCATTGCTCCTCCTCCTGCTGGCTAAATTTGCCGCGACTGCTGTTTGCATCGGAGCCCGCATTCCGGGTGGATTGATTGGCCCTTCACTGGTACTGGGCGGTGCGATGGGAGGCTTGATGGAGCAATGGGTCCAGGATATCTATCCGTTTTACCAAGGCTCAACCGGTTTCTATGCCATGCTCGGTATGGTTGCTATGATGGGCGCTATTTTACGGGCACCGCTAGCTGCCCTGGTTGCACTGATGGAATTGACCGGAAACCTGAATATTATCCTGCCGGGCATGATCGCCGTGGTTACCGCAGAAGTCGCAACCCGTGCCCTGGCTGGCGATCAATCTGCATTTACCGCGCTACTGAAGGTTAAACATGAACGCGAGGCTTTTTATGCGACACATCCACAAGGAGAGCCTGATCACCCGGATACGGTAGATGACGATCCGCCGACTAAACGATGATGATCGCCTTTAACAGTATTTGACCCAGTGCCCAAACATATTGAAAAATGGGGACACCCATAATTGCCAGAGCAATTATTGATAACAGCACCCAGTGCCCATAACGATGATTATAGTAAAGGTAAACTCGAGCCAACCGGGCCGGTAGAAAGTAGGGCAGGATATAATGCCCATCCAATGGCCCGATGGGTATCAGGTTGAACAGCATCAATAACAGGTTGATACTGGCCAGGAAGATGAAAAATGTATTCGCCGCAGGACCCTGGAAAAGGGCCCAGTCCATATTCAAACCCAATCCATAAAGATTAATGGTGATAAACGCCAATAGCAAGTTCATCATGGGTCCGGCAGCAGCCACAAATAAGACACCCCAGCGCGAACTATAATTCCTGGGATCAGTGGGTACGGGTTTGGCATAACCAAAACCGATCATCATCACAATCAATAAACCCAGCGGGTCGATGTGTGCCAGGGGATTGAGCGTTAAACGACCCTGTTGTTCGGCTGTACGATCCCCAAACTGTTTGGCCATAATGCCATGGCCATATTCATGAAAGGTTAATGAAAAAATCAAACAAAACAGAATCAGGACAAATACCAGGACCTGTCCCTGAAATAATAATTGAATCATGAAGGGTAGCAGTAAGGCTTGGGATTAAAACTAATTATCCGCCAGGCGCTCACGTATCTCAATAAACTCTTCAAGATGAGTCAAGAAAAGATCCACCAGGTTAGGATCAAAATGTTTGCCTGATTGATCTTTAATCAGCTGTAACACTTCATCCAGCGGCCATGCATCCTTGTAACAACGTTCCGAACCCAGGGCATCGAAGACATCCATCAAGGCGGTTATTCGGCCATAGATATGAATTTCCTCTCCCTTTAAACCTCGAGGATAACCACTACCGTCCCACTTTTCCTGATGTTCTAAAGCAATAATGGCCGCGGTTTTTAATAAGGGCCGATCAGAGCTTTGCAGCATTTCATAACCAATCTGGCAATGATCCTTCATGACATTAAATTCTTCGTCACTCAGTTTGCCTGGCTTTTTCAAAATATTATCCGGTATCGCCAATTTACCAATATCATGCATGGGGGAGGCCATGCGGATTAATCGAGCTTCATCCTCATCCAGTCCGGCCTTGAGGGCTAATAACTCGGAATAACTGGCCACCCGGCTGACATGTAAGCTGGTTTCACGTGAACGAAATTCCGCGATATTACCGAGACGTAATAAAACCTCGCGTTGGGTGTCATCAATCTCTTGATAGAGCGAGATATTGTCATAGGCAATGGACATATTTTGTGTAAATAACTGCATGAGATCGCGGTTAACATCATCAATTTCATCCACACCGGTTAAATAAACCAGCCCGTAATCCCCCCGATGATTTTGGAAATAAAAACAGGCCTTGTCATTCTCAACCACCGTATCCTGTTGATCGATAGATTTACGAATGATCGCCATATCTTCATCGCGCAATACATAAGCGATGGGTTGACCCACCACTTCACCAAAACGGCCGGTACCCGACAGTATGGTGGGTTGACTGGCGTTATCACGAGCATCTGGAAATCCGGCCAGTAAAATGGAATGATCATGGGTTGATGCCATCAACACATCGTTGTTGTAACCCATGATAGAGGCAATCTGAACCAGTAAACCGGAAACAAAATCCTTGAATTTATAGTTTTGAAATAAATCAGCCGTGGAAGCGATCACCTGGTTCAACCCGATCCGGTGTTGTTCCAATGCCTGCAAATCACGATAGGATCGCAGGGAACTATACATCGTGGTATTTAATTTTTGAATGGTCAGTTCAGTCTTGTCCTTGTAATCATTGATATCATAATCACGAATGACCTGCTCTTCCGGTGCCGCGCCAGGTTGACCCGTACGTAAAACGATACGGACAAAATGATTCTTCAAATCTTCGCGGATATAACGTGCCGTATTCAACCCAGCATCATCCTGTTCCATGACCACATCCAATAAAATCAGTGCCATATCCGGATTTTGTCGCATGATTTCACAGGCTTCCGAACCGCTGTAGGCATGGTAAAAAGAGAGTGGTTTATTCTGAAAAACAAACCGTTTCAGAGCCAGCTTGGTAACGTCGTGAACCCCTTGTTCGTCATCCACGATCAAGATCTTCCAGCTGTCGAGACCTCTTCTCTCTCGGGGCTGTGTTTCAAAGAGTGGTGTATTTGTCACTGCACGAAAAAATGTACCTTTGGTGTCAGTTATATAGTTCAGTAACGGACAATTTTCACCAAATTTTGACTAAGCTTGAGTATATCCGGGTAATTTATCCTTTTTTCATGTTTAAAAGTCTATTTTCAAGGGGCTTGGCTGCAGGCCTGGTCATATTTGTGGTCGTTTTCCTGCTTGCCTATTCTGGTCAGTCCTTGTTGCAGCAAAGTATGCATTCCAGCAATGTCAATGGACTCAAAATCAATCAATTATTGAACGTGATTGATGAGATAAAAAAACCCATCCACGGCATTGAAGCTGGCCTGTATCAGTTTCTGTTAAGTCTCGAAGATACCGATAAATATCCCGTTTTCGATCACATCAGTGCTTTGGAAACATTAACACTGGATCTACAGACTCAAAGCTTGATCAATGAAAATCCCTTGTTGCAAATTCAGTTTAAAAAATTTAACCAAGGCCAGCAGCAGCTGACTGTCCAGGCCAGGCAACTACTTGATCTCAACTTTCAACAACGTTTCCCGAGCATGCGCCTGGTGTTTGAACAAGTGAATCCGACATTAGACGCATTTAATGCCCATATTCAGATCATCGAAGATTTGCTCCAACAATCTGAACCCAGTGATTCCCTGGCATCAGCCGTACCAATGATTAATCAGATCAAGTACATTTGGAGTCAATCCCTCAGCAACACACGGCTGATGATATCGACTCGAATCGGTATCTTTGGTAATCCTTCAGAATCCATCGAATACCTCAATAGTAATAACCAGAGTTACCGCGCCGAATTAGAAAAATTGTTATCACAATTGGCGCTAATGGATCAGCTCAATGATACTGACCTGGTATTTGCCGATTCACTTGAAAAACTGGGGCAGGCTGTTTCTCAACGTTTTGACACTCTGGAACAGATAAAAAAAGGTTTATCACTGAGTGACTGGCGGCGAGATAAATACATCATGATTACTGAACTGGAACCCATTCTGCAACGCCTTAACAGCCATCTGCACCAGTTAGAGCTCGCAACCGTCAATCTCTCTCAACTCAATCTAACAGATAGCCAATATGCGACCACGCAGTTATCAAACTTTCTCTGGCTGAGTATGTTTCTAGTCATGGCATTAATTTTGACCGCCTACCTGGTCTTTGAACACTGGATACGCCGACCCATTAAACAGGTCGCCAGGGCCATGTCTTCAGAGGCCGTGGAATCCACGGCAACACCCTTAAAGAGGGTAGGTGCTATTGAGATTGACAATCTGATTGATACCTTTGAAAGCATGCAGACTGAAATCCGCATGCGTCAGCAAAGATTGACTTCGGTCTTACAGAACGCGGGGGAAGGCATTATTGTTTCCAACAATGAACATCAAATTGATTCCTTTAATGTAGCCGCAGAACGAATATTTCAGAAATCAGCTAAACAGGTTGTGGGTCAATCCATTATGGATTTAATTGATCCGCATAACACAGAAATGTTTGACCGTATTGTCAAAGATTTAAACGATCCGGAAATCAATAACCAACAATATCTTTGTTCTGGGCTACGTCCTGATGGTGAAAATTTCGCGTTGGATTTAACCATCAGCAACATGCAATTGGAACAGAAGCTATTCAATATTCTGGTAATGCGCGATGCAACTGAACGCATTGCTAATGAATACGATTTGAATCAAGCCAGATTGAATGCTGAAGCTATGCAGGAAAAGCTGGCGGAACAGGTAATCCAGCTGGATGCTTCCTTGTCTGAGTTAAAACAGACTCAAAAACAACTGGTTGAATCTGAAAAGATGGCTTCACTGGCCGGACTGGTGGCCGGTGTTGCACATGAAATTAATACCCCTGTCGGTATTAGCGTGACTGCTGCTTCGCATATGCATGTTGAACTCAATCAAATTAACCAACAATTCAAAGCGGGTACACTTTCTGCTGAAATGATGCAGGAATACCTGGAAGATGCAAAATCAGCCATCAATATCATTCAAAATAATTTAAATCAGGCCGCTACATTAATTCGCAGCTTTAAACAAGTTGCCGTTGACCAGAGTAGCGAAGAAATACGTCATTTCAATTTGAAAGAGTACTTGGATGAAATTGTGCTTAATCTCAAACCCAAATTAAAACAAACGCAACATCATATCGCGGTTGAAGTGGATGAAGATATACAATTAACAACGGTTGCTGGAGCTCTGGCACAAATAATAACAAATCTGATCATGAATTCCCTGATGCATGCTTTTGATCAAAAGACCAGCGGCACTATGAAAATTTCTGCTGAGTTAGAAGATCAGGTACTGTTACTGGTCTATCAAGATGATGGCAGGGGTATGAATCCAGAAACGCAAAAAAATATCTTTGAACCATTTTATACCACTAAGCGTGGTTCAGGGGGCAGTGGTTTGGGTATGCATATCACTTACAATCTGGTCACCTCAACCCTCAAGGGCCATATAGAATGTATCAGCTCAGAAGGTCAGGGTGCCCAATTTGTCATTAGCATTCCTCCCTTCATCTGATCTGGACGAAGACCCTATTCAATCGATCTCTATCCTCATGCTACCCATGCCAAAGGAATCCATGACTTCAAAGACCTGTTCATCCGCGATACGGCAAGCCTCAGTAATCTGCTGAACCTTAAGACCACTGTCTTCCCAATCCTTAATATCTTCAAGCGCAAATTCGACTTCTTCCTGTTCAATCGGTGCTACCAGAAAATCCAGGTTATTCGCAATATAAACCAACCTGATTTCCTCGAGTGATTCTTCGGCTTCTAAGGGTTCATGGTGATACAAAGCAACATCAGACAACAACTGGGGTAATCCCCATTTATTTATAAAAGCGGCACCCACATCACAATGGGTATAAGACAATATGTTGTTCTCAGCGGAATAAATATCGATATGATCCTGTTCAACCAGCTGCTTGATTTGCTGTGCCGCTATGGGCATTTTCTGGGCTATGATCAAGCGGCCAATTTCATGTAACAGTCCCGCGGTGAAAAGCGTGTCTGCTTCCTCAGCGACACGGCTATGTCGGCACAGCTGGCGCGATAATATTGCCACTTTAACACTGTGCTGCCAAAAGTCTTCCATCAATAAAACCTTATTGTCGACTTTACCAAATACACCCCCCAGAACAGAGCCAATCAGTATTTGCCGTAAACGGTCGCGACCTAAAATCGTGATGGCCTGAGCGATGGTAGAAATGGTATTTGGAAATCCATAAAACGCACTGTTTACCATTTTCAAAATTCGTGTGGTCAATGCTGGATCTGTTTCCACGACCTGCCCAATTTGGGCTGATGTTGAGTTTTCATTATCGAGTAGATCAGAAACACGAATGTAGATTTCTGGCAACGAAGATAATTCGCTGTCAGATTGCAAGAGTTGTTCCAGTGACAGGATTGAATCGGTCATTATTATTTCCATACAGGCGAATCCTTTGAGCATAGCAGATAAGTTTTGTTTTTTTTGTTTCAAACTGACGAAAAAGCCAGGATTCTCGTCTATATTCTTGAATCAATAGCATCAATTATTTTCGTTAATTTCTGTAGTGCAGGACCAATTCCAAACCACCTATTCGGCCGGACAACATCTTTTTACCAAAGGTGACGATGGCGACTGTGCATTCATTATTGAAAAAGGCACGGTCGAGGTTTATATCAACAAGAAAGATAAGAAAATGATCATTGCCATTCTATCGGCAGGGGACCTGCTGGGTGAGATGGCGATCATCGATCGTTTGCCGAGAACCGCCTCCGCCCAGGCACTCGAAGACACTGAGGTTCTTGTGATACCCCACGAATATGTTGCGCAAAAAATCGAATGCTCAGATGCCACGGTACGTTTCTTTCTTAAAGTCATTATGGAACGTTACCGTGATATGCATGCACGACTGATGCGTGTCTTTGAGGGTATCAATCCTGATGAATCGGATTATCAGGATATGTACGCTTCAACGAAGAATGTCGTTCATAACCTGATGCAACAATACCTCAACATGCAGGATAGAATTTTGACTGCGGTGAATACAGCTGCACCTATTAATGACAAATATGATGAAAATGAAGATGATGATGTCACTCGAACCAAGTTTTCTCTGGGTATAGAAAACAGTTTACAGCTGGCCTTAGAAAATGAAGAATTCGAACTTCATTATCAGCCCATTATTGATTTACAAACCGGCTCCATTAAAGGCTGTGAAGCATTGATTCGCTGGTTACATCCTGAACGTGGTTTACTCGGTCCATTTGATTTCATCCCCTATGCCGAAAATACCGGACTGATCATCCCTCTGGGCTACTGGATTACAGAACAAGCCTGTCACTTTCAAAAACAATTGGCTCAACATTATTCATCTGATTTCTTTATGTCGATCAACTTATCCAGCAAACAGTTTGAATCAGCTGATCTTACTTCAAACATGGCCTCCATCGTTCAGAACTTCGCTTCGAGTCCTGGCCAAATTAAGTTTGAAATTACAGAAAGCTTATTAATGACTAATCCGGACTTGGCGCAATCTGCGCTAAGTGAATTGAAGGAAACGGGAGTTCGTCTGGCCATCGATGACTTTGGCACCGGTTATTCAAGTTTGAGCTATTTACATCAATTTCCGTTCGATACTCTGAAAATTGATCGAAGTTTCGTCAGCACCATGTTACAAAATAAAAAAAGTAATGAAATCGTCAAATCTCTGATCGATCTCTCACATAACCTGGGTATGGAAGTTGTCGCGGAGGGGGTAGAGACTACCTTTGAAGCCGATATGATCAAGCAATACCGGGCCGAACTTGCACAGGGTTATCTGTATTCAAAGCCCATCACTGCAGAAGCCTTTAAAAAACTGCTACAATAGCCCAAAAATTACCGGTCTTGGTATCTCACGCTAAGATCGTTTTTCAAGGAGCTTCATGCAGCTGACTGAACAACAGTTTTATCTCTTACTCATTCTAGGTCCCGCTCTGCTTACGGCTATAATTGTTTATGCTCTGGGTGCGTTTAGCCGGCACCGCATGATACAAAAATACCAACAGCAGCTGGAATCTCGGCAATTATCACTAGACGAACAGGAACAACAACTCAAGCAGTTCACTACTGATCTGGCTTTAAGCCATCAAGAGCTTGAACATCAACGTATTACCATTCAAGAACAACAGCAAAAGTTTCAGGTTTTGCAGGACAAGTTCGAGGTATTAAACGATCATTTTCATCAGGCACAAACTGAAATCAAAAGACTGGAAGTGGAGCAACTTAAAGAGCGCCAGCATAGTGAAGATAAATTACAACAACTGGAAAAAAACAAGGAACAATTAAAGAAAGACTTTCAGCAATTAGCGAATGAAATACTAAAATCCAGTCAGCAGGAATTTACCAGTCAAAGTAAGCAAGGTTTAGAGCATTTTCTTCAGCCATTCCGTCAACAGATCACTGACTTTAAAACTAAAGTGGAAAGTATACACAGTGACGAACTGAGACAACGGGAAGCCTTAAAAACCGAGTTGAAACATCTTCAACAGCTTAATCTGCAGATGACCCAGGAAGCGCATCAGCTCAGCACAGCTCTCAAAGGACAGAAAAAAACCCAGGGTAACTGGGGTGAATTGATCCTGGAAAATGTACTGGACCGTTCCGGTTTACAACGGGACAAGGATTACAAACGTGAGCAGAGCTTTAATTCAGACCTCGGGCGAAAGCGACCTGATGTCATTGTATATTTGCCTGAACAGAAACATTTAATCATCGATGCCAAGGTCTCTCTAAATGCTTATACACGTTTCGTGAATGCTGAAGATGACACTGAACGCGCCCAAGCCATGAAAGATCATATCGATGCCCTATCAGCCCGCATCAAAGAATTATCGGACAAAAATTATTTTGATTTGCCAGGTCTGAAATCTCCAGAAATGGTTTTCATGTTCATACCCATTGAATCTGCTTTCGTCGAAGCTATTAAGAACGATGAAACCTTGTTTCAACAGGCTATAGAACAACAAGTCCTGGTCACGACTCCAACCACCTTACTTACCAGCCTGAATATCGTACGACAGTTATGGCGTTTTGAAGATCAGAACAAACATGCAGCCAAACTTTCAGAACAGGCTGCCAAGGTTTACAACCAGTTAAGGCTGTTTCTCGAAAGCATGGAAGCACTCGGTCAACAACTGGATAAATCCAAAAAGACCTATGATCAAGCCATGAGTCAATTTCTGTCCGGACGTGGAAATTTGGTCAAACGTGTGGAGGAATTTCAGAAACTGGGGGTTGCGGTTAAAAAAGAACTACCCCAGGAGTTCGTAGATAAAGCCAATCTCGAACTGGAATTGATCGAACAGCACAAAGAAGCTAAATAATTTTCCATTAGGCTTCAGTTATCTTTATCAGGATTGTTTTCTTCGACCTTCGCCAGCTTGTTAAATAACCAGTAAATCTTGTATACCACTAAGGCTAAAAACAAAACACTGGAACCCATAATAATCAGTAAAAGGCTATTATCCATTTTCTTGGCTCTTCATGGCATTTAAAGCATCGGCTGAATAATCAAACGAATCATAATATAACTGTTCAGCATCCAATCCTGCCTCGATAAAACTACGACGACAGGATTCAATCATTTGTGGAGGCCCTGCCATATAGACCGCAAAAGGTGACAGATCCGGGTAGGATCTTAATACTGCTTCATGCACAAAACCAGTTTCACCTTCCCAGTCGTCATGTGGATCAGCATCTGATAATACCGGGGTATATTTTAAATTCTGTTCTTTTATCCATTGTTGGACTAATGCTTCCTGGTAGATATCTTTTTTTGCTCGCGATCCCCAAAATAAATGGATAGGTTGGGAGAAACCTGCTTGACTGATTTCTTCAAAAATACCCTTGAGTGGGGCAAAGCCCGTACCACCCGCCACCAGCAGAATAGGTCGATTATTTTCCTGGAAATAAAAGGTGCCATGTGGTCCTTCTATACGCAGTAATGCACCAACCTTTAATTGATTGAATACAAAGTCCGTAAAAACGCCTCCAACAGCGTGGCGGATTTGTAACTCTATCTCATTTTTTTCATTTGCAGGATTGGCAATTGAAAATGCCCGTTTTCGACCATCCTTTAAGACAAAGTAAACCCATTGACCCGCTTTGAATTGAAAAGGTTCAACCGCGGGTAACTGCAGTATCAGACGGATGACATCATCGGATAAATAATCGATCTGTTTAACCTTGACGGGCAAGGTCTTTACCACCACTTCCGGCTCTGGTTCTAATACATTAACCTGGATCGTAACATCACTGGTGGGAACGGCTTTACAGAATACGGCAATTCCTTTTTCGATTTCCGCTTGATCTATCGCATCCGGCTGTCCTTCAGGGTATTGAATTTCACCTTCCAGTAATGATCCTTTACAGGAACCACACTGGCCATTCCTACAACCATAGGAAATGAGGATATTATTATTGAGTGCCGCGTCGAGAATACTCTGATTTTCTTCACAAGAGAACACTACCTCTTTATTTGCCAGTCTAACTGTGTAGGGCATATCCAAAAAGACTTGTCGCTATCGAGCGGGGCAGTCTAAGCTTTTTTATGCCAAACATAAAGCATTAGAAATTACTAATAAAGACTGCAATATATTTAGGGATTTATACTACGCTCTTTATTTTCGTTTCACCGGCTGGCTGCGCCGGCTATGTAACCATTCAATAATCGGATCCCATTGTTCCAAATCCCGTCTTATCAGGTAGGGTGCCAGTTCAAAGATTCCCAGACCACGTTCAGAAGCCCGATTATAATTTTGTGTTTCTCGTAATACACTGATGAATGGAACCTTGCGTATCTTATTGAGAAATTCTTCGAGTTGATGATACACATTGGTATTTTCCCGACATCGATTAGCGATCAATGCCACTCTTGTTTCTTTGCGACTGACTCTGTGATTATCCAGGATTACCCGGATAAATTCGGTTGCCGCCCGCATATCAATAGGGGACGGTAAAACCGGTACGATAATGCTTTGACTACGCCGTATATGGGCTGTTAATTCCTTACCACGAACTGCTGCAGGCGTATCATAAATGACATAATCAACATTTCTGGGTACCCGAACATTTCCTGTACTACCATCCACACCGGTGATCGAAGGTCTGCCACTGGGACGTTCCTTTAACCAATCCAAACTGGAACGTTGTGGGTCATAATCTACCAGCATGACTTTGTATCCAGTCGTTGCATAATAACTGGCCAGATTTGTGGCTATGGTACTTTTACCTGATCCACCTTTGGCATTTAATACCATGATTGATCGCATATCCCACCTCCTGATTGTTTATGGTTTGTTTCTTTTAATCATATTGACGATAGTCGTAGAAAAACAATTTCTCAAGTGTTCTGTCTCTGCAAGATTTCGTTAATCCTCTATTGAATCTATACCCAAATCTTGCCAAATATCATCGATGTGTTGTTTCACTTTGAGGTCCATAGCAATCGGCTCACCCCATTCACGGTGGGTTTCACCTGGCCATTTATTGGTTGCATCCAAACCCATTTTTGAACCGAGTCCGGAAACCGGTGAAGCAAAATCCAGATAATCAATGGGCGTGTTCTCCACGAGGGTCAGGTCCCTTGCAGGATCTACTCGGGTAGAGATCGCCCAGATGACATCCTGCCAATCCCTGGTATTGACATCATCATCCACTACTATGACAAATTTGGTATACATAAACTGTCGTAAAAATGACCAAACACCCATCATGATGCGTTTGGCATGGCCCGGATACTGTTTTTTTATGCTGACGATAGCGACCCGGTATGAACAACCTTCTGGCGGCAGATAAAAATCGATAATCTCTGCAAACTGTTTCTGCAATAGGGGCACAAAAACCTCATTCAAAGCCAATCCTAGAATCGCGGGTTCATCAGGTGGTCGCCCGGTATAGGTACTGTGATAAATCGGGTTTTTGCGCATGCTCATCGCTTCTATGGTGAACACGGGAAATTGATCGACCTCGTTATAATAGCCCGTATGGTCACCAAAGGGCCCTTCGTCGGCGTTTTCACCCGGATAAATGTAACCTTCTAAAACAATTTCCGCGCGTGCTGGAATCTGTAAATCTGATAGCAAAGCCTGAGCCAACTCGGTTTTACGGCCTCTCAATAGTCCCGCAAAGGCATATTCTGTCAGGCTGTCTGGTATCGGAGTAACGGCGGACAGGATCGTCGCCGGATCACAACCCAGAGTCACCGTGATGGGGAAAGGTTTGTCCGGATCGTGTTGTTGCCATTCTCGATAATCGAGCGCACCACCCCGGTGTGATAACCAACGCATGATGACCTTGTTTTTCGCAATAACCTGCTGTCTATAGATCCCCATATTTTGGCGTTCTTTATGGGGTCCCCGAGTGGTGACCAAGCCCCAGGTGATGAGGGGTCCCGCATCCCCCGGCCAACAGGTTTGTATGGGCAGGATGGACAGGTCAACATCATCACCTTGGTAAATGATTTGCTGACAGGGCGGTTTCTTAACCACCTTGGGTGACATATCCAGAATCTTGCGATAGAGCGGTAGTGTCTTCATCGCATCCTTAAAACCCTTGGGAGGCTCGGGTTCTTTCAGAAAAGCCAGTAATTTACCAATATCCCTTAACGCCTGGGTTTGTTCTTCACCTAAAGCCTGGGCAACACGCTTTTCTGTTCCAAATAAATTAGCTAACAACGGAATTTCACTGTCACCTGCCTGCTCAAATAACAAGGCGGGACCACCCGCGCGAAGCGTACGATCTGCGATTTCGGTTATTTCCAGATTGGGATCGATGCGTTGTTTAATCCGCTTGAGGTCTCCCTGGCTTTCAAGCGCCTGGATAAAATCTCTTAAATCCTGATATTGCATACCGTTATGTATTACCAGACCTTAACGCCTTGAAAACGTCGCCGTACCTGAGCCTCGATGACTTGTTTACCCAGTAGAAATCCGGAGACAAATAGGATAATCATGGTCAACACAACCAGATACCAGAATTGTTTCATCAGAACGATCAGATCTGCGGTACTAAACTTACCCTGTTGATTGGCTTCAATCTGTGCGGTTAAGTCATCATTATCCTGTTTTAAATCATCCAAAGCTTCACGGGTTTCATTCAATTCTTGTTGAGTATTACTGAAATCCTCACTGATCTTGCTAATGGTAGTTTCATAATCTTCTACCAGTGTCTTGGTATCCGAATACTGTTCAATCTGTTTTGCCAGAATTTCGTTTTTTTTCTGCTCTTCAAGTAATTGAAAACTGGCCGTTGGTGTCGACACCAGAAAGCCATTTTTCACCCAACCCAAATCCCCTTCTCGAGTTCTCACCCTGGAATAAGGACCTCTTTTTTCCAGTACATCGAGGACGTCACCCGAAACCAACAACTTAAGCGTACCCGATTTATCATTCGACCCCTTGTAGAGCGATAAACGTAACTTATCGGTGACATACTTAACCTCCTGTACCTCTAGTGTTTCGTCAGATGCTTGCTCCTGTTGGGACCAAGCAATGGGGGTCATCAGCAGAAGTATCATCCCCAACAAATAGTGTTTTTTTATCATCGGTTATTTCCGTTTATTGTTGTATGCCGTTATGCCTGAGCAATGCGTCAATCTCGGGATCTCGACCCATGAAACAATGAAAAGATTCTTTGGCGGGTCTCGAACCTCCCTGTTGAAGAATGCATTGTAAAAAGGCTGTCCCAGTCTTGTCATCAAAGATGCCATTCTGTTCAAATTTTGCAAAGGCATCGGCCGATAATACTTCCGCCCACTTATAACTGTAATAGCCTGCGGCATAACCTCCGGCGAAAATATGGGAGAAACTATTCTGAAATCGATTAAAGGAGGGAGGAATGACGACCGCGACCTCAGACCTGACAGTATCCAGTAAAGTCTGAATTTCGGCAGCAGTTTTAATATCTTTAAGCTGGTGCAGTCGCATATCGAAGATGGAAAACTCCAGTTGACGCAACATCTGCAGTGCACTTTGAAAATTCTTGGCCTTGATCATTTTTTCGTAGAGATCAGGAGGTAAAGGTTCCTCTGTCTGATAATGGCGCGCAAATAAATCGAGGGCCTCCTTTTGCCAACAAAAATTTTCCATGAATTGGCTGGGTAATTCTACTGCATCCCATTCAACACCGTTGATTCCAGATACTTCGGGGACATCCACGGCAGTTAACAAGTGATGTAAACCATGACCAAATTCATGAAATAGGGTGATCACTTCATCATGGGTAAATAACGCGGGTTCAGTACCTATTGGAGGGGTTAGATTACAGGTCAGGTAAGCGACAGGAATTTGTTTTTGTCCCTGGATCACATAACGATTGATGCATTCATCCATCCAGGCACCTCCCCGTTTATGTTCGCGAGCATATAGATCCAGGTAAAATTGACCTACCACCTGGTCCTGATTGTCGAGAATCTGGTAAAAACGGACATCTTCATGCCAAAGATCGATACCCCCTTTTATTTCAGTAATCTGAATACTATAAAGCTTTTCAACAATCTTAAACAAACCCGCGATAACATGATCATCAGAGAAATAAGGCTTTAAATCTTCATCTGAAATCGCATATTGTTGTTGTTTGAGTTTTTCACTGTAATAGGCAAAATCCCACGCTTTTAAATCATCATTTAATCCTTGTTCGTGCGCAAATTCCTGGAGCTGGTGATACTCGTTTTCAGCCATGTTGCGACTTTTCTTGGCCAGTTCAGTTAAAAACTCCTGAACTTCTTCAACCGATTCGGCCATCTTGGTTTCCAGAGACAGTGCAGCATAATTTTCGAAACCCAGTAAGGCGGCTTTTTGCTGTCGTTTTTGGAGGATCTCAACCATTAATGCCGAGTTATCCCACTGGACATCGGTAATACCATAATCTGAAGCGCGCGTCGTAAAGGCTTCATAGATTTCCTTTCGCAAAGCGCGATCATCTGCATAAGTGATGATGGCAATGTAGCAAGGCATCTCCAAGGTAACCCTGTAACCGCTCAGTGACTTTTGCTCTGCATACTGTTGCAACATATTTAAAGCGTATTCAGGCATACCTGATAATCGCTCTTGATCCTTGAGATGAAGTTGCCAGGACTGGGTGGCATCCAGCAAGTTATTCTCAAATTTTGACTGTAATTCCGATAGTCGTTTTTGTATTTTTTGGAATTGTTTTTGTGCTTCGGGAGATAAATCCACGCCCGCCAATTTGAAATGTAAAAGTGAATCTTTCAGCGTTTTTTGTTGTGCCTGGGTTAATTGAGCAGAATCATGCTGTTGCAGTTTTTGATAGGCTTCAAAGAGTTGTCTATTTTGACCCAACTCGGTTGAATATTCGCTCAGCAAGGGCAGGCAGGCATTATAAGCCTCACGTAATTCATCGCTACTTTTAACAGAATTAAGATGCCTGACGGGTGACCAAGCTTTACTCAAACGGTCGTCCAACAGCTCTAAAGGCTGGATAAAATGTTCCCAATCCAGTGGTTTAATCGTTTGCAGTTGAGCTATTTGTGATCGGTTCTCTTGCAAGATCTGTTCAATAGAAGACTTAATAATACCGGGTTCGATGGCATTGAATGCGGGTAGTGCTTCAGGATTTAATAATGGATTGTTCAAGTTTTTTCTCTTTATTTGACAGCTAATAGTAAAACATATAACAGGAAAAAAAATAACACGAGATAACCTAAAACAAAGCGCCGCTTATTTTTCAGTAACTGCTCCTCCGAACGCGTGGAAATGACATAAGGTTGATTGCCTTCCAACGGTTTTTTCATGATATGGTGAAATGTATTACTGCGTTGTTCCCGTATCACGTGTTCGGCGTGCTGCCGAATTTTGTTCCATTCATCTCCTTGAATCTTGCCATTGTGATCACGATCAAAAGATTTCAAATAATAAGCGGGATTGGTTTTCCATTGTTTGACCCGTTCCTCAACCTCAGATTGCAGTGTAGAAGAGTCAATTGTTTTAGAAGTAGAAGTAAACAAACCAATGACATACAAGGGATCCGCGACCGTGATCAGTTTTTCGGTAAAACGATATCGGCCTAATCCCAAATGAGTATTCAACCAAGATTTTTTTAAATTGCCCTGAAACTTTGCTTGTGAATGACTACCAAACCAGGTTTTTTTGGAGGAGGGGATGACATAAGCGCCCTCCGGATCGATCACACAGGTACCCGTATCGTCATGTATTTGAAACAGGTGATCAGAGACTTCATTACTCTCTTCAACCCAAATATTGTGATTACGCAAACGTTGCCTTTTCTCCACGATGCATTGATACCATATACAACGCCTTTGACTGAATGGAGAGGTAATCGTTGCCCCAGGCATCATTTCACCCAGACCTTTAAGCTCAGTGTAACCCTGTGCGGCAGAAGCTATGTTAGAGGTTGGCGTATCTCCAATAAAACGGGAACGTTGATAGGTCGTAATGCCTTTGTAGAGAATAAATCCTAAAAAAAAGCACAACAGTAATAGCTGAATATGATATTCGGCTGGACTTAATCCCTGAATATAAATATCTATCCAGTGTTCCATTCAATGATAAATCGAAAACCCGTTTATTCAGAGAATAAATTTTTTAAATTCACATCCTTGATTGCTGCCGCATCGAATTCCAATAAATCCCGCGAAGTAAAATTGAGTAACCGCGCCACGATAATATCCGGGAATTGTTCGATACGCGTATTATTGATATTTACTGATTCATTATAGAACTCACGGCGATCCGCAATAGCAGACTCGAGCGAACTGATTCGGGTCTGTAAATGTTGAAAAGTTTCATTGGCTTTTAATTCAGGGTAAGCCTCTGCAACCGCAAATAAATTGCCTAACCCCATTCTCAACATACCTTCAGCGGCACCTAATCCTGCCATATCCTGGGATTGACGCGCTGAGGAAACCTGACTTCGGGCCTGCATGACTTTTTCCAGTGTATCTTTTTCAAACTTCATATACTGCTTGCAGGTTTCGACTAATTTCGGGATTTCATCATGTCGCTGCTTGAGCAAGACATCAATATTAGACCAAGCCTTGGACACATTATGTTTAATTCTGACCAGGTGGTTATAGATATTGATCGCATAGAATGCGATTAAAGCGATGACCACCCAAAAGATGATTGAACCTATATCCATTTGCTTAAACCTTTTTAGACATCAAGATTACTCACATTCAGTGCATTGGATTCAATAAAATCTCGGCGCGGCTCAACATGATCGCCCATCAAGGTAGTGAATACTTCATCAGCAGCTATGGCATCTTCTATTCTGACCTTTAACAGGCGCCGGTTATCGGGATCCATAGTGGTTTCCCAAAGCTGATCGGGATTCATTTCACCCAGACCCTTATAACGTTGGATATTTTGACCTTTTTTGGCTTCAGTCATCAGCCAATCATAGACTTCACTAAACTGACTGACCACCTGTTGCTTATCTGCTCGAGCAATAATCGCTTGATCAGAAAACATGTCTTGCACTTGTTCAACAAACTGGCTGATCAGTTCATAGTCAGCGCTATTGAAAAAATCTATTGAAAATGAATTTTCATTAGTTATTCCATGAACCTGTCGTGCAATGACGATTTCTCCGACATCTTTGTCTTCAAGATCCAGCGAAACCGTATACTCAACGGAGGGTTCTGCGCTGTCATTCAAACGTTGTTGCAACTGCTCAAGCCAGGGTGCTATGGCATCCGCGGGTTCAAGCATCTCAGCCTGTACGGCTGGCAGATTGAGTAATTGATCCAGAAATTCAGCAGGCATGAACTGTTTTAATCGTTCAAAGATGGCCAGTATATTCATGTATTGTCGTGCCAGATTTTCCAGGGCTAGATCAGATAATGGCGGTACGTTTTCATCCAGCTTTAACTTTGCACCCTCTACAGCCATTTGTAAGAGATAATTGTTGAGTTCTTTATCATCTTTAACATAGCGTTCCTGTTTTCCTTTTTTGACCTTGTAAAGAGGCGGTTGAGCAATATAGATATGCCCATTTTCAATCAATTCTGGCATTTGCCGATAGAAAAAGGTGAGTAACAAGGTACGGATATGGGAGCCATCCACATCAGCATCAGTCATGATGATAATGTGATGATAACGCAATTTTTCCAGGTTGAATTCATCCCTGCCGATACCTGTACCCAATGCCGTTATCAAGGTGCCCACTTCTGCAGAACCCAGCATTTTATCAAAGCGTGCTTTTTCAACATTCAGAATCTTACCCTTTAAAGGTAAAATGGCCTGGGTTTTTCGGTTACGACCCTGTTTGGCAGAACCCCCTGCTGAATCACCCTCCACCAGATAGAGTTCGGATAAGGCCGGATCCTTTTCCTGGCAATCCGCCAGCTTTCCAGGTAACCCGGCAATATCAAGGGCACCTTTTCTGCGAGTCATTTCTCGGGCTTTTCGGGCAGCCTCGCGGGCGCGGGCGGCATCAATGATCTTACCTGTAATAGATTTAGCATCTTGGGGGTTTTCTTCAAGAAAATCCTTTAAAGCTTCACCCATCACGGATTCGACAATCGATTTAACCTCTGAAGATACCAGTTTATCTTTGGTCTGCGATGAAAACTTGGGATCGGGCACTTTCACGGATAATACCGCCGTCAAACCTTCACGGGCATCATCCCCGCTGGTGGATGCCTTGTTTTTGCCTTGCAGGTTATTCTCCATGTATTGGTTGAGTGTACGCGTCAAGGCGGTACGGAAACCGGATAAATGCGTACCCCCATCTTTTTGCGGAATGTTATTCGTAAAACAAAATATGTTTTCCTGGTAAGAATCATTCCATTGCAGTGACACTTCTACGCCGACATCTTCGCGTTGAGTTGAGATATTGATCACCTTGCTGTGAATAGGTGTCTTGTTTTTATTCAAATGTTCAACGAAAGCCGTAATACCGCCCTCATATTCAAAAACATCTTCCTTATTTGAACGCTCATCTTTTAGATGAATACGAATACCAGAGTTAAGAAAGGATAACTCTCGTAACCGTTTCGCCAAAATATCGTAGTGAAATTCTATGTCACTGAATATATCGACACTGGGTTTAAAACGAATTTCTGTACCCGATGATTGGGTATCCTTAATAACTTTCAATGGCGCCAAGGGTTCCCCTTTAATATATTCCTGGTAATGAACTTTTCCATGTCGCTTGATGGTCAGTTTTACATTTTCAGACAAGGCATTTACCACTGAAATACCCACTCCATGCAAACCACCGGATACCTTATAGGAGTTATCGTCGAATTTGCCGCCTGCATGTAATACAGTCATGATGACCTCTGCCGCCGAACGCCCTTCTTCAGGATGGATATCAACCGGAATCCCACGACCGTCATCTACAATGGATACCGAATTATCCGTGTGAATAATGACATTAATTTCACTACAGTGGCCGGCTAAAGCTTCATCGATGGAATTATCCACCGCTTCAAAAACCATGTGATGTAATCCGGAGCCATCATCGGTATCTCCGATATACATACCCGGTCTCTTTCTCACTGCATCCAGGCCTTTTAAGACTTTTATACTCGACGAATCGTATTCAGACATGAAGTTCTCTAGACATTTTTAACAGGCTTAATGATACCATGTTCCACGTGAAACCATTTAACTTCTTGATCTCCTTTCACTGGATGATCAGAGTATTTTATAAAGGTAAGAAAGATTTGTGCGTTTAGAATTCTTAAGACTTCCAAAATCTTCGAAACGGATACACTATCTAATTCAGAAGACAGGTCATCAACCAGAATGATCACCGGTTTTCCTGTTTCACGATTGACTAGAATAACTTGGGCGATCAGCAGGGCAACGGACAGTTTCTTCAATTGTCCACGCGATAGGCAATGTTGAACAGGAATACCGTCTTGAGAAATGTGTATATTGTCGCGATGAATACCATATAAAGAATAACCATATTTTATTTCTCTTTGCCGCTGTATTCTGTATATATCAGATAAAGATTTATTGATGTCCCAACCGGGTTCGTATGTAAAGGTTATGCGTTCATAATCCATTAAATTGTTGAGTTCCGAAAAAAGAATATTTTTGAGTCGAGATAAAAAATCTTTCCGATATCGAGATATCCTCAGATTGTAATCCAGTAAATACTCATTCCAATAATCGATTTGATGATCGTCGGTTTTGGTTTTTAATAAAGCGTTTTTTTGCTTCAAGGCGTGACCATGTTGTTTCCATAGGTCAGGATAAGAAGGTTCCACGTGAAACAAGCACCAATCTATAAACTCGCGTTTCATGGAGGGCTTTCCCATGACGATATCCAAACTATCCGTATTTATCATGCGAACCGGAGAAAACAGCACGAGTTCAGAGCGTCTCGCCGTGATTTGACCATTAATTTTTATGATTCGTTGTTCTTGGGTTTTTGAGATACCAACCTGGTGATCAGAAAATTTTCCAAAGAGTAGGAAATCATCCTGGTTATGTCGTATGCATTGTTTCAGATGATGGGTACGAAAAGATTGGCCTTCACAAACGATATGTATGGCCTCGAGCAGACTGGTTTTTCCAGAAGCATTCTTGCCCTCAAAAATATTGAGGTGTGAATCAAATTCCAGAGTCGTAGAAGAGAGATTCCTGAATTGATTAAGGCTGAGTTGCCTTAGTGGCATTGATGATAACTTTTATACTCGAAAGGGGATTACAGACGCATGGGCATCACCACATATCGAAACTGCTCACTGTCCGGTGCGGTAATAATACAACTACTATTCGCATCTTTTAACTTGATCAATACATCTTCGGAATTAAGGACAGCTAATACATCTAACAGATAGGTGACGTTGAAACCAATCTCAACATTGGATTCGTCATATTGTACCGTAATTTCTTCCTGCGCTTCTTCCTGGTCAGGGTTATTCGCCTGTATGTTTAAGTTGTTCGGTGACAGACTTAATCGAATGCCTCGATATTTTTCATTGGAAAGAATGGCAATACGATGTAAGGATTGTTTCAGTAAATCACGGTTGACCTTGAGGTTTTTGTTTCCATCAACTGGAATCACACGATTATAGTCTGGAAACTTGCCATCAATCAGTTTTGATGTGAACACCAGAGCATCCGTTTCTATACGAATGTGATTGGGGCTGATCTTAATATTGACCATATTTTCTTCATGAGTCAGCAAACGCGCGAGTTCTAAAACACCTTTACGCGGAATGATGATTTGCTTAACTGCAGAGACCGGGAGACTGGTCTTATACTCACTTAAGGCGAGTCGATGACCATCAGTGGCAACCAGTTTAAGGTTCTCTGGTTCCAATTCCATTAATAGACCATTGAGATAATAGCGCACATCTTGTTGAGCCATGGCAAAAGCTGTTTTTTCAATCAACAGCTTGAACGTCCCTTGTGGAATATTGAAATCCAATTGGGTATCAATTTCATCAAGTCTGGGAAAATCTTGTGCAGGTAATGAAGACAGGGTAAATCGTGAACGACCAGAGGTCATGTTGACCTTGTTATCGTCGATATTAAAATTGATATCGCTTTTTTCAGGTAATGCTTTACAGATATCGAATAATTTACGCGCGGGTAAAGTAGTAGCCAAATCCTCTTGTGAATCAATCTTAAAATTAGCAATCAATTCAATCTCTAAATCAGTGGCAGTTAAAGATAACTGCCCCTGAGATGATTGAAATAAAACATTACCCAAAATAGGTAAGGTTTGTTTACGTTCTACCGCACCGATTACATGTTGTAAGGGACCGAGGAGTGCCTCTCTATTAATAATAATATTCATCTATATATATTATCTGTAGTTGTTATTAGTAACTTAGATTCTTGGGATAACTTTTATTTTACTTTATATTTCAATAAGTTACGGGTTATTTTGCTACTGTAGAGGTGTGTTTAGCTTATCAGTAATCTGTGGATAAGTGTTGGATATCTTAGCTATGAAAAGATATCCGTAGGTTATCCACAATCCCCCCACAATCTTGTCTATTTTAATCGACAATTCGTCCAGACACATCTATTAACTACTCAATGTATAATACAGATTATCGAAATCTTCTTTAATTCGATGATCTTCTTCACGAAGTTCATCAATCTTACGGCAAGCATGTAATACCGTTGTATGATCACGTCCACCAAATGCATTACCGATCTCCGGCAAACTGTTTCGGGTTAATTGTTTTGCCATGGCCATGGCCATCTGCCGTGGGCGAGTGATCGAGCGGGTTCGCCGACTGGATAACAGATCTGACACGGTTATCTTGTAATAATCTGCAACCGTTTTTTGAATATTGTCAATGGAAACCATCTTATCCTGAACTGCCAGTAAGTCACGTAAAGCCTCTGCGGTAAATTCCTGGGTGATGGGATGGCCCGTAAAATGGGCGTGGGCGATAACGCGTTTCAATGCCCCTTCCAACTCACGAATATTGGATTTAAATCGATTGGCGATGAAGAAAGCAACTTCATCGGGCAGGTTGATGTTACTGGCTTCAGCTTTACTGTGTAAAATGGCTACGCGGGTCTCCAGGTCGGGGGGTTTGATATCGACGGCTAATCCCCAACCCAAGCGGGATCGCAAACGATCTTCCAGACCATCTATTTCCTTGGGATAGCGATCACAGGTAATGATCATCTGTGATTTGGCTTCATACAAGGAGTTAAAGGTATGGAAAAATTCTTCTTGTGATCGACTTTTATCAGCCAGGAATTGAATGTCGTCGATCAACAAGGCATCGACATTACGGTAGAAATTTTTAAATTCGTTAATTTTACTGTGTTGTAAAGCCTTAACCATATCGGAAACAAAACGTTCACAATTAACATAAACGACCGTGCTTTCAGGGTTGATCGTCTTGATCTGATTCCCCACTGCTTGCATCAGATGCGTTTTTCCCAGGCCAACACCACCATAGATGTAGAGGGGATTGTAATCGGCCCCTGGGTTATTGCTGACTTGGATCGAGGCCGCACGAGCTAATTGGTTGGATTTACCCTCAACATAGTTTTCAAAGGTTTGGCTTTCATTGAGTCCTGATTGGTATCGGTGGGTTACCACATTTGATTGATTGTCAGGCTTTTCAGAGCTGTCAGCAGGTTTTTGATGGCTTCCAATAGTGACATCGACTTCGAGTGATTTACTATCATCGAGAAGGCTGATGGTATTTCTGATTTGCTCCAGAAAATTTTTTTTAACCCAATCCATGACAAAACGATTAGGTGCCATGAGTTTTAGTTGGTTATGATTCAGTTCAACCTGTAGCGGTAGTATCCAGGTATTAAATTGCTGCTCACTCAATTCGTTTTCGAGTTGAGTCATGCATTGTTCCCAGATTTCAAGTTTCAAGTTTAATCCTGTTGATAGGTATCAAGTGATTTCAAGAAGTTGATAAAGCCCAAGATCATTAGAGCACTTCGTTCAGGGATTATCAGCTTCAGCGTAACATGATGTTTTATGGTCCACTCAAGACCCTGTTCTAAATACCGAATGGGTCTTGGTCATTAAGCAGGCTATTATCAACTTTATCCACAGGCTGTGTAAAATGAAATCGATCTTTTTTTATGAAATATTTAATTTGCGGTTGTGTTGAGTCACTATCCTTACCGTTCAAGGATCGTTAAAAATACTTAAACCACAAAAAAACACGCTTTTATAATCAAAAACAACAATATAAGTGGAAAATGATATTGACGACAGGCGTTCATATCAGTATCTTGTCGCGCCTGCCTGCGAATGGTTCAACCTTCAAATTGCAGGTGAATGATCAGCGAGGCTTTTTAGATATGAAACGTACATTTCAACCCAGTAATCTTAAGCGAGCCAGAACGCATGGCTTTCGTGCGCGTATGCAAACCCGGGGTGGCCGTATGGTCATCAAGGCTAGAAGAGCCAAAGGACGAGCACGTCTGACTCCTTAACATTGGTGTCCTGTGATGAAATCCAAGACCGGAGAATCGTTCTCTAGGTCGTGCCGAATCAGCCGAGCGGCAGATTTCACCCAGGTCTTCCAGGATAATATCCGCGTCAGCGATGATTGTATAACCTTATTGGTAGGAAAAAAAAACGCTGAACAGCCGAGGTTGGGTTTTGCTGTCTCAAAAAAACAGCTAAAACTTGCGGTGCATCGTAATCAGATTAAGCGCTTGATACGAGAGAGTTTTCGGAGACACCAGCATGAGTTACCCAAGCATGATGTGGTAGCCATGGTACGATCTAAAGTCAAGCACTTGAGTCATCAACAGATCTTTGAACGCTTGGATATACTCTGGCAGATAGTGACTAAAAAATGCGAAAAATTCTGATTCTCCCCATTCGTTTTTACCAATACGCTATCAGCCCATTGCTGGGTAACCACTGCCGTTACACGCCTACCTGTTCGCAATACGCAATTGAAGCGATCGACCGATTTGGCATTTTTAAAGGTAGCTGGTTGGCCGCTAAAAGATTACTGTCCTGTCACCCCTGGGGCAAAAGTGGATACGATCCAGTTCCTCACGACCATTAAACCAAAATTCTAGATTCTACTAACCGATGGATAATTCAAGACTCTTTTTATATGCAGCACTGGCATTTGTAGGATTACTCATCTGGGAACAATGGAAAGCGGATTATGGTCCTAAGCCGATACCTTCCGCTGAACAACAACAGGCACCCGTCACTTCAACACCTGTCGATGGTATCAATGTTGAGAATATCAATGACCTGCCTGAAAGTGCCATTATTCCTGGGAGTACCGAAACGACAGCCGCTGTGACCGCCAAGAGTGGGGAACTGATACAAGTAGAAACAGACGTTTATGACCTCCAAATTGATACTCGTGGAGGGGTTATAAAATCAGTCAAGTTAAAAAATTATCCAGTAGACGTTGATGAACCAGAGAATCCTCTGGAGTTAATTCACTCAGAATCTGAATCAGTCTATGTGATACAGAATGGACTGAGATCATCAGCCAGCCCAGCGCCTAACCATCATAGCATTTATAGTGCCGCTCAAACCCAATATAGGCTGGATGATTCGGCAGAGCAATTGAGTGTGCCCTTAAAATGGTCAGAAAACGGTATTCTTGTGACCAAAACCTATGTCTTCAATCGCGGTGATTATTTGATCAATGTGAATCATCAGATCACCAACCAAAGTAATCAGGACTGGAATGGCAGCCAATATCGTCAAATTACGCGCTCACGTCCCCTAGAGACCAGCAAGTTCCTGTATACCTATACCGGTGCTGTGATTTACAACGAAGAAGTGAAATACGAAAAGATCGATTTCGATGATATGGAAGAAACGGCTTTTAAAATGGATTCTGTGGGTGGTTGGACTGCCATGATTCAACATTATTTTCTGTCAGCATGGGTTGCCCAGCCGAGTGAAAATAATCTGTTGTATTCTATTGCCAATCGTAAAAATAATCCGAGCACCTATACCATCGGTATGCGTTCATCATCACAACAGATTGGAGCCGGACAACAGGGTGAATTCAATAGCCAGCTTTTCGTAGGCCCCAAATTGGTTGAACGTCTTGAAGAAATATCTCCAGGACTTGATTTAACCGTGGATTACGGCGCATTGACCTTTTTATCCAAACCCTTGTATTGGCTATTATCGTTTTTTAACGATCTTGTAGGTAACTGGGGATTTGCCATTATCCTTTTGACACTGCTGGTGAAGGCCGTGTTCTTTAAGTTGTCTGAAACCAGTTATAAATCGATGGCCAAGATGCGCAAGGTGGGTCCAAGGCTCAAAACCTTAAAAGAACGTTATGGTGATGATCGTCAGAAGATGAACCAAGCGATGATGGAGTTGTATAAAACGGAAAAAATCAATCCGATGGGTGGTTGTTTACCGATTTTGGTACAAATTCCGGTTTTCATCGCTTTGTACTGGGCGTTACTCGAATCAGTCGAATTGCGCCAGGCTCCGTTTATATTATGGATTAACGATCTATCGGTGATGGATCCCTATTTTGTGTTACCTCTTATCATGGGGGCCAGCATGTTGATCCAACAGAAACTGAATCCTGCGCCCCCAGATCCCATTCAGGCCAAGGTTATGATGGTTTTGCCGATCGTATTTACAGTGTTTTTTGCCTTTTTTCCGGCTGGTCTGGTCCTCTACTGGGTGGTTAACAATATCTTGTCAATCACTCAACAATATATCATTACCAAACGAATCGAATCTGGGGAAGAAAAATAATCCGACCGGCAACGCCGTATCATGTCGAATAAAGAAACCATTGCGGCAATAGCGACACCCCCAGGTGTTGGTGGTATCGGTATCATACGCTTATCGGGTCCGGATAGTCTCTCAATCGCCGAGCAACTGACCCAGGCCACCTTCACGCCGAGATCTGCACGTTTTTGTCATTTTTATGATGCCAACCATACCCGCCTGGATCATGGCATTGTCCTCTTTTTTCCCGCACCGCACTCTTTCACGGGAGAGGACGTTGTTGAACTACAAGGTCATGGCGGCATTGTATTACAAGAAATGTTACTGAGCCGGGTATGTGAACTTGGTGCAAGATTGGCTCAGGCAGGGGAATTCTCCGAGCGCGCTTTTCATAATAACAAAATCGATTTAACCCAGGCAGAGGCTATCGCAGATCTGATCGAGTCCGGTAGCCAGGCAGCGGCACGAGCGGCGATGCGTTCTTTACAAGGAGAGTTTTCAAACCAGGTGCATCAGTTGGTTGAACAAGTTATTGCGATCCGTTCATTCATTGAGGCAGCGCTAGATTTTGCTGACGAAGAAATTGATTTACTAACGGATTCAGATATTCAACAACATTTCTATGATTTAATTAATCAGGCGCAACTTATTTTACAGAAAGCAGAGGATGGTCGGGTATTAAACGAAGGTATGACGCTGGCAATAGCCGGCCAACCGAATGCGGGAAAATCCAGTTTACTAAACTATCTTGCGGGGTATGATGCCGCCATTGTTACTGATATCGCGGGGACGACTCGGGATGTGATACGGGAACATATCGCGTTAAAAGGTGTACCCGTAAAAATCATTGATACTGCAGGTTTAAGGGATTCCACGGACCCAGTAGAGCAAGAAGGCATACGTCGTGCCTGGTTGGAGATAGAGCGGGCCGACGTGGTCTTACTACTGATTGATGTTACTCGGGGCATTACGGCTGAAGACCTGGCCATTGAACAACGTTTACATAACATCCCTGTCAAACGACTCTTAACCAAACTGGATTTGTTACCCGCATCACGGAAAACTGAATTATCTGCCCTGGCTATCTCGACTAAATCAGGAGAAGGTATGGATCAGTTGATTGATGAACTCACCCTCCAGTACCAAGATTATAATCATGATCAAACCACATTCATTGCTCGCCAGCGACACGTGGAAGCTTTAAAAAAAACCTTACATCATGTTCATCAAGCAGAATCGATTTTTAATGAAACCCAATCTGGTGAATTAATGGCAGAGGATTTGCGTCAAGCCCAGTTATGTTTGAATGAAATTACCGGTGAATTTACCAGTGAAGATTTACTCGGTAGAATTTTTTCCAGTTTTTGTATCGGTAAATGAAACTAACGTTGCATTCCTGATAAACGATTTCTCCGGTTTAACAGGATGTTTTTAAATTCTTGAGGATCCTTATGTTGAATTTTTTCACTGCCTTCAAGATAAATATGATCATATAAACGAGATAACCAAAAACGTAAGGCAGTAGCCCGCAACATCATGGGTATGGCTAAATTCTCTTCCTGGTTAAGTGGTCTAAGGGAGGTATAGGCAGTCAATAAATCACGCATTAATAAACGATTCAATTGCCCCTGATCATCATTACACCAGGCATTGATCGCTACACAGATATCGAATAAATATATCTCTCTACAGGCAAAATCCAAATCAATAAAACCCTGTATATGATCTTCATGAACTAAAACATTATCAGGAAAAAAATCCGCATGAATGGCTCCTGCGGGTAAGGCCAGTGAAGAAAAATGTCTCAGAAAATTCAACTCTTCGTCAAGGATAGTTTGATCAACGGTAGATAAGTTATGGTAAATTCTTTTTGCCATGCCTAACATCCAGTCGAATCCTCTTGGATTATTACGGTTGAAATCCCGGGGTTGAGGAGATAAGTGTATTCGTGCCAGAGTCAAACCAACTTGTTTACAGAGTGTAGAAGAGATCTTAAAATGGGTGCTACCAGGCAAATGCTCTACTAGAGCAGCAGGTTTTTGATGTAATTTAGAAAGAGTATTCAAACGATCATTTTTAATCACCTTGGCACAATTTAAACCTTTTTCATGCCAAAGGTTCTGTAGATCATGAAGACTTTGTAACGTCGCGGTATCCAGTTGTTCATAAACTGTTAAGATAAAGGTACCCTTCGTAGTTTTTAAACGAAAATTAGAATTGGTGACACCTTCAATAATTTCATCGAATTGAATCAGGTCCCCACAATCATAATTTTGTAGAAAGGCTTTAACATCTGCGCAGGACAATCGAGTAAAGACTGACACGAGTCAACCACTACAGTGTTAACATACGTTCCTTTTCTTCGGCGGAAGGCTCAAAGGTTCGGCTGCGATAATAATCGAAAATGGCATCAACCACCGCTGCGGGCTGATCAATCATCTGAATTAAATCAAGGTCAGATGCACTTATGGTGCCTTCATTTACCAGGGTATTCCTAAACCAGTCTATTAAGCCTGTCCAGAAGTTTGATTCCACCAGTATGATTGGAATCTTGCGAGTTTTACCGGTTTGTATCAAGGTCAGAATTTCAGCCATTTCATCAAGTGTGCCGAACCCGCCAGGCAATACAATATATGCGGTGGCATATTTAACGAACATTACTTTACGGGAAAAAAAGTGTCGAAAATTAAGAGAAATGTCCTGGTAGGGATTTGCTTTTTGTTCCCGGGGCAACTCAATATTTAATCCAATACTGGTGGATTTACCAGCCATGGCACCTTTATTG
>JAAUXZ010083426.1_pt1 | contig 29839 bp, 28 predicted proteins | sample 7278131 | NCBI WGS metagenome assembly JAAUXZ01 (sample SAMN14350119, study PRJNA611818) | marine sediment metagenome | isolation source: surface marine sediment (3m) | place: French Polynesia: Moorea | collected 2018-08 | reverse complement strand
CAACGAATGGCGCAAGGTCAAGGTCAAGGGCCATGTCGAAGAAGTCCTGGAGGCGGTAAAAAGCCTTTAACAACCGGAAACTGTATATTGTCCGTAAGACGCGACTATGTAATTCAAACCTTCGGTGGACACCCACTGTCCCCCTGCCCTCCCACTCCCCCGGGAGAACCCGCAACCCGCGGAATAAATCCAATCATACTGAGGAGATGCTGTGAGCGAATCTAAAGGCTCTGATCAGAAACTGTTTGTACTCGACACCAATGTGCTAATGCATGATCCCACCTCACTGTTTCGCTTTAAGGAACATGATCTCTTTCTCCCCATGGTCGTTCTGGAAGAACTCGACAAGGCCAAGAAGGGGATGTCAGAAGTTTCTCGTAATGTTCGCCAGGTGAGCCGTTTCCTGGATGAACTGATCGGCGATCTGGATGGTGAGGAAATACGTTCGGGTATCCCTCTTGCCATACCGGAAATGATGGAGACAGAGTACGCGCCAACAGGGAAGATCTATTTCCAGACCACCAGCATGCCCGCAGTACTGCCTGATGGCATGCCAGGGAGCGTCCCAGACAATACGATCCTGGCCACCGCGGTGACGTTAAAGGAAACCGAGATCAATACCCGTGTAATCCTCGTCTCCAAGGATATCAACCTGCGCATCAAGGCTGCCGTAGTTGGTGTCCACGCCGAAGACTACAATAACGACCGCGTTCTGGATGACGTCAACCTACTGTACGGCGGCATCTGTGAATTACCAGAAGATTTCTGGGAACAACACAGCAAGGATATGGAGTCCTGGCAGGAAGAAGGGCGTACCTTCTACCGCATCACTGGCCCGATGACAGAACGCTGGTTCCCTAACCACTGCCTGTACATGCCAGGCGAGCAGCCATTTTCCGCAATCGTTCGCGAGGTACAGGAGGGACAGGCCATCATCGAGATGGCGCCTGACTACACCAGCCCACGCCACACCGTATGGGGTATCTCTGCGCGTAACCAGGAACAGAATTTCGCCCTGAACCTGCTGATGGATCCAAATGTCGACTTTGTTTCCCTGGTAGGTGCAGCCGGCACAGGTAAAACCCTGCTGACCCTGGCCGCAGGCCTGGTCCAGACCCTGGAGGACAACCTCTACAAAGAGATCATCATGACCCGCGTCACTGTGCCGGTGGGCGAAGATATTGGCTTCCTGCCCGGTACAGAAGAAGAAAAAATGACGCCCTGGATGGGTGCACTGATGGATAACCTTGAGGTCCTGACCAAGTCAGATATCGGAGGTGAATGGGGCCGGGCAGCGACGAATGATCTGCTTAGCAACCGCATCAAGATTCGCTCACTGAATTTCATGCGCGGCAGGACCTTCCTGAACCGCTTTATCATCCTTGATGAGGCACAGAACCTGACACCCAAGCAGATGAAGACCCTCATCACACGCGCAGGGCCCGGTACCAAGGTGGTTTGCCTGGGTAACGTCGCGCAGATCGATACCCCTTACCTGACAGAGACTTCCTCAGGACTGACCTATGTTGTTGATCGCTTCAAGAACTGGCCACATAGCGGACATATCACCCTGAAACGCGGAGAACGTTCAAGACTGGCAGATTTTGCCTCGGACAACCTCTGATCGAACTGGCCCCGGTACCATCGGGGCCTTTTTATTTCACCCTGCAGTTTCTGGCTACGCCAGCCGTCTTCAGCACGATCTGATCACCATCGATCCAGAGCTCATATGAACTGCCCCTGTAGCGCAGCCCGGTGGAGGTACGCACACGCATCAGCTCGCTATGCACACCCTCCCCCTCTAGCACCGCGATAGCCTTACTGCTGGTCAGCGTAATCGAGTAACTTGTGCCATCATCGCAGGCGTAGTCTGCATGCGGATCACCACAGGCCGACAGTAACAAGACCATGAAACCGAGGAAAAATCGCCGCATTTCAGAATAAAAGTTCCTTTTAACGGGCCAGGCCTTTCAGCCTGCAATCCATCTTCTGCCTGCCGGTATCCAGCAGGGCCTGGTCATCCCTGAGCAGTACGCGGTAACGGATCCCTTCGTAAAGGGTGCCCTGTGCATGACTACGTAGATATAGCTGTTCACTGAGCCCGCCATGTCGAACAGAGATCCGATCATCTTCCCTGCCAACACTGATCTCAAGCAGGCTGCCATCACTACACTGAAACAAGGTGGTGTGCTCTGCGCCACATCCACTGATGACCATGATCAAAAGGATGGCAACAGAAAAGCGTATCAATGCATCAGTCCTGTTCGGCCTCAGCAAGATGCTCCTGGTGCGCAGGCCAGGAATTGAGTACCGCCTGGACCACAGTGGCCAGGGGGATTGCGAAAAATACGCCCCACACGCCCCATATTCCGCCAAACAGTAAAACGGCCGCTATAATCGCAACCGGGTGCAGGTTAACCACTTCGGAGAACAGTAATGGAACCAGCAGGTTGCCATCGAGGAACTGAATGATGCCGTAGGCAATCATCACGTACCAGAACGAGCTATCCGGCCCCCACTGCACATAGGCAACAAAGGCCACCGGCAGGGTTGCGACAGCAGCGCCAACATAGGGAATGATGACTGAAAGGCCCACCATGACAGAAAGTAGCATCGCAAAGTTAAGACCCAGTACCGAGAAGGTCACATAAGTCACAAACCAGACGATCAGAATTTCCAGGAACTTGCCGCGCACATAACTACCGATCTTGGCATTGACCTCACTCCAGACCTCCCTGGTCAGGCTGTTTTCTTCCGGCAGAAAATTCCGTGTCCAGTCGAGTATTTCACGCTTATCTTTGAGAAAGAAAAACACCATCAGGGGCACGAGGATGAGGTAGACCATCATCGTGATTACGCTGACGATGGAGGCAAGAGAAAATGTGAGGGCCCGCTGGCCATAACGCGCCGTCTCGTAACGCATGGTATTGAGGAGGTCCTCAACCTGATCCTCAGAGAAGACCTGCGGGTAACGCTGGGGCAACTCCATCAGGGCCTGCTGCCCCTTACCAATCATCACCGGCATCTCCCTGAGAAACTCAACAGCCTGCTGAAAGACCATGGGCAGGAACACAACCAGCAATACCGCGATAAAGGCCATGAACACGAAGAGGATAATGCTGACCGCAATGACCCTGGGCAGGCCAGGACAACAGGCCATGCGTTCCAGCGGCGTATCGAGCAGATATGCGATAACAATCGCAGCAAAAAGCGGTGCCAGGATATCGCTGGCGAGGATCACAATCGCGAAGATGCTGATCAGAACCAGGGCCAGTACCACTGTTTGAGGGTCTGAAAAATTCCGGTTAAACCAGCTACGGATATACTCCATCATGACTGAGCATCCTTTAGCTTTGCATAGTGACTGGAAAACACGCCCTCAAGCTCATCAATGACCTCTTCTGCCGCTCGTCCCTGCATGATGTGCTGTGAAACCAGTGCCGAGGTCTCGTGCAATATATGATCCTTGTCGAGCATGAAATAGGTCTCGGACAGGCGCTTGACGGCCCTGATGACTGACTCATCTTCCGGTCTGGGCTGAAAATTAGGTTCAGGTATGACGGTATCTTCTGGTTCAGATCTGCTGACCAGGAATTCGGCAAACTCCAGAAGCGTCTTCTGCTCCTGATCTCCAAGCTGTTTAAATAATTTCTTAAGCCTTTGTTCAGCCTTGCTGCCTGACTGAGATTGAACGGGCGGTAACATCAGACTAAGGAATCCTTATGAGGTTGGTATCTCGCAATAACTGCGTGCAAAATCGAGCAACTGTTCAATCGCACCTGAACGAAATTTCTGTTTCTGCCTGACGAAAGAAAAAGGGCGTTCCAGTGCAGGTGCCAGGGGAATCCCGACCAGAGTTCCCAGTTGCTGCTCCTTATTGATAACAGTCTTGGAAAGAATAGAAACACCCATGCCGGCCTCTACCGCACCCTTGATGGCCTCGGAGCTACCAAGCTCAAGACAGTTATGCAGATAATCCTTGTGCAGCCCCTGAGCATGAAGGTATTCAATGATTACTTCTCGGGTACCCGAACCCTGCTCTCGGCAGATAAATGGCCAGGCCTGTAGTTCCTCGATACCGATGGCCTCGCGCTTGGCCAGCGGGTGACCAGGCGGAACGATAACCACCAGCTGATCAATACGGCAGACTTCAACCAGCAAGCTCTTATTACTGACAGGCGCCTCAACGACGCCCAGATCGATCACATTGTTCTCAACCATTGAGACGATGCCTTCGGTATTGGTGACCTTCAGGCGCAGATTGATATCGGTGTACTGTTTCTTAAAATCGCCCAGCAGGGCCGGCAACATGTATTCTGCGATCGTAGTACTCGCCCCCAGGGTAATGGCACCACTGACGTCACCAGTCACCTCCCTGACCGCGTTCTCCATCTCCGCATACTGTTCAAAGATACGTTCAGCGTATTCAAAGATGACCCTGCCCGCCTCGGTAATATCAATACGGTTACGGCTGCGGTCAAACAGACGGGTATTGAAATGCTCTTCCATCTGCCGAATCTGGAAGGTGACGGCTGGCTGCGTCATGTGCAGCGCCTCTGCAGCCTTGGTAAAACTCAGTAAGCGGGCAACGGTATAGAAGACCTGCAATCTGCGATCAGCCACGAATTGAACGCCCTATAAGTTTATTTGATGGGCTAGTTTAGCTGTTTTATGAAGGTGCAACCAGCCTTACTGTCGGCGTAGCTGGATCATCTCTACGAAGGGCCCCAGGGCCTCCATATCTGCATCCGTGATCTCAACCAGCTCCTGCAGGCGCGAATCCCTGAAAAAGCGTGCTCCGGCTGGGCTCTGATCGAAAGCCATCAGGACCTCAAAGACATCCTTATAGGCCTGTGCATCCAAGTCCGGACTCGCCATAAACATCACATGTGGCACATCCCGGCTCAGAGCGAGTACTCGGAGCCGCTCCTGAACATGAGCAGGCATACTGTTGAGAACACCTGCTACAGAGATAGCCGCATCCGCCTGTCCCCTGGATAGCCGCAGGATGGAAGATTTCACATCGGTGGTTGCTATCATACTCAGATCATCCTGGGGGTTGATCCCAGCACCCTGAAGGAGTTCTTCACCCAGCAGAGTAACAATGGCCATGGCATCGGGCGTCGCAACCTTTCGCCCTCGAAGATCCGATATTTCTCGTATGGACTGATCTCTTGTAACGACAATCACGCCCTGAAGCACGGGCCTGGCGCGTGCCAGTCTACGGTAATTACTTTCCTGTTCTGCCAGCAGCGCAAAATGAGGCGGGGTAACAACGATATCGTATTCACCTGCCGCTGTACGTTCGAGAAAGCTGCGATAGCTGGGCGCTGTCTGCAGCAGAACCGGACGCCCCAGGGTCTGTTCGAGCTCACGCTTGACCGGCATATAGATACGATAGAGTTTATGCGCGTTGAGATAGGGGAAGATACCCAGGTGCAGGGGCGACTCCGCCAGGGATGGTAATGGCAGCAGCAGAATTAGTACAAAAAGGCTTTGAACAATGATACGAAGCATGGTGTCAGGGTATGTAGCACGACTGTATGGGTCAAGCTTGCTAACACTTTGTCGTATCGCCTGATGACCATAGCATGCCGACGATTTTCCTTAACCTGGATATGAGCCGAGCACTCAGCTATCCATGTATTGCTGATTTTCAATTGTTTTGCCTGAAAGACGAGACTTCAACGGAAGTCAATTCTCAGTCTACTGAGTCACCTAAACTTACTGAAGACAAATTCCAGCGGGCTGCTTTCATTTCACTATCACAATATCCCTTCATCCAGTGCATAAACTTATGAGCAATCATGGGCCGCCCGATCATGAAGCCCTGCGCCTGATCACAGTTATACTTTTTCAGAAACTCAAGTTGCTCGACTGTTTCAACACCTTCAGCAATAACCTTCATATCCAGTCGATGGGACAGGGCAATAATCGCCGAGGTGACCGCATCATCATCCCTGTCCTTGCTGATGTCATTTATAAAACTTCGATCGATCTTCAGCACATCAACTGAGTACTGTTTAAGATAACTCAGTGAAGAGTACCCTGTACCAAAATCATCAATAGCCAGGCGAATACCATGCGCCTCGAGCTTCTGAAGGTTCTTTTTACTAATGCTCTCATCAATCAGGGTACTCTCAGTCAGTTCCAGCTCAAGGTACTCTGGCGATAGTCCGGTCGAGTCGAGTATCGACTGTACTCTCGATACGATATCAGCCTGCTGCAATTGCCTGGCCGCTATATTGACTGCAATTCTGAAATCCGCGAAACCCTGGTTCTGTATATCTACTGCGGTTTTACAGGCCTGCTCCAGCACCCATTCACCGACCGGAAGAATCAGACCCGTTTCTTCCAGTACAGGAATAAAGCGTGCTGGACTGATCATGTCCTGGCCAGGCGTCCAGCGAAGCAGCGCCTCTGCTCCAACAACACGACCGCTTGAAAGCTCAATCTGTGGCTGGAAGTGGAGCTGAAACTCCTCTCGATCCAACGCCATGCGCAAACTGTTTTCCAGGTGCAGGCGCTGTTGTGCCTTGCGGTTCAGTTCCTCAGTAAAGAAGTGATAGGTATTTCGCCCCTGATCCTTAGCAAGGTACATCGCAGAATCCGCATTTTTTAACAGGGTCTCTACATCCCTGCCATCATCGGGGAAAAGGGTAATCCCCATACTCGCCGATACAAAGACTTCATGATTATTGATCTGGTAACTCTTATTAAGTGCCTCAAGCACATGTTCTGCAACGATGGCTATCTGCGCATTATTCTCAAACTGCTCTATGACAATGGTAAATTCATCACCACCAAGGCGAGCAGCAGTATCCGCTGTACGAATATGCTTTTTGATACGCTGTGCTGCCTCAACCAGTAATTTGTCTCCTGCCTGATGACCAAGCGCATCATTCACTGACTTGAAATGATCCAGATCCAGATAGAGCAGAGCTACATGCCCCCTGCTGCGTTCAGCCTGCGCCATCGCATGTTTCAGGCGATCCTGAAAAAGGTTTCGGTTAGGCAGGCCGGTTACTGCATCATAATTTGCAAGGTAGGCAAGGCGATTCTCAGACTCCTTTCGTTCAGTAATGTCATAGACAATGCTGGTCATTCGTACCCGACCATCTTTTGCAGACTTCGTCACCTGTCCACGCTGTTGAACGACACGTTCAGTACCATCCGCCAACCTGACCCTGGCCTCAAGCTCAAAGGGTGAGTGCGATTTCAGGGCCTGATCGATTGCCTCAGCAACACGAGGTCGATCCTCTTCGTTCAGGACGCATAAAAACTGCTGCTGAGAAGGGATCTTGTCGAAGTCGAGACCCAGTATTCGATACAGGCCATCAGACCAGTAATGATTATCTTCATTCGAATCCCAGTCCCAGCTACCAAACTTAGCGACCCGCTGTGCGTTGTCGATGATATCCGCAAGATGCGTTGCGCGCTCTGCAGGCTTAACAATGTTTTTGTCCATCATCCATACGAACAATGCAAATGAAAGCCCAAGCACCACAAGGATCATAACGAAAAGAATGCCTTCCTGTTGCTCACGCTGCATCGCGATAGAATCAAGCTGTTCAATTCGATTGAACTCAAGCAATCTGACAATCTGATTTAAAAGGCCAGAGGGAACATCCTCAACCCCGGTCAGGTACAGGTCTGTGACCTGACCAGGATTGACCTCGGTATCATTAAACAACCTGATCGCTTCTCGAAACTTACGGCCCATATCCCTATGTGCCGTATTAAGCTGAGCGAGTAATTCTTCTGCACCGTGAACCTCGGAGACATAGTCCTGGAGTTCTTTGATCGTTTTCCTGGTCTGGCGCTCAGACCGATAAAAATCCTGTAGATATCGGTGATAATTATCAACTTCATTACCTCGCAGGAGGACGTTTTTCCATGCATTCAACTGTGAATGAAAGGCGGATTCTGCCTGATGGGCATACTCAACAGCCAGATGGGTCTTTTCAGCAACTGACCGCTCATTGACGAGGATCTCTCTGTAAACAGAAACGGCATAAACGCCGATGCCACTGAGGATGGTCAACGTAATAAAGAAAAGGACGAGGAGTTTGCTTCTGATACTCACAGGTTGCCCTTCAACACCTAACCATTATTAGTCCAGCCCAGGTATCGAAGACACAGGTTGATATAATTTCCGACCCTCATGGGTATAAGAAACTATCGCCTCATGACCCTTCTCCGAACCCAGCCAGTTAATGAAAGCTAAGGCACCATCATGATTAACATCAGGATTCTTTCCTGGGTTGGCAGCAATCACACTATAGCGGTTTGAGAGATTCATCGAATCTTCGACCAGAATCCTGAGACTACCGCTACCGCGCACCATGAAAGTCGCTCGATCAATCAGGATATACGCACCTTCCTGCTCAGCAATTTTCAAACTATCGGCCATGCCCATGCCTGTCTCGATATACCAGTCTGCACCATAGGGATCGATGCCGGCTTTTTTCCAGATTAGCAGTTCCTTTTTATTCGTTCCTGAATCGTCACCCCGGGATATGAAATTTACCTGCGCATCTGCAATCATCCGAATGGCCTCAACGACATTTGCTGCTGTTGAAAGTTTGACAGCATCTGCATCAGGGCCAGCGAGTATGAAATTATTATGCATCACCGGTTGACGATGAATACCATATCCATCCTGAACAAACTTTTGCTCTGCCGCGGGCGAGTGAACCATGACCACATCTGCTTTGCCGGTGCGTGCGAGACGCAAGGCCTTACCACTGGCTACTGAGGTTAGTTCAATCTCGTAAGGGTATTGTTCAGTAAACCTGGGCATAAGATGCGCCAGAAGCCCGGAGTTCTCAGCTGAGGTGGTCGCAGCAAGGCGAATTATGCTGTTGATTGATGACGAGTCATCAGAATGTGTATGACCAGGAGATTCATCTGCATGGATAGATAAGGGTAAAAGCAGGAATAGATAAACGAGGATAGCTCTCACTACCGACTCCTTTTATCAGATATTATTCTTCAGATAAATATGGTTTGCTTTCGCCGAAAAGTCCAGCCCATAGCCAGGTCTCATCAAACTAGCTGGCCAGGGAAACCTCAACAACAGATGCAAGCTGATTCGCCTGGTTACGCGCCTCTTCGATATCCTCACCACGGGCAAGAGCAACACCCAGTCTACGGCGACCATCCAGACCGGGCTTACCAAATAGCCGAAGCTGGCGACCAGGCTGACCCAGCGCTTCAGCAAACCCGGTATACGCAGGCTGATCACTCTTACCCTCCGCAAGTACAACTGAAGAGGCAGATGGGCCATACAACTCGATCTCAGGAACGGGTAATCCCAGTATTGCACGAACATGCAGCGCGAACTCCGACATGTCCTGAGAAATCAGGGTAACCATGCCGGTATCATGGGGGCGCGGTGACACCTCGGAGAAGATGACCTCATCGCCCTTTACAAATAACTCCACACCGAATAACCCATAGCCGCCCAGCTCGCTGGTGATTGCTGCTGCGATTGCTTTTGCCTTATCCAGGGCTGCATCTGTCATAGGCTGAGGCTGCCATGACTCCCGGTAATCACCATCTTCCTGGCGGTGGCCGATGGGTGCACAGAAACACACACCACCACAATGCCTCACCGTAAGCAGGGTAATTTCATAATCAAAATCAACAAACCCTTCTACGATTACCTTGCCTGCCCCGGCGCGACCACCCTCCTGTGCATAGGCCCAGGCATGATCAATATCAGACCCTGATCGCAGCAGGCTTTGCCCCTTGCCGGACGAACTCATCACCGGCTTCACTATGCAGGGCAGACCAAGCTCGGTGATTGCCTGATGATATTCTGCTTCAGTTTCAGCAAATCGATAGTCAGAGGTGGGGATCTGTAACTGCTCTGCGGCAAGCCGGCGAATACCTTCGCGATCCATGGTCAGGCGGGTGGCGCGCGCGGTAGGTATAACGTTGAATCCTTCAGATTCGAGTTCTAATAATGTCGGGGTGTGTATGGCCTCAATTTCAGGCACGATGAAATCAGGTCTTTCCTGTTCAATCACTTTTCGTAACTGAACCGGATCAAGCATATCGATGACATGGCTACGATGGGCTACCTGCATGGCTGGAGCTGCTGCATAGCGATCCACCGCAATGACCTCAACACCAAGACGCTGTGCCTCGATGACGACTTCCTTGCCCAACTCACCTGAACCCAGCAGCAACAGGCGGGTTGCATTACCTGTCAGCGGCGTACCGATCTGCACCATGAAGTCACCCTCGTATCAATAAGAACGGGGTATGTTAGCAGTTAGTAGCTGCCCCAGTCGTCCTTGCGACGACGCCATGGAATACGTGTAACAATCAGGCCCAGCACAAGGCTGCCTATAGCTACACCTCCGCCGATCAGGAACCAGCGCTGTTTCATATTATTCTGCAGTTGATCGACCTCGGAACTGAGTTCATCGATCTGCTGAGCCTTGGCCGACTGATCCTGTTTAAGCGCCTCATTCTCGCGGGCCAGTTGTACTGGACGCGCAGCAGTCTGCTGCAGCTCTCCAAAGTCGGCTTCAAGGCTGGTCTTCTGCTCATTGAGCTCTGCGATCATCTGATCCTGCTCATCACTTCTCTGCTTCAGGGTCTCGAACTGTTCGTTGAGCGCCTTCAGTCGTTCTTTAAGCTTGCGGGTTCTTTGCTGCTCATTACTGAGCTGCTGGCGGGCATCTGGCCTGGCCATCAGTTCTGAAGTGAGTACCCAGCCCTCAAAGCCATTAGCGAGACGAATATTTGAATAACCTGAATCCTTATCTTCCTCAAGTACAACGACCTGAGTACCACTTTCGAGAAAACGCAGAATCTTATGCTTGGTAGAAGCACCCGTCCTGGCCGGAATTTTCAGTGAATCACTGACATATTTCGTGGTCTCGGCAAGACCATCAACTAGAAAAATCAGCAAGAAGATAAGAAGACCGTATCGCATTGTATTCATGGGCCTGATTGGGAAAGCGGGTACTCTAACGTGAAAAGAAACAACAGGCTGCGCAACCGGTCACAGACAGGTATCAAACCAGCCTCCTGCAGAGGTCATCATGATACCAGACCGTGTGTGCTTTTCGTTGTGTATAACAGGCCAGATTAATAAACACCCATATCAATATATGAACGCGAAATCTTCTCGATGGATACCACGTAGGCAGCCGTCCGGTAATCCAGGTCCCGCTCCCGGCTGACATGCAGGATCTCCTGGAATCCCTGGCGCATGGCATCATCCAATCCCGAATTCACCAGATCGATTTCACCTGCCCCGCGTATGAGTTCATTGCGAAAATGCTCCGGCACAGGGGCTCCTGCCATCTGCTCAATCGTATCGACGATATAGGCACCCCGCAATGCGATCAATCGGCTCTCCATCCGTCCAAAGCGCATATGCTGAAGATTTCGAATCCATTCAAAATATGAGACCACGACACCGCCTGCATTGGTATAGGCATCCGGTAACATGATAACGCCACGATTCCTGAGGATCTCATCCGCATCCGCGGTGATGGGCCCGTTCGCAGCCTCGGCGATCAACCTGGCATTAATATTCGGAGCGTTGTCCTTGTGAATGACGGCTTCCATGGCCGCTGGTATCAGGATGTCGCACTCCATCTCCAGCACCTTCGCCCCGTCTTCAACAAACTTGGCACCCGGGAAGCCCTTAACCCCGCCTCTTTCGGTCATGTGCTGACGCAACTCCAGGACATCGAGGCCCTCTTCGTTAATGACTGCCCCATCACGCTCGATGACAGCAATGATCCTGACACCGTCCTCCAGGGTTAAAAGGCGGGCTGCGTGATAGCCGACATTACCCAGCCCCTGGATCACGATGCGCTGGTCTTCAAGGCCCTGTTCCAGCCTGGCTGTCCTGACCTCTTCCGGGTTTCTAAAGAATTCTCTGAGGGCGTACTGAACACCTCTGCCTGTTGCCTCGGACCTGCCCTTGATGCCGCCATGATTGACCGGTTTACCGGTGACACAGGCCGCATAATTGATATCTTCCGGATAAAGGTGTTTGTAGGTATCCATAATCCAGGCCATTTCACGCTGCCCTGTACCCATATCGGGGGCAGGGACATTAGTTGCCGGACTGAGAAATCCCTTACGCATTAGTTCACGCGCAAACCGACGCGTGATGAGTTCAAGCTCTTCGCGGGAATATTGCCTGGGATCGATATAGAGACCTCCCTTGGAACCGCCAAAGGGCACATTCACAATGGCACACTTGTAGGTCATCAGGGCAGCCAGCGCCTCTACCTCGTCCTGATTGACACTGGTAGCGAAACGAATGCCGCCTTTTGAAGGAAGTCGGTGGATACTGTGGGTGGCCCGCCAGCCGGTAAAGACCTCAATCTGCCCCCGGATCATGACCGGAAAACTCACGGTTAAAACGGTATTGCATGCCTTTATGGTGTTTGCCAGACCTGGATCAATCTCCAGTACCTGCATCGCGCGATCGACCATCCGATCGACATCGGCCCGGAAGCCCGTTTCTGGTGCAGACATGCGTACTCCTTTTCATTGTTGTTATTACATTTATAGCAGGGAGTTTTAAGGCTGGCACATGAAACTACCCGTACTCATGGAAGTACGGGTAGTTCGCAGTGGAATATCAGGATTCGGCTTTTTCGATGAGGTGAATCCGGGTGCTCATGAATACATAGTAGAGGACCGGGATGACCACCAGTGTCAACAGGGTTGATACAAAGATGCCGAAGATCAGTGAGATGGCCAGGCCACTGAAGATGGGATCATCAAGGATAAAGAAGGCACCCATCATAGCCGCCAGCCCTGTCAGGATGATGGGCTTGGCACGCACGGCAGATGAACGGATGATGGCCTCCTCGAGTTCTACCCCTGACTTCAGTTGATCATTCACGAAGTCCACCAGCAGTATGGAGTTACGCACGATGATCCCGGCCAGTGCGATCATGCCGATCATAGAGGTTGCAGTGAACTGGGCACCCAGCAGGGCATGGCCGGGCATCACGCCGATGACGGTTAGCGGGATCGGCGCCATAATGATCAGCGGCACGGCATAGGAACGGAACTGGGCGACAACCAGCAGGTAGATCATGATCATGCCCACACCGTAGGCGATACCCATGTCACGGAATGTCTCATAGGTCACCTGCCATTCACCATCCCATTTCAGGCTATAGAAATAGGGATTATCTGGCTGATTCACAAAGTACTGGGTGATCGGTTCGCCGAGGGTAATCGGCTGATCCCGCAAGGCACCAAAGATATCGAACATCCCGTACAGCGGGCTATCGAGATCACCGGCCATGTCAGCGGTGACATAGACCAGGGGCAGCAAATCCTTATGGTAGATCGAATGCTCACGGGTATCCTCAACCAGCCTGATCATCTCTGAGACAGGCAGCAGGGCACCTTCACGATTTCTCACCTTGATGGAAAGCACCTGATCGATATCTGCCTTGTCTTCCACGGCATACTCGAGACGTATCGGAACGGCATACTTCATGTTCTCGCCATGCAGGTAAGCTACATCAGTACCACCAAGGATGGTCTCCAGCGCCTGGGCGATGCTGTCCTGTGAAACACCCAGTAATGCCGCCTTATTACGGTCGACCTCTATTACCAGTTTCTGGGCAGGGTGCTCGACACTATCGTCCACGTCGACAATATCTGCCGTGGATTCAAATACTGAGCGCACCTTCTTGGCGGCCTGTATCTGACCCTCATAGTTAATGCCATAGATCTCGGCCACCAAGGGTGACATGACCGGTGGCCCCGGAGGTACCTCCACAATCTTCAGATTGCCGTTATATTTCCGTGCGATTTCCTGCAGGGGCTCGCGCACGGACAAGGCGATCTCGTGACTTTTACGATCACGATACTGCTTGTCCACCAGGTTGACCTGAATATCACCGACATGCGCCCCTTCGCGCAGGTAGTACTGACGAACCAGACCATTGAAGTTAATCGGAGCGGCCGTCCCGGCATAGATCTGATAATTACTGACCTCCTCAACCGTGGCCAGGTATTCAGCCGCCTCGGTCAGTACACGACTCGTCTGCTCAACAGGTGTGCCTTCAGGCATATCCAGGATCACCTGGAATTCTGACTTGTTATCAAATGGCAACATCTTCAGAACCACCAGTTTGAAATAGGCCAGTGATACTGAGGCCAGGATAAGGCCCAGGATGACGATGAGCAGAATCGAACGCTGGCGCGCGGCCTTTGCACCGGACAGAAAACGCCCCACCACTTTCCGGGATATCTCATACAGCGGTCCTGAAGCGAGATCAGGATCACCATGATGGGTGTGCTTTACATTGCGCAACATCTTGTAGGTCAGCCAGGGCGTCAGCACGTAGGCCACGGCCAGCGAGATCAGCATCCCCATGCTCGCATTGATGGGAATCGGGCTCATATAAGGCCCCATCAGACCAGTCACAAAGGCCATCGGCAACAGTGCCGCGATGACTGTAAAGGTGGCCAGAATCGTTGGTCCACCAACCTCATCGACTGCAGCGGGTATGGCTGTTTTCAGATTATGATTCCCCAGCTGGATATGACGATGAATGTTCTCCACCACGACTATCGCATCATCAACCAGGATTCCGATCGAGAAGATCAGGGCAAACAGGGAGACACGGTTTAGGGTAAAGCCCCACGCCCATGAGGCAAACAGGGTAATCAGGAGGGTGATGACAACGGCGACACCGACAATAATGGCCTCACGCCAACCCAGGGCAATCAGTACAAGTAATACCACTGATGCAGTGGCAAAGATCAGCTTGGTTATCAGCTTCTTTGCCTTGGCATCTGCGGTTGCCCCATAGTCCCTGGTGATTTCTACATTGATACCTTCGGGGATGAAGGTTCCTTCCAGCTGCTCAAAGCGTTTGATAACACGCTGGGCAATCTCCACAGCATTGGTACCTGGCTTCTTGGCAACAGCCAGGGTGACCGCAGGGAACATGCCCTGCTGCTGCCCCAGGCCGAAGCTCGCATAGATCTCTGGCTGGTCAGGTCCCAGGTTCACGCTGGCTACGTCACGCAAATATACTGGCTTACCATCGGTGACACCGATCACGAGTTCAGAGATCTCTTCCGGTGTAGTCATAAAGGTACCGGCCTGGACCTGTATCTCCTGGTTATCACGCACCAGTGAGACTGTGTCGCGTGAAGTGTTACCAGCATGCAGGGCATGCTTGAGGTCATCAAGGGCGATGCCATAGCCAGCCATTTTTTGCGGATCAAGCTGGACATGGACCACGCGTTCGGGGCCACCGATGGTATAGATATCCCGAGTACCCGGAACACGTTTGAGCTCTGCCTCGATGGCATGCGCCACCTGTAATAGATCATGGGCCCCTTTCTTGGGGTCGTCACTCCACAGCGTGGCCGTCAGAATGGGTACATCATCGATACCCTTGGGTTTGATGATGGGTTGCCCAACACCCAGGTTTGGTGGCAACCAGTCCTCGTTAGAGAAGACCTTGTTATAGAGACGCACAATGGCATCCGTCCGGTCTTCCCCTACCTTGTACTGCACGGTCAGTACCGACATACCCGGCATTGAAGTCGAATAGATATGTTTAATGCCTTCGATTTCCGAGAGCACCTGCTCTGCCGGGGTACTCACCAGTTGCTCGACCTCACTGGCCGTTGCGCCCGGATAGGGAATAAAGACATTGGCAAAGGTAACGTTAATCTGCGGCTCTTCTTCACGCGGTGTCACCATGATGGCAAACACACCCAGAAGCACACCCACCAGGGCCAGCAGCGGCGTGATCTCCGTTAGCAGGAACTTCTGGGCAATGCGTCCAGAAATACCCATTTTTTCCTCACTCATGCTCTACTCCCTGAGCAGCAGAACGCTTGAAGACGAGGATGGCCTGATCAGGATTCACAGCGACCTGCTCACCGGCATCCAGTCCAGCCAGGATCTCGGCCTTACCATCCTGAGTTTTACGTCCCAGCCTGACCTGTCTAAGGGATACAGTCTGATCGGGCCTGACGACATAAACGCCCGTCACCTCACTGCGATGCACTACTGAACTGATGGGTACTACCAGGCGTTGCTTCTCACCAACGCGGAAACGGGTCTTGACGAACATACCGGGGAACAGGCCCGCGGTTCCCTCTTCGAGATACACGCGCACCCGAAAGGTATTGGTCTGAGGGTCGGCATAGGGGAACAGGGTAATTCGTTCTGCCTCTACGGGCTCCTGGCCTTCATTGACCAGCACGCTGGCCTGGCGGAATTCACGAATCGTGGTGATCGATTGCTGCGGAACATGAACCAGCACACGGAGGAAGTCGAGCGATATACCGGTCATCAGGGGTGCGCCAACATTGGCCGCCTCGCCGACTTCTACATGGCGCTTGGTGACAATGCCACTATAGGGTGCGCGTACCTGGGTATAGTCATACTGGATCTGGGCTTCATCCTTGGATGCACGACTGGCATTCAGCTTGGCCCTTGCTGCCTTAAATGAGGCCTCCGCCTTATCAAACTGGGACTTTGAAACCAGTTTCTGCTCATAGATGTCCTTGATCCGGTCAAACTCTGTCTGTGCCTCGAGGAACCGTGCCTGCGCCTCTACCAGACCTGCGGTGGCCTTATCCAGCCTGGCCTTTTGCTCGGTATCGGAGAAACGGATGAGGAGCGCGCCCTTTTCAACAAAGTCATCGACATCATAAAAGGTCTCAATCACCCTGCCACTGGTCTGTGCAGAAACTGTCGTCTCCTGTACGGCCTCGACGGTGCCATCGAAAACCTGGTCCCTGGGTACATTCTGGTAGACAACCTCAACCGTATCGATATCAGCTGCCTGAAGGGGCGCAGCAAAGACCATCAGTGTGATTAAGGCAAATGTCAAAGATCGGGATCTCATGGACCTACTCCTGGAAAACTTTATCGACCGGACTATACATTAGTATTTTCTAATATTCTATACCCTAGTAAGCTTCTAGGTTATTGCGATAACTCAATCTGCTCATAGTTTGCTGGCCATCACATTGTTTTATAGCGTATATTCGCTATAAGAATGAAATAACTAAAAGCAGTTTAACTGCCAGATTAAACCAAACTGATTAACTGACTGTTAAAAAACACATGATGAAACTCAGCCTGATTACCTGTCTTCTTCTTACCTTTAGCCTGAATGCCTACGCCGCGGAAATCTATAAATGGATGGATGAGGAAGGCAAGATCCACTACTCACAGACACCCCCGGATGGTGTCGAAGCAGAGGCCATAAAACCTGATCGTACCCAGGCCAGGCCCCTCACCCAGGAATTCACCATCAAGCAACCCGGCGTACAGGGTGAAGTTGATGTTAAGGATATGAAGGATGACTCTGGCGAGGTTACCGTTATTGATACCGACAAACTCGAAACCTACTGTGCAGAACAGCGCAGGAATTTATCTGTACTCCAGAATACCAGGCGGATTAGCGTGATGGAGGATGGCAAGAGCACCAACATCAGCTACAAGGACAAAGAGCAGAAGATCCAGAACATTCAGAAGAACCTTCAGGAATACTGCCAGTAACCAGCCATGCCTCTGCTTAACATCGAGACCAACTGCTCCCTCGAGGATATCGACACCGAGCAGTTCATGAGAATAACCAGTGCTCGCGTTTCCGAATTACTTGGCAAACCTGAGAGCTATGTCATGGTCAGCATCAGTCATCGTCCCGCAATGATGTTTGCCGGAACCACGGACCCCCTGGCCTATGTTGAGATGAAGAGTCTCGGCCTGCCAGAAGACAGGACCGTTGATTTTTCCAAAGGCATATGTGCCCTGCTTGAAACACATCTGCGCATTCCTGCAGATCGCACTTATATTGAATTCACTAATGGCGTACGCCATCTCTGGGGCTGGAACGGCTCTACGTTTTAACCAAATTATCGACCAACCAAATTTAAGGACTGCACCTCATGCGTGTTTCTCAATTTCCTTTGTCCACGATCAAGGAAACTCCTGCCGATGCGGAAGTCATCAGCCACCAGTTAATGCTGCGTGCAGGCATGATCCGCAAACTTGCCTCAGGCCTTTATACATGGATGCCTTATGGGCTACGGGTACTGCGCAAGGTTGAGCATGTGGTGCGTGAAGAGATGAATGCTGCCGGCGCAGTCGAACTGCTCATGCCTTCAGTACAGCCTTCAGAGCTGTGGCAGGAATCTGGTCGCTGGGATCAGTACGGCCCAGAACTCCTGCGTATAAACGATCGCCATGGTCGTGAGTTCTGTTACGGCCCCACCCATGAAGAGGTCATCACCGACCTGGTACGTAATGAGGTTCAGAGCTACAAGGAATTACCGGTCAACTTCTACCAGATACAGACCAAGTTCCGTGACGAGATTCGCCCGCGTTTTGGCGTCATGCGCGCTCGTGAATTCCTGATGAAGGATGCCTACTCTTTCCACCTGGGCCAGGAATCGCTGCAGGCCATGTATGACACCATGTACGAGACCTATTCGAGAATCTTTACCCGTCTGGGCCTGGATTTTCGCCCGGTACAGGCCGACACCGGTTCCATCGGGGGCAATGCCTCTCACGAGTTCCACGTTCTTGCTGCAAGTGGTGAGGACGATATTGCCTTCTCAAATGAGAGTAACTATGCGGCTAACGTAGAACTGGCTGAGGCTATTCCGCCAGCTGAATCACGCCCTGCTCCAGTGAGCGCCATGGAAAAAACTGCCACCCCTGACCAGCACTCCATCAATGAGGTCAGTGAATTCATGAGTGTTCCCGCCAGCCAGTGCCTGAAGACCCTTCTGGTCAATGGCGAGGAAGGTGAGATCATCGCCCTGGTATTGCGTGGTGATCACGACCTGAATGAAATCAAGGCCGAGAAGATTGATGGTATTGCTTCACCGCTGAGCTTTGCCAGTGACGAGGCGATTCAATCAAGCGCCGGCTGCAGTGCCGGCTCGCTGGGCCCGGTGGGATTGGAACTAAGGATCATTGCCGACCATTCAGCACTGGCCCTGGGCGATTTTGTCTGCGGCGCTAACGAGGATGGATTCCATTTGAAGGGCGTAAACTGGGAACGCGACCTGCCCCTTGCAGAGGCCGCTGATCTTCGAAACGTTGTGGAAGGTGATCCCAGTCCTGATGGCAAGGGTACCCTCTCTATTGTGCGTGGTATCGAGGTCGGACATATCTTCCAGCTTGGCCAGAAATATGCTGAGGCCCTCAAGGCCGAAGTACTGGACGAAAATGGTAAGTCAGCAACCCTGACCATGGGATGCTATGGCATCGGGGTATCGCGTGTTGTTGCTGCGGCCATCGAGCAAAACCATGATGACCGAGGGCTTTGCCTGCCAGAGGCTCTCGCACCTTTCCAGCTGGCAATTGTGCCCATGAACATGCACAAATCCCAGCGCCTTCGTGAATATGTGGATGGACTCTATAAGCGCCTGAATGATCTTGGCTACGAAGTCATCCTGGATGATCGCAATGCCCGTCCCGGCGTCATGTTCTCTGACATGGAGCTGATCGGCATCCCACACAGGCTGGTCATCGGTGAACGTGGACTAGATGCCGGTGAGATTGAATACAAGGGACGCAAAGATGAAGAGGTGACGATGATTGCTATCGACCAGCTAGAGGCATTTCTTGCTGAGCGTTTAGGTTAGTAAAGCACAGGAAGGGGTCAGTCCTGAGACTGGTCCCTGCCCTCGGCATCCAGGGCGACCAGCCGCTTATAGATGTGCACAACCAGATATTTGGTGGCCAGTAGCATAATGCCAAGACCCAGACCTACCCAGATAATATTATCGACCAGCCACTTTTCCATTTTGAGACCTGTAAGCCCTAGTACAAACGCCGGAAACGCATGACCCGGCCTGCACTATCCATAACTGTGAAGCCACCACTGGCATTGACCTGAACCCTGAACATAAGCACGGTTCCCGAGGATGGTAGGCCCATCATGAGGTAATCCCCTTCCAGCTTTAACTGACCACTCAGACTACGTTCACCACTACCAGACCACATAAAACGGTTGCCGTAGATGGCCACCATGTCCCCGGCCTCCCCCTGCCATATGCCATTCAGGCCATAATTAGAGCCCGTTGCAGATGGTAATGGCTCCCAGGGATTAGACAGGGTGTCTGTTCCCATACCCCAATTTTCGCCCGGTGAGAACTCCGAGGCTGGAGGGAAACTGTGTAGATCCGGATTGATACCCGTCGCCTGGGACTGCAACTGGCCTGACTGAAGGGCAGGATTCCAGCCACTGGCTGCATTATTGAAGCCATTGAGCGTCTGGGCATTATTAAACAGGTTTGTTCCCTGGTTAAGGGTATTCATGCCTTGCATGCCTGTTAATCCCGAATAGGGGTACAGCCCACCTCCAAATGGAGCTGCCGCGGAGTTCAATGGGGCATAGGCGGGCCAGCCATAGCCGCCATTAGGCACGCGATTCAGCATACCCATCAGGTCCATCATGATGAGCATCATCTGTACCATTGGCATACCAGATGAATCGCGATAGGTCGCAGCCTGGGCAGATAACTGACCAAGAAACAAAGAGATTACCAGGATCAGGCTGACAGCCAGTTTTCCGAATTGTCTGTTAAATTGATTCGACATAAGCACATTCTAACAAAGCTCGGGTGCTGGAGAGCAACAGCCTGAAAAATCTATTTCATGTAGAATTCTGGAAAACAATGATTATCAAAAGACTTGGGATTTCTATGACACGCATATCTCTCGCCTTCCTCGCTGGATTTTTTCTACTGACCAGTACTGCTATTGCAGAAAACACACCAGATGACGACCGATTCCATGTCCGTCTGGGATACACCTATGGTTCTTCCGAAACCGAGATGCAGCTCAACCCAAAAGGATTTCCTGCAGGGCTCATGATCAATACGGTCGACACTCTGGGCATGGACCCAAAAGCAACCACGCCCAGACTTGATTTTTACTGGCGCTATCATCCCAAGCATCGACTGGAATTAACTGCATTCAGAATCAGACGTACAGGAACCAAGACACTTGAGGAAGAAATTGACTGGGGAGGAGAAACCTATCCGGTAGGGGCCACCGTAGAGAGCACGCTCAATACCGGCATCTTCAGGGTCGGTTATGCCTGGTCTTTTTACCGCAGTGAAAAGACTGAACTGGGTATCGGGGGTGGCCTCTATGTGATGGATATTGAGGCTGGGATCGCGGGAGAGACATTAAACAGCCCGAGGGCAGACGTTCAAAGTACGATTACAGCACCTCTGCCTGTAGCCAGTTTCTATCTTGGCTACAACATTACTGATCGCTGGCTGATTGATTATCGTAGCGACTTCTTTGCCCTGAAGGTTGATCAGTACGAAGGTACTTTTACCGATAACAACTTAAACATCTCTTACCGTTTCACCCAACGCTGGTCAATTGGTGGCGGTATTAATATCAACAGGCTTAACGTCACAGCCAAAGATGACGAAAAGAAATTACGCCTGAATAACGATGTCCGGGGTCTGAATCTGTTTGTTGGTTATAAGTTCTAGAACAGGGCCTACTTATCGAAAGGATAATCCAGGATCACGTTCTGGTTACGATCTGGCCCGGTTGAGACCATTGCAACCGGCGCACCGACGACCTCTTCGATCTTTTTCACATAAGCCTGTGCATTTGCAGGTAGCTTGTCGTATTCGGTCACACCAACCGTAGACTCCTCCCAGCCAGGCATCTCGATATATTCAGGCTCACAGGCAATATAGTCGGCAGAATCAATCGGTGGTACCTCATACTTCCTGCCATTGCAGTTATAGCCCACACAAATGCGCAAGGTATCGACGCCATCTAGCACATCCAGCTTGGTAATACACAAACCCGATACACTGTTGATCTGCACGGCACGGCGCAGGGCAACGGCATCGAACCAGCCACAACGACGGGCACGCCCGGTTGTCGAGCCAAACTCATGTCCGGCCTTGGCCAGATGTGCGCCGACCTCGTCCAGCAGATCCACGCCATCATAGAGCTCGGTTGGGAACGGCCCTGAACCCACACGCGTGGTGTATGCCTTGGTAATACCCAGGACATAATCCAGGTCCAGTGGACCAATACCGCTACCACTAGAGACACCACCAGCCGTGGTATTCGATGAGGTCACGAAGGGATAAGTACCGTGATCGATATCGAGCAAGGTTCCCTGGGCTCCTTCAAAGAGGACATTCTCACCCGCAGCGCGTAGCTCATGCACACGTGCAGGCACATCAATCACCAGAGGCTGCAGAATCTCCGCATAAGCAAGGGCATCATCCAGGGTCTTCTGAAAATCAATGGTGTCCGTCTTGAAATAGTTTTTCAGGGCAAAGTTATGATAGTCCAGCACCTCACCAAGCAAAGAGGCAAAGCGCTCACGATGGAACATATCACCCAGGCGCAGACCACGACGGGCCACTTTATCCTCGTAGGCTGGGCCAATACCACGACCTGTCGTACCAATCTTGGCCTTGCCCCTGGCCACTTCGCGCGCCTGATCCAGGGCGATGTGGTAGGGCATGATGAGCGTACAGGCCTCAGACAGACGCAGACGTTCCTTCACCGGCACGCCACGCCCTTCCAGCTCATTCATTTCCTTGAGCAGGGCCTCGGGAGACAGCACGACACCGTTACCGATCATGCACTCCACGCCCTCGCGCAGAATACCCGAGGGGATCAGGTGCAGAACGGTTTTCTCTCCATCACTGACCAGGGTATGACCGGCATTGTGGCCACCCTGAAACCGAACCACAGCACTGGCCTGCTCAGTCATCAGGTCAACAATCTTGCCCTTACCCTCATCACCCCACTGGGTGCCCAGCACTACTACGAATTTACCCATGATATTTTCCGAATACTAAATCTGTTACAGAGACTCGAGCTGCCAGCCATCGTCACGCTTCACCAGCTGCTGCGTGCAGCCCATGGCATGCGCATTTGCGGTCTGACCTTTCAGTGCACGAATGACACGCTGACCTTCTTTTCTCAGTGAGGTGATTACCGCAGCCAGGGCCTCATCGTCATCGGCAGGTGCAAAGATTCTCGCTTCAACTGAAGGCTGCTGTGCATCAGAAAGACTAAGCAGTGTTTTCAGATCCGTACTGAACCCCGTAGCAGGGCGAGACTGGCCGAATACCTGGCCAATACCATCATAACGACCACCCAGGGCAATCTCCTTACCCTGATTAGGTGCGTAGGCGGCAAAGACGATACCTGTGTGATAGGCGTATCCGCGTAACTCGGCGAGATCAAGGTTTACGGCAATATCCGGATACAGTTTAGATATCTCGTCAGCAAATGACTTCAGGTCATCGATCAGAGCTTTCAGGCCTTCGACTGAATCCATGAGATCATGAGCCCGCTGGAAGGTATCCGGCCCCCCATTTAGCGAGGCCAGTTCAGACAGGCATGCACGTAATGTATCGTTAACTTTAAGACCAGCTACGAACTCTGCAATCTCGGTCGCCGCCTTGCGCTGCAACATGTCAAACAGGGTACGTTCCTGCTCTTCAGTCAGGCCAGCCCGTTCTGCCAGTGTTCGAAAGATACCCACATGACCAAGATCGATATGAACAGCAGATACGCCGGTCAGTCGTAGTGTCTCAAGCATCAGCGACAGGACTTCTATGTCGCTTCCCATGCCGTCATGACCGTAGATCTCTGCGCCGACCTGCAGCGGGCTTCTTGTTCCGGCAAACCCGTCAGGCCGGGTATTGAGGACGGTTCCCAGATAACACAGCCTGGTAGGAACATCTCGTTTGAGACGGTGCGCATCAATTCGGGCAACCTGTGGGGTCATATCGGCCCGCACACCCATCATGCGGCCACTGAGCTGATCCGTTAGCTTGAAGGTCTGGAGATCCATATCATGCCCGGTCCCGGTAAGCAGGGATTCCAGGTACTCAATGAATGGCGGCATAACCAGTTCATAACCCCAGCTATGGTAGAGATCGAGAATCCCTCTCCTCATCTTCTCCAGGGCTTCCGCCTGCTCAGGCAGGGCCTCATCAATACCTTCTGGTAATAACCAGCGGTCTACTGTACTCATATCAATCTTATTTAGCCGGCCAGGCCGGCAACCCCCAATTACTTAAATCTGCCCTAGTGCCGGATGATGTACAGGAACACCAAACCAGCCAGCATACTGACAAGCCCCATGATGCGCATTGCGCGATCTGAAAACCCTGCAGCCTGAATCAAGGCCTCACGGAATCGTTGCGGACTCAAAAAAGGCAGAATCCCCTCGATTACAAGCAAAAGCGCCGTCGCGGCAAGCAGGTCATTCCACATCGTAATCAGGCGCTACTGTGGCTTTGACTCCCTGAAATAACGGAAGAATTCAGAATCTCCGTCCATGAGAATCACGTCTTCACGACTGTTAAAGCTATTGCGATAGGCTTCCAGGCTTCTGTAAAACGAGTAGAACTCAGGATTTCGATTATAGGCCTCGGCATAAATCTCTGCGGCACGTGCATCACCCTCACCGCGAATCTTCTCGGCATCACGATAGGCCTCAGCAAGAATAACGGTACGCGTCTTATCTGCTTCCGCGCGAATACGCTCAGCTGCCTCCTTACCACGAGCACGAAAATCCTTAGCTACTCGATCACGCTCAGCACGCATACGATCATAAACTGATCCACTGACTTCATCTGGCAGAGATATCTGACTCATGCGTACATCAACGACCTCGATACCAAGATCAGCGGTAATCACATTGGCTGACTCGATAATCTTCGTGGTGATCTCTTCACGTTCAACAGCGACCGTTTCCTGTACAGTCCGCTCACTGAATTCGTTACGCAAACCGTCCTTGATGATCTGCGAAAGGCGTGACTGGGCGTTGGTTTCGATACCACGTGTTGCCTTGAAATAGGCCTCTACATCACTAATACGCCATTTCACGAAGAAATTAACAATCACGTTCTTCTTTTCACCTGTCAGGAAACGTTCAGGCGGTGAAGAGAAATTCATGATCTGCGTGCTGTAGAAACGCACGTTGTTCACAAAAGGCACCTTGAAGTGGAGACCGGGCTCCAGGTTAGTCCGCTTAATTTCACCGAGTCGGAACAGGATCGCGGTCTCGCGCTGATCGATGGTGAATGTGGATAGCGCTGTAACAATCATCAGGAGCAGTACACCAATACCCATTACTTTAATATTCATTAGCGTGCCTCCCTTGTATCCATGCGGGTAGAACTACGGGCTGGCGTAGAGCTTCGACTAGGTTGCTGACTGGTTATAGGACTAAAATTCTGGGACGGCATCTGAGTAGCCGCAGCGCCCTGCATCATCTTTTCAAGCGGCAGGTACATCAGGCTGTTTCCATTCTCAACATCGACCAGCACCTGGGAGCTGTCACCCAGTACGCGTTCCACCGTCTCCAGGTAGAGCCTCTGCCGGGTTACCTCGGGCGCTTTTTCGTATTCTGTGCGAAGTTTCGAGAAACGCGTGGCATCACCCTCTGCCTCTGCGATTACCCGCTCCCGATAGGCGCTGGATTCTGCTTCGATACGTGCCGCTTCACCGCGCGCCTGAGGAACAATACTGTTCGCATAGGCCTCTGCCTCGTTGCGGAAGCGATTCTCATCCTCACGAGCCTTGATGGCATCATCGAATGCACCCTGTACCGGCTCTGGTGGCTGTGCCTGCTGCAGGTTGACCGATAGCACTTCCAGACCAATCCTGTAATTATCGAGCATCATCTGGATCTGATCTTTGGTACGAGTAACAATCACCGAGCGCCCCTCACCGAGGATAAAGTCCATGGTGTTCTGGCCTACGATCTGACTGATCGCGGTATCAGCGACATCACGCATGGTGGCGTCAGGCAGCCTGACATTGATCAGGTAATCTTCAGCACTCTTAACACGATACTGAACGGCAAGCTCGATATCGATGATGTTTTCATCCTTGGTCAGCAACATGGAACGGTGCTGCGTGTCGCGCACCTGGGTGAAGTTAACGATTTCCCTGCTCTCAATCGGATAAGGCAGATGCCAGTGTGGGCCTGGCTCGCTGACCGCGTGGAACGCGCCGAAACGGAAGACAACACCTTTCTCACCGGCGCCGACGATGTAAACACCAGAAGCCAGCCACACGATAATCAGGAGGACGGCAATAATCGTCAGGCCAGCGCCACCACCACCGGGCAGGTCACCACCTTTCTTGCCACCAAAAATACCGCCTATGCGATTAGATAATTTGCGTAAGGCCTCATCGAGATCAGGTGGACCATCATTCCGGTTGCCACCACTCCATGGATCACGATCTTTATCACCCGGTTCGTTCCAGGGCATGCTGTTCTCCAGATGTACTCAAAAATGTAATGAACGGCGCATTTTATAGACGCCCCCTAAAGCCCACAAGTGCCCTTAACAGGCATCAGTAAATAAGGCAGTCCTCCGAGAGACCTTCCTGCTTGCGAATTCGTTCAAAGTCTTTGCGCTGCAGGAAAATATCCAGGTGCCATTCCCCTTCGGTATCTATGCTTTCTGAACGCACTGCACCCAGTTCAAACAGCTGGGCACGGATGCGCCCGGCACTAGGTGGCAGGACCAGTTCACCCTCCACCATGTCGGCCCTGAACTGTTCAGACAGGGCCTGCAGGAATTCCTCTATACCTTCTCCGGATACTGCCGACAGCCAGACCCGCCTGATACGCCCATCGGCGTCATAATCAATGCCGGGCCCACGGTCGAGGAGATCGACCTTATTAAAGATCTCAATCTGGGGAATTTCATCCGCACCAATTTCGTGTAAAACATCGTTAACCTGATGGCGATTGTCATCCAGGCGTTCATCATGGCCATCAATCACATGAAGTAGCAGATCTGCCTCCAGGGTTTCCTGCAGGGTTGCCCTGAATGCCGCCACCAGGTCATGAGGCAGGTGCCGAATAAAACCCACGGTATCAGCCAGCACAATGGTCTGCCCGCCATCGAGCTCCAGCCGTCTCAGAGTTGGGTCTAGCGTTGCAAATAACTGGTTGGCAGAATAAACCCCGGCACCGGTGAGTCGATTGAATAATGTCGATTTACCTGCATTGGTGTAGCCAACGAGGGATACGGTAGGCATCTCTGCCTTGCGCCGAGCCTGACGGCCCTGATCACGCTGCCGGTTTACACGATCCAGTCGGGCACGGATCTGCTTTATTCGGGCTGAGAGCAGTCGGCGATCACTTTCGAGCTGGGTCTCACCCGGGCCTCGTAAACCAATACCCCCCTTTTGTCTTTCAAGGTGAGTCCAGCCACGTACCAGCCGAGTCGACATATGTCTTAGCTGGGCAAGCTCGACCTGTAATTTACCTTCATGTGAACGGGCACGCTGGGCAAAGATATCCAGAATCAACCCGGTACGGTCCAGAACCCGGCATTTAAAGAGCTGTTCGAGATTGCGTTCCTGGCTGGGACTCAGGGCATGGTCAAAGATCACCACATCGGCCCTGGTGGTCATTACCTGTTGGTGGATTTCATCCGCCTTACCAGATCCCACGAAAAGGCGCGGATCAGGGGTATGACGAGAACCGGTAACCAGGGCGACGTCCCTGGCACCGGCTGATCGAACCAGATCTATGAATTCTTCGAGATCTTCCTGATCCTGTTCAGCATCGAACTGTATATGAACCAGTACTGCGGATTCACCGCTTTTAGGACGCTCGAACAGGGTTAGATCCGGTCAGTAATTATTCTTCGGCGTCTTCATCGCCTGAAAGGCGAACAGGGCGCGATGGAACAATCGTTGAAATAGCATGCTTGTAGACCATCTGGCTGACGCTATTACGCAGCAGGACTACAAACTGATCAAAAGAATCAACTGTTCCCTGCAACTTGATACCGTTTACAAGGAAGATAGAAACGGGGATTCGTTCCTTACGTAACTGATTAAGAAAGGGTTCTTGTAAAGTTTGCCCTTTAGACATTGTGATCTTCTCCAGGTTGTCATTTCGGCTATCCATGCCACCAAATAATGATGCTGTAGTCATCCAGACACAGCTTCGTGCTCAATTATATCTAAAAACTCTTATATAAAGAACCCATTTTCAGGCAAACCCAGTTTAAAAATACCAGCAAGAGACATCCTCAGAATCTCATGACTCTGAATCTGCTTGCTCCCCGCCCCATATAGGGAAAAGCGCGCTCCATGAATCCAGGTGATGCGGTCTTTGGCAAGTAATAAAGCATTAAAAAAGAAGCACTTTGGGTAATTACCAGCCCCTTTGATGCTCAAAAATCAATAATCATGGCCGATCCTAAGACCCTGGTTCTTACTCTTTCAGAAAAGCATCAACACAGTCTACGACTGCCTGAAGATCGAGAGCTTCGCTATCAAAACTGACCAGATCAGGCATGGAACGTAACCAGGTTAACTGGCGTTTAGCAAGCTGCCGGGTGGCTACGATCCCCTTATATCGCAAGGTATCCAGGTCATACTCACCCTCCAGGAATGCCCAGGCCTGCCGATATCCCACCGCACGAATCGCGGGCATCGAGACATCGAGATCTCCACGCAGGTATAAAGCCTTAACCTCATCAAGCAGCCCATCGTCTATCATCTTGTCAAACCGGGCCTCGATTCGCTGATGCAACCTGGACCGGTCTGAGGGGATGAGTGCTAGATTAAGAACCTGATAGGGCAACTGATAGGCCTGTTGTGCTCGATAGTGCTCGCTCAGGGGCTTCCCAGTGAGTTCATAGACCTCGAGGGCCCGCATGATCCTCTGGGGATCACCGGGTTTAATCCGTTCTGCTGATTCAGGGTCCAGCAGCTTAAGGCGCTCGTACAGACTACTCAGGCCATGATCTTCCTGCTCCTGTATGAGTCGCGCCCTCAGCAATTCATCGGCTTCCGGCAGGTCTGAAAGCCCTGCCTCCAGTGCGCGGAAATAGAGCATGGTGCCGCCCACCAGCAGTGGCACATTACCTCGCCGGGTGATTTCGCCCATGAGCCTCAGGGCATCATCCCTGAACCTGGCTGCTGAGTAAGGGTCAGCAGGATCCAGAAAATCGATCAGGTGGTGGGGCGCCCTCGCAAGCTCATCAGCAGTTGGCTTCGCTGTACCGATATCCATCCCTTTGTAGACCAGAGCTGAATCAACACTGATGATTTCGAGCGGAAATCGCTGTACCAGCTCGATAGCCAGTCCGGTCTTGCCACTAGCTGTCGGCCCCTTGAGGAATATCGCTTTTGGTAGCGGTTTATTCACTGACCACGCAGGAACAGTTTATCGAGCTGATCCATACCCATCTGCACCCAGGTAGGCCGCCCATGATTACACTGGCCACTGCGCTCTGTACGTTCCATATCCCTGAGCAGGGCATTCATTTCAGGTATGGTCATCATGCGGTTAGCGCGCACCGAACCATGACACGCCATGGTTGAAAGGACTTCATTCATCGCCTCTTCTATGCGACGCGACTGCCCATGCTCCTGCAGATCAGCCAGGACATCCCTGACGAGCTGCTCTGCATGATCCCTGTTGAGTAATACGGGAACTGAACGGATCACCAGCGTCTGCTCATCCAGCCGATCAATCTCGATACCCAGCTGAGCAAACATGGACTGCTCCGATTCAGCCATTGTCGCCTCACTGGTACTCACCGAGATACTCAGTGGGACCAGTAATGGCTGGCTGGCGATCTGGCCAGCACCCCAGGACTGTTTCAGACGTTCATAGGTGATGCGCTCATGGGCAGCATGCATATCGACCACAACCAGGCCCTGCTGGTTCTGAGCCAGGATATAGACACCGTGCAACTGGGCGATGGCATAACCCAGAGGGTGCTCCCCCTGATCCTGCTCAGGCAGGACGCTTTCTGCAATGACTGGTAGATCACTGGCCTGTACATGCAT
>JAAUXZ010180685.1_pt1 | contig 30077 bp, 26 predicted proteins | sample 7278131 | NCBI WGS metagenome assembly JAAUXZ01 (sample SAMN14350119, study PRJNA611818) | marine sediment metagenome | isolation source: surface marine sediment (3m) | place: French Polynesia: Moorea | collected 2018-08 | reverse complement strand
GAACAGGAATCGGAAGTTGTAAAATCCGAAGAAGGTTCTGATAAAGAATCTGGCGAGACTGTTGAAAAGGGTGAAAGCTCAGAAGATGCAGCCTCAGAAGATGATAGCAACAACGGCGAAGAAGTTGCTAAAAGCGAAGAAATCCCAGCTTGGGTTCAGGCTTTCAAAGATGAAGTCATGGGTGGGATCGACACGGTTAAAAAGGAAGTCGAAGATTTGAAAAAATCAGGTGATGAACTTTCTGATCGTATCAGCACAGTCGAGGAAGTTGCCAAGTCTGCTGACGAAGCTGTGAAGGGGACTGTCGCTAGTGATAGCGGTGTATTCGTAGGTGACAATCTGGGCAACCAGAGTCAAACCATGCGGAAGTCCGAAGGTGAAGATGACATTTGGGGCGATACCCCACTTGATCGAATCACTGGTTAACTAGGGGCGTGACCCTTTAATTTTTTACTATTAACTTTTTTGGAGTTTTCAAAATGTCTACAAACGAAGAACTGATCAAAAAAGCAGACTGGGCCGTTGGTGACTTGTCTTCTGGCGGCTTGCTGAATGCTGAACAGTCAAATGCTTTTATCCGTAAACTGTTGCTGCAACCTACGATTCTGAACCAGACTCGTACTGTTACCATGAACAGCCCACAGCAGAAAGTAAACAAGATTCAGTTTGCTGACCGCATCCTGATGCCTGCTACTTCTGGCACTCCGTTGGACGCTGATACCAGCCCAACCAATCGCCGTTCAAAACCAACCACTGAACAGATCACTCTGACCACTAAAGAAGTGATCGCAGAAATTCGTCTGCCTTATGACGTGATCGAAGACAACATCGAGCGCGGTAACATTGGCGCACGTAACGACAGTTCAACTGGTGGTGCAACTGGTGGTATCAAAGACACCATCATGACCCTGATCGCAGAACGTGCTGCACTTGATCTGGAAGAACTGGCTCTGCTGGGCGACACTGGTTCTGGTGACGCTTATCTGGCACTGGTTGATGGTTATCTGGCTCTGGCAACTTCAAACGTTGTTGATATGGCTAGTGCGCCAATTGGCAAAGACATGTTCAAACAAGGTCTGCAAACCATGCCTGATCAGTACCTCCGTAACCGTGCAGCCATGAAGCATTTCGTATCTGTTGATAACGAAATCGCTTACCGTGACTCACTGGCTAACCGCGAAACTGCTCTGGGTGATGCTCAGATTCAGGGTACTTCTCCTGTTTACGGTTTCGGTGTTCCAGTTGAAGCTGCTGGTCTGATGCCTGCTGCTAACGGCCTGCTGCTGAACCCACTGAACTGCTTGTTCGGTATTCAGCGCAACATCCATATCGAGACTGATAAAGACATCTCTGCACGTACATACATCATCGTATTGACTGCACGAGTTGACTTCCAGATCGAAGAGGAACTGGCTGTCGTTAAATACAGCAACATCGGTTAATCCTAATCGGGCGGGGGTGTAACAACCCCCAACCTTTTAATTCTACTGGAGAGTAAGCATGTCACAGAAAGCTAAAGGTCTTTCTCATGTAGTTACAGGCCAGAACGTTACTGACGGTTCAATTGATATGTATGTAGGTCACATTGATGGCCCAACTACTGCAATCGTTCAAGTCCGTACCGCTGCTGGTGCTGCTGTTGCATGGGACGGTGTAGTAACTGTTGGCGGTGGCAAGGTCACTGTTGATAATTCAGGTGCTACTGATTGGGCAGCTACCAACGTTATTCACGTTATTGTCGCTGCTTAATTTATGAAATGAGTGGCGGCTTTGTGCCGCCTCTTGTTTTTGGGGTTGATAATGGTCGTTTGGTTCAATATTGCAACATTTCTGGCTATTCCACCACTATCTATCCAGATGACAGAAGAAAGGTGTGAACGGGCTATGATGTTCCACGCTAAAAGGCAGATGGTTTATTTTATCAGTTGTGATATGAAGCCATTGCCCGGTGCAACTTTAGCCCCAATGAGAAATTACGGAGATTGAGAATGGTAGATATAGAGTTGAAGTTTGGAGAACGATACATGTACGCGGGTACGATGTATCAGAAAGGTAACGTGTACAAAGTTTCAAATCAGGTTGCCAAATATTTATTGAGTGTGAAGACACCAACAGACATTCCTTGTTTTGCAAGAGTCGAAAATTTTGATGACTTGCCAGACGAGCCAGCGGAGCAGGTTGAAGTTGTGAAACAGGCGAAAAAGCCTAAAGCTGCCCCCAAACCAGAACCCGTTCCTGACGAGCCACAGGCTGAGGAAGAAGGCGGGGTAGAGGTATAAAATGCCGATCTTAGTAGACCTTGACAACATGGCAGAACGCTACGGAATCAATCTTTCGGTTGACGATGTAGAAGCCAAACTGATTGCTGCCATGAATGCAGCTACAGTGATGCTGGAGAAAGCCATTCGTACCAGCTTTGCAAGGACTACTTTATCGGACGTTTTTTGGGTCGATTCCAGTGAGAAACCTTGGCTTAATGGCTTTGCCGAAGTTCTGACTTCAAGTGGTTGGTTAGACTCCTCCCAAACCCTTGAAGTTCGGATAGACCCGAATCTATATTCGATTGATTCACAGTCAGCTGTTGACGCTTCAAATTACATGGTGAATTTCACCCAAGGTATTGTGAAGCTTGTGCCCAGTGATAAGTGGGACGTGTATGTGAATGATCGGTTCTATTTGAAATTAACTGCAACGTCCGGGTTTGAAACTATTAATAGTTTTTACGGGCAACAGTACAAGAATGTTCCAGAAGATTTGCAGGAGCTGGCAATGCAACTGGGCTATTCTATTTACAGTGAAGACTGCGAAGGCACGGACTGTGACAGGCTACCCGCCATGTTTCAGATCATGCTGGATGCTGTCATCCGATTCCATCCGCATATACCGCAACCTTTATGAGTTATGTAAAAGTCGAAGTCACCGGACTAGAGGAACTTGAGAAACTGTTCTATCGAGTTGGGGATGGCTTTGACAAGGATGATCCCATTCAGCAGGCCGGAGCCGTATTGCTGAATCGAATCCGCACAAGATTTCTTGATGAAACCAGTCCTGACGGACAAAGATGGCCTACATCTAATGCAGCTGTAAGGCGCAGACAGTCTGGGAGAGGTGGTGGAACGTTGTTTGATACAGGGCGACTGTTCCATAGTATTCAGGTGGGCAAGCCTCAGAACGGTGAGGTACGCATTTTCACAGATGTCGAATACGCACCGATTCATAATGAAGGACGAGGCATTCAAGAAAAACGTGAATTTATGGGATTCAGTTCGGGTGATGTCGAAGTTGCAGAAAAAATACTGCTGAAAAGTATAGAGAGGGCTATCCGTGGCTGATTTGGTTTCTTTGGCTATTGCCGATTTGCAAGCAAGGCTGGACACAATTGATGTAGTGAAAAACAAGAGTGTGTATATCTACACTCAGGATGAACTGCTGGACGAGAAAAAGAATGTTGGTCTGCCTGCTATTGGTGTGGTCTATGTAGCGACACGGGCGGCAGAGGACAATGGACTTTCAGCAGACATTATTTGCGATATTTACTTACTGGGCGGTGATAAGTGTAGTGCTGTGGTTGGTCAGACGAAAGTGACCAGCACTGACATCCTCGACAAGATTCGGGATGCAATCAAGTGCAACACCTTTCAACAAGTGGGCGCGAGAAGGAAGTGGACTTTTATGATCGAACAGCCTGCTCCTGTGTCAAAAGATTATGTCAGTTATATGCAACGCTGGAAGACAAGAGTGGTGCTAACCAGTTGATATAAAGCAGCGGAGGTAATAACCTCTATTCAGATTTGGAGGATTTATGGCAGTCATAATAAAACAACAGCCTACAGAAAAAGTCACCGTGATTTTGAATAAAGATCACAGACATGCCGGGAAGCTGGTAGAGAAGGGCGAAAAAATCGAGGTGTCTGAGCAGAAAGCCTCTGGCCTTGAGGAGCGCAAGATCGGATATAGGGAAAACAGACCAGATATTGATTCTGTTTTAGAGAGTGAGAAACTGTCAGACCAATCGGACACTGACGAAGATTAAGTTAATTTAATATTGGAGAAGTCACATGGCTACAGCATGTACAGAAACTAAATACTTTTCCGGTCAGGGCGCAATCTTGATTGGGGAACGTGACGGAACTACTGGCAAACCTACAGGTTTACGTCCAGTTGGTAACGTATCAGCAGTATCACTCGGTATCGAAACCACCACTTTCGAGCATAAAGAATCTTGCTCCGGTGTTCGTGGCGTTGATCTGGAAATCACTCAGGAAGTCAACGTGTCACTGAACATGACGCTTGAATCACTGGCAAAAGAAAACCTGTCTCTGGCACTGTTCGGTACGAATACTGCTGTTGTGGGTGCTTCTGCTTCTGATGAAATCGTCAAAGGCTATCATGATCTGTGGACTCCACTGCCTCATGTCAAAATTTCCAACCTTGTTGTTGGTGATGATGCTGTTCCTACTACCACTTATGTAGAAGGCACTGACTATGAAGTAAATCTGGAAACTGGTTCAATCATGGCTCTTAGCACTGGCTCAATCACTGATACCCAAGACCTGTATTGTGATTATGACTATGCAGCACAGTCTCAGGTTGAAGCGGCTACTTCTGGTACACCACCAATTCGTTTTGTACGTTTTGAAGGTCTGAATACTGCTGATGGTGACAAGCCTGTTGTTATCGACATTTATAAGGTGTCAATGCAACCTCTGGCAGAACTGGCAGTAATTCAGGATGAAATTGCACAGATGGAAGTTGAAGCAAAAGCTCTGTCTGATGCACTGCAAACCAGTGGTTCAAAATACTTCACCATCCGTTACGTAGAGTAACAGACGGAAGTTTGAGCGAGAGAGACTAGGGGGTGGGGTAAAACCCTCCCCCTTTTTTGTTTAGAGAAAGGAGAAGAGAATGAGTTTGGCGAATTTGGTTGCTATTACAGAAAAAATTGAAAGTCCTCATGGGGATTTTGAAGTTCGTGGACTGACTTTACAGGCACTTGCAGGATTACTGAAAGATCATGCCGAAGAATTGTCCAAATTGTTTGATGGTGAAATTGATTTTCAGGCCGTTGTCAGAGAGTTTCCCGATCTGGTTGCAATGCTGATTGCACAAGCAGCTGGGGAGCCTGAGTACGTGGACAACGTGAAAGAATTGCCATTCGGAGTGCAATTGAATGCAATCGAAAAAATCTGGAATTTAACCGCCGTTGATGTCGAAGAATTGGGAAACCTAATTCGCAGTCTCACAAAAGGAATGGAAAACCTAGTTCCACCTCAGAAATAAAATTCGAGGATTGGGTCAAGGAACTTGAGGTAGCTGCGGAGTTTCTGGTAGCTAATGGACATAGCTCATCGGAGGTATTTAACTACACGTTAAGACAATTATTTAGGTTTCATCAACTGGCGATAAAGAGAAGACAGCAGGACGTGATTGAGCAGATGTACATAGTGCGGAATGCTTTTCATGCGGATGAAAAAGGATTTTCTCAGTTAGTGAAAGAGTTGGAAAATTAATATGGCAGATTCCACAATTGAAATTCTCATTAAGGCACGGGATGCAGCATCCAAGGTCATCAATGAGATAAACAGGGAATTTGCAGCTGCAAAAGAAGCGGCTGACAATCTCAACAATGCCAAAGTTGATCACCTGAATGAAAGTCTGCATGAAGCCCAGCAAGCAGCCGAAGATTTGGCGCACGTCAAAACGGAGGAGCTGGACGAGGAACTCACGGGTTCATCAGAGAATGCCACCACGCTTGCTGAAAAACTCAAGATCGTTGGTAAGGCTTCCGTTAAAGTTGTTACTGATGAGGTCAAAAGACTTAATCAAGTACTGCATAATGTCCGTGGGGCAGCAGATGAGGCACAGGCTGCTCTACAACGTGTCAGGGATACCGGGGCACAAATCGTCAAGAATCAGATTGGGAAATCCCTGTTTGCTGGTGGCACAGTAAAACTGGCAGGGGATTTTTCACTGGCTATTGGTGAAATCAGCACCCTGATTGATGATGCTGATACCAGCACCCAAGAATTAACGCAATCTGTCACCGATCTGTCGAATCAGTTTGGACAGAACAAATCACAGGTTGCCACTGCTTTTTATAATGCCCTTTCAAAAGGGGCAAGTGATGCCACGGAAGCCAATGAACTGCTGCAAGTAGCTGCACAGACTGCGATTGGTGGTGCAACTGACATCAATACAGCCGTTAATGGTCTGACTTCTGTCATCAATGCCTTTGGCAAAAATATGTCCGATGCTCGTGAAGTTTCGGATGTGCTTTTCACTACCATGAAAAATGGTGGTACGACCATTGGCGAATTATCAAGCTACTTCTTCCAAGCTGCACCGATTGCGAATGCCTTGGGCGCAAGTCTTGAAGATGTTTCTGCCTCTATCGTGGCATTGACGCTGAGTGGTACACCTACAGCCACAGCCATGACTCAGGTCAGAGCAGCATTGGCTGGAATCATCAGACCCGGTGGCGAAGCTGAAAAAGCATTTCAGGCTGCTGGTTTTGCCAGTGCCAAGGCTGCAATCGAAGCCGTGGGGCTACAAGGTGCGTTTGAGATTCTGAACAGAGCCGCAGCTGGCAGTGAGGGTCAGCTACAGAAAATGGTTGGTTCCATTGAAGGTGTTCAGGCTATCTTGCAGACGACAGGCAAGAATGCCGACAACATGAAGGATGCCCTGAACGAAATCGAAAACGGCGCAGGAGCAACCCAAGTCGCATTCGACAAGATGAATGCCACACTGGGACAGACGCTCAATGAAATGGGCGCAACCATTAACAATTTCTTTACCACGATTGGTACTGCTATTGGTACAGCGATTCAGCCTTTGATTGCTGGATTTACTGCTGTTCTGCAATCAATTACAGAATTGATGCAAGAGTACCCCAGAATATCAACATTCTTTGGTGGTTTGTTTGCTGCATTCATTGGGTTGAAGGTTCTGCTGGGTACAGTCATATTTGTGTTTGGTGTTCTGGCACAGGCTGCATTGAAGCTGTTTATCTTCAATAAGCTGGGTGCGGCTGTAGGATTATTCTCTGGTGCTTTGGGGCAGTTGGTAACTGTGCTGAAAGCCGTTCAGATCATGCTGGTGCGTACTTTTGGTGCTGCTGCTGTAGCTGCTGTCAGGAACGCTCTTGTCGCGCTTGGTGCGGCTGCTCTGTCTACCTCCGGCAAATTACTAAGCATGTTGGGACTTACCAAGCTGTCAGCAGTGTTTACTGGCCTTGCTGCAAGCATGAAGGGACTGACTACCACAGCTATTGCCTTGTCAGGTGCTGCAAGTACGCTGGGTACTGTATTGCGAACAATGCTGGGTCCATTGGGATTATTGGCGGCGGCTGTTGGCGGGGTTTCTTATGTGTTTTATGAACTCGCAGAGGCAGAGAAAGAATCTCGTAAACAGACAGAGGCCAATCTGAAAAACTATATTGCCATTGGTGATGAGATTGCCAACGTCAAGAAAATTACAGAGGCACTGCAAGACCCGAATCAGGAATTGGATCGCACCACGTTTGAAGGCTATCGTGATGGATTGGTGAAAGCCAAAAAGAATCTCGAAGAGTTGCTGAAAAAAGCGCAGGACGGTGGGGATCAGGAAGCTGTTGATGCCGCTACTGAGGCAATTGCCAAACTTGAAAAGCAGATCATCAGAACCAACAATACAATTGCTGCACTGCCTGTTCCCAAGGTGGTTGATTCTGCAAAAGTGGCACAGGATCAGTTCAACGCTATGACTCAAGCGGCGACCTCTACCAGAGACTCGCTGCTGGAACTGAATGACTTCGAAGCTGACAGGGCTATATCTGAACTTGAGGATATGAAAAAAGCCGCTGTAGCTGATTTGGCGGGTGCTGGTGATTTTGCTGGCGCACTCAAGGCACGGGATGATTACAATCGCAAAATCATAGCAATGGAACAAGCCCGAGCAGAGGAAGCAAATCGCATTGCCAGAAATGAGGCCATGCAGCAGCTTGAATACATTGGTAAGTATGTCGAGGATGAGGCAGAGGCCGCAGCAGCCAGAAAAACTATTGCAGAGAATCTGGCACAAGCCCGTATCGACAATGAAAAGCGCGTGGCGGCAGCTGTATCAAGTCAGCTGGAACAGGCGAAAAGCAATCATGAGGCATTGACCAAAAAGATCATTGACCTCAAGAAAAAGGAAGTTGCCGAAACCCAGAGGCAGTCAGATGTCCTGTTTAATATCGAACAGCAGGGCAGGACAGATATTGAACGCTATCGGGCAACACGGGCACGAGTTGATCAGAAAAATTCAGAGGCCAGAAAAGCCCTTATGCGGGGAGAGTTCGATCTGGCTGAAAAACTGGCAAGGGAAGCCGAGCAGCTGGCAGCATCCAACACCCGTGGTGTTAAAACAGAAGATGGTCGTGAACTCGTTTCTGATGCTCAGGCAAGATCAAGAGCCTTGGAGCAGGTCAAGAAATCACAGGACTTGATCAACCAGTCCATTGCCAAGCAGAAACGTCTGGCAGAGGAAGCGCAGCGGGCAGAGGCGGAACGTATTGAACGTCTGACAGCTTCACTGAATCGACTGAATGATGCTATTGAAAAACTGGCACAGGTCAAAATTGACGTGGCAATGGATGTGAATGGGGAAGACCCAGAAGCAGCCCTGCAAAAAATCAATGAGCAGCAGAAGCCCAAAACTGGGGGCAAAAGCCCATATATCACTTACAGCTTCGATCCTGATAAGAAGGAACTGGATAAAGCGATTGATGAAATTCCAGAAGAAAAACGGGTTAAGGTCTATTTTGATTATGACACGAAATCATATTCTGACAGGCCACATTCTCCGGGTCAGGAAGAATACACCCCTGTTCCCGGTGGTTACGCTACTGGTGGTCATGTACGTGGTCCCGGCACAGGAACCAGCGACTCGATTCTGGCAAGATTGTCCAATAATGAGTTTGTCTTGCGGGCAAAAGCCGTTAAGAAATATGGACTCGGATATTTGAACAGTTTGAATAATTTGTCCCTTCCCAAATTTGCACAAGGAGGATTGGTAGGCAATGCAGCGATAGCCGATGCAGGTGGTCCCCGAACTTCAATCAATCTAACTTTGGGCAATGAGACATTTGCACTGGAAGGCTCCCAGCAAACTGGGGATAGGTTGACACAACATGTCCGCAGGGAAGCTCTTAAATTTGGTAGACGGAGAGGTTAATGGAAATTCTTGTCATAGATGGAATTCCAGTTCCAGTGCATTCACTTGCACCGATCAATGAATTGCACACGGTTGAGGGGGGATCGTCATTCAAACGCATGATGAATGGCAGATTGGTCAAACAACAGAACTGGCAAAAGCAGAATATTGTGTTTACAGGAAGCGGGACAAAGCCTTTGGGCTTGGCAGTTGATTTCAGTCAATCTTATATCATCAAGTCCTCTTCTCCATTGGGGGTTCGCAGCCTATCAAATCAGATTACTGTGCCATCAGGCCGAAGAACTGATGCTGGGTATATGCCTAAAGGCATGGCACTGATAGGCATGGAGTGGGTAGAAACCACCATCGGATTCGCTGCTGATCTTGCAACGCTTGGGGTTGTCGGTGGTGCCACTCAATATGAGGTTTTATACTACCCAGAATTAACCGTAATGAGTGATCCCCCAGAGGAGACAGTTGATTCTCTGACAGGGCAATACACTTGGACGCTTGAAGTGAGGGAAGTCTGATGCCACAGCAGTTTATAAACAATTTCAGAACCGTTTTAACGGCTGGTTGTACTGACTCTGCCACACAGATTCAGATCAATACAACAGAAGCAGCCAAGCTTGCCTCAGCAACTCCTACCAACTTTTACAAGATAACATTGGCAAAAGATGGTGGCGGTCAAGTAGAAGTCGTCAAGGTCATTGGCAGAACAGGCGCAATTTTAACGGTGGAGCGCGGTTCAGAGGACATCAATGGCGCAGCCACACCAACGTATGCTTGGGTGACTGGTGATCTTGTGGAAGCTCGTATCACTGCACAGTCAATGCAGGATGCCCTAACAGGCGGTGGATCAGGGGCAACCCAGCTGTCAGAACTCAGTGATGTGGCAAGTCCTTTGAGTCCTACTGATGGTCAGGCACTTGTGTATAACGACACCAGTGGTGAGTGGGAGCCGGGAACAGCAGGGGGTGGAGGCGCAGGCTTTGACCCAGATACAATTTTGACAGCAGACGGTCAGGTACTTGTCGGTTCTGACGGTAACGTTTTAGTTCAGGAGTAATTTATGGCACTTTTAATCAGAACAGGCACAGCAGCCCCAACAGTCACCCCTGACTTTATCGGGCAGCAGTTTATCGACACTGTAGCGAATATCACCTATATCGCCACTGGGTTAACTTCCGGTGACTGGCAAGCTGGAGGTGGTGGTGGAAGCGGCGGCGGTGGTGCTGTCACTGGCGGAAAACTTGTCACAGGAAATTCTGGTGCGGATTTGTCCCAGACCATTGATGTGACCACGGATAAGTTTGTCTCTGTTCAACATGCTTCAACACCTACCTATTTGTTGCAAGACCCGAACAATGCTTTCAAATTTGCAGTGAAAACAACAACTGTTGTTGTTCCCGGTGATAATGGTGGGGAAATTGTTCGTAGTACAGACAGTGGTGCAAACTGGACACTGATTTCAGGTATTGCGGCAATGACCAGCGCACCTTCTGAGATTGCAACTGATGGCACGACCTTTGTTGCAGTGACAGAAAACTCAGGCGGTGAAATGGCCTATTCCACGGATGGGTCAACTTGGACAGCCATTACATTTGCAGGCACTCGCAGAATGTACAGTGTGTGTTATGACGCGGATAATTCTGTATTCGTGGCTGTGGGTGGTGATGCTTCCAACTGTGATGTGTATTACTCAGCAAACGGTCAGACCAGCTGGACTGCGGCAACCACTGTCGGCAATGACAGACGTTATGAACGTGTGACCTACTCTTCTGCTGAGGGTGGCGTAATTGCTCTTGATGGTTCTCAGGATGCTTGGATTTCCATTGATGGTGGCGACACTTGGACACAGATTTTCTCAGGCACGTATGGTGATCCAAATACACTGGTTTCTGATGATACCTACACGTACTACATGGACAGTGGCTCCAATATTTATCGTATCAATGACACGCTTGATGGGCAGACTTTGGTACTGAACTTTTCTGGCTATGCGCAGGTTAATGACGGTCCACATTTGGTGGTTGCCAATAGTAAGCTTTATGCTTTTTGGATGACTCAGTATCCGTACAATGAACAGGATAACAAAGTTATTTATATTGAAAGTTCTGATAACGGGGCTACATGGACAACTGCGGGTAATGAGATTTACACCCCGCTTGCAGACTACAAAGTGTTCCATCACAACGGACGTTGGTTTGCTCCACGTTTTGATGACATGCTGTACAGTTTCCCAACTAATTTCTTGGGTGGTGGTACTTCACATGGTGGGGGCTATGTTATCAATCTTGATAATGTACCCACAGGCGGTACAGGCATGGTTGAATTCGAGATACATACCGCTGATCAGGGGCAGTGTGATTATGTAGTGTGTGATACCAACGGCAATTTCATTGCGAAAGTTGGAAGCAACAAATACTTCCGATTCATGTATTTCGAAGCCGATGATGAATGGGTGGTTCTGGATCGTTCTATTACAGGATTCTAATAGGTGGCAGATCAGCACTACATTAACTCTGGTGCGGTCAATGCCGGAAGGTCAGACTCAAACAGGGGCAGGGCAGGACTTGGCGTTACGAGCAGAATATACGCTCGTGGCTCCGATTCTGTGCCCCTTGAAATCAGGGTTAACTACGGTACGGGACAGACTTCACTTGATATTTATTCTCGCCTGTACGCCAGAGGTACACCTAATCCACTTGTCATTTATCAAAAGCTGACTCATGGTGTTGGATTTCCTTCACATGACATCCTTTCCAGACTTTATGCTCGTGGGCAGGTCAGCCATGACATAAAGCAATCAATTGCACACGGCTTCGGCTCTGCAAGTGTTGGCGTAACCCATAAAGTGTATCTCCGTGACAATGAGAGAAAAACGGTCACGATTGAACATTACATTCATTATGGCTCTGGGCAGACTGAGATACCAATTGAGTCAAAGATTTTTGAACGGGGTTCTGTATCAGTTCCCATCAAGCAGACTGTGCATTGGGGTACAGGACAAGCCATAGCTCCTATTGAGCAAACAGTTCATGGAATTTTTGGACAGGCCATTCTTGGACTGACCCAGCGTGTGTATGAAGTTGGTCAAGTTTCACATTCTATTCAGCAAGACATTAACAAGGTGGGATTTTCTACCAGTGTTGGTGTAGAGCAGCGGGTATTCGGTAGGGGTTCAACAGGCTTTGGAATTACCCAGTCGATTGTGTCTGGTCAGGGCGTGATGGAAGTTGCTGACACTCGCTCTTGGGTGGCTTCTGTAACTGTTGGTGGGGTGGACTATTCAGACAGATTGGCAGGATCAATTCGTGTTGAGGCAGAAGAAAATGGTGCCCGTATTGCGGAACTGTACATTGAACCTGAATCTGGTGTTCTGAATATTCCACAGCTTGCAGGAACAGGAGTTGCTATTGATTATCTGGATAGTCCCGACAGTGAGGATTATTCACTGTACAGATTATTTTCCGGTCGAGTGGACACTCCTGAATTTGATCCCATTCTGAACGTCATCAAGTTAACGTGTACCGATGCTTTACAGGTAAAGGTTGAATCCAAGACCCGTGAAAATGTGGATGCGGAACTGGAAGGGTACTGGCACGAAGGTTTATTCGGTGAATACGACAACATGTGGGATTATTTTCAGGATCAGCTGAGTACTATCCCGTATAGCTATGATCTGACTATTGGTGGTGCAGGTGTAAAAACTTCATGGACACCGGGCGCACCAAATTTCACAGTGACCGAAGACAACATTATTGACAATCGTCTTTCTATTTCCTTTAACTCTGATCGTGATGTGATTAACCACGCAGAGATTACAGCGGAATTCAGATACGAATCTTTCCGTATGCGGGAACAGAAAGTTATATGGCATTTACCTGATAACGATATTTGTGATTACGCGGCAAATCCTTATTACCTACCCAAGAAAGAAACTGTTGAATCGGCTCTTGAAGAAACAGGATGGGTCACTGATAACATGCACTTTGAGGGATTCCCCAAGTGGACACAGTGCGGATCACTGGGTACAGGATTATCCTACATAACGTTTTCAGAATCGCTGGTCAGAAATATGACTGCCAACATGCACATGCGGTGGTCACAGTCTGCTTTTGAGACTTACAACATTACGGTGAAATGTCCGAATTCAGTTGCACAGTACGGTAAACGATTGGATGAGTTGCAGATAGCAGCTGATTACGATCATGACTTCCGTGAGTGGGAAGATATGGACAACAAAGACCCTTGGAATATTTCAGGAGTCAGTCAGTTGACCAGAATCATCACTGATACTGGTGTTACAGGGGATTGGTATTTTACCAAGGATACCGTGCACCCGATTGATCCTCCTGATCCAGATGATCCAAAGCCAAAAGAAGATAGACACTGGTTTGAGGATTTGCAATTAGCTGCAATCCAGTTGGAAAAGACCAAGATTCTTGGCAGTCATCGGGATAATTCTGTGACTTTTGCTTCCCCTATCATTCCGACTATCGAACGTTTCCATACCGTTGAAGTGAACACTGCCCGCGTGAAATGTAGAGGTAAAGTGACCCGCACTATTCACACACTCGATATAAACGGTTCCGCTGAAACAGAGGTAGAGGTATCCTTGAGCCGAGCAGAAGGAAATGTCACCAATCGTAATGATGAGATTGAGACTGTAGAGCCAATTGAATATGAATTGGATGCCCCCAGAAGAAAAACAATTTATCTGGATACGCATATTGGTGGATTCTGGACGACCTCAAATAAAGAAAATGCGCAGGGTGCAATATTTCCTACCACGCCAGCAGATTATGATGATGAGGCGCAGGATGAACTGACAGGTTGGATAACGAACTACGAAAACGCCGGAGTTACTTTCAATTTAGCGGCAACAATTGATTATTACGACAGACGTTTTGTGGTGGAACTGCCTGAGATTGAGGAAGAGGATCGACAGGAACTTAAAGTCGATGTCGATAAAGAGATTTTTGTATATGTGCCAAATGATTATTTGGTAATAACCAGCTAAACGGAGAACGAGAATGGCTAACTCACTTAAATTTTATTCTGATTCAGGTTTGACTACTGAATTTACTGGGAACTTGATTGCTTCTCAGAATGTGGACGGTTCTACGGGTGACGTGGATTTCCAGCTTTGGCTGGGTTCTACAAATGCCTCCCATAAATTTGAGGCTTCCTCAAATCCGGGTGTCGATACCATCACTCTGGACATCGTGAATGCAACTGCTGTCTGGGCTGCATCAACGGCTTATTCGCTGACTGATGAGGTGCGTACTTCTGCACAGCTTGGCTACTATTTCGAGTGTACCACTGCTGGCACTTCTGCTGGTGTGGAACCCACTTGGACGAACGCCCCCAACGTGGATGACACCATTGTTGATGGCGGTGTGACTTGGACAAATCGTGGTCCTTTCCACGAAGCGACAGAAGTCAAACTGGCTACCTCTTCTGGTAACTTGGGGGCAGCTGTTCCCGGTCAATCACTGGGTCTGGGTGTCGAAATTCTGGGTGGTTCTGTGAATGCACAGGAAGTCTGGGTTCGTGTAAACGATGCTACCGAAGTGATTGGAACCAGCACCGAATTATCAGTTGCCACAGTTGAAACTGATGAGGTCGATGTTTAATGGCGGATAAGCCTGACAAACGATTCAGGGACGATGTTAACTCTATCATTGATAAAGATAGAGAGTTGGGCGGCAATCTGCCCACCACTGATGATCGACCCCGTATCGGGTCGCGCAGAGGTGCGGCTTATGACATTGATGATGCTGGGGAAGGCGTATCAGATTTGGAAGAACGTCCTGATGTTCGTGAATATCATGGCGATTACATCTTGCAAAGTCCTGATGGCCTTTACACGTTAGTATTCAAGCCAATCAGTTACACTGAATTTGATACGGCTGAGGGCGGTTCGATCTCCGTTTCTTACCAGCCCCCAGACGATCCAGAGGATAACTGATGAAGCCGGATTTACTACGTCCCGGTGGACTCGGACAGGTACGTGCTGTTGGTGTTCCCTACACTGGAAAAGTGACGGGAAGTAAGATCAATTTGCCTGTGATTGGTGAAATTGATATTGGTCATCAATTAACTGATCGCCCTGTATTACTTGATAAAGTGGGCGGCATAGATTTTTCCAGAACCAAGGGAAAGTCGATTACCAAAATAAAACAATCTGCCAGTATTTCCAGCGGTGGACAGACTTTCAAAGTACCAGACGGTGAAGATTTCAACATTGAATGGCCTTCAAGAGCCTGTGTTCATCTGGAGGCCAATCATGTCGTGTACATTGATGACCATAATGAAGCATGGTTAATTGAAGTACTAATGACCGCATCCCATGCGTATGACAGTCCCAGTGGTAAGACAAATCCCAGAATCAGGATTCGCCTGAAATTGAAGCATCGGTATGGCAGATTAAATGAATCTGATCCTGAATACACTTCGAATGGGCATTACAACCCACCTTCGAATGTCATCTTTCATGATGAAACGTATTATATGCGGGATCATGATGGTATAGGGGACGGTTACGATACAGTTACTCCGTATAATAACTGGAGTTCGAATGATGTATCCCAGCATCCCAACGGCAAAGAATTTGTGGTTAATGTGCATGGGAATGTTATCCCCCATCCAGATAACACCACTGCCTATCGTGCGCCTTCACTTCGAGGGGATATTTACGGACTGTCAAATAGAAGAAATAATCTGATTTGGTTAATGAAATTTAATCTTTCAGGAAGTCCAAATCTCACTGATGGTATGGGCATAACAGCCAATTTTTCAGTGGAAAAGAATCTCTATTCCTGTGCTGGATTTGGACTCAACACTGTTAATGACACACATGGGCCTCCCACTGTCTCGATAACCCACAGCAATACGGCACAAGTCGATTATTGCTATTACAATGTTGAAACCTGTGTCACTTGTTCCAACTGTCATGTGGCCTATTATGGGTGGAGTGAGAACGGTTCCAGAACTGAAACGTATAACGGTAACGGCACTCGTACAGAAAGTTGGAGTGATAGTATTATTGTTCAAGCATGGTACACGGAAGCCGGAGACCTAGAATATTTGCGGGGAAATTTCACTGCCAATTCTTCTGCCAGCGATAACGTATCTTTGGGTACGTCAACTTGGGGGCATACAACCACAGGCAAACGATACCCGTATTATGCAGGGGCAAAAGAATGTAACAAGCCTCATGAAGTGTACGGAACGTCCCATAGTTCAAGGGGTGCTGGTTCTTACAACACTTCCCACAGTATTAACTCCACTACCACGTTTACTTGTGGTGGAACCATTTTCTCGGCAACTACAAGTTACAGCAGATCAATCAGCAGAACCGATCCCGGATACACTTTCACAGGGGGCGGTCATGGATACCCTAATAACTGGAACTGGCTTGGTTGTGATTACTTCGCTACTTGGGTGAATAGAAATAACAATTCCAGTAGTTCTGAGCAGGAGATTACGCATTACGGATTCTATTGGCTGAATTTTGAAGTAGCCAGTGAGAATCTTTCTGCGGTCTGGACAGTTGATGGGAAAGTGCTGCATAACTCTTCTGATTGGTATTATCTGACCAGTATTCCTATTTTCTGGAACTTCAATATTCCCTCCGAAGCTTCCATGAAAGGTGATGCTGATCGAATCATCAATATCAATCATGGTGGGGTCAATTCTGGATGGATGACTGATACCAATCGGCATAAGCCAACAGATCAGTACAGAAACGATATTGGGGAAGTAGGGTATGACACACGAAATTCCTACTTAGAGCAGGATTCAGAGAACATTGATCAGGAAATTAAATTTCTGTGAGCCTTCCGATGAGTGATCGGAGGTTGTATTATTTTTTAAGTTTATGAAGGAGGCTACGGGCGATGCCTACAGTAACAGTTGAAGACAACAATCATTTTCCAGCGCATTTAATCTATGACCCAGCCAACACGATTGGGGTAGATGCGAATACTTCCAACACAGCAGCCGCAGTTCGAATTGTGCAGATTGATTCTTGTGTTGCAGGAACTGATTTTCAGATTCAGGGAAAGGTTCATAAAGATGCGGATTGGGTAACAGTCACCACAATTACAGGGGCGACAGACAATTCCCAATCTTACACGTTTGATCCGAGATATAACTTTGTTCGTGTTGTGAGGTCAGCTGGTTCGGCTAACTGTGTTGCCTACGTCCAGTCTTAATTGCACTCAATTGCAACCGGAGGCTAGAAAATGGCAGCAGGAAGATACGACTTTGAAATTGAGCAGAGCGCGAAACTCTACAAGGTTCTGACTTGGCAAGATTCAACGGGAGCAGCAGTTCCTTTAACTGGATACTCCGCACGAATGCAGATTCGTGAATCCTTCGAAGATGACGATCTGGAAAATCCAGTATTACTGGAACTGACTACAGCAAACGGCAGAATCGTGCTGGAAGACGGTGCGGTTGAGGGTCAAATCGAGTTAAAGGTTGGGGCAGACATCACCGAGGCAATCACTTGGACTGCTGCTGTTCACGATTTAATCATCATCAATGACGCTGATCCTACAGATGTAACCAGATTAGTGCAGGGAAGGGTTCGAGTAAGTCCTGATGTAACAAAACGGACGTAAGGTAAAGAATGGCAACGTGGGACAACTTTGTACAAGCACAGCTCAATACCAGCATTTCCGACACAGACACGACTCTGGTCATCAATGTTGCTACGGGTGCTTGGAATGATGTCCCTGAACCCAACGGTGATGTAGCGATTCTGACACTGCTGGATAATCTGGCAGCACCCACCAAATTTGAACTGATCTATTACACAGATCGAAGCGGAACTGGACCCTACACCCTGACGGGAGTCACCCGTGGAGTGGAGGGCACTGTAGCTTCTGCATGGTCATCCGGGGCTTTTGTTTTACAGCATATAACAGCAGGGGCATTGAATTATGTTCGTCCTACGCCGATGGACATTACAGTGGGTGGAGCGACCGCTGGTACTACTTTTGATGGAAGCATTCAGGATGCTCTTGACACTATTTTGTATCCGTATGTTGCGCCAGCTTTTACGAGTTTTTCACTTTCCGGCTACAGTACGCTGGAAGTGGGAGATGAAATACCTACGGGTTCTCAGACTTTCACGTTTAACTGTTCTCAAGATGGAAATGTACAAGCCAACTCTATAGATTTTGAGAATGTGTCTGATTCTGTGACCTACGCCACAGGAACAGCCAATGACAATACTGAAACGGTCACGTTCGCCCAAAACGTTATACGAACTACAGCTGGAAGTAAGACATTTAGAGTCACTGGTCAGAATACTCAAAATAATGCTTTTTCTCGCAACTATAACGTCAATTGGCGGTTTCGTGTTTTTTATGGAGAGTCAGCGGATACCTCTTTGACAGAGGCGCAGATTGAGGCTTTGCGGGCAAATCTGTTGACCAGTTCTGCTAATAGAACCTATTCTTTTTTGGGCGGTGATTACAAGTACATGTGTTGGCCTACCAGTTTCAGTCAGCCGACACAGTTTAAGGACGCTAATACGGGATTTGCCGTAGCAATGGAAAGCCCAGTGACAGTGAGTGTGACCAATCCTTTTGGTGTCACTCAGGATTATTACGTGTACCGGACAACAAATACATTGGCTGGTGCGATTGATATTGAGGTGAGTTAAATGGCCGCGATACCGGGATCAGTGACAATCACAGGATTTGTTGCCCCGACTGACACTGCTGATACCTATCCAACACATTCGGATACGTATGGGCATGGTGGCTATCGCCCTGTGGCTGACTTGACTGAAAGAAACGCAATTTCTGCTGACCGAAGAAAAGAGGGGATGCTGGTGTATGTCATTGCTGATGGTACAACATATCAGCTGGCATCCGATCTTACCTCTTGGACAGAATATTCCTCTGGTGCTGGCGGCTCTGATGTTCATAAAGTGACGATCAAAGCAGGGGAAAATCTGGGTGGCTATCGGGCGGTGTATGCCGATTCAAATTATGTTTATCACGCGGATAAGGACACCGCGACTGACCGAGACAAGATCGTTGGTATTACGGACTCTCCGTACAATATCAATGAAAATGCCGGGATTTTTGTTAACGGAAGTGTTACAAATGGGTCATGGAGTTTTACTCCCGGACCCGTCTTTGTGGGGACAGATGGGGTGCTTACACAGCCAGAGCCAACAGGTACGGCTTTTATTGTGAAAGTTGGGGTAGCAGTAAATTCGACAACTATTGTAATTGATGTAGACAGGGACGTGGCTGATCATGGCGTTTATGGGGGAACCTTTTAATGGCTAAAGAAAATGAAATTCAATTTTGGCAGGGGCTAGAAGCAGCCCGTTCAGGTGTCACCCCGACAGAGGGTGAGCCGCTTTGGACCACGGATAACAAACAACTGTTTATCGGTGATGGAACCACAGCAGGTGGTATTCGTGTTGCAATGTACAGCGAACTGCCAACCCAGTTTGATCTGGACTTCCAAGCTGATTCTGGTGGTGCATTAAGTATCACAAATGCAGAGACCCTGACATTCTCAGGCGGCACAGGTATCGACACAGTTGGTTCTGGTAACGATGTCACTTTCAATCTGAATGTTGACGGACTGACCACTTCTGGTGGTCTGGATGATACCGATGAATTGATTGTGGATGATGTGACAAACGGCGTCCGCAAGACCACACTTTCGGCGTTAAAGTCGTATATCAATGCGGCGGCGGGTACGTTTTCAAACTTCACCATTGCTGGCGATACTGGTTCTGGTCAGGTTGATGATACTGAGACTGTCACTATCATTGGTGGGGAAGGTATCGTTACTTCATGGGCAGCTAATGTCTCAAATCATGAAGTGACCGTTGATCTGTCCATCACCGAACTTGATCCCGCTACCGCGTTACAGTCTACTGATTCCTTCGCCATTTATGATGTCAGTGAGGCAAATCACGGCGAAGCAACCATGACTCAGCTGCAAACCTACATGCAGAACAACCTGAGTTTCGCTGATCCGGGCGCACCTGATATTTCAGGCACTCCTGTAAATAATCAGATTGCTGTCTGGGTTGATGCCGATACGCTGGAAGGCGATGTTGCACTGACTTTCGATACGGCCTCAAATCTGTTGGGTGTGGGTACTGATGACACCGCGACTGGTATAGTCTCGATTTTTGGTAACTCTACCACTGGTGGCGGTACGCTGAACATCTACAACGGTGCGACTGTAGATACCAGCACTTACTTCTGGAGACTAGCATCAGACGCTTCTGGTGACTTGGTTATGACTGCTGAGGGTGCAAGCCCAACTACCATCTTCACCGTTGATGAGACCACCAATGTTCTATCTTTCAATGCTGGTAACAATCCTCAGATTGGTGCAAATGACATTCTGCATGAGGGTGATATTGGTACTGGTGCGGGGCAGGTTGCTGCTGGTGATCACGATCACACAGGCGTATATGAACCAGCGGATGCGGCGATTTGTCACACTGATGAATCCGAGACTGTCACTGCTGGATGGACTTTCAGTACTACAGCGACCACGTTTGCTTCAAACATTAAGTTGAATGACAACGTAAATCTGGACTTCGGTACAGGCAATGACGTTTCATTCTTCTTTAATGCTACGAATCTGATCACTGATCTGCATAACAACGGTCACTGGTACATCCGTAACAATGAGCAGACAGTCAACATTCTGGATGTAGATGAGGCCAATGAGCGTGTTGTGGCGCAGGAACTGGTGGTCACTGGTGATTTGACTGTAAACGGTACAACCACCACAGTTAACTCGACCACTGTGACTGTGGACGATCCTATCTTCACGCTGGGTGGCGATACTGCTCCGGTTTCTGATGACAACAAAGACCGTGGTATCGAGTTCAGATGGCATAATGGTACTTCTGCCAAAGTAGGTTTCTTCGGTTTCGATGATTCCACTGGCAAGCTGACCTTCATTCCAGATGGCACAAATACCTCAGAAGTTTTCTCCGGTACTATCGGTGAGATTGACGCTGAAATTGATTGGACAAACGTAATCAATGCTCCGGCGTTTCTGACTGCTGAGGTGGACACTCTGGAAACTGTCACAGGCAGGGGTGCAAGTTCCACGAATGCAATTAGTATCACTAACGCAACCAATGCCACCTCAAGTTCCACAGGTGCGTTGATCGTGACTGGTGGTATCGGTGTTGGGAATGACATCTTTGGTGCTGGTGCAGCTACTTCAAAAGTTGAAGGCTTTGCCCTTCATGGTGGTACTTTCTAAGAGGAATTCTTAGTGGCGAAAGAGAACGAGATTCAGTTCTGGCAAGGGCTGGAATCTGCTCGTACAAGTCAGACTCCCGGTGAAGGGGAGCCGCTTTGGACGACAGATGAACAGAAATTATATGTGGGTGATGGGTCTACCGCTGGGGGTATTCTCATCGGTCCACAGACTTCTTCCGGGCTGACAGGCACACGATCTTACACTGCGGATGGTGCAATTTCTGCTGGCGATCCAGTGCAATTGAATGCAGACGGTACGGTATCGGTTGTCGGTCAGCTGACAGAGGCATTGGGCACATCAACCCAGTACTCATCAATTAACCAAGCCGCTATTGAAACCTGTTATTGCAGCGCGGATGATTACGCTCTGGTGTCTTATGCAGTCAGTAGTGAAATTCGCTGTCGATTAACCACGATCTCAGGTAATACGCCCACTTTCGGTACTGAACAAACAGTCACGACCACCAACCATCAAAATGAGCATTGGCTGGCGTATGACTCGACCAATGACAAGATCGTGTGGGTGTATTGGAACACGACCTCTGACATTATCTATGCCAAGGTAGGGGATATTACAGATCAGAATACGATGACCTTCGGTTCTGAAACAACTGTGGTAGACATCAGTTCAGGTATTGGCCCAGCACCACAGGCCTGTGCAATGGGTATGCTGGGTAACGGTCATTTTTATGTCGTATATCCTTATTGGGAATCTGGACAGAACAATAAAACGTTCATCAAGATTGGTACGATTTCAGGCACCTCTGTAACGTTTAGTACGGCACAGGAAGTTGGTACAGATCAGCCTATCGGTGGTTATGGTATCCCTGTTTATGATCCAGTAAACGACAAAGGATTCTTAATGTACGCAGTTGGCAGTGATGTCAAAGCGGTACATTTTTATAACTATTCAAGCACGGGTTGTACCGTTGGTGGTATTACTCAGGTTGATAACGGTTATTCGGGCAGTTCTTTTGTCGGTTGTTGGGATGCTAATGCCCAGCGTGTCGTTTGTTCTTTTGCAGATGCTACTGCCAATCGTTCTTTTGTGGCATTCAATACTTTTGGTGCAGCCCCCGTAAAAGGTGCGCTTAATACGTGGGACACCAGTAATACAGGCATCACTTTTGAAGGTGCAGCCTATGATCCAGAGACAGAAGAATGTGTCTTCATGTACAAGAATGGATCGACAGATCGTGATGGCTGGTCAAAGCGTGTTTCTGTCAATCCGACTTCTTTGGTTGTTACGATCAATGACACAGTAGAACTGTATAACGGTAATATTATAAGGCACTCGATTGTTTGGCATGAAGATGCCAATCGGATGTTAGTCTGTTACGAATCTGATTCACAATCAGACAATGGTTATGCCCGAGCTTATCAGCGTACTGTCGGAAGTACTGACGGGTATAAGTCTTTTATTGGGTTTGCAGACGAGGCCATTTCTGACACAGCATCCGGCGATATTACCGTTGTTGGAGGACTGAATACCGATGTCACTGGTATGCCCGTAGGCTTGCCTCTGTATATCAATAAAGCAGGCGTTATCGGAACAACACCAACAGAAGTGCATATTGGTTATGCGCCAACCGCTACTTCTGTCGTAGTTAATCATGATGTGGATGATCTGGTACTAGAATTTGCAGCAGTACAGCATGAACACACTGCCGCTGATATAGATTCAGAATCCTCTGCCAATGGAGCCGTATTAACGTCTGATGGTGCGGGTAATGCTGCATGGCAAGCACCTACACTTCCCGGCGAATGGAGTTTCACAGCCAATGGTGCAATCTCAGCAGGTGATGCCGTAGCTTTACGCTCTGATGGTGATATTGAGATTGTTAAAGAAACCAATAACACTTCCCTCGGCACAGAACAACTGACTGACACCGACAGTCAGTTCATGGGTTCTTGTAAACTGGGTGATGACAAGTTTCTCGTAGCTTATCGTGATGTCAATGGTTCTGGGCACGGTGTGTGCTATGTCTGTACCGTTTCTGGGACTACTATTACGCAGGGCAGTGTTTACACTTTTAACTCCGATTCCACTCAGTACATTTCCTGCTGTCAGGTAGATACTGATAAAGCAATAATTCTGTATCGTCCTAACAGTGGTACGGGTACAGCGGTAATTGCTACTGCCTCCGGCACAGTAGTTTCATTTGGTTCTACTGCTTCCTTTAACGGTTCGACTACATACACTTCCTGTTGTCAGGTAGAAACAAACAAAGTCTGTGCGGCATATTGTGATAATGGAAACTCTACCCGCCCTACTTTGCAGGTGCTTACGGTCAGTGGCACAACTATTACGACTAATACTGAGTATGTCATTCAGACAAGTACCAGTTCTTATATTGACGTTTGCCTAATTAACACCAATAAAGTTGGTGTCGTGTACCGAGATAGCCAGCCTGATTGTAGAGCAGCGGCGGCAACTATCACTGGTACGACTATGAGCGTAGGTACTTCCTATGTTTATGATTACGACCCTATGGTGGAAATGACTTGCTGCAAAGCAGGAACCGATAAGTTTGCAGTCGTAAGTAAACAATCCAGTAATGGTTGGTTGTATTCTCATGTCATCACTGTTTCTGGTACAACTATTACAGCGGGACTGAATAATCAGGATTCGGTTGTTTATGCCAATACTCCATGCCTTGAGTACATGGAAGATGACAAAGTTGTTTGTGTTTATAACTCAAGTTCTGCCAACGCCTTTAAGATCGGTACTATTACAGGTGGTGATATTTCTTGGGACTCTGGTACTACTTTAAAATCAACCACTAACTCAGGCGCGACTTGTGCGGTATCCAAAATCAGCGCAACTAAGTGGGCATTTTCTTACGAATACTTTGATACTTACTCTCGTGTTTATTCAGATGAAACCATCACTAATGCTGACGACTATATCGGTCTGGCTACAGAAGCAATTGCTGATAGCAACACGGGCACAGTAACAATTCAAGGTGGTATTAATGATCAGCAATCTGCTTTAACTACGGGAGCTGTTTATTATGTGGATGGGGATGGAACCCTGATAACTACCGCCAATGAAGTTCCTGCTGGCGTTGCAATTAGTGCCACTGAGATTGTCGTGGGGGCTGATCCTGCATTTATAAATCACGTCCACACTGCTGGGGATATTGATGCTACCACCGCAATTGATGGCAGTGTGATGATTGCCACTGTTGATGACGTAGCAGAGTGGACAGCAGACATCAGACGCACGGTGGATGGTGTTTATCTGGGTTATGCTGGGAACGATTTCTTTGAATGGGATGAATCAACTGGTGCATTAACTATCGGCTCTGGTACAGGTCAGAAATCTGATGTTCTGCAAGTAGAATCCAACGGCACTTTGAATGTTTCTGCTGTTACCAACTATGAAGATTTGGTCACACATGATGACGATATTCCAAACAAAAAATATGTTGATGATGCTGCTGGGGGGCAGACTGCGGAAAATCAAACTTCCCCTAGAACTTGTTCAGCAGTTGCAGACACTACAGATACAGCCCTGACTTCTAATACGTGGACAGTAGTTGCCTTCGACTCCGCAGATTTTGATACAGGATCAGATTTTGATTTGACCAACAATCGCTTTCAGCCAACCGTTGCAGGGTATTATCAGATCAATGGGCATGTTTACATAGCTCCAGATTCTACCACCTGTGATGGTGGTTTCATGCGTGTCTGGAAAAATGGAACTACATCCTTGCAACAGGTTAGTGATGTTGCCGTAAACCAGAATTTATCACTAAGGATTAACACTTCCATAGTTGCATACTTGGATGGGGACACTGATTACATACAGTTGCAGGCATATAGTGCAAATAGTGATGGGGATTGTACTTATGCTACATTCTCAGCACATTTGATCGGTACGTCATTATCAACCGCTTCTGCTCCTCGTGCCGCACGTATCCACAAAAACGGTACTGAGCAAACAGGTGTTGCCGCTACTACGGTTACATTGATTTCATTTTCTACAGCAGATTACGATTCAGCTAGTGATGCCGATCTTTCTAATGATAGATTTCAGCCAAATGTTCCCGGCTATTATCGTGTCACACTTAAAGCTACATTCGGTCCTACTACCAGTGCAGATTATGCCGTGGCTTACATCCGTAAAAATGGAACAACGGATATTGCCCATAGTGCAATGACCAATGATTCTGGGTCAAATAATTTCCATCAGAATGTGATTTCTACTATTTATCTGAACGGTACAACTGACTATGTGGATTTCACTGTGTACGCCTCCCATGCAGGGGTTGTCAGGGGTGGAACTGATGCAACCTATGCAGAATGTTATTTATTAACAGGTGATCAAGTTCAAGGAGCAAGAGTTTGTCGCGTCACCAGAGCAACCACCAATCAAACTTTGGCTTTAAGTACATGGACAGAAGTTGATTGGAATAATACTGATTTTGACGCTGCCGGTGATTTTAATCTTACTAATAACAGGTTCACTCCCTCAGTTCCGGGCTATTACCAGATCAATACCAGCATCGCAGTTAATCCAGATAGTGCGGCAGGTGATGGTGGTTGGGTGCGCGTACTTAAAAACGGTACGTGGTTTGCGGGACAATCCGATATATTCTTGAATCAAGATGTAGCATCAAGGGTGACTTGTGCTTGTCTTGTCTACTTGAATGGAACTACAGATTATTTAACTGTAGAAGCCCAATGTACTGGCGTGGCAGGCGTAGTAGAATTTGATAAAACTGAGTTTACTGCGTTCTTAGTCCCGTCGACCTCTGGCACTCCCGGCATCACAACCACTGCTGATAGTGAAGTATTAATATTGGATGCAGCAAAAAAAGCTACGTTCAAAGGCGAGGTTGAACTTAATAGCGCAACTCCTAATTTAATTTTTAAAGATACAGACGATACCAATGGTGCATATAGCCAAATTGACAGTAATACTATTAACGGACGTATAAATATCCGTGCTGACCAAGGCAATAACTCTGCAAACTCTGCTATTTTATTCTGGGTTGATGGTGTTCGCGAACTGTATATAGATGGGTCGAATATGCAACTGGGTGAGTCTACCGCAGGCTCAGTAGGAAGGATAATTCGCCCAATCAACGACGGATACACTGTGATCTCAGGAGGGAATGGAGGCGCTGCTGGAGCAGCGATAACCTATTATGGCGGCACACACGCGGGTAGTGCTGGCGATATGGTTTTTACTAGCTCAAATAATCAGTTTATGCGTTGGGATGAGTCCGCTGGCTCACTAACCCTTTCAACTGGCACTGGTGCTAAGACTACAGCGTTAACACTTGATTCATCGCAACACGCCACCTTCTCAGGTAATGTAGTAATTGACGAAAGTGATGCTGCTGCAACTGAATTAAAAGTTATAAACTCGTCTGCCACACAAGATGCCATTATCCGTGTGTATAACGGCGATGGAGGTATGCAGTTCCGTGCTGATGATGCCGGAGCCTTTTTACTGTCTGAACTTGATGGAGCAGGGTTGTGGACGCGTAATGTAATGAATTACAACTACGCTGCTAACGCACTGTATTGGTATCAAGACATGCGTATCCATGATGCCAACCCCGCTTTGTACTTCTACGATACTGACGGCACTGCTGATGAAAGACAATCTTGGATACACGGTTCCGATGGTGACGTGACTATTCAAGCACTCACTGATGCTGGTGCTGGTGGCGGTCAGTTATGGCAGTTCGTTCGTAGCGGTACGAACAACATCAGTAATCTAAGAGGTTTCTCTGGCGGTAATACGACTGTTGATTTAGACAATGCTGGCTCAGAGATACGTGTAGGAGTTGACGACACCACCTATGGTCATTTACAACTTTACGGGGCTGCTGTAGGTCAAGGTGGTTTAATAACGTTTGATAACGCGGCAGATAGTGATACCTCTTTTGATGCTTGGCAGTTCTACTCCTATAATGGCGAAATGCGCCTTAAACCAGAAGGTGGCACTATCCGGCATTACTGGGAGGATGATGGAAAACAAAATATAGTCCTTACCGATGATACTTGTGATGCAACTTTTAATGGTATTCTCATTGATTACAACGTATCTGGTTCTGATGCTTGTACTGCAAACAGGGCGCATAGAGGGTTATACATCGACTGTGATTCGTCTGCTACTGGTGGCGACATAACTAATGAACATAGACTGTATGGACTCAGTGTTGATGCCCGTGCTACTGGCGATTCTGATCTAGTTCATGGTGCTTATATATTTACCAAAGCGGAGCCTTCTGCTGGAACAACAACTGCGGCATATGGGTCTTATAATTATGTCCAAGCCTACCCTACAGGCACAGGGGCGGTTTCCAATTGCTACGGTACGTTTTCTCTTGGCTATCACGGTACTGCCAACTCAGTTAATAATACCTACGGTGTGTATGGCAGAGCTAATAAGATAGCCGCTGCTACTGGCACTTCTACTAATCTTATAGGTGTATCAGGTGAGATAGACGTAGCCGAAGGTTGCGGAGTTGTATCCAACGGTCGTGCAGTTCAGGCCATCGTTGATAACAACGTTACTACTAACCCGACAACAGTTATAACCAATGCTTCACTGTATTACGGAGCGTATGAAGGGACAGTTCCAACAGTTGCTTGGGGCGTAGCTTGCCTGTACTCAAATCAGAACTTGTTAAGTGGTTCATTAAATTGTGGGTTTGGTGTAACAAACGCCGCTGACACTAATATAGCTTTGCAAGTACGTGGTCATGCTAATGCAAATAATTCCGATGCTTGCCACATGCTGTTTGAAGATAATGCTGGCAATAACATGGCGCGGATCACAGCTTATCGAGCAGGTTCATCGACTCAAGGACAGCTTCATTTTCATACTAATAACAGCGGCACAATGTCCAAGACGTTGGTTATTGAAAATGATGGTACGTTGAATGTTGCGGCTGTTGCCAATTACGAGAATCTGGTTACAGCAGATGATGACATCCCCAACCGTAAGTTCGTCATGGATCAGATTGGCTCTGCTGGTGGTGGCAAGGTATTGCAAGTCGTTATGGGGTCAGCCACTAACAACAACTCTTTAGGAGCCTCACTGGGCAATACCAGTATCAATGTAAGTATCACGCCTTCTGCAACTACCAGTAAAATATTGGTTATCTGTTATGCGCGGCTACGACTTGCCGCTAACAGCGGGACGATTTCGGGCAACTTAGCCCGTGGCACGACTAATATCTCAGAAGAGTCGAATCAGACGTTGCACTCCCATGCTCCGCAATCCGGCGGGACAATGACATCTACAGCGAGTGCGGTAACTTTGATTGATTTAGATAGCCCAAACACAACATCCGCCACAACTTACAGGCTACGTGCAACTGATGGTACAGTAGATGCGGCAGGATACTGTGATGGCGGGACTATTATCTGTATGGAGATTGATGGGTCATGATTGACGTAGGACAAATACTCGGAGAAGCAGGGGTTCACGTTCTGTGGAAGGGCGACAACCCTACTGATGTAAACCAGATTACCGATGCGTATATTGCAGAGGATATTGATGGGTCAGGGCCGCGTTGTGAGTGGTGCGATGGTACAACGCCTATCACGGCACAGGCTATCAGGGATTTGGTAAATGCCTACGTACCGCCGACACAGGATGAAATTAATGACCAATTACTCGACCAAACACTACTAAACGGTACAGTGCTCAGGATACTTATTGAAACCTTGAACGATGGCACATTTGTGCCGGGGTCTAACTACACTTGGGCGCAAATTAAGAACGTAATTAAGACGAGGATGTAACCATGGCACGATCATTAACCACTCCGGTAACGGAGGAAACCATTAACAAACAGGTCATCACCAAGATTAACGTTGACTTGGCTTACAACCCCGCTACTGGTGCTGTGGATTTATCCAACAGCCAGATGAGTTACCGGGTAATTAATCTGCCCAGCCAAGAAGAAGCTGGCTATAATGTAAGACCGGGGAATGAGATTCCGCAGGTAATGAAAGATGCGGTGAGAACTGTTTTGAATCTGTGCTACACAGATGCAGATAATCAGGGATATTTGGAAGCTGGGACTGATTCAGACGATCTGTAAGGTGACATCATGAATTTATATCAGAAAGTAATCACAATATATCCAGAATTGGAAGGTACTGATCTGTTGGCTGCGGGGATAGAACTGGTAGATGATGGTACTGGGGCAGTGATTAGTTCGTGGACTCACGCCACTTTGACTGAGCCTACAGTGCAGGAATTGGCTGATCTTGATGGTTATGCTACCCCGATCCGTAAGGACAAGATTCAGGCAATCAAGGATGAGGCACTGATCAGAATTAATGCGGAGCTACCCCAAATCGACTCGTTTGAGGATTTGGAAATGCTACGTAAATTGGCAGCAGCTTTTACCCTGTCAGCAGCAGGTACGACTGCCAAAAATATTTACCAATATGCCAAAGGCAAGATTGGTGATATGAAGACAGATACTCTGTCAAATGTTGATGCGTATGATCCAACCACAGATGTTGGTTGGCCTACGTAAATTTTACAACTTGGAGAAGGAGAGAATGAGTGAAGTTCAGCAGCAAGAAAAGAAAATTCAAATTTTGAATTTCGAGGGGAAGCATTACAACGTGGATCACTTG
>JAAUXZ010015952.1_pt1 | contig 30129 bp, 27 predicted proteins | sample 7278131 | NCBI WGS metagenome assembly JAAUXZ01 (sample SAMN14350119, study PRJNA611818) | marine sediment metagenome | isolation source: surface marine sediment (3m) | place: French Polynesia: Moorea | collected 2018-08 | reverse complement strand
GACGAAGTCGAAAAGCTGCGTAACGAAGTTGCCAAGTTCACCGTCGAGGGTGACCTGCGACGCGAAGTATCGATGAACATCAAGCGTCTGATGGACCTCGGTTGCAACCGTGGTATCCGTCATCGTCGTGGTCTGCCGCTGCGTGGTCAGCGTACCAAGACCAACGCGCGTACCCGTAAGGGGCCGCGTAAACCGATTAAGCGTTAATTAAGCTTTAGGAATCAGGCAGATGGCCAAGACTACTACCCGTAAAAAGGTTAAAAAGGTCGTGACCGACGGCGTTGCCCACGTGCACGCCTCGTTCAACAACACCATTATTACCATCAGCGACCGCCAGGGTAATGCCCTTTGCTGGACCACCGCCGGTGGTTCGGGCTTCCGCGGATCGCGCAAAAGCACCCCGTTTGCCGCGCAGGTTGCTGCAGACCGTTGTGGTGAGATGGCAAAGGAATATGGCGTCAAGAACCTCGATGTGAACGTCAAAGGTCCTGGCCCAGGTCGTGAATCTGCTGTTCGTGCGTTGAATAACTGTGGTTTCAAAATCACCAGCATCAACGACGTTACCCCTATCCCGCACAACGGCTGCCGCCCGCCCAAAAAGCGTCGCGTGTAACTGGAGTTAAATCATGGCACGTTATCTCGGTCCCAAATGTAAGCTGATGCGCCGCGAAGGTACGGATCTGTACCTGAAGAGCCGCGCTCGCTCTGTTGATTCCAAGTGCAACATGGAGAAGGTCCCCGGTCAGTCCGGCGACCGTCGCCGCCGCCTGTCTGATTACGGCGTGCAGCTGCGTGAAAAGCAGAAGGTTCGTCGCCTGTATGGTGTGTTGGAGCGTCAGTTCCGCAACTATTACAAGGAAGCGGATCGCGTCAAAGGTCCGACCGGCGAAAACCTGCTGCGCCTGCTGGAAGCCCGTCTGGACAATGTTGTTTACCGCATGGGCTTCGGCGCTACCCGTAACGAAGCTCGCCAGTTGGTCAGCCACAAGGCGATCGAGGTAAACGGCAAGGTTGTCAACGTTGCGTCTTACCGCATCAACCCGGAAGACGAGATCGCTGTGCGCGAGAGTGCCAAGAAGCAGGATCGCATCAAGAACTCCATCGCCCTGGCCGAGCAGTACGGGGCACCGGAATGGCTTGAGGTGGATGGCAATGCGATGAAGGGTACCTTCAAGCGTCATCCTGATCGCGCCGAACTGCCTGCTGAAATCAACGAACAGCTGATCGTCGAACTTTACTCGAAGTAATCAGTAGTCCCTGGATCTGAAAGAAGAGGGTTATCCATGGCGGATTCCGTCACCGAGTTCCTGAAGCCGCGTATTGTCAACGTTGAACAGATCAACGATCAGCACGCTAAGGTATCGCTCGAGCCGCTGGAGCGCGGTTTTGGCCACACGCTGGGCAATGCCCTGCGCCGAATTCTTCTCTCCTCGATGCCGGGTTGTGCCGTGACCGAGGCAGAGATCGAAGGTGTACTGCACGAATACAGCGCCATCGAAGGTGTGCAGGAAGACGTACTGGAAATCCTGCTGAACCTCAAAGAAGTGGCGATCACCATGGAAGATCGCGAAGAGGCGGTCCTGACGCTCAACGTCAAGGGGCCCGCCACTGTCACTGCTGCCGATATTCAGTTGACGCACGGTGTGGAGCTTTCCAACCCAGGGCATTTGATTGCGCATCTCACCGACAAGGGTGAGCTGAACATGAACATCAAGGTGCAGCGTGGCCGAGGCTACGAGCCTGCAGCCAACCGCGAAGGCGCAGCGGGTGAAGATCGTCCGATCGGTCGTTTGCAGCTGGACGCTACTTTCAGCCCGGTACGCCGGGTGGCTTACTCGGTTGAAGCTGCGCGTGTGGAACAGCGCACCGACCTTGACCGCCTGGTCCTCGACATTGAGACCGATGGCACCATCGATGCGGAAGATGCGATCCGTCGCTCCGCAACGATCCTGCAGGACCAGTTGAGCTCCTTCGTGAATCTCGACCAGACTGCCGCAGCACAGGAAGAAGAGGCCGCCAACGAGCCGGCTATCGATCCGATCCTGTTGCGTCCGGTGGATGATCTGGAATTGACCGTACGTTCGGCCAACTGCCTCAAGGCAGAGAACATCTTCCTCATCGGTGATCTGATTCAGCGCACCGAAGTGGAACTGCTCAAGACCCCGAACCTCGGCAAGAAGTCCCTGACTGAAATCAAGGACGTTCTCGCCACCCGAGGCCTTTCCCTGGGCATGCGCCTGGAGAACTGGCCGCCGGAAAACCTTGAAGAATTGATGGCACGCTGAAGATAGCGTTCCGTGTTGATTTAACTGTTTTTAGGAAGTCGACCCATGCGTCACCGCAAATCCGGACGGCAGCTGAACCGTAACAGCTCCCATCGCAAGGCGATGTACCGCAACATGGCCAGCTCTCTGTTTGAACATGAGCTGATCAAGACCACTTTGCCCAAGGCCAAGGAACTGCGCCGCGTCGCCGAGCCGCTGATCACCATGGCCAAGGACGATAGTGTTGCCAAGCGCCGCGTGGCTTTTGCCCGTCTGCGCGACCAGGCCGCCGTCGCCAAGCTGTTCTCTGAACTTGGCCCGCGTTACAAGGAACGTAGCGGTGGTTACCTGCGTATCCTCAAGTGCGGTTATCGCCCTGGTGACAAGGCGCCGATGGCTTTTGTCGAGCTGGTTGATCGCCCGATTGTCGAAGTCGAAGAAGAGATGGAAGAAGTCGTAGAGACTGAATAAGTCGAAAACGCTGTTTTCCTTCAAAAAAGCCGGGCCTCGCCCGGCTTTTTTTATGCGGCATATCCTGTGTTCCGGCCTTCGCGTATCCGGTTTCTCAAAAGCCCTCCGGGCGCTATTGCCTCGCCTGCTAGACTGAGGCCATGCCAAAGCCGCTGCCAATTTACCTTTATACGGATTATGGGCTGGCAGGTCCGTATGTAGGCTTGCTGCATGCTGCTGTCCGGCGGCACGGTTGCTCGAGTGAGATCATTGATTTACAGCACGATGCCCCGGCGTTCGATCCCGTCGCAGCGGGCCTGCTGCTTGCCCGTCAATTGCCTTATCTGCCACAGGAGACGGTTGTCTGTGCGGTTGTCGACCCGGGTGTAGGGGGCGAAAGAAAAGGATTGGTTTTGCAGCTTGATGAGCACTGGCTTGTCGGGCCGGATAATGGTCTTTTCGCTCCTCTGTTGTCAGCCGCAAAAACCATACAGGCTATCGAGTGGCAGCCGGATTTCATATCGGCCACTTTCCATGGCCGCGACTGGTTCGTCCCGGTGGCAGCCGGGCTGGCAATGCATCGGCAGCCGGAGGCAAGCCGCGTTGAAGCACGAAGTTGTGTAGGCTTTGGAATGGCGAAAGAACTCGCTCAGGTCATATACGCGGATGGCTTCGGCAACGCGATGACAGGCATGCTAGCAGAAAGTCTTAAGCCGTCCGATAGGCTGGAGGTGAGAGGTCAGGTGCTTCAGCGAGCAGGAACGTTCGGCGATCTGCCGGTTGGACGGGCCTTCTGGTACGAAAATTCGCTGGGCCTGGTGGAAATAGCGGTCAACCAGGGCAGTGCCGTGAGCCAGTTGGGCATCGAGCCTGGCGACGCGATTACGCTCCTTGCGTAGGCAGCCCTTGCACGCATCAGGACACGGCGGTTGTTGTGCGCAGGCTTCTTGTTTGCCTGTCGCTCGCCGGCTTGCGAACGATCAGTCGTGCCCGAAGATCGGCTTGAGAAAACGACCTGTGTGCGATTGCTCGACGCATGCGACCTCGGCCGGGGTACCGGTGGCGATGATCTGGCCGCCGCCGTCACCCCCTTCCGGCCCCAGGTCGACGATCCAGTCGGCGGTTTTTATCACGTCCAGGTTGTGTTCGATGACGACCACGGTGTTGCCGTGATCACGCAGGCGATGCAACACGCCGAGCAGCTGCTTGACGTCATGGAAATGCAGGCCAGTGGTTGGTTCGTCCAGAATGTACAGCGTGTTGCCCGTATCGCGCTTGGACAGCTCGCGTGAGAGCTTGACACGTTGCGCCTCGCCGCCGGACAGGGTGGTCGCGTTTTGGCCCAGAGTGATATAGCTCAGGCCGACATCCATGAGGGTCTGCAGCTTGCGCTTGATGGCCGGCACGGCCTCGAAGAAGTCCAGAGCGTTCTCGACAGTCATGTCGAGTACCTCGTTGATGCTTTTGCCCTTGTAGCGGATCTCCAGGGTCTCGCGGTTGTAGCGCTTACCCTTGCACACGTCGCACTGTACGTACACATCCGGCAGGAAATGCATCTCCACCTTGATCACGCCATCACCTCTGCAGGCTTCGCAGCGTCCGCCCTTCACATTGAAGCTGAAACGCCCGGGTGTGTAGCCGCGCGAACGTGATTCAGGCACCCCTGCGAACAACTCACGAATCGGCGTGAACAGGCCGGTGTAGGTCGCGGGATTGGAGCGCGGGGTACGGCCGATCGGCGACTGGTCGATGTCCACCACCTTGTCGAAGTGCTTGAGACCACTGATTGACTTGTGTGCGGCCACGTCATGGTTCGCACGGTTGAGCCTGTTGGCCGTGATCGGATAAAGGGTGTCGTTGATCAGCGTGGATTTGCCCGAACCGGATACGCCGGTGATACAGGTAAACAGGCCAGCCGGGATCTCCAGGTTGACGTCCTTGAGGTTGTTACCGCTGGCGCCCTTGAGTTTGAGCAGGCGCTTGCCGTCGTAGGGCGTGAGTTCATCTGGTATCTCAATGGCTTGCTTGCCGCTGAGATACTCGCCGGTTACCGAGCCGTCGGTTGCAGCGATCTGCGGGGGCGTGCCCTGAGCGATGATGGTTCCGCCGTGCACACCCGCACCAGGGCCGATATCGACGACATGATCTGCACTGCGGATGGCATCCTCGTCATGTTCCACCACGATCACCGTGTTGCCCAGATCGCGCAGGTAATTCAGGGTGTTGAGCAGGCGCTCGTTGTCGCGCTGGTGGAGACCTATCGAGGGTTCGTCGAGCACGTACATCACGCCGACCAGCCCGGCGCCGATCTGGCTGGCCAGGCGGATGCGCTGCGCCTCGCCTCCTGAGAGCGTCTCAGCGCTGCGATCCAGGGTCAGGTAGTTCAGGCCGACATTGACCAGAAACTGCAGGCGCTCACGGATCTCCTTGACGATCTTGGCGGCGATCTCACCACGCTTGCCGGGCAGGTTGAGTTGTTCGAAGAAGCCCAGGCTCTTCTCGACAGCCATCGCCGTGATATCCGGCAGGCGTTGTTGGCTGACGAACACGTTCCGCGCCGCCTCATTCAGGCGCGTGCCGCCACAGTCCGGGCAAGGCTGGTGCGAGATGTAGCGCGAAAGCTCTTCGCGCACGGCGTTGGAGTCGGTCTCGTGGTAGCGGCGACGCATGTTGTTGAGAATGCCCTCAAAGGGCACAGTCTTCCTGGCCACCCGACCGCGGTCGTTGAAATGAGTGAACTCGATCGCTTCCAGGCCGCTGCCGTTGAGCAGGACATCGCGGATCTCCGCGTCGAGTTCCTCCCAGGGGGTTTCAGGGTCGAAACCATAGTGCTCACCGAGCGAGCGGATCATCTGGAAGTAGTAGGCATTGCGTCGGTCCCAGCCGCGGATGGCGCCGCCGGCCAGGGACAGGCTTTCGTCGGTGATCACCTTGTTCGGGTCGAAGAACTGCTCCACGCCGAGGCCGTCGCAGGTCTCGCAGGCCCCGACCGGGTTGTTGAAGGAGAAGAGCCTCGGCTCTAACTCCTCAATCGAGTAGCCACATACCGGACAGGCGAAATTGGCCGAAAACAGCATCTCTTCCTTGTCTTCGTCCATCCAGGCTACGCGCACCACGCCTTCTGCCAGGCGCAATGCGGTCTCGAACGATTCCGTCAGGCGCAGGCGCAGATCTTCGCGTACCTTGAATCGGTCCACCACGACTTCGATCGTATGCTTTTTGTGCAATTCCAGTTCCGGCGGCTGGTCGAGTTCATAGGTATCGCCATCGATGCGTGCCCGGATATAACCCTGGGCATAGAGCTCGCCGAGCAGCTTGTGATACTCGCCCTTGCGTTCGGAGATGACCGGCGCGAGCAGCATCAGCTTGCTGCCCTCCGGCAGGGCCAGGACCTGGTCGACCATCTGGCTGATGGTCTGCGCTTCGAGTGGCTCCCCATGCTCCGGGCAGCGCGGCGTACCGACGCGCGCAAAAAGCAGGCGCAGGTAGTCGTAGATCTCGGTGATGGTGCCGACCGTGGAGCGCGGGTTGTGGCTGGTCGTTTTCTGTTCGATCGAGATGGCCGGCGACAGACCTTCGATATGGTCCACATCCGGCTTTTCCATCATCGACAGGAATTGGCGGGCGTAGGCCGAGAGCGACTCGACGTAGCGTCGCTGGCCTTCGGCGTAGATGGTGTCGAACGCCAGCGATGATTTCCCTGAGCCGGAAAGCCCGGTAATCACGATCAACTTATCGCGCGGCAGCTCGAGATCGATGTTCTTCAGGTTGTGGGTGCGCGCACCGCGGATGTGGATGGTGTCCATGGATCAGCCAACATTAGGGGTCAAACTTTATAATTTTACGGGAGAGCGGGGCCGGGTTGAACTCGACTTTGTCGGGAAAAAAGCTGTGCGCAGCAACCTGCGCTTAGAGGCGTTTCCCGTTAAAATGCGCGGTTCATTCTTTGGGACCGCACGTTGTCTGACCGTCAAAACAACAGTATGTCTTCTGCCGAACGCCGCACAGCCCTGGGGCTGGCCGGTGTTTACGGCTTTCGCATGTTGGGTCTGTTTCTGATCCTTCCGGTATTTGCCCTGTTTGCGGAGGAACTGCCCGGTGCCACACCGCTTCTGACCGGCTTGGCGATTGGTATCTATGGCTTGACACAGGCGGCGCTGCAGATTCCCTTTGGTCTGTTGTCCGACCGCATCGGGCGTAAGCCCGTGATTTTTGGCGGGTTGTTGCTGTTTGCGATTGGTAGTGCGGTGGCAGCCTTGGCCAACGATATCGTTTGGATCATCATCGGCAGGGCAATCCAGGGCAGCGGTGCAGTTGCGGCAGCGGTAATGGCGTTGGCCGCAGACCTGACCCGTGAGGATCAGCGCACCAAGGTGATGGCGACGATCGGCATGACCATCGGTGCATCGTTCATGCTGGCGATGATTGTTGGCCCCGCGGTCAACGGCTGGGTGGGCGTGTCCGGTATTTTCTGGCTGACCGCGCTGTTGGCGCTGGTGGGCATTGCCTTGGTGGCCCTGGTGGTGCCAACGCCCAGCGTCAGTCGCGTGCATCGCGATGCCGAGGCGGTACCGGCGATGTTCGGGCGGGTGCTGCGGCACGCGGACCTGTTGCGTCTCGACTTTGGCATCTTTGCCTTGCACCTGATCCTCACGGCCCTGTTCCTGGCGGTGCCGTTGATGTTGCGGGATGCAGGTCTGCCTGCCGAGGAGCACACTCTTGTGTATCTGCCGGTCATGCTGATCTCCATCCTCTGCATGGTGCCTTTCGTGATCCTGGCCGAGAAAAAGAAGAAGATGAAGCCGGTTTTTCTGGCGGCCATCACAGCCTTGTTTATCGCGCAACTGGCGCTTTGGCAGAGCGGGCCGGCAGGGCTTTGGTCGCTGGTGATTTTCATCATTCTGTTTTTTACCGCTTTCAATCTGCTCGAAGCGACGCTGCCATCGTTGGTCTCGAAGACCGCGCCGGCCGATGCGAAAGGGACGGCCATGGGGGTCTATTCCACCTCGCAGTTTGCTGGTGCTTTCATTGGCGGCCTCGTCGGTGGTTGGGTCCACCAGCGATGGGGACTGGAAGCTGTATTTGTTTTCGGCGCGCTGGTCGCGTTGCTATGGTTGCTGGTGGCGGCCGGTATGCGCAGGCCGGGTAGGCATGCCAGCCGCCTGCTGCAGTTGAGCGCGATGCCTGCCGATCAGGCCGAGCAGTATGCCGCGGGTTTGCGCGACATTCGGGGTGTCCTGGAGGCGGTCGTGGTGGGCGAAGAAGGGGTTGCTTACCTGAAAATCGATCGGGATACGCTCAATGATGCCGACCTTGATGCATTTATCGCGGCCCGGGCGTAACATCAACCCGTTCAGAATATTGGCGGCCCAGGGAAGGGGCCGCGTGACCTAAGGAGGCAACATGGCCAGTAGAGGCGTCAACAAAGTAATTCTCATCGGCAACCTGGGGCAGGACCCGGAGGTACGTTACATGCCCAATGGCGGTGCCGTATGTAACATCACCGTGGCCACGTCTGAGACCTGGAAAGACAAGAGCACCGGTGAGAACCAGGAAAAGACCGAGTGGCACCGAGTCGTCATGTTCCGCCGCTTGGCCGAGATCGCCGGCGAGTATCTGAAGAAGGGCTCCAAGGTTTATCTCGAAGGAAAACTGCAGACACGCAAGTGGCAGGATCAGCAGGGTCAGGATCGATATACCACCGAGATCGTCGCCGACAACATGCAGATGCTCGATTCGCGCGGCGGTAGCGCGGACTTCGCCGGTGGTGGAAACCAATACCAGTCCAAGCCCCAGGGGCAGCCTCAGGCTGCACCAGCAGCGGATACGGGCTTTGAGGACGATATTCCGTTCTGACGTCAACCTGCCGGATGCACAAGCCCTGCGTGCTGATAAAGCCGCAGGGTTTTTTTGTGCATGAATAAAAGATAGAAATTAAGAAAATAACAAATACATATAACTCTAATATTAGAAGTAGATGTATTGTAAAAGAATCTTGAATTGCTGCCGCAATACATAATAGATTTATCTCAAGGCCCTGATATGGGCCGCTACTTTACGAAGACTGAGCAGCAGCCTGCATGAAGACCGAACACCTGAACAAAAGGATCTTGCGCTACACCACTTCTTTGCTCGTATGCCTGGCTGTGCTGATGAGTAGTGGGGTGTTCGCCAAGGCGAAACTGGATCACTGGCAGAATAAGCGTTATATCGAAGACAGCTTCTACGATATCGTCATGCGCGGTGAGTATGAGCAGGTTCGTCCCGTCATCCGTAAGTGGGCTCGGCCCTTGCGCATCTGGATGTCCAGCAGTGCCGGAGATCCACACGAGCAGTTGCGCCTGCTCGCAATGCATTTCGTGCATGTCGGTGACATCATCGGTCTGCCCGTGGAACTGGTGAAAAAACGTGAGCAGGCCAATGTCCGCGTGTTTTTTACCAGCGAGAAGAACACTTCAAGGGTGGTAGCGCGCGAGATGTCCACGACCGCTCTGCGTCAGTTGAACCACAGTGTCTGCATCGGACAAATACGCTTCAATCGCTGGTCAGAGATCACCCGCGGCACCGTGGTAATACCTGTCGAGCGTGCTGAGCGGCAGGGCAAGCTTGTGCCTTGTGTGGTCGAAGAGATGACCCAGATGCTGGGATTGATCAACGATTCGAAGCGTTATTTCCCTACCGTTTTCAGCGATCACACTGAAAACGAGCTGCTGACCGGGCTCGATTATGTCCTGCTCAAGTTGTTGTACTCACCAAAGTTGCGTACGGGCATGACCTACAGCCAGGCGGCGCCATTGATTCGTCGTCAACTTGATGCCTGGGAACGCAATGGCTTTATCCGTCGCGCCAAGGTTGAAATTGCCGATGGTCCGCTTTACGCCGCGCTGGAGTCTGACGAGTAAGCCGCAAGCCGGCGAAAATTGGCCACGCTCAGCATTTCGGCACGCAGGCCTGGGTCTACGCCCGCCTTCTCGAACTGTGACTCGTTGACCAGTCCCTTGAGGTTGTTACGCAGTGTTTTGCGTCGTTGCGCAAAGCTGGCAGCCACCACCTGCGCAAACCGGGCTTCGTCATCGATATCCATTTGCCCGATTGTGAGGGGCACCAGCCTTACGATACTCGAATCCACCTTGGGGGCAGGCTTGAACGCGCCGGGCCCGATATCGAACAAATGCGTCACTTCGCAGTAAGCCTGCAGCATCACGGATAAACGCCCGTAGGTCTTATTGCCGGGCTTGGCGGCCATGCGCTCGACGACCTCTTTCTGCAGCATGAAGTGCATGTCTTTGATGACAGCACGTGATTCGAGCAAATGAAAGAGAATCGGTGTCGAAATGTTGTACGGTAAGTTGCCAACCAGTCGCAGCGGCCGCTCGTCAGTTTTCAATGCAGCGAAATCGAACTTCAGCGCATCCACATTGTGCAAAGTGAGCTCGCCGTAGTTGGCGCATTGTTCCTGCACGACAGGGATCAGATCCCTGTCGATTTCGATAGCATCCAGGCTACCGACTGCCTGCAACAGAGGAATGGTCAACGCAGCCTGCCCGGGGCCGATTTCCACAATGTGGTCGCCCGGCAGCGGCGCGATAGCAGCAATGATGTTGCGGATGACGTTTGGATCGTGCAGAAAGTTCTGGCCGAAACGTTTCCTGGCTCGGTGGCTCAAGGGGATAACCTGCTAACAACGAATCAATTCAGGCGATTATGAACGGTCTGAAACGGAATGCCCACGGGAATCAGGGTGTTAGGTTTTGCGTGAAGTGATTTGAACTCGCTTCGATATTCGCAGCGGTTGAAATGGCGAATGGAAGAGGGTGAAAACCTAGGAGAACTTACGCTTGTACGAGTTGGGCGAAAGGCCGGTGTTTTTCTTGAAAACTCTGCTGAATGTGCTGCTGTCTTCGTAGCCGACGCTGTAGGTGATTTCGTCGAACGTCATTCCGCCGTCCAGAAGGAATCGCTTGGCCCTCTCGACTCTGAGGTGCTGAATGTAATGCCGGGGAGATTCGCCGGTGGCCTCACGGAAGCGCCTTTCAAATGTTCTTCGAGTCATACGCACCCGGGTGGCAAGCTGGTCGACCGTGACATCCTCATTGAAGTGATCTTCTAGCCAGCCTTGTGTGTCGACGATTTCCTTGTCTCCATGAGACTTGTCGGATCGGCGCACGAGATAAGGTGACTGCAAGTTCCGATCAGAATCCATGATCATGACTCGTGCGGTTTGCTGCGCGACTTCCCTGCTCACGTATCTTGAAATGAGATAGAGCGAAAGGTCACCACCCGCATTCGCCCCACCTGAGCACAAGATGTTCCCTTCGTCGGTAATGATTTCGTCTGGCTTTAACTTCACCTTTGGGAACTCCTTACGAAATCGATTGGCGTATCCCCAGTGGGTGGTTGCGTCCTTGTAATCAAGCAACCCGGTCCTTGCCAACAGGAAAGCACCCAAGCAGATGCTGGCAATATCTGCGCCCCGTTCGTGGGCATCGATCAGCCAGGAGACAACTTCAGGTTCGAGGATTTCCGATGCATCAGAAGGGGGTACCAGGATGGTGTCACTGTCATCAACATCCCGTATGGAAGCATCTGGCTTGAGCTCAAGCCCGTCATAAGTCACAACCGGCTTGCCATCGACACTCACCGTCTTCACGTCGAAGAAGGGTGCTGGGCCCTTGTCGTTCAAGATATTCCAGTACACGCCAGCTCCCTTGAAGACATCAAACGGGATGGCCAGGGACGACAACATGAACCTGTTGGGTGTCAGAATAGTGATCTTTCTCATGCCCCACTCCTTTTGTCGCATATCAACATAAAAATGTCGTATGCGCCACTTCAGGGAAGCACTTCTTAAGGAGAAGATTTACTTGCACTGAGGGTTAAGACAATCGTGAATGCGAAGGAGGCTGTTATGGATACGAACCGAGCCACCCGAATCCTGGGTGAAGGGTACACATGCGCAGAGTCCGTACTTCGAGCCGTGAGTGAGGAATACGAAATCGACACCGAACATCCCCACATCGCCATGGGTTTTGGCGGAGGTATGGGCTTTATGGGAGAGGTCTGCGGTGCTGTATCCGGTGCTGTAATGGCTATTGGGTTGGTCAAAGGCCCTGCTGAGAATCAACAGGAGTTTCAAGAAACCATGCCGTTGGTTCAGGAGTTTCGTCATCGCTTTGAAAGTGAAATGAAAACGATCAGTTGTCGTGAGCTGACAGGAATGGATCTTTCTAAACCGGGAGGTTTCGAGGAATTTATGCAGTCCGAGGTGCCAGAGAAGGTCTGTACGCGAGCCGTTGATACTGCCTACCGGCTTGTTATGGGTGTGCTGAAAGAAAACCGACGGAAACAATCCAGAACAGCGCGCTGTTAAGAACCGGACGAGAACCTTGAATGAGTAAAAACCAAGTTGGCGAACTTGTCGTTCAGACGTGGAACCCTTTCACAGGGTGTACCAAAGTGTCACCTGCCTGCACGAATTGTTATGCAGAAACCATGGCTGAAAAACTGCACCGTTGGGGCACGGCTGGATACGAAAAAAAATTTGCCTTCACCGTACACCATGACAGGTTGGAAAAAGCTCAGCCACTGAAGCGGAAAAAGCCAACGCTGTATTTCATCAACAGCATGAGCGACACCTTCCATGAAGATGCGGACGAACAAAGCATTGGTGAAATCATCGACATCGTCAAAAGGGCCCCTTGGCACAATTTCTATACGTTGACCAAGCGTAGTGAAAGAATGCGGGCTTATTTTGAATCAGAAGCTGCGCCGGACAATTTGTGGCTAGGTGTGACGGTTGAGGATAGAAAGCATGGTTTGCCCAGGCTTCATGACCTTCAGATGACTAACGCTAAGAACAAGCATATCTGCTGCGAGCCATTGCTCGAGGATTTAGGCGAAATCAACCTTAACCAAATACGGTTGGTTATCAGTGGCGGTGAAAGTGGAAAGAATGCACGACGAACCCAACTGAAGTGGGTGGAGTCACTGCACCATCAGTGTCAGAAACAGGGCGTGCATTTCTTTTGGAAGCAGTGGGGCAGTTATGGAGAAGATGGCGTCTATCGGGGCAAAGGCAAGACTGGCTACTTGGTGCGCGGTGAAGTGCTTCAATCGTTCCCAGAGGACTTGATGCCGAAATGAAAAACGCATCACTAAAGCTGTCCCTCTTTCTATCGTTACTTTTTCTACGTAAAGGGTAAGCCTATGAACGAACAACAACTCAAAGCCTCAAAAGAAATCATGCAGCTAGAACGCGACGGCAACGCAGCCATGGTTTCCGGCGAGATTCTGCCTTGGAATACCGAGTTTCTCGCTGATGATGCGCTTCAATTTCCTCCCGATTCGCCCGTTATGGATAAGCCGGGCTATACAAAGTGGCTCGAAGAATTCGTCAAGAATGATAGCGTGTCTTTCAGTTGGGAGCCCACCAAGGCGGTCGTCAGCGAATCTTGCGACCTTGCGTACTGCTATGGAACCACCCTGCTGCAAGTGACCGGAGCGCCAGACCACATTGGAAAATACGTTTCGATCTGGAAGAAGGTGGACGGCGCTTGGCGCTGTGCCATTGAAGCCAACAACTTCAATGATTGATCGAGAAGGGAGAAAAAGAGGCGGGTTTATTTATTTTCTCTGACTTCCCCTTCGACGGCTTCCGAGCCTGAGTCGACGTTTGCAGCTAAGACCCCCAAGCGGATTTTTTCTTTCATCGGTGAGATCGTAGCAAAGCGGCGTCGACTTCTGAGTCGCTGATCATCTCCTCATCGAGATACTTGCGAGGGTTGGATCGCTTCGGATCATCAATGAACCCGGCATACTTTTCGCCAAATGCTTCGATGGTGGAAGCGGCTGCACTGTCCGCGCGAAACATCCATTCTGGCAGCAGATAGTTCATCTGCACCAGGTTGGCCGTTAACTGAAATGGCCTGAGTAATTCCGGTATCGATGCGAATATATCAAAGCCTGAGTAATGGTTTTCGCGTCCTCCTACGGAAACAAGCAACTGCATGTCCTTGCCTTTGAGTTTGTCTCCCTTCGACCCATAAGCAAAGTTGTAGGTCAGCACGTCATCCATCCATTTCTTGAGCAGGGGTGGCACTGAGTACCAATAGAGAGGGAACTGAAAAACGATCCTGTCGTGCTCCAGTAGTAGGGTCTGCTCTTTTTCTACGTCAATGTCGAAATTAGGATATTCACGGTACAGGTCGCGACTGGTAGAGATCTTTCCTGATTGCTCCAGTTGCCTTTTCCAGGTGTTGTTCACCCGAGATTGTTGCAGATCGGGGTGAAATACCAGGTTCATGATTCTCATGCGACACCTCCCAAGCGGTTTGCCAAGTTGAACGCCTCCAGGGCTTTGCGGGCCACCAATGCTCCCTCTTCCTGGACGAAGTGCCCGGCATTTTCGACCTCCAAAGGCAGTGGGCATCCTCGAATCAATTGCTGCATCTGGCCCATGATTTCAGGCCCGAGCATCTTGTCCTGCATACCGATCGCCATAAACGTCTCCCCCTGCCACTCGCTTTGCCAGAATGAAACGGCTTGTGAGGATATGTCGATACACCGCTTATCCGGGTTGGCAACGATTTGCGGAAATTTTCTTACACCGGCCTTGTAACGAGCCTCTGGGAAAGGGGCGGCATAGGCATTGGCTTCAGCTTCGGAGAGCGTCGGGGCATATTTCTGCATAAAGGAATCCAACTGCACGTTGTCTGGAAGCAGCAGCTCATCTTTCCACTCTAGGAATGCCCCCTGGGTCACCGGCTCAAGCAAAAGTCCGGTGTTCATGATCAACAAACGCTTGAAACGTTCAGGCATTGATTGGGGCAGAGTGAGTCCGAGCAAGCCACCCCAGTCCTGGCAAACCAGGGTGATATTGCGCAGATCTAGTCTTTCGATCAAAGCAATCAGGTAGTTGCGATGAAACTCGAAGGTGTAGTTGTCTTCGCTTACGGGCTTATCTGATTTGCCAAAGCCCAGTAAGTCAGGGGCGATAACACGCGCACCTGCCTGCGTGAATTCCGGGATCAGTTTTCGGTAAAGGTAACTCCAGGTGGGTTCGCCATGCAGACAAAGGAAGGTTTCATTCGAGCCTAGATCGCCTTCGTCAAGGTAATGCCCCCTTATCCCTTCATACCCTGCAAGGTCGTCGACGTAGTTGGGGGAAAAATCGTATCCAGGAAGATCTTCAAAGTGTTCTTCAGGAGTTCTGAGAGATTCAATCATTTCGTTTTTCTCCTTGGTAAAATTAGGTCAAGCGACCTAGTTCTTGGAAAAATAGGTCACATGACCTATTCTGTCAACAAGGAAATCGAGGAAGCGATGAAAAAAAACGCGAAATCTGAAAAAGTCGTCGATTGTGCCCTGATGTTACTGACGGAGCAGGGTGATCACGGTCTGACTATGAGACAGGTTGCCCAGAGGGCTGAGATGTCGCTGAGTAATGTGCAGTATTACTTCAAGAACAAGGACGCATTACTGACCGCTGTAGCTGACCGCTACTTCAACCAGTGCTTGATAGAAGTTCAGCGACAACCGCTGCAGTTGTCTCAGGCCAACCTGAGACCTGAACTGACAAAGATGTTGAAGGAGTACCTCGCCCATGGATTGGAGATATCGGAAATGTGTCGCATCTTCCGAGAGTACTGGGCAATTGCGACGAGGAACGCTGCGATAGCCGAGTATCTGACTAATTATTACAGGCAGCTAGGGGACGCTGTCGCGCAAAAGCTGCAACCTGTCGCAAACAGTCCGGAGGCGGTATCGAACGCTGTCTCGGTGATCATTCCTTTTGTCGAGGGCTACACCATCACGGCCCCTTCTTTAGCCAAAAGTTTTGAAGAGACTACCGAGCAGTTGACGAACATCGTGATACAGCAGCTGACAGGCGTTGATTCACCATAGCGCCTAAAAACAGTAGCCCTTTAGGATCCATACCTACATCGTTTGGCATTAACTTGGTTGGACGAAACGTCGGCGGAACTGTGAAGGCACCTCGGTTATGTCTTCCTGTCTCCGCCAAATCCGTAGAGAAATCATTCAGGGAAAAGCTTCTGGCCGAAACGTTTCCTGGCTCGGTGGCTCAAGGGGATAACCTGCTAATAACGAATCAATTCACGCGATTATGAACGAGCGGGTTGGGAATGCCCACGGGGACCAGGGTGTTAGGTTCGCGTGGCAGAAAAAGGTGGGTCGCTTCAATATTCGCATCGGTCAAACTGCAACTAGTCGCCGGGAATCACGGATTTCAGCGATACGGGCGGCATTACAAGCTCGGCTAAAAATAAACCTTTCTCCTTGCTATTGGCCGCGTATCCACGTACCGTGGCTAACGCAAGATCTTCTTCTTCCCTATCTCGCCTTGTATTCGCTGTTTCCTCAACAGTCACATCCGAATCTAGCTACATAGTGTTTTTCAAGATTTGTGGTGTCTGCCAGCTCAACCCAGAGCGGCATATTTTTTAATTGAGGTAATACAGACAATGTCCAACGTACAGACAGGAACCGTGAAGTGGTTCGACAGCGGCAAGGGCTATGGCTTCATCGAGCGCGAAGCAGGTAAAGACCTGTTCGTTCATTTCCGTTCGATCGTGGGCGAAGGCCATCGTTCACTGGAAGATGGCCAGAAGGTGGAGTTCACCGAGGTGGCAGGGCAGAAAGGTCCGCAGGCGGAGAATGTTGTTCCGCTCTGATGTCTTCTTGGTCAATCTCTGACTAGTTCGGGTATGCCGGTCAATTAAACACCGGCATCCCGCATTTCAAACATTACGTCGCGGGTGAAACGCCATGATTACCCTGTGCGTTCGCGGTCTTCCACGGTCTACGACCGAGGCGAGCCTGACCGAACTGTTTTCCGAATACGGTACCGTGCGTTCGCTAAAGTTGATCAAGGATCTCTTTTCCGGTGAATGCAAAGGGGTCGCTATTATCGGCATGGAAGGCCATGAGGCTCGCGCTGCGATAGCCGGGCTCGATGGAAAAAGCCTGCAAGGCAGCCCAACTCCGATAAGAGTAGGGCCGGAAAGGCCTTCGAAAAACCGCAAAGGCGGTGTTCGCCGATGAGTCCAGCAAGCGGCCAGATGGCAGCAAATGACCGATCGCGGTTATGCCTATTCTGAAACGAAACTGCCTGCCTCCGGCAAGCTTACCCAGCCTTTCGCCGGACGCATCCTCCATTTCCACATAAAAAGGCACAGGCCATGATCACACTGGCAGTTTATGGTCTTCCCACAACGACCACTGAAGATGGTCTGAGCGAAATGTTTAGCGAATTTGGAACCGTCCAGTCGCTCAAGCTAATCAGCGATTACCACTCTGGCGACTGCAAAGGACTTGCTTTTGTTCAAATGGACGATGATGAAGCTCAAGCCGCAATCACCGGACTTGACGGCGTGAAAAACAAGGGACGTCCCATCCGGGTGGGGTTGCACTGGCCGTCAAATGTTGGCGGAGGTGGTGAGCAATGAAACTACTTGTTCGCAACCTGGCGCGTGAAACTTCCGAACACACCTTGCTGGATATGTTCGAATCCTATGGTGCTGTACAGTCATGCGTCTTGGTTAAGGATGCGAAAACAGGCCTTTCAAAAGGGTTTGGTTTTGTCGAAATGCCGCGCGCCGGAGAAGCCAAGGCGGCAATGAAGGCGCTGAACTCAACTCAATTGGACGGCAGCATTATACGAGTCAAGAAAGCCGTACCAACTTCTGAGAATGGCTCATAAGCGCCTTGAGCTTGATTAAGCGGCTGTTAGCCGCGCTGGCCATTTCAACTGAGCCAGGGATTCCAAACACTGTTGCGACTAGCTGAACCAAGGCATTATCGAAAGGTTACGAAGGACGCAAAATTATCTGGTGCCAAAAGGCTTGGATACAGCTTGGAGAATCCACATGATAGAGAAACCCGATACCCGGAACATGGCGCTGTTCTGCGATTTCGAAAACGTGGCTCTGGGCGTTCGCGATGCTAAATACGCCGCTTTCGATATACAGAGGGTTTTGGAACGCCTGCTTCTCAAGGGCAGCATCGTCGTTAAAAAGGCCTACTGCGACTGGGATCGCTACAAGGAATTCAAGGCCGCCATGCACGAGGCTGCCTTCGAGTTGATTGAAATCCCTCACGTGCGCCAGACGGGCAAGAACTCGGCAGACATCCGCATGGTCGTGGATGCGCTGGACCTTTGCTACACAAAGTCACACGTCGATACCTTCGTCATTATCAGCGGCGACTCTGACTTTTCGCCGCTCGTCAGCAAACTGCGCGAAAACAACAAAATCGTGATTGGCGTTGGGGTTAAGCAATCCACCTCCGATCTGCTGATGGCAAACTGCGACGAATTCATCTACTACGATGATCTTGTCAGGGACTCAGAAAAACAGCGTCGAAAGAAAAAGTCGAACGCAAGAAAAAAGTCTCAAAAAGCCGCTAGTGACACCGAGGATGATAAGCAGCAGCAGGCCCTGGAACTGGTAATGGAAACGGTGGAGGACCTTTTCAAGGAGCGGGGTGAAGAAGATAAGGTTTGGGGCTCGATGGTCAAGCAAGCGCTGAAAAGGCGTAAGCCGGGCTTCAGTGAGACGTACCATGGCTTCCGTAGCTTCGGTCAGTTATTGGAAGAGGCCGAGAAACGACAAATGCTGGAGTTACAGCGTGACGAAAAGTCGGGTGGCTATGTCATCAAAGGATACGCACAAGATAACTGAGCATTACTCACCCAAATTGGGGTTGATGATGAAGCCAGCGTGAAAGTTCCTGAGACGTCCGCTCCTCGCCGATAGCTGCAAGTCACTTAACTTGTGTGAGCGTCCACTTTCTTAGAGCTATCCATCAAAGCTGTTTGGGACTAGTTCGGTTAGAAGCACTGTCGACAGAACTGTGACGGCACCGTGGTTACGCCTTCCTAACTCCGCCAAATCCGTAGAGAAATCATTCAGGGAAATGCTTCTGGGCGAAACGTTTTCCGGCTCGGTGGCTCGAGGGGATAACCTGCTAATGACGAATCAATTCGGACGATAATGAAGCAGTGGGTTGGGAATGCCCAAGGGAATCAGGGCGTTAGGTTCTGGCAGTAGAGATACGAAGTCGCTTCAATATTCGCCGCGGTGTAAAGCACTCCATTTGGTCTCGTTGTAGTGGCTTAACGTTGCAGACAATACACCTTGGCGATGTTTACGACGACTCATCCAGGCGAACATGAAAGAACACCGCATACAATGTTGGGACCACGACCAGCGTGAGTATCGTTGCGAAACTTAACCCGGCAATGATGACGACAGCCAGACTTTTGAAGAACGGATCCCAAAGTAGCGGGATGACACCCAGTACCGTCGTTAATACCCCAAGCGTAACCGGTCTTACCCGGCTTACCGCAGCATCGATCACCGCGTCAAAACGTGCCTTGCCATCACCAATCTGGTAGTCGGTTTCATCGATCAGGACGATCGCGTTCTTGATCAGCATGCCGGTGAGACTCAGAACGGCGAGGATGGAAACAAACTCCATTGGGGTTTGGGTGACAATCAAACCGTACACGACGCCAATAAGAGCGAGCGGTACCGTCAGCCAGATGATCACGGGCTGACGGACTGCATTGAACAGCAGAAACACGATCACGATCATGGCGCCAAAGCCCATCGGCATTGTGGAAGCGAGTCCGGCATTCGCGTCCTGGCTGTTGCCGTGCTGCCCACGCCATTCCAGGGCGTAACCGTCGGGTAACTTAATATCCTCCACGTCCCCACGCACACTTTCGAACAGTGCTGAAGCATTCACACCTGGAGCGGTATCTGCCTGGGCCATAATGGCCAGGGAGCGATTGATACGTTTCAACCGGGCGTTCGCGAAAATGATGTCGAAGTTGTCCACGACTTGGGCCACCGGCACATACTCGCCGGTCGTCGGGCTGAATATCTGAATATCCTGAAGGTTATCGACATCGCTGCGGAATTCCGCGCGTGGCCGAAATACGATGCGGCGTAACTCGTCATTTTCCCGGTAGACGCCAATAGCCGTGCCGTCATAGAAGGCCGCGATAGCCTTTGCGATATCGCCTTGGGAAAGCCCCAGGCGACGTGCGTTCACGATATTGACCTGCGGCTGCAGAACCTTAACCTTGTCACTCCAGTCGTCTTTGACGCTGATAGCGCCGGCATCGGCAAAGATGCTCTTCGCCTGGCCGGCCAGTTGCCTGAGGGTCGTGGGATCAGGCCCGGTGAATCTTGCCTCGATTGCACTACCTCCGCCCGGACCAAGCACAAACTTCCAGACCTTAGAAAGCGCGTCAGGGTAATTTTGGTCGATGTGTGCCTGAATGCTGGGCAGCAGCGTCTCGATCTGCTCAAAATCTGTCACGTCCACGAGAATCTGGCCATAAGCCGCATTGGCGCTTTGTGACTCATAGGTCAGCATGAAGCGCAGGTGACCACCACCCACGGCAGCGTTGGTTCCTGTTACGCCATCCTGGTTACGAATCCACTGCTCGATCTCGATGATGTCACGGGTCGTAACGGCAACATCCGTGCCTTCCCGCAGGCTGTAGTCGACGACGAACTGGGCTCTCGTGGAGGGAGGGAAAAAGCCCTGCGGCACCAAGGCGAAAGACATTAACGCCGAAACAAATAAAACGACCACCACCGCGAGAGTGAGCCAGCGCATCCCGATTGCCGACTTGAGCAGCCTGCGATAGGCCTGCAGCATTGCGCCTTCCTTTGCCTCACCATCAATGGTTGCCCCGGATTTGAAGGCCAGGGTGCAGAAGTAAGGTGTCAGCCATACCGCGACCAGCCAACTGAAGAGCAGGGCTATGGTAATCGTCCAGAATAACGAGCCGGCATACTCGCCGGTGTTGTCGGGAGACAAGCCGATTGGCGAGAATGCCAGTAAACCCACCAGGGTGCCCCCCAGCAGCGGCCATTTGGTCCGTTTCACCACGTCTATCGCTGCCCCGGCAATCTTTTCGCCCTTTTGCACCCGGACCAGCGTGCCCTCGACCACAACAATGGCATTGTCCACCAGCATGCCCAGCGCAATGATCAGCGCGCCGAGCGAGATACGTTGCATGTCCAGTCCAAAGACCTGCATACCGATCAGCGTACCCGCGACGGTGACCAGTAGAATGCCGCCCATCAGCAGGCCGCTGCGCAACCCCATGAAGATCAGCAGCGTGCCAACGACGATGACCAGGGCCAGTACCACGTTGCCAACGAAATCAGACACAGAGGCCCTGACAGACGAAGACTGGTCGGATACGAAGTGCAGCTCGATACCAAGTGGACGCAGCGATTCCAGCGCCGCGATGCGGTCACGTACCGCATCGCCCATGAGCACAACGTTGCCTCCTGATACGTTGGAGATACCGATGCCGATTGCGGGCTGGCCGTTACGGTACAGGCGGGTTCCTGCCGGTTCCTTGAGGCCGCGCGCGACAGTGGCAATGTCACCCAGGCGATACGAGCGGCCAGTCTGCGGGCCGGTGATTACCAGATCGCGAATGGCTGACAGGGAATCGATGGCCGCATGGGGGCGGATCTCCATCCGCTGGCGACCTGCCAACACGGTGCCAGCCGATGTCACGAGGTTTTGCCCCTCGATGAGCTGGGCCACCTGGCCCGACGACAACCCAAGTTGCGCGAGCCGGTTGGGCGAGTACTCGACGTAGATGACCTGTTGCGGCACCCCTGCGAGATTCACCCTGGACACACCTGGAACAATCACCAGTTCTTTCTGCAGCGTTTTGGCATATTCGTGCAGTTGCGCCAGTGTGTAACCTTCACCGGTAATCAGGTAGTACTGTGCAAATACGTCGCCAAAGTCATCGTAGACCTGGATGGGCCCCGCATTCGGTGGCAGGCGGTTTTGGGAATCCGATACTTTTGCGCGCAACTGGCTGAACCGCTGGTTAAGGTCAGTACGCGTCTTTGCGGCCGCGATTTCAAACTCGATTTTTACCTCGGACCGCCCGCTGTAAGAGGTTGAAATGACCTCCTTTACCCCGGGAAGTTGCTGCAGCGCATTCTCCACCACCTCGGTCACCTCGTCGGCAACCTCTTCGGCACTTGCCCCTGGGTAAGGCGTTATCAGCTGTGCCTGGCGAATGACGAACTCCGGGTCTTCAAATCGCGGCAGGGCCTCGTAGGCCAGGTAGCCGATATAGACAATCAGAAAGGTCGACAGCGCGCTGATCAGGCGTTTGTTGACGCCAAAGCTGGCAAGATCCATCGCGCTTACTCCGTGTCTTCCGACATAGGCTTGACGGTCATCCCTTCGCGCAGGAACGAGACGCCGGCGGTCACGACCCTGTCGCCTGCCGCAACATTGCCGCTTATTGTTACGCTACCGCCGCTAAGGTCTGTGGGTGTAACGGCCCGTTTGCTGACTGCGTTGTCCGAAGGGTCGACAATCCAGACGAAGGAGGCGCCATCAGGACCGGCAGCCAGGGCTGACTCAGGAACCGACAGTTTGTCATTGCCTCCTGCACCAGCCTCTACGATGACCGTGCCGGTCATGCCTGGCAGCACGACAATGTCCTGCGGGTAAGGAATGGATACCCGGCCCCTGAAGGTTTGTGTGGCTGCATCAGCCTGGGTGCCGAACTCGGCAAGCGTTGCTGCATACTCTTTACCAGGAGCAGCATCCAGGCGCGCCTTGGTGACAGCGTTTTTCTGTTTACCCAGGGCCGCTACGTCGCTGCCTGGGACGTCGAATTGCAGGTCGATCGTTTCAAGTTGCTGCAGCACCGCCACCACGCTGTTGGCCTTCACATTGGCAAAGTTCTCGATCTGGCGACTGGCGACGATGCCGTCGAAAGGGGCGCGAAGGGTCGTATCTTCCAGGTCGGCTCTGGCTTCAGCAAGCTGCGTTTCGATGTCGCGTATCACCGCTTCTTGTGCGATGAGTTCCTCTTCCCGTGCGCCTACTTGGGCTTTCTTCAGTTCCTGTTGCGCAACGTTGTAATTGGCCTCTTCGACAGAGAGCTTAGCTCTTTCCTTGTCGAGGTCCGCACGCGCTATCGTTCCCTTCTCAGCGAGACGGGTCATTCTCCCGAGCTGGGCGCGTTGCGTTTCGAGCTGGGCCTTGGCCGCTTTCACCTTGGCTTGCAGTGCGGCAAGGTCTTCGCTGCGTGCGCCTGATTTCAGCGCGCTCAGCTGGGCGGTTGCCTGGTCGAGTTGGCTTTCCAGCCTCGACACCGCCGCTTCAAACTCGCGCCTATCCAGCTGAGCTATCATGTCGCCTTCACTGACTTTGTTGGCGGCCCGAATGGGTAACTCTATTACCTGGCCGGGAACCTTGAAGGCCAGCTCTGCCTGCTGCGCGGGAAGTATGACCGCCGGGTAGGAGCGCCGGGTCATGTTCGCTGCCACGGATACAACGGCCGTTTTTACGGGCCGAACGGTCTGAGATGTGGTCAGGTCTTCTTCTTGGCTACACGCGGAGAGTAGTACCAACAGAGAGCCTGCAACGACGATGCCTCCGCTGTGGGATTTCCGACCGAGCTGAACCGACATCTGCGTCTCCTGGACTTCGAAATTTTGAAGCAACAGGCCGAGTATAATCGCGGCGATCACGCCCCCTTCTGCTTATTTCGATATTCACTACAAGATGTCCGGTTTTTTTTGATGCTGCGTAACCTTCTTGCATACCCACTCCAGGCTGCTCTTCGGGCGGCGGTGCTAACTGCGGCCTGTATAGCGCTTTCTTCATGCTCGACAATGTCTCGCCAGTTTCCTCCGGCGACAGCCGAGGAGGCAGCCGTTGCGGAGCTAAATGGTATGCAGCGGATACGATTTTGGGGCGATGAACCAAACCCCTACTCTCAGGAAATCGTCCGTGAGCTTGAATCGGTACTTGACCGCAACCCGCGCTTTACGGAACGCTTGGATTTATTGGCAATATCGGGAGGTGCAGAGGATGGCGCCTACGGCGCAGGATTCCTGAATGGCTGGACCGACCGCGGTGACCGGCCCGAGTTCGAGTTAGTGACCGGGATTTCCACCGGTGCATTGATCGCGCCGTTCGCTTTTCTCGGCCCAGCTTACGATGATGCACTGGAGCGTCTGTTTACCGGCACCTCGACAGAAGACGTCTTCTTCCTCACGCCTTTTGAGGCGCTGTTTGGGGGTGCCGCGGTCGGCGATACACAACCGCTGCGCCAGCGTATCGCCCGAGAAGTCAATGAGGCCTTGATAGACGCCATCGCGCAGGAGAGCCGCAAAGGGCGAACGCTGCAGATTGGAACAACCGATCTCGATGCGCAGCGGCCTGTCATCTGGGATATTGGCCGCATTGCCGAGTATGGCGGGCTACGAGCTGTCGAGTTGATTCGTAAAATAATGTTGGCTTCGGCATCTATCCCTGGGGTGTTTCCACCCGTACTGATTGATGTCTGGATCGACGGCGAGCGACACCAGGAGGTTCATGTCGACGGCGGCGTTACGACGCAGGTCTTTCTTTATCCCAGCGGACTTAAAAACCCGCGGCTGGAACAGCTGCTTGACCTGTTCTCCGAGAAGCATGCGTGGCTCATCCGCAATGCGAAGTCGGACCCGGAATACGAGCCGGTGGAGCTTTCACTCGGCGACATCGTTACCCGATCTATCACTACGTTGCTCAAGTACCAGGGAAAAGGCAACGTCCTCAATATTGCAGCAGCCGCTGAACGCGACGGGTTTGACTTCAATTTCACGAGCGTCCCGGCCGAGTTTGATGTGCCATCGAAGGATATGTTCGATCCACAATATATGCGCAGCCTGTACGAAGTCGGCTAAGAACAAGCCCTGTCAGGCGAGGCGTGGTTGAAAGTCTCCGAGGGTACTCTTGTTCGATTGCCCGCAACGAACCGGTAAGCACGCTGTCTTCGAAATTGTCGAGAGCCCTCATTCCCACCGCTCTGATGCCGCAGAAAACGTAGAAACACCAACAAGGGCAACGCTTTTGGCCGAAACGTTTCCTGGCTCGGTGGCTCGAGGGGATAACCTGCTAATTACGAATCAATTCAGACGATTACGAAGCAGTGGCTTGGGAATGCCCACGGGGAGCAATCGGTTCGGTTCAGGTGGGAGAAGCGAGTGGGTCGCTTCTAAGCAGCATGAGGCGCGGCGCGAAGCGAACTCATTATTCTTGTGAATTCATTGCACGAGCGGCATCTTGATGTCCAAATAAGTAGCCAGGTCTTGAGTTTGCGGAGTGTTTGGATTGGGGACGGTATAATGCCCTATCAGAATGCAGCGCAATAGGGTGCGGGGGTTTCCCAAAACTATTCATGAAACAGCAGGTCGATTTACGTTCGCGAAGCCAATAGATGAATGAATTAATCATTCTTGGAATTCTGCTCGTGCTCTCCGGCTTCTTTTCAGGGTCAGAAACAGCACTGACTGCCCTTTCCCGGGCACGGGCTGAAGCCTTGGTCAAGGAAAGGCGTAGAGGTTCCAAAGCACTGGCTAAGCTCAAGGGAAACACCACGCGTATGCTGGTGATCATTCTGGTGGGCAATAATCTTGTGAATATCGGTGCTTCGGCATTGGCAACTGTGCTGGCTACTGAATGGTTCGGGCACTTTGGTCCGGGAATTGCTGTCGGGGTATTGACCGTACTGATTCTTGTGTTCGGCGAGGTCACGCCTAAGAGTTGGGCCGCATTGCACGCCGAACGTATCTCACTGTTTGCCGCTCCCATCATTCTTGTTTTCGGGCGTGCTTTGTTGCCTGCCGTATGGGTGTTGGAAAGATTCGCCGCGAGGCTGCACCGGGTGGCTGGTGTAAACAAGGAGCCGACGGTTACGGAGTCTGAGGTCATCAGTCTCCTGACGTACGGTGCAGAGGAAGGCACTATCGAAGATGACGAAATCGAGATGATAGAGCGCGTGTTCGCGTTCAACGATTCGACGGTGCGGGATGTCATGACGCCGCGCAACGAAGTCTTCTCTCTCGATGGCAACCTTTCGATCCAGGAGGCACTGTCGTATCTGGTGAAAGGATCTGCGTCACGCGTGCCCGTATACGATCAGGCCCCTGATGACGTGATAGGCGTGATTTATCTTCGTGACGTGCTGCAGGCGCTGGTCGATAACAAGGCAGAAGCTGCTTTGCGCACTATCGCCTACGACCCGCTTTTCGTGCCGCAGACGCAAACGATCGACGAGCTGTTCGATACCCTGCGAAAGACAAAGCGCCATTTGGCCTTGGTGGTCAACGAGTACGGCATGCTCCAGGGTGTGGTTACGCTCGAGGACTTGCTGGAGGAGCTGGTTGGCGAGATTTACGATGAGTCCGATCGGCCGGAGGACTCGATGGAGGAGGTATCAGAGGGCAGGGTGCGACTCAGTGGCCTGGCTGAGATGCGCGCGGTTATCGACTATTTCGATGTCGAGTTACCCGACTGGAAGCCCACCGACACGGTCAGTCTTTGGTTGCTCAACCATATCGGCCGGATTCCCGCTACCAACGAGACGTTTGATATCGATGGCTTTTCGGTACACGTGTTGCAGGCAAGTCAGCGCTTCATACAACGCGTAGAGATTCAACGCCTTACTGATGTCAGTAAAAGTCCCGCTGAGGATGCCCGTTAACAGGAAACACCGCTTAACAAATCCTGATCAGGAAATCTGGGGACAGTTCACTTGTCTCTAATTCCACAATCGCTACGGACGCCCATACGACATCCGCAAAGATCATTCTCGCAAATACCTAAAAACCATCAATTGTTCGATTTGGTTTGAAGAAAGGTTTCGTCACGCTAGCGCAGAGTTAAATAAACTGTCCCCGATTCTCCAAAAGATGATAGCTGCGCAGAGCGAGGTGTTGGGAGTAGGGAATAGAAATGACGTCTATAGTCATTATTACAAAATCGATGCGCATGGCTTTTGGAGGCAAGGCCTCGTTCAGGGTAGTTGTTAGCAATCGACAGCTTGTTTCGCGTATGACTATAAATACTCTGGAATATGAGCAAATCGGGCGTCCTGAATCCAAATGCTTGATACTAAGCACATGAAGAATCTACCGAACAGCCTGCAATTCAGGATTCCGACCGTATTTATCGTTTCATTTTTGCTGATCCTCACTGCGGTTTTTGTCGTTTTCACCACGATCGGGAAAAGTCTTCTTGAGAAGCAGGCCTACAAAGAAGTGATTCTATCGGGACAGAATATCGTCTCGGAGTTGGGAACCCGCATTGCACTGGCCGAATCGCTTGCCACGGCATTGGCCAATCTTGGTGAAAAACTGCCTGCTGATGACGCTGAGCATCAAAAACTCATCCGTCACGTAATGGACTATGAGGGTACGGAGGCATTCATTGCCGGGGGCGGCATATGGCCCGAGCCCTATTTGTACGATCCTAGCATCGAGCGCCGCAGCTTCTTTTGGGGGCGGGACAACGACGGGCAGCTGCGCTACTACGATGACTACAATAACCCGGAAGGGCCGGGTTACCACCAGGAGGAATGGTATGTTCCGGCGAAATACCTCATGGAAGGCAAGGCATTCTGGTCGAAGTCCTACATGGACCCCTACTCTTATCAGCCTATGGTTACTGTCACGGTGCCCATGTATCGTGAAAAACAGTTCTACGGCGTATCAACCGTCGATCTGAAACTGGAAGGATTACATGCCTTTCTAGATACCGTTTCGCAGTCTTTTGGTGGTTACGCCTTTGCCGTTGATCGTAACGGCAAATTTCTGTCGTTCCCCGATGAAAAACTCACTAAAAGGTTCGGCGTAGATGAGAACGGCGCACGCACCGAGGAGTTCATCGACGTTGGCGAGTTTGCAAAGATACAGCCCGGCTTCCGGCCGCTTGCAGTTACGTTGCAGGACACTATCGAAGGTGTAGTTGCGGATGCAATCACCGCAGGCACATTCAATGATGCTCTGGCCAAATCGATTGCACGAGGTAGTTACCAGATCGGGGAAAGCGAAGGAAGGCTCATTTCCGCAGTGCTAACAGGCATTCAGGATCACACAAAATTGCCCAGCGCTCGGCTCCACGAGCTGTTTCTCGAAGATGACCCGATGCTGGGCGAGCCAGCCTTCGCGGCGGTATTCGAAATGCCCCATACCTATTGGAAGATTGTCACTGTTATGCCATACAGCAAGGCAATCGAGACTTCCAACGTCATTTATCGAAACCTGGTGTCGGCGATCGCGGTTGCCATGCTGGCATCTCTGTTCGTAATGCTGATGCTGGTCAGGCGCATACTCGTAAGACCGATTTCCGACATGTCGAAACAGCTGCGGAATCTGGCGGAAAGTGAAGGCTCGGAAACCGGACAGCTGGAAACAAACGACCGTGGGGAGTTGGGCCAGCTGGCATTCTGGTTCAACCGCCGCAGCCAACGCTTGCTGGAAGTTCAACGTGAACTCAAAGAGGCACAAGGCGCATTAGAACAACGCGTGGCTGAACGGACCGACGAACTGCGCGACGAAATCGAAAAGCGAAAGCGCGAGCAGGAAGTCAAGGATGCACAGGTCGCTCGAGTGGAGAAACAGCATGCGGCAATCGTTGATCTGGCGTTGAGGAAATCACTGTTTACGGAAGATATCGCAAAAGCGGCCCAGATCATCAATGAAACCGCCGCCCCGATTCTGGATGTTGCCCGAAGCAGCATATGGTTGATTGACGAAGAAAAGAACAGTCTCGAAGTTGTTGATCTCTTTCAGGCGAAGACCGCGTTCCATCAAACCGATCTATCGCTCGACTTGCTTGAATGCCCGTCTTATTTCCATGCGCTGCAGAATGAGCGGTCAATAGCGGTCTCTGACATGCTCACTGACCCGCGCACCGTCGACTTGGTGGACTACGCTCGGAAAGCCGGCGTTTCGGCATTGCTGGATAGCCCACTGCGTGTTGGCGGAAGGCTAAGAGGTGTCGTCTGCTTCGAACATGCGGACGGGCTGCGCAGCTGGCATGACGACGAGATTCGGTTCTCCGGCGAAATCGCCGATCGGTTTATTCAGGTGCTGGCTAACGCCGAACGAATCAAGTCGGAGGACCGTATCCGCCAGTTGGCATTCTATGATCCACTGACATCGCTGGCCAACCGGCGTTTGTTTCAGGAGACAGTGCAGCACGAACTTAATGTTGCAAAGCGTCACCACGTTTTCGGGAGCCTGCTGTACCTGGATCTGGATAATTTCAAGATGCTCAATGATTCGCTCGGTCATGCCATCGGTGACGAGCTGTTGGTGCAGTTGGCACGACGCCTTGAAGACACGTTGCGAAAGGAAGACCTGGCATCACGGCTGGGCGGGGATGAATTTGTCGTATTGATAAACGGTGAAAACGAGACGCGCGATGAGGCTATGGAACAGGCGCACAAGGTAGCCCGTAAGCTCCAGACGGTGATCAGCGAGCCCTACCGTTTGCAGGGCTACGAGCACGTTATCACTTCAAGTATGGGCATCACGATCTATCCAGAAGAAGATGGCTCTGCAACAGATATTCTCAAGCAGGCAGACACGGCCATGTATCGCGCCAAAGAAGAAGGCCGCAACAGAATCTGCTTTTATAATCGGGAGATGCAGGAAGCTGCAGACCAGCGATTAATGCTGGAAAAGGAACTTAGAAGCGCCGTAACGAATGCTGAATTCGATCTGTATTTCCAGCCCCAAGTCGGTCGCAATGGGCTTCAAATTGGGGCTGAAGCCTTGGTCCGCTGGAAGCACCCCATAAAAGGCATGGTGGCACCACTGGAATTCATTCCAATTGCGGAAGAAACTGGTCTGATACTCGAAATCGGCGCTTGGATTCTGGAAGACGCCTGCAAGTTTGCCCGTCAATGTGGTCTTGGCAATATCGCTGTGAATATCAGTCCACTGCAATTCCGCCAGGCGGATTTCGTCGATAAGGTAATGCAGACGATTGCCAGAACTGAGCTCGCCCCTAGCACCCTTACCATTGAGCTCACCGAAGGCATCCTCATCGAGAATATCGAGGACAGCATTCGGAAGATGAATTCCCTGAAGGAGCTTGGCATACGTGTCGCGATCGATGATTTCGGCACGGGTTACTCTTCACTGGCCTATCTGAAACAGCTGCCCCTAGATCAACTCAAAATCAGTAACGACTTCGTTAGGGATATTGCCACTGATCCGAATGACGCGATCATTGTGGATACAATTATCTCGATGGCAAAACATATGGGCCTCAAGGTCGTTGCTGAAGGCGTCGAGACTGACGAGCAGCTGCGTTTCCTTGACGAAAAGGGTTGCCATATTTACCAGGGGTACCACTTCAGCAGGCCCTTGCCGAAAGACAGATTTATAGATTACCTAGAAGCCGAAACCAGCGGCGGGCAGAAAAGTGCCGAGGAGTAGTTCAGGCCAATTATCCGGTGCTGATTAACCCTCGGTCAGGGTTCGCAGAACATGGCGACCCACTTTACGGGTTGCCATCCAGGGCAGTTTCTTGACCTTCAAGAATGGCTCTG
>JAAUXZ010044711.1_pt1 | contig 30183 bp, 30 predicted proteins | sample 7278131 | NCBI WGS metagenome assembly JAAUXZ01 (sample SAMN14350119, study PRJNA611818) | marine sediment metagenome | isolation source: surface marine sediment (3m) | place: French Polynesia: Moorea | collected 2018-08 | reverse complement strand
GGTAAACACATTGAACAGTTACACGATCTTTTGGATTTACCGATGGGTAAAGAAATGGATAAGCTTTCGTTGCATGATTATATTGACACCTTGCAATTGTTGTTGGCGAATCTGCATCAGGACATCAGCCGTTCATATTTCCCCCAGCTGTCTGAGCAAACACAATCCCAATCTCAATAGATGACCTTGAGTCGGTTTTGAAATAACTCGATTAAATTGTGGTTTTTTACGCCAGTTTGAATGACGTATAATGACATATTTTGGTCATGAACTTGAACAAACAATCGCCAATCAAAGTACTCTTCGTATGCATGGGCAATATCTGTCGATCTCCGACGGCTGAAGGTGTTTTCCGACATCTCGTCGAGCAACAAAAATTGACAGATGTGATCAACACCGATTCCGCGGGTACGCATGCTTATCATGTGGGGGAAGCGCCGGATCGACGCGCACAATCTGCAGCGAATCAACGTAATATCGATCTTTCTGATATCCGTGGGCGCCAGTTTAAATCTCCGGATCTTGAAAATTATGATTACGTTTTGGCAATGGATAAGTCCAATTATCATGATATCCAATCTCTTGATGATGGTGACGGCAAGGCCAGGGTATCGTTGTTTCTTGAATATGCAGAACACTACTCGGAAACTGAAGTGCCTGACCCTTACTATGGTGGGGCCAATGGTTTTGAACGTGTGCTGGACATGGTAGAAGATGCCGCCAAAGGGTTGTTAGAACATATCCGCAAACAGCATCGGCTGTAATGTCCTGGGCCTACCCCTTAAAGATTTTTGCGAGAGCGGGGCAGATCAGTTTCACCCTTTTTAAGCTGATGATACCCATCATCATTCTCATCAAGATACTTGAATCCTTTGGGTTTATAGAAATTTTGTCTGCTGCCTTGACCCCTGTAATGGATTGGGTAGGCTTGCCCGGCGCCATGGGATTGGTTTGGGCGACGGCGTTGGTTACCAATCTATATGGCGGAATTGTCGTTTATGCCAGCCTGGCTTCAGATGTGCCGATGACCATAGCCCAGGTTACGATTATCAGTACCATGATGCTGATTGCGCATGCTTTGCCCGTAGAGGCCCGAATCGCCCAAAAAGCCGGGGTTAGTTTCATCATGACGGTGTTCCTACGCCTGGTTATGGCCATCATTTTTGGCCTGCTATTCAACCAGTTATGTCATTTTTTCGGATGGCTGCAGGAACCTACCCAGTTATTGTGGTCTCCGGGAGAGATTGATACGTCCCTGAGCAGTTGGTTATTGAATCAATTCATCGGTTTAATGATTATATTTTTTATCGTGCTGGCCCTGGTTCTGGTGCTCGATATATTAAAACGCTTGGGTATTATTCAATGGATTAATCGACAATTACGTCCCGTATTACATTTACTGGGTATTGGCCGTGAAGCGGAAACCATTACCCTGGTGGGTCTGACGCTGGGGATATCTTATGGTGGCGCATTATTGATCGATGAAGCACGCGCCGGTCATATCAAGCCGCGTGATGTTTTATTTTCCATCTCGCTCCTAGGGCTTTCGCATAGCTTGATAGAAGATACGTTGTTGATGATGCTTATTGGTGCTGATCTCATGGGCATTTTATTGGGGCGTGTTGTTTTTACATTGGTGATCATTTTCCTGATGGTGCGTTTAATTAATCATTTCTCCGACGAAACCATTCACCGTTACCTGGTTAAATCAGTTGCACAAAACGGATGACACAATAGCCCTTAATTGAAAGCCTGGTAACAGGATTTGTTTAAACACAAAGCGGTTTTGTTGGCATTCCATTTAACCAATGTTTCATCATCAACCTATAAATTTTGAAAACACTGGGGCACAGAAACTAAACACCCAATCACTAGGCGCGCCGATACTTGATCAGCAAGAGTCCAGAGATGACGACCATCACCGCTCCGGTCCATGCCCAAAGATCCATCCATTCCTCCCATAACCACCACCCGATAATGGCGGCATATAAAATTGAGCTGTAACTGAAATGGCTGATTTGTGAGGCCGGTGCCAAGGCATACGCCTGAGTCATAAAATACTGACCACTGGCTGCGAACATGCCCAGTAACAGCAACTGCAACAATTGCGCCGTATTCGGTGTTTGCCAGCTAATTATTGCCGGGATACTGGAAACCACCAATCCCGTCAATGCAAAATAAAATACGATTGTCGTGGGACTCTCGGTACGGGTTAATTTCTTTACCGTTGATTTGGCAATGGCCGCAAAAAAACCGCCTGCCAACGCTACCATAGCAACCATGTCGAGGCCTTCAAAATCAGGTTTAATAATCAAAGTGACCCCCATAAACCCCAACAGGACCACGCCAGCAATGAGCCAGTTTAATTGTTCCTTCAGCCAAAGGTACGCAATTAGAGGAATGAAAAGAGGCGCTGACATTTTAAGAATCATGGCGTTTGCAAGAGGTAAATGGGCGATTGCGTAAAAGAAACAGTACATCGCGGTTACACCGGCCAAACCGCGCAACAGATGATACCTGGCTTGCTCCGTTTTGAGGGTACTGAAGCCCTGTTTCAGCAGCAAAGGAATGAGTACGTGTAATCCAAAGAGATTTCGAAAAAATACGACCATTTCATTGGGTAAAGTTTCGGCTACTGTCCGCACCTGGATCCCCATAAGGACGAAAAAAAGTTCTGATAGAAGAATAAAGCTCGCACCTTTAATGAGCCTGTCATGCATCAATCAATATCCTTGAGAAGTGACTTCAGAGATGAGCAAGAATTTGTGCAGCCTGTTCAATATATTTTTTACGTGAAAACAGCAGTTTTAAGCGTGAACCACCGCGTTGGCGCCACAAAACGGCAGCACGAATACCGGTAAATAACAGGGTACGTACACGACTGGTGGTGTCACTATTACTCAAGTGAAGTTGATCTCCCTGAACCATGATACGTGGCTTTATCTGACTGATCGTATTTTGATACAGACCATCAATTTTATGCACACGTCCGGATTGACTCAGGGCATAAGAGTCAGCTTGTTGTTCAATCGTTTCAAATCCTTGTTGAATCGCTTCGACCATATCTGCATTTTTATTCAGGCGACCTTCAAGTTTGATCATGGATAAAACATAATAGGTAATAAGTCGGTTAGGTTGTTTTTCCTCTCCAGAAAAATATGCCTTGAGTATTTTTAAACCCTGCATCAAACCTTCACCATGACCATAGATGTCCTGCACACTTTGAGCATTCAGGGTAAATAGGCTGTCCAGGCTACAATCAAAAGCTGCCTGGTTGATGCTTTGGCCATTGGCTAACTGATCGATTAAAGCTGCTGCCTGAAACATACTGGCCAATGCCAGAGTCTGGTCATAAATACTGTTCATCTTAACCCGTTTGATTAAAGGCATGCTCAATTGTGCCACCACCCAAACACGTTGAATGATCGTAGAAAACTAATGCCTGGCCAGGCGTAACAGCTCGCTGCGGAGCATTGAAAACAACAATAGCTTGATCATGCTCTATTGATTGGATCATACAGGATTGATCCTGCTGTCGGTATCGAACTTTTGCGGTACATTGAAAAGGTAATTTAATTTCTTCAGGATTAATCCAGTGCAACTGTTTAATCGAACAATGAGTATGGAATAGGGCGGGATGATCATGCCCCTGGCCTACTATCAGGCTATTACTCTCAAGGTCTTTGGAAATCACAAACCAAGGCGCTTCCGAAGCATCTTGTAATCCACCGATGCCGAGCCCCTGGCGTTGGCCGATCGTATAAAACATTAGACCAGAATGCTGACCAATCACACGGCCTTCCAGATTCTTTATCGCACCCGGTTGGGCCGGTATGAATTGTTGTAAAAAGTCCTTAAATTTACGCTCGCCTATGAAACAGATTCCAGTAGAATCTTTTTTATCAAAAACCTGAAAACCCTCAGCCTCAGCAATTTGGCGGACCTCAGATTTCTGCAAATTTCCCACTGGGAAAAGCGATTGGGCCAGTTGCCCGGCATTCAATGCATATAAAAAATAGGACTGGTCTTTGTTTTGATCTCGACCACGCAGTAACAGGGTTTTACTATTTTTTGATTGGGTTTGTACATAATGCCCAGTGGCAATCCTTGCTGCTCCCAGAGATAGGGCAAAATCGAGAAAAGCTCGAAATTTTATTTCGCGATTACACAAAATGTCCGGATTAGGCGTACGACCCGCTTTATATTCAGCCAAGAAATAAGCAAAAACCCGGTCCCAATATTCACTCGAGAAATTCACTGAATGCAGAGGAATATCCAGTTTGTCACAGACTTGTTGTGCGTCCGCTAAATCTTCAGCAGCTGAGCAATATTCTTGGGTATCATCTTCTTCCCAGTTCTTCATGAACATGGCTTCCACTTCGTAGCCCTGTTCTTTTAACAAGAAGGCCGCGACTGCCGAATCGACTCCTCCGGATAGTCCAACGATAATCTTTTCTCTAGATCCAGAATTCATCGATGATTAGGGATTTAAATTTTCAGGAAAACGGGAACGACGCTGCCACTCGGTTAATCTCTGGACATAAGGAGGTTCTCCATTATCGCGATACCAGGAATCTACAGCATACTTTTCGCCGTTATCTAATTGCTCAATCACCGCGGTCCAATGGGCCCAAATAAATCGAATACGACGTTGTTTGCCGCCGACACGATGCCAATGTAACCAGCCTTTTTGTTCAAGAGCATTTAGATATTGCATCGTATTGGTGGATTCATCGATACAATCCAGTTGATATAACGGTTCTTTTTCATGGTAATTGCCCGCCTTATCTTTTTCAGTGCCCGAAATCGCACCAGAAAAAAATTCCATGAGTGCAATTGCTCGACGAATTTGTTGCTTCTCAAGCCAGGCAGACAGGGCGGGGTGTTTAAAAATGGTTTGAATATGTTGCCACTGCTGCTGCGAAAAATTTAAAGCTATCTTTGATTTGCAGCCAAAATCATAACAATGGATGAATTCAGCATCATCATAGTTTTGTGATGATGCATGGGATGCAGGGATCGTAAAGGTTGCACAAACCCAAAAAATAAAAAAATGGAATCGCGTCAAATCAGGAAAACTGGCGGCTAAAAACTTGCAAAGGGTAGGCCGGATTTTGCTGATAGTCCAGTATGCATTGAAGAACCAAGGGGCTGCGATGTCTTTCCCGACAGGCTTGAAGTGCTTCAAAACTCATCCATTGTACCGCAATGATATCTTGATCCAGAACCCGGTCAGGATGATGATCGATTATTTCACCGCAAAAAGTAAATCTCAAGAAAGTCTGTTCATGCTTGGTATCAGGTTGATAACGATAGATACCCACTAAGGCTTGTGGCCTAAAATTGTAGGCAGTTTCCTCCAGTACTTCACGGATAACCGCTTGTTCTAAACTTTCACCGACCTCAAGATGGCCAGCCGGCTGATTAATCAATTGTTGGCCATTGATTGCTTCACTGACCACAAGAAAATCACCGTCCCGCTCGCACACTGCAGCTACAGTGACCCGGGGTTTCCAAATAGAGGGCTCAACCATCTCGGTGTTGATACCAAAAAGCCAGTCCCTGGCAATTTAGTTTGATATCCATAGCCAGCTGATTCTGAATGGTGTGTTCTGAAAGATCAAAAGAATGGGCCAGTTTGTGTCCCATCTTCTGTATCATTATTTCCAAGTCTGATTCCTCTTTCGGCTTTACCTCTTCAGCCAATTCTACAAAATGATCAATCCATTCATGGTATTGATCAACAAACGCAGCAGGGTCCGGTAAAACACTAAAATGGGTCATATACATTTTCTGTGGTTGATAAGACATCAATAAATCCACAGATTGATGTAATAGGTCGGGGTTAAAATGTGTCGGAGTCGTCGTAGGTATTACAAAGCGGCTATTTTCATACAACAAATTGGGATAGGATAATCCAAAAGTATCTCCTGTAAAAATGCCTGCACTGAGTTGATCAACGACGCAAAAATGATGGTAAGCGTGTCCTGGAGTATCAACAAAGGTTAATTTTCGATCATTAAGCATAAGCTGATGCCCATGCTCAGCAACGATCACTCGATCTTGATTTATAGGAGGAATTACTCCGTAAAGCTGGTCAAAAACTTTTTCGCCATAAACCTCCTTAGACGCTGCGACCAATTTGGAGGGATCAATCATATGTCTGGCGCCACGCGGATGAATGACCAACCGGGCCTCCGGAAAAGCCTGCATCATGACACCTGCACCACCAGCGTGATCAAGGTGTACATGTGTTGGAATGACAAATTTAACCTGCTCTGGGGATAAAGAGAGATCAGTTAAAAATTGTTGGACATGGGGCAGGGTGTGGGCGGTCCCGGTCTCGATAAAAGCAACTTCATGGTTATGAACGATGCCATAAAGACTGGCAACTCCGGGTTGAATGTACAGAGCATCAAGGTGATAAACACCTTGACCAAGATCAGTGTAATCCATCAGGACTTGGCTTGGTCGGCCATAAATAACCAGGTATCCACTACGGTGTCGGGATTTAATGAAACACTGTCTATGCCTTGTTTCAATAACCATTTTGCCAGGTCAGGGTGATCGGATGGACCCTGTCCGCAAATACCGACATATTTACCAGCTGATTTACATGCCTGGATGGCTTGAGAGAGTAACTTCATCACCGCGGGATTACGTTCATCAAATGAATGTGCGATGAGCCCTGAATCTCGGTCAAGCCCCAAAGTCAGCTGGGTAAGGTCATTGGAGCCGATCGAAAAGCCGTCAAAGAACTCTAAAAACTCTTCTGCCAGTAAAACATTTGAAGGCAACTCACACATCATAATAATTCTTAATCCATCCTTGCCGCGTTCAAGACCGTTTTCCTTGAGAATTTCAATGACAGCCGCAGCCTCTTCTAAAGTGCGCACAAAGGGAATCATGATCTCAATATTATCGATGCCCATGTCATTTCTAACTCTTCGTATTGCCTCGCATTCCAGAGCAAAACATTCCCGAAATTCTTCGGAGATATAACGCGAAGCACCACGGTATCCAATCATAGGATTTTCTTCTTCCGGTTCGAAAATTTCACCCCCGATCAAATGGGCGTATTCATTGGATTTAAAATCTGATAGCCGCACAATTACGCGCTCTGGGGCAAATGCTGCCCCAAGGGTAGCGACGCCCTCGCAGAGTCTTTGGATGTAATATTCGACAGGTGAGGTATAGCCGGCAATACGCTGCATGATGAGGTGCTGTAAATCCACTTCCATTTGGTTATATTTCAATAAAGCCTTAGGGTGAATCCCAATCATCTTGTTAATAATAAATTCCAACCGGGCCAGGCCGATGCCTTTGTGGGGTAATTTGGCAAACCCAAATGCTCTTTCTGGATTGCCGACGTTCATCATCACTTTAATGGGAATATCCGGCATTTTGGATAATTCATGCTTTTGATGCTCATATTTTAAAAGCCCAGGATACACATGCCCGGTGTCTCCATCAGCGCAAGAGACGGTCACTTCCGCGCCATGCTGAATAATAGACGTGGCTTTGCCACTACCTACCAGGGCAGGGATACCCAATTCTCGCGCAATGATGGCAGCATGACAGGTTCGACCACCACGATTAGTGACGATTGCAGAGGCTTTTTTCATGATCGGTTCCCAGTCAGGATCAGTCATATCAGTCACCAGCACATCGCCTTGTTCTATTTGGTCCATTTGTGACAGGTCGTTAATCACTTTAGCCACCCCCTGTCCAATACGATTGCCTACAGCGCGTCCATCCACTAGATACTTGGGCCGTTCTTTCAGGATAAATCGCTCAATCACTTGGCCCTCACGAGATACCACGGTTTCAGGACGAGCTTGAACAATGTAAAGCTGGTTATTCAATCCGTCTTTAGCCCATTCAACATCCATTGGGCGTTGGTAATGCTGTTCAATGGTGACGGCCATTTGGGCCAGTGCTGTTGCATCCTCATCACTGAGGCAAAACTGATGTCGCTCAGGTTTGGGAACCTTGACCGTTTGAATGGCGTGTTCTGGATGTTCTTCCTGGGCATAGACCATCTTGATCATTTTACTGCCCAGGTTTTTTTGTAAGATGGATTTTTTATTCTGGGCCAGTCCCTTTTTATAAACATAAAATTCATCCGGATTTACCGCGCCCTGGACCACCGTCTCTCCCAGTCCGTAACTGCCGGTGATAAACACGACATCTTCAAAACCGGATTCAGTGTCAATACTGAACATGACACCACTGCAAGCCAGATCACTGCGCACCATTAACTGAATTCCGGCAGAGAGTGCCACCTCGGCATGGTCGAAACCCTGATGTACGCGGTAGGAAATAGCGCGATCATTGAATAGCGATGCAAACACCAGTTTGACTGCATGTAATACCTGGCCAATACCCTTAATATTTAGGAAGGTTTCTTGTTGACCCGCGAATGATGCGTCCGGTAAATCTTCTGCCGTGGCTGATGATCTGACCGCCACAGTGGCATCCATGGAATCCGTGCTTAAAGCTACATAGGCCTCTCGAATCTCGTTCTCCAGATCCTTTGGTAAGGGCGCATCGACAATCCACTGACGAATGGCCTTGCCGGTAGTGGCCAGCAAATTGACATCCTCGATATCAAGTTCACGTAATGTCTGATTGATTTTGTCAGTTAATCCAGCACCATTAAGGAAATTACGATAGGCATCAGCAGTGGTGGCAAAACCACCCGGGACCTGAACACCCAAAGCGGAGAGATTGGATATCATTTCACCCAAAGATGCATTTTTACCCCCTCCGACGGGGACATCTTGCTTGCCTAAATATTCAAGGCCGATAACATTTTTATCAGCAAATGCTGGATTGTTAATAATCATAATTGAGTTACACAAAGGTTTTGATTTTTAATTATCCAATCAATGTAACATAATCATTTTTCGACTCTTAGATGTAGTTTTAATAAAGTTATGCCAGATCTAGCCTCTACCCAATTGCGGTCCATTTTCTTTCTTTCCAATAGAACAGCGATTACGGCTGAAACGTTGGGTCATAGTCTGCTGGCCCAATTCCCGGATATAGAATTTACAACAGTGACGATCCCTTTTTTGGATACCGAAAAAAAAGCACAAAAAGTGGTCGATAAAATCAACAAGGCAGGGGCGCAATCACAATTAAAACCCATTGTGATATCGACCATGGCGAATGAAGCGATCAGTAAAATTATTTTGCAATCTGATGCCCTGGTCCTCGATCCATTTGATCGTTTTTTACCCGATCTCGAAGAAACATTAAACCAGCATTCGATTCATGAATCCGGGCAATCCCATAGAATCAGCAATGAGAGCCTTTATGAATCACGTATCAATGCGATTGATTTTTCATTAATCCATGATGATGGCATGACTACCAAGATGTATGATCAGACGGATATCATCATAATCGGCGTATCTCGCAGTGGGAAAACACCAACCTGTTTGTATCTCGCATTACAATTTGGTCTAAAAGCGGCTAATTACCCGATTACCGAAGAAGACATGGAATCGGAACATTTACCCAAGACCATTCGAAAATACCAGAATAGATTATTTGGATTAACCACGGATCCCTATCGCCTGGCACATATCCGTGAGGAAAGAAGGCCGAACAGTCGATATGCTTCCATGGAGCAATGCCGGTTTGAAATCAACAGAGCCGAAGAAATGTTCTATCAACACCGCATCCCTTATGTCAATACTTCAAAAATGTCGATAGAAGAGATAGCCACCAAAATCGTTGAGATTGCCGGTTTGCATCGAATCAGCAAGCCCCCAATCAATCATATTGATGTTCCATAAAAAAAGGCAGTCAAAGTACTGCCTTTTTCTGAATGAATATACTTATTTTTACTGCTACATATGTTCAATAATTGCGGCTGCAAAATCAGAGGTACTTAATTCAGTGGCATCCGGTTCATTTCGAGCAAGATCATAGGTCACCTGCTTATTACCAATAGCACCTTCCATGCCCTTGATGATCAAATCGGCGGCTTCAGTCCAGCCCATATAACGTAACATCATTTCCGCTGAAAGTATCAGTGAACCCGGATTAACCTTGTTGAGCCCGGTATATTTGGGCGCAGTCCCATGGGTCGCTTCAAAGACACCTACACTATCGGCAATGTTTGCACCGGGAGCGATACCGATGCCGCCGACCTGGGCGGCGAGGGCGTCTGAAATGTAATCCCCATTCAGGTTTAATGTTGCAATCACATCATATTCCTTCGGCCTTAATACAATCTGCTGTAAGAAGTTGTCAGCGATGACATCCTTTACGGTGATGGTATTGCCTGTTTTCGGATTCTTGAATTCACACCAGGGACCTTCACCAATGAGTGATGCGCCATATTCATCCTTTGCCAGCTCGTATCCCCAGTTGCGGAAAGCGCCTTCGGTAAATTTCATGATATTACCTTTGTGAACGAGCGTTACTGAGCTCCGGTCGTTGTCCACCGCATACTGCAGCGCTTTTCGGATCAAACGCTTGGAACCATCGGAAGATACGGGTTTGACACCAATGCCTGAAGTTTCAGGAAAACGAATACTGGTGACCCCCATTTCTTGGGTCATGAAGTTGATCACTTTTTGCGCTTCATCTGAACCTGACTCCCATTCGATTCCCGCGTAGATGTCTTCTGTGTTTTCACGGAAGATCACCATCTCCGTGTCCTCTGGTTTTTTCAACGGAGTTTCAATTCCGGAAAAATAACGTACAGGACGCACACAGGCATATAAATCCAGTTTCTGTCTAATCGCCACATTGAGTGAACGCATACCACCACCCACGGGTGTGGTTAAAGGCCCTTTAATAGAGACAATGAATTCCTGCATCGCCTGAAGACTTTCATCCGGAAGCCATTCATTCTCACCATAGGTTTGCGTGGCTTTTTCACCGGCAAAGATTTCCATCCAAGCAATTTTTTTTGAACCTCCGTAGGCATTTCTAACAGAAGCATCCACTACTGCATGCATGGCAGGGGTAATGTCCGAACCAATACCATCACCTTCAATGAAAGGTATTATGGGATTATCGGGAACATTCAAACTGTTGTCTGAATTAGACGTAATTGGACTGCCATTATCAGGCACGCTGATCTTCTGGAAGGTCATTTGAATCCTCTGACTGAATGAATCATGGGATTATACACAAGAAAGGGAATTCGAAGAGCATTTATGCTCCTCGAATGCTATGAAACATCGACGAATTGCTTATAAGTCGATTAATAAAAAATCTATGTGAATCAGTTGTTGATTGATCGGATATTTTGAGCCTGAAGGCCTTTGGGACCCTCGTTAATATCAAACTCGATTTTCTGACCGGATGTCAGTTTTTTGTATCCTTCCATCTCGATGGCGGAAAAGTGAACGAAAATATCTTCATCCTCGTTATCATCGGTATTAACGAATCCATAGCCTTTAACGTTACTAAACCATTTTACTGTACCTGTGGCCATTACACTTCCTCTCGTCTGTTTGTACTCAATAAGCCATAGTTGTTATTATAGATAGATATTCATAACAATGAATCACCTCTCTGAATAATTCTACTAAAAAAATCGTCAACTGTAGAGGGTAAATTATTCTCTAAATAAGTTTCAGATAAAGTTGAAAAAGCCCTATCTAAACATTATCTTGCTTGTTATATGCAAAACAGAATTTTTAGTATGAGCGAAAGCACTGATGACGACGATACCATCTTGCTTGAGCGCACCAAACCCAAGCTTAAAAAACCACCTTTGTACAAAGTGGTTTTACTCAATGATGATTACACGCCAATGGAATTTGTGGTTCATATTCTGGAATCGATTTTCAACCACAATCGGGAACAGGCAACCCAGATCATGCTCCATGTCCACAAGCAGGGCAAGGGGGTATGCGGGTTATATACCAAAGATATTGCAGAAACTAAGGTCGTTCAGGTGAATAATTATTCTCGTGAAAATAAACACCCCTTGTTATGTGAAATGGAAGAAGCCTAAGAACTTATTTTGCTTTCAACTAGACTATAAAGTAATACCAAACTGAAGAGACGGTTATGTTAAACAAAGAACTCGAACAGTCACTCAATAGAGCTTTTCTCGAAGCCAAAGAGAAAAGGCATGAGTTCATTACGGTAGAACATATCCTGTTGATGCTAACCGAAAATGATTCAGCCGTGGCCGTGCTCAAAGCCTGCGGTGCGGACGTTGACAAGTTAAAACGTGATTTGGAGCTCTATGTTGATCAAAATACACCGCTACTGCTCGGTGATGAAGACAGGGAAACCCAACCTACCTTAGGCTTTCAAAGAGTGTTACAACGGGCCCTGTTCCATGTTCAATCATCTGGTCAGGGCGAAGTCTCAGGCGCTAATGTTTTGGTCGCTATTTTCTCAGAACAGGATTCACATGCAGTGTATTTATTGCATACCCAGGATATCGAACGCCTTGATGTGACCAACTATCTTTCTCATGGCATTACGCGTATCGATGAAACACCAGATGAAGCAGCCTTTTCCACAGAGGCAGAATCTTTTGCAGAAACGCCTGTTAAGGAAAAACCGCTGGAAATGTATGCGGTCAATCTTAATGAACAGGCCATAGAAGGCACCATAGATCCTCTGGTAGGTCGAGAGCAAGAGGTTGAGCGGGTTATACAAACACTTTGTCGACGTCGTAAAAATAATCCATTACTCGTGGGTGAGGCTGGAGTCGGGAAAACGGCTATTGCGGAGGGTCTGGCTCGTCGGATCACCGAAGAGGATGTTCCCGATGTGCTACTGGACGCTACGATTTACTCATTAGATCTGGGGGCATTGGTCGCGGGTACCAAATACCGAGGCGATTTTGAAAAGCGATTAAAAGCAGTCATTAAACAATTAAAAGAAGAGCCTCATGCTGTGCTATTTATCGATGAGATCCATACCATTATTGGTGCAGGTTCTGCCTCGGGTGGCGTCATGGATGCATCCAATTTAATTAAACCCGTACTCGCCAGTGGAGAGATGAAATGCATCGGCTCAACCACTTACCAGGAATTTCGTGGTGTTTTTGAAAAAGATCGAGCCCTGGCACGCCGCTTCCAGAAGATCGATGTACTCGAGCCCAGTGTGGAAGAAACTTTCCAAATTCTCAAGGGCTTGAAAAGCCGCTTCGAAGAACATCATGAAGTCAAATATACCTTGCAGGCCCTGAAAAAAGCTTCTGAATTATCCGCACGTTATATTAATGATCGTCATTTACCTGACAAAGCTATTGATGTCATAGACGAGGCCGGTGCCAAGCGGCGTTTAATTCCGGAAAAACAACGTAAAAAAACCATCGGCATCCACGACATAGAAAAAATCGTATCCAGCATCGCACGTATCCCTTCATCAACTGTCAATACCACCGATATGGATATGCTGAAAAACCTCGGTAAAAATCTTTCACGTGTGGTTTTTGGACAGGATCCTGCTATCAAGGCGCTGGATGCTGCTATTAAAATGTCCCGTTCTGGTCTCGGCCGTGAAGCCAAACCCGTAGGTTCCTTTTTATTTGCGGGTCCCACAGGGGTCGGCAAGACCGAGGTTTGTAAACAACTCGCACATATCATGGGTGTAGAGTTGATCCGTTTTGATATGTCTGAATACATGGAGCGTCATACCGTATCGCGTCTCATCGGCGCACCACCGGGTTACGTAGGTTTTGATCAGGGCGGATTACTGACTGAAGAGGTCCTAAAACATCCATACTCAGTGGTGTTACTCGATGAAATCGAAAAGGCTCATCCGGATGTTTTCAATTTGTTATTACAGGTCATGGATAACGGCACATTAACAGACAACAACGGCAGGAAGGCTGATTTCCGAAATGTCATTCTGATTATGACCACTAATGCAGGTGCCGACCTGATTAGTCGTTCCACGATGGGTTTTACCACTCAAGACCATAGTACTGATGCTGGTGAAGCCATTAAGAAGATTTTTACGCCTGAGTTTCGTAATCGCCTCGATGCGATCATCCACTTTTCTGCCCTGGATTCGAATGTTATTTTGAATGTTGTTGACAAATTCCTGATCGAACTTGAATCACAATTAGAAGCCAAAAAAGTCAGCCTGACCATCACCGACGCTGCGCGCCGTTACCTTGCAGAAAAAGGCTATGATCCCAAAATGGGGGCTCGCCCCATGGCAAGAGTGATTCAAGATGAGATCAAACAGGTGCTCGCTGATGAATTATTATTCGGCGAATTGGCTAACGGTGGCGATGTCAAAATTGATGTTAAGGACGAAAATTTGGTCTGTTTTTCGAAATCCGCACAACGCGAAAAAGCTGAGGCCTGATCCAGATAGGCTAAGAATTCAGGGCAAATCGTAAAGATTATCTTTCACGAAATGTAATGCGGCCCTTGGTCAAATCATAAGGGGTCAATTCAACGGTAACTTTGTCGCCTGTGAGTATGCGGATATAGTGCTTACGCATTTTACCCGAGATGTGAGCGGTAACGACGTGACCGTTTTCTAATTCCACTCGGAACATCGTATTCGGCAGGGTGTCGATTACCGTACCATTCATTTCGATATGATCGCCTTTGGGCATTAAAACAATTCCTGAATTGAAAACCGCGTCATTATCCATTTTTCGCGTGGAATCTCAACAGAAATAAACCGATGAATTATGCTAATATGCGGCTTTTTTCCATCCACTCATAATAATGACAAAACTAGCTTTTATATTTCCGGGCCAGGGCTCACAATCCGTGGGCATGATGTCCGACTGGGGGAATTATCAATCCCAGGTAGACAGAACATTTGAAGAAGCTTCTGAAGCGCTGGGGTACAACCTTCAAAAGATTGTTTCAGAAGGTCCCTCAGAACAACTGAACCAAACTGAAACTACACAACCGGCCATGCTGGCTTCTGGAGTGGCTACTTATAGAATCTGGCAGACTGCAGGATTAAAACCTGCTGAAATTGTTTCGGGACATAGCTTGGGTGAATATTCAGCGCTGGTGTGTTCGAATAGCCTCGATTTTACCGACGCTATTAAACTGGTCGCCCGCCGAGGTCAGCTGATGCAGAATGCTGTTGCCGAGGGTGAGGGCGCCATGGCCGCGATTATTGGGTTAGATGACCAAGATGTTATCCAAGCCTGTGCAATGGTGGATAAAGGTATTGTATCTGCAGTCAATTTTAATTCTCCTGGACAGGTTGTGATTGCCGGTAATACCCATAGTGTGGATCGCGCCATGGACAACGCTAAAGAACTGGGCGCCAAACGAGCATTACCCTTACCCGTCAGCGTACCTTCCCACTGTGACTTAATGAAAGATGCTGCAGATAGTCTCTATCAAGAATTACTCAATGTTCCATTGAACGTGCCTGATATCCCGGTAATCCATAACCAGAGTGCAGATCAGGCTCGGGACGTTGATGAAATACGCCAATTACTCAAGCTACAACTTTATCAGCCGGTACTTTGGGTTCAGTGTGTTCAACAACTCGTAGCTAAAGGTGCCACTGACTTAATTGAAATGGGGCCGGGAAAAGTTTTATCCGGTTTAACGCGTCGTATTAACAAATCTCTTGGTTCGCATCCTGTCTATGACCTTGCCAGCCTGGAAAAAACTCAACAAAACTTGGAGGATGAATAATGTCGCTGACTGATCAAGTGGCTCTGGTAACCGGCGCTAGTCGAGGAATTGGACAGGCTATCGCCATGGGATTAGGCAATTCCGGTGCCATTGTTATTGGAACGGCAACCAGTGAAGCAGGTGCAGAAAAAATATCGGCCTATTTGGAATCTGCAAATATCACTGGCAAGGGATTGGTCTTAGATGTGGCCAGTAGTGAATCGGTGGCTGAATGCCTGCAACAGGTCAATGATGCATTCGGTGCCCCCGAAATTTTGGTCAATAATGCGGGTATCACCAAGGATACCTTGTTAATGGCCATGAAAGAGGATCAATGGGATGCCATCATTAATACCAACCTGAGCTCTATCTACCGGATGTCCAAAGCGGTCATTCGCGGCATGATGAAAAAACGCAATGGCCGTATCATTAATATTTCATCGGTTGTTGGTGCTTCAGGAAATGCAGGTCAAACAAATTATGCAGCGGCCAAAGCAGGTCTGGTAGGTTTCAGTAAATCGCTGGCACGTGAAGTGGGTTCACGCAACATTACCGTAAATAGCGTAGCTCCAGGCTTCATTGATACCGATATGACAAGAGAACTTGATGAAAAACAAAAAGAAGCTTTACTCACCCAGATACCTTTGGGCCGTTTAGGTAGTGCGGAAGAAATTGCTTCTACCGTGGTATTCTTAGCCTCGCCAGAAGCTGCCTACATTACCGGGGAAACTATCCATGTAAATGGTGGCATGTACATGGCTTAGCCGCTTATTGATGTAAATAAACAGCTTAACTAATTGATTAAAAAGTAATTTTTATTTGTTTTAATAACAGTGGCATGAGGCGATGCTTTTCAATACAATAGCGCGTCACACAAACATGCCAAAGAATTAATATTTAGGAGAAACTCAAACAATGAGCTCTGTTGAAGAACGTGTAAAAAAAATTGTTGCTGAGCAACTGGGTGCTAAAGAAGAGGAAGTGACTAACAGTGCTTCATTCGTAGACGATCTTGGTGCAGATTCACTGGATACGGTTGAACTGGTCATGGCGCTGGAAGAGGAATTTGAGACTGAAATTCCCGATGAAGAAGCCGAAAAAATTACTACCGTTCAATTAGCCATCGACTACGTGAACGAACACCTGTAATTTTTACGCTATAGGTTTACTTATATGCCGCTATTCATGCAGAATGATTAGCGGCTTTTTTAATATTGGAACCATACTGATCTAAGTTCGAGGTTATTTCATTGTCTAAGCGTCGCATTGTTGTCACTGGTTTAGGTATGCTAACCCCCGTTGGAAATACCGTAGAAGATACCTGGAAAAATATTGTCGCCGGAAAGAGTGGGATTGCCCCCATTACCGCATTCGATGTTACTGATTTTCCCGTTAAGATATCTGGATCCGTGAAGGATTTTGATGCCTCACAATATATTGCCAAAAAAGATTTAAAAAAGATGGATCCTTTTATTCACTTCGGTGTTGCGGCAGGTATTCAGGCCATGGAGGACGCAGGGCTCGAAGTCACTGAAGAGAATGCCGAACGTATTGGTGTTGCCATTGGTTCGGGTATTGGTGGTTTACCGGGAATTGAAAAAAATCGTGACCAGTTTGTGACAGGTGGTGCGCGTAAAATTTCTCCATTTTTTGTTCCCAGCTCAATTATCAATATGGTGTCGGGCAATCTTTCTATTATGAAAGGTTTGAAAGGTCCTAATATTTCAATCGTCAGCGCCTGCACTACCGGAGCACATAATATTGGTGATGCCGCTAGAATGATTGCCTACGGTGATGCTGACGTGATGATCGCCGGAGGTGCTGAAATGGCCACTTCACCTCTAGGCGTTGGTGGCTTTGCCGCGGCAAGAGCCCTGTCCACCCGAAATGATGATCCTGAAGCTGCAAGTCGCCCCTGGGATATCGACCGTGATGGATTCGTTTTGGGTGATGGCGCCGGTGTTGTGGTGATTGAGGAATACGAACACGCCAAACAACGCGGTGCTCGAATTTATTGTGAACTGGCGGGTTACGGCATGAGTGGTGATGCCCACCATATGACCCAACCCTCACCCAGTGGAGAGGGCCCAGCACGTTGTATGAACAATGCTTTAGCAGACGCGAGCGTTAATAAGGAAGAAGTGGGTTATATCAATGCTCATGGCACTTCCACTCCCGCCGGAGATAAGGCAGAAACCATGGCAGTCAAACTTGCGATGGGCAATCATGCTGATAAAGTTGTCGTCAGTTCAACAAAATCAATGACTGGACATTTACTGGGCGCTGCTGGCGGGATCGAAGCTATATTTGCCATTTTAGCCTTGCGTGATCAAGTCATACCCCCAACGATAAATTTGGATAACCAAGATCCTGAGTGTGATCTAGATTTCTGTGCTAATACTTCACGTGATGTCAAAATGAATGTGACTTTATCCAACTCTTTTGGCTTTGGTGGTACCAACGGCACCCTGTTATTCAAGGGCATCTGATTTCTCGACATTAAGTGTTGTTCCAGCGCCAGGAGCTCGAATTTCTACCGGATTTACTCGCGTTACATCAGTATAAACCTGAGACCTATCCGTATCTGCTAGCCTCCACTACCCGTGGACATTCCAATAGCCGTTATTCCATCTTAATGGCTTATCCTGGGATCAATACATGCCAATTTGATGTGCAGTCCGATTGTCTAGAGCGAGTTGATACCCAGTTGTCAGGGCATAGCATAGACACCGATTTACCTTTCATTGGAGGTTGGTTTGTTTATCTCAGTTATGAATATGCAGGATTGATAGAACCATCCCTGGGTTTCCATCAAAACCAGGATAACTCACCCATTGCCTGCGCAGTCAGGATTCCCGCAGCTATTATTATCGATCATGATTTGGAAAACTGCACGGTTGTTGCTGTGGCAGATCAAGCCCACCTGTTAGATAAAATCAAATCGGATATTGAAAACGCGCCTGCTCTGCAAATTTCTCCATTACCCGGCTTTAAATTAACGGAAGATAAACCTGAAATTTATTTAGAACAACTCCACGCCATTAAACGGTATATTTACGAGGGGGATATTTTCCAGGCCAATCTTTCTCGTAACTGGCAGATTTCATTTGATCAGGATTGCGATGCGGTGAGCTTGTTTCATCGCCTAGCCCAGAGTAATCCCGCACCCTTTGCATCTCTGATCAAGTTAAAGCACGGTTACATTATCAGTTCTTCACCTGAACGCTTGATTTCTGTGGATAAAGGCATTGTCGAAACGCGTCCAATTGCGGGCACTTATCCTCGTGGGCAAACAGCTGATGAAGACCGATTGCTTGCTGAAAACCTCGTCAAGCATCCCAAAGAACGTGCCGAGCACGTGATGTTGATTGATCTTGAGCGCAATGACCTGGGTCGCATCTGCCAACCGGGTTCGATAAAAGTGGATGAACAAATGATCGTGGAGACCTATCAACATGTTCACCATATTGTTTCCAGCATCCGTGGTGAATTGTTGTCAGGCCAATCCGTTAAGGATGTATTACATGCTGTTTTTCCGGGAGGTACTATCACTGGATGCCCTAAAGTGCGTTGTATGCAAATCATTAATGAACAAGAAGCGTTAATCAGAGGCGCTTATACCGGTTCACTGGGTTATATTAGTGATCACGGACGAATGGATTTGAATATCCTGATACGCTCCATGACTTTGGATGCTAATGGAAAAAACTTAAACTTTAGGGCAGGGGCGGGTATCGTACATGATTCCATCATCGAAAAGGAACTTCATGAAACCCGACATAAAGCTCGCGGAATGATTAATGTCTTTCAATCTGATCACTGACCTGTCTGCCATTCCAAGAATCAAACCATCCGAAAGGGGCCTGCATTATGGCGATGGCCTGTTTGAGACTCTTTTAATTCATCAAGGTGTTATTCACTATTGGCAAGAACATTATGATCGGTTAAAGGCTTCCTGCCAACGTCTCAACATTCTTTGTCCCGATCAATCCTGGCTAGAGCAGCAATTACAGGGTTATATCGATTTGAATGAGAGCCTTGTGATCAAAATCATCATTACTCGTGGTGATGGCGGACGCGGATTATCATTACCTGAAAATACCACTCCCAATGTTTATATTTTTAAATATAGTGCTAATTTAAGTCAATTTAATCAATCAGTTAAACTAATTATTTCAGAAATTACTTTACCTGATAATCAAGTATTAGCAGGTATCAAGCATTTAAATCGTCTACTCTATGTACTGGCCGCTGAACAACTTCAAAGCCATAGTGACTATGACGAAGCCCTGCTTCTGGATACAGATGGATTCATGATCGAATCGATTGTGCACAATCTTTTTTTCATCAGAGAGGATATCGTTTATACCCCGGATTTAACCAAGTCGGGGGTGGAGGGTGTCATGCGGAAACTCATCTTAAAAAAACTGAAAGCGTTAGGTAAAGCAGTTAAAATTGGTTATTACACTCCTGAACATTTATTAAAAGCGGACGAGTGTTTTTTATGTAATAGTGTCCAAGGCATTAGACCTATTATTCGCATGCAAAATCAGATATTCAAAATAGGACCTGTAACCCGGTTACTTCAACAATCTATCCATGGCATATAATTTTTTTAAAAAACTCATCACCCTAGGTTTGATTCTTGGTGTTTTAGTCTCAGCTTTTCTAGGTTACAAGTTTAATCAGTTTCAACAGCAACCCATTAACCTGGGAACTGATGAGACCACCTTTACCATATACAGTGGCAATACCATTCGTCAGGTTGCCCAAAGCCTGGCTGACCTGGCTTATATAGAAGATCCCGTGATGTTTATAGCCTTAGCCAGGATGCAAGGTGAGAATACCCGAATAAAGGCCGGAGAATATCTGTTAAAGGCCCAATATACTCCTTCAGACTTAATGGAATTATTCACCAAAGGTGAATCTATTCTCTACAGTTTTACCATCATCGAAGGCTGGACTTTCAAACAATTACTGGCAGCCATTGCCAAAGATGATGTTTTGGTTAAGACCATAGACATCAATGCCGACCCCATGGCCATCATGCAGCAGATAGATCCAGAAGCGGGGCATCCTGAAGGTCTTTTTCTCCCCGATACGTATCATTTTCCTCGAGGTACAACGGATATTCGTTTTCTGCAAAGAGCTTATAAAACTATGCAAAAACAGCTGCAAAAAGCCTGGGAAAACCGAGATCCAGGATTACCTTTAAAATCTCCCTATGAAGCCTTAATCCTGGCCTCGATCATTGAAAAAGAAACGGGTGCAGCTTTCGAACGTCCTTTAATTGCAGCTGCTTTTATCCAACGTTTGAACAAAGGTATGCGGTTACAAACCGATCCCACCATTATTTATGGTCTTGGTGAAAGTTTTGATGGCAATATTCGCTATGGCGATTTGCGTAAAGACACACCCTATAACACCTATCTGCATAAGGGTTTAACCCCTACACCTATTGCCATGCCAGGTCTCGATGCTATCCATGCCGCATTACATCCCGCTAATTCTGAGGCCGTCTATTTTGTCTCTAAAGGTGACGGTACTCATCATTTTTCCATTACCCTGGAAGAACATAATGCAGCGGTCAGCAAATATCAGTTAAAAGGAAAAAAACCCAAACGCAAGGCTGAACCTGGATGAGCGCTCTGAACGTGATGTCTTCCAGAAAAAATAAAATGATCGTGATCGATGGTGTGGATGGCTCTGGTAAAGGTGAGCAAACCCGACGTTTACATCAGCGCTTTACCCAAGCTGATTTACCCTGCATCCTAACACGCGAACCGGGTGGGTCAGCCGCCGCTGAAGATATCCGAGAATTACTGGTTAATGGAGCACCGGATAAATGGGATAGCATGACCGAATTGCTGTTGATGTATGCGGCACGTCGAGCTCATCTTCGCGATACGGTATGGCCTTCGCTCGAAGCGGGAACCTGGGTCATCAGTGATCGTTTCGCCGATTCAAGCCGAGCTTTTCAAGGTATCGCCGGAGATCTTGGTCTGGACACGGTTGAAGCCATACACCAGATCAGTATTCAGGATTTTAAACCAGACCTGGTTATAATTCTCGATATCGACCAGGATGTCGCCTTATCCAGAGCAGAAGCAAGGGGCACAGGTGAAGACCGTTTCGAAAAGAAGGGCCGCGAATATCATAAACGGGTACGTCAGGCTTTTCGACAGATTGCATTATCCGATCCCCAGCAATATCAATTGATTGAAGCTTCAGGATCAATCGAAGAGGTGAGTCATACTATTCTGGAGGTCATCAATCAACGTTTTGAACTACAGCTACCCTTGTAAAGGCGCTTTTTATGTCGGTTGATGATTCTGCCATTGATCTCATCGAGGGAAAGGTCTTGCCCTGGCAACAACAAACGGTAAAACATCTGGTCGAACTCAACCAGCAAAGGCGATTACCCCATGCTATCTTGATCGAAATAGCAACCCAGGTGGATAGTCGAAACTTTGGCTGGTACCTGGTTACCGCCTTATTGTGTAAAAATCCGGGTGACGAACATAGGCCATGTGGCGCTTGCCAGCATTGTCGCTTAATGCATGCCAACAATTATCCTGACTTCACTTTCACCACGGTAATAGAGAATGAAAAGACCCATAAACTTAACAAGGATATTAAAATTGATCAGGTACGTCGTCTGATCCATCAATTGTCGCTAACACCGAATCTTCAGGCGGGCAAGCTGGCATTAGTTTATCCTGCAGAAAAAATGAATACATCCTCTGCCAACAGCCTGTTGAAAACACTGGAAGAACCCGCAGATCAATCGACCCTGATCCTGTTAACTCATAATGCCGGTAAATTACCTATCACGATTCGCAGTCGTTGCCAGTTCATTAAGTTAAATAACCCACCGATGGATATGGCGCAAAGCTGGCTTACACAGCAAGGCGTCGAAGCTCAAGTTATTCAAGAATATCTACAGTTAACGCATCAGGATGCTGAGCTGGCTCTCAATCTTAGTAAACAAAATTTCATAGAAAATCTTAAACAAGCCCAAGCCCACTTTCAAGATTACCTGGATAATCAACTCGACGTGGTAGGACTCTATAACCAACTGAAACACCTGGAGCCATCTACTTTACGATTGATTATTAAGAATGTGTTGATTGGCAGTATTCAGGCATGCCTTGAGCGCCCCCTTGAGGCATCAAAGAAACAACAACTTAAGCACTTGATCGACTTAACAAAACACTCTAACTTTGTCCTTCAAACCGAAGAAAATAATCTAAATTTCCAACTTCAGCTGGAAGACGTGCTAATATCATTTAAACAAATACAAAATAGGGGTAACGATAATGCCAGCACCGAGCCAGGGTATCTTGTCACTTAACATTAAAGATAAAAGTGCTTTATATGCTGCCTATATGCCTTATGTAAAAAACGGCGGACTATTTATTCCGACGAATAAAAAATACAACCTGGGCGACGAAGTGTTCATGTTATTGACCCTCATGGAAGACAAAGAGCGTTTACCGGTGGCGGGTAAGATTATCTGGGTCACCCCACAAGGTGCGCAAAGTAACAAGGCAGCTGGCATCGGAGTACAATTCAGTTCTCAGGATAACGGTACCACGCGTAATAAAATAGAGGGTTTCCTCGCCGGTGCGTTACAAGCCGATAGACCTACTCACACCATGTAAAAACAGCTGCACGGCCTGATATAATGGGCCTTTTTTAATCGCAGTAAACCATGTTCTTTGATTCTCACTGTCATCTGGACAGGATCGATCTCGCGGGCTTTGATAATGACTTCAACCATCTGTTGACTGCAATCGCTGAGCAACAGGTCAGTCATATGGTCTGCATTGGTGTCGATCTCGAGTCTTTTGACTCAATGTATTCAAAAATAAAGGATATTCCGAATGCCTATGCCACCGTCGGTGTCCATCCAGATTATGAAAAGGCCCAGGAACCAGACGTTCCCACCCTCGTTAAGCTCAGTCAGAAGGACAAAATTGTCGCCATTGGGGAAACGGGCCTCGATTATTACCATACTGAGGGGCCCGAATGGCAGAGACAGCGATTCCGCACACATATTGATGCCGCAAATCAAGTACATAAACCGCTGGTCGTTCATACGCGTATGGCGCGTGATGATACTATTGGTATTCTCAAAGAACATGCGGCTGAAAAAGTAGGGGGGGTCATGCATTGCTTTACGGAAGACTGGGCCATGGCCAAACAAGCCATTGATTTAAACTTTTATATTTCCATATCAGGCATTATCACCTTCAAACAGGCTGATAATGTTCGCGAAATGGCCGCTAAAATCCCCGAAGATCGCCTCTTAATTGAAACTGATGCTCCCTGGTTGGCACCCGTACCTTATCGTGGGAAAACCAATTATCCGGGACATGTGCGCTTGGTGGCAGAAAAACTGGCTGAGATCCGTCATACTGACGTGGAGACTATTGCAGCATCAACCAGCGCAAACGCCAAGGCCTTATTTCATCTATGAATACCCCAGTAGAATTATTGGCACCGGCAGGTAATTATAAAAACCTCCAGTATGCGATCGCTTACGGTGCGAATGCCGTCTATGCTGGACAACCACGTTATAGCCTACGTGTTCGAAACAATGACTTTAATCTCGAGACATTACACAAAGGAATTGAATATGCGCACGCACACGGGACCCGATTTTTTGTAGCCAGCAATATTCTGCCCCATAACAGCAAGATCAAAACTTACCTGCACGACATGGAGCCGGTTATAGAGATGCAACCGGATGCATTAATCATGGCCGACCCAGGCCTGATTATGATGATAAAGGAACGCTGGCCGGACACTGAAATTCATTTATCCGTTCAAGCCAACGCCGTCAACTATGCGGCTGTAAAATTCTGGCAGTCTGTGGGGATCAAGCGCGTTATATTATCGCGTGAACTTTCACTTGAAGAAATCCAGGAAATTAGGGAGCAGTGTCCTGATATCGAACTTGAGGTATTTGTACACGGCGCCTTGTGTATTGCTTACTCGGGCCGATGCCTATTATCTGGTTATGCCAATCATCGGGATCCTAACCAGGGTACCTGTACCAATTCCTGTCGTTGGAAATACGATGCTCACGAAGCCAGGGAAACGGCTGAAGGCAACTATACCGCCATAGAACCTGAAGTGAATTTTACTCCACCCACATTGGGTGAGGGAATCACCAATGATCAGGTTTATTTATTACAGGAGAAAAATCGTCCTGGTGAATACATGCCTGCTTTTGAGGATGAGCATGGTACCTATATTATGAATTCCAGGGATTTACGTGCCGTTCAGCACGTACAAAAGTTGATTGAAATGGGTATTGATTCTCTGAAGATAGAAGGACGAACAAAATCCCACTACTATGTTGCACGAACGACCCAGGTTTATCGCAAAGCAATCGATGATGCTTTGGCGCACAAAACTTTTGATAAGCATTTAATGGATGATTTAGAAAAGCTATCTAACCGAGGTTACACGGAAGGTTTTTATCGTCGGCATGTGCATGACGAGTACCAGAGTTACGAGCAGGGGACCTCCGTTGCGGAAAAACAGCAATTTGTAGGTGAGGTGGTGAGTGTCGATAAGGAAAAGCAGATGATCACTGTCGAAGCCAAGAATCGCTTTGAAGTAGGGGACCGAATAGAGTTGATGTCACCTACGGGCAACCAAACCCTGACCATCGATCGCATGGAGAATGAAAAGGGTGAACCCCGGGTTTCCGCTCCGGGATCTGGTCATGTCGTTAGAATTCCAGTTAATACCGACAGCCTGGACAATAAGGCTTTGATATTAAAAGAAATTCAACAGCCTTTACATACTTGATCTTGATATCAAGCGATGAATCTCAAGGTAACCCTTAGATATCAGGCTTAATAGCATCCTTCTGAGCTTCTGTTGGGGAGTCGATCTGATCCTCCGGTCGGCCGTAACGACGTGCAGTGAATGCAAACACTAGAATGGCCAGGCTGAGGATCAATATGGCAAAGACGATGACCAGAATCAGGTAAATATGAAACTGCTCAGTCACCTTTTGCATATCAATAACCAGGTGTCGCGCCAGTGCAGTGATCGCGATATAAATAAGAAATTGCACGGGTAGCCGATGCGTTTTGAAATAAATACCAATCATGGCCCCGAGTTCTAGGTAAATAAATAACAGTAAGATATCTTTCAATCCCGCATAACCCTGTTCCATGATGGCGATATATTCATAGACCGAAGACCAGACTATGGTCGCGCCAATGACAAATAAAGCGCCATAATGAAAAGTATCCACAAGAATACCGCCGAAATACTGTAGCTTATCTTCCTGTTGTTTTATTTTTTGTTGCGTTTTTTGCATCTTTAGACCTGGAGAAATGATCGCACTATGGATTTATGATTTATTTACTGATTTGGGAGATCATTATTATAACCTGATATACAAAATGAAGGTGGTATAACCAGCCATTAACTTCAATTGAACACGTGGGTTTATTTAATCAAAAATCGCTTAAACTTGAGCCCAACCCTCATCTGGTGAAAATCGATCTCCAAAGCGTTGCTGAAAAATCTTCATTTTATTATTGATCTCATCTATGCCCTGATGACTGCTGTAATTTAATGGTCCTCCTCGGAAGGGCGCAAACCCAGTTCCAAAAATAACACCGGCATCCAGTAAATCTTTATCTTCAACAATCCCTTCTCGGAGACAGGCTGCGGCTTCATTCAATAAGCGGAAAATCAATCGATTTTGGATTTCATGTTGATTGCCTAAATCGGCATCACGGTCCTTGATCGGTTTACCTTTCTTGTAATGATAAAAACCGGATCCAGTTTTTTTACCGAATGTCTTGGCTTCAACCCGTTGCTTTAACACGGCTGGAACCTCGAAGCCGTAGGCTTGAGAAAGGTTTTCCGCTACAGACAAGCAGATATCAAGGCCAACGGTATCGGCCAATTCGACCGGCCCCATGGGCATACCATAGTCTAACGCGGCTTGGTCAATGGCCTCGGCACTCACACCTTCATCATACAAGGCCACTGCCTCTATTAGATAAGGGACCAATATTCGATTGACCAAAAAACCGGGAGAACTTTTAACGGGAAGCGGTAATTTCCCGATATGACGACAAAAAGCACCGGCCTGTTTAATGATATTTTCTGGTGTTTTTTCCGTGTTAACGATTTCAACCAGGGGCATCATGGGAACCGGATTAAAGAAATGCAGGCCCACCAGACGTTCTGGTTGCGTCAATACCTGCGACAGTGTTTCTAATGGAATGCTCGAGGTGTTAGTAGCCAGGACAGCATCTTTTTTCATGCGCGGTTCAAGATCTTGATAGATGGCTTGCTTCGCCTCGACATTTTCAAATATCGCTTCGATGACGACATCCGCGCGAGATACACCGATACCATCGCAATCGGGAATTAATCGATCAACTGCTTGATTTAATTCATGTTTTGTCTTTAATTTACGTTTAAATAGCTTATGCGCACGCGCAAAAGCATTCGACAAATATTTCGGTTCACGCTCCTGCAGAGTGACCTTGAAACCTTTTAAAGCACACCAGGCTGCGATATCACCCCCCATAATTCCAGCGCCGATGACATGCACATGTTTGGGAGTAAAGAATTTTTTATTTCCTAATCCTTTCAAGCGTGTTTGTAAGAAAAAAACTCGAATCAGGTTATGCACCGTGTTGCCATTGATGAGGCGTGCTACCGACAAAGCTTCTTGTTCCATCATCTGTGGACTACCATAGTGATGGTTCCATAAGTCGAGAATGGCATAAGGGGCAGGGTAGTGATCAATCGATGCTTTTTGCGCAACTTTGCGCTTCATGGCCATCACTAGCAGAGAGCGAATGCCGGGCAGCGATAACAATTTGCCTATCCAGGGTAACTGGCGTTTCTCAGGTGTCGATAAAGCCACTTGAGTGGCAGACCTAACCAACTGACGTTCCGGTTGAACATAATCGACCATTCCCAGCTTCTTGGCTTGACGGGGTTTTAGTGAACGTCCGCTCATCATGATTTCGAGTGACTGCAAAGGATTAAGTAACTTGGTTAAACGCACAACACCGCCAAATCCTGGATGGATGCCCAGCTTCACTTCAGGTAGCCCTATTTGGGTTGATGCATCATCAGCCGCAATTCGATAATCACAGGATAGTACCAACTCTGTACCGCCCCCCATACAAAAACCCTGAATGATGGCAATCGTGGGGCAGGGTAGCTGCTCAATACGAGTAAATACATTTTGCCCTCTCTTGATCAATGTCAAAGCTTCTTGCTGATTATGAACTTCAAGAAATTCATTGATATCTGCGCCGGCAATAAAGCCTGATGATTTGGCTGACTTGAAGATGACAGCGGTTGGTATTTCTTTTTGTAATTCAATCAAATGTTGGTCGAGTTGCTGCAATACCTCGGCCGAAAGTACGTTGGTCGAAGCATCTTTTTTATCGAGCTCCATCCACAGAATGCCTTTGTCATCAGTATGCAGGTTCCAGTGATTTTTTTTCATATTCTTATTCTTGCTGTTCATTATCCAGCCTCCCGCTCGATTAACATGGCACCACCTTGTCCGCCCCCAATACACAGTGAAGCGATACCTCGTTTGGCTTTTTTTGCTTGAAGTATTTTCGCGAGGTGCAAGACAATTCGGGCGCCACTGGCGCCGACTGGATGTCCAAGGCTAATGCCACCACCGTGAATATTCAGTTTATCCATGGGAATTTCTCCGATGGCAGAACCCAATCCAATATGCTGTTTACAGTAATGAGTATCTTTCAATGCCTCGACTACGGCGAGTACTTGTGCCGCGAAAGCTTCATTAATTTCCCAGTAATCAATGGAATCAACTCTGAGACGCCGGGATCGAAGCAGGGGAGCAATAGCATGAGCCGGACCCAGGCCCATTTCATCGGCTCTGACACCCGCCCAATGAGTGGTGACCAGCCGAGCCAAGATGGGTAAATCATACTTTTCAACTGCATCAGCACTGGCCAATACCAGGCTGGCTGCCCCATCAGTTATTTGCGAACTGTTACCAGGGGTAACAGTTCCAAAAGGCTTGTCGAAGGCGGGTCTTAGCTTGGCAAGCTTTTCGATCGATGAATCGGGCCTGACACCTTCATCTTGTTCATAGAGTCGCCCCTGGGTATCAAACATCGGTACAATTTCGGATAAATCGCCGTCTTCCTGAGCCTGGTTTAATCGCAAATGGCTTTGGACTGAGTATTCATCCATCATGTGACGGTCAATTTTGAAGCGGTACGCGATTTTTTCAGCCGTTTGACCCATAGAGTAGCCCACCACGGGATCTCTGAGCCCGTTAAGGAGCGCGATAACCGGAGCAAAAAAGGCAGGCCGGATTTGACTGATGACCTTGAGACGATCTACGAAAGTTTTTGAACCCCACCAACTGGCCAGCCAATTGACCATGGCCGGAGAAAATAATAAAGGCGCATGACTCATGGCTTCAATACCGCCAGCCAGTATGAGATCTGAACGACCATCCGCGATGGATAATGCGGCATTATCGAGTGATTGCATACCCGAAGCACAATTTCTTTGAACCGTGTAAGCAGGAACCTGGTCGCCACAACCAAGTCTCAGGGCCACAATTCGACTGATATTGGCTTCATCAGATCCCGGCATAATAGAGCCAAAAATGACCTCATCGAGTTCATCAGGTTCAAATGGCATGCTTTCCAACAATATACGAGAAGCATTAATGGCGAGATCGGCGTGTTTGAAGGGCCCGGGTTTTCCACGAGCCTTGAGAAATGGTGTTCGACAGCCATCAATGATATAGACGGGCCTGGCATAATCTATTTTTTTAATTGCCATAATGGATCCTTGGTGATGATTATTATTAAGAGAGCCATCAGTAATTATGGAAAGCGCTCGTATGGATATAGACTAACTTAAATAAAAATAATTTCTATAAGTTTTAATTTGAAACTAATAATTTAATGTAATTTTTTATGTCACAAAATAGACCCATCCTAATATGCGTATAATGTATATTATGTAAAGTTGTAAGCACCAAGATATCAAAAGCAGTGAGATCTAATATCCCCTATCAATAACCAATCCATACATTAGTAAATTTTTAGGAAACCCCTTAGCTCGGAACACAGCGACGCTTAAATTGATACTGTTAATTAAAGTACCTAACCTAAATGGCATCACTGGTAAGCCTGTACGTTAATCTTTGGTTATAACTACCTTGAAAAAACCAAAAGATTTAAGCTACGAAGCAAAATAATATAAATTTCAGTTAATTATCAGATTAATCTCTAAATTACTTTAATATTTAATTGCGTTCATCATTATAAAGCATATTGAATGATGATCGGTTTTTCTGGCAATAGTCGTCTTTTATTCGCTTTAAAGTTAATCTTTTGGCCTTATAATAATTTGCTATGAATCTTCTTAAAATCAGAAACTCCTAGGAATCACGCTTCATTTTCTATGACCCATAAATCATCCCCGCTCACCGATATTTTATTAAGCATTGTCATTCCATCGATTATTTTGATGAAACTCAGCGATGATCAATTTTTAGGTCCTCAAAACGCCCTGATTTTCG
>JAAUXZ010170315.1_pt1 | contig 30271 bp, 25 predicted proteins | sample 7278131 | NCBI WGS metagenome assembly JAAUXZ01 (sample SAMN14350119, study PRJNA611818) | marine sediment metagenome | isolation source: surface marine sediment (3m) | place: French Polynesia: Moorea | collected 2018-08 | reverse complement strand
GTGGTATCGTCGAGATCGTGCCGCTGTTCCTGATAGACAAGACCATGGAACACAACAGTGCCCCCGAGCTGGTCTGGCAGCGTCAGGCCGGGCAAAGCCTGGCAGATCACAAGCCCGGTGATGGGATTCGCCCCTATACCGCCTTGGAACTGGCGGGGCGCGATGTCTATCAACGGGAGGGTTGCTACCTCTGCCACTCTCAGATGATTCGCCCCTTCCGCGATGAGAAAGAGCGCTACGGCCACTATTCCCTCGCCTCGGAATCCATGTATGACCACCCCTTCCAGTGGGGCTCCAAACGCACCGGTCCTGACTTTGCGCGGCTGGGCGGTAAATACTCCGATGATTGGCATCGCAAGCACCTGCGTGACCCGCGCTCTGTGGTGCCTGAATCGGTCATGCCGAACTATCCCTGGCTGAAAGACAATTCGGTTGAGGGTATGGACATGGCGACCCGTTTCAAGGTCATGCGCATGATGGGCGTACCTTATACGGATGAGGATATCGCCGGCGCCGATGCCGAGCTGAAGGGCAAGAATGAGGAGGATGCAATGGTGGCCTACCTGCAGGTTTTGGGCACCATGGCCAAGCTGGACGAAAACAAGGCCTATCGTGAGTAGTCTGATGAGTAGTTTGGCTGAGTATTTTCACACCGATTGGGGAGCGATGACCACCAATGATTGGATTGGTCTGATCATGACCGTGGTTACCTTCCTCCTGATGGTGGGCTTGTACTTCTATGCATTGCGTCCAAAAAATCGGGATAAGCTGGAAAAAAACCGGTTTATCCCGATGGATGAAGACAGAATTGATAGCGGAGATAAAAATGGCGGATAAAAATCCATTTCCGGGTGAAAACAATACCGGGCACATATGGGACGACAATATCCGGGAGCTGAACAATCCTCCCCCACGCTGGTGGATGATCGCCTTCTGGGCCTCCATCATCTGGTTCATAGGATATGGGGTGCTCTATCCCATGTACCCTATAGGTCAGGAGCCAACCAAAGGCATCATGGGTTGGACCCAGATCAAGGAATACCAGGAAGGCGTAGCCGAGGTCGAGGCGGTGCGTGCTGAGTATGAAACTCAGCTCAAGGGCATGAGCGCCAAGGAGATTCTGGCGGATCCCGGCCTGGCTGATTACACCGTAGCCTCGGCGAAGGTGCTGTTTGGTGACAACTGTGCTCCCTGCCATGGCGGTGGTGGTCAGGGTGGTCCCGGTTACCCGGTCCTGGCGGACGATGACTGGCTGTTCGGTGGCACCATTGAGAATATCGAGCAGACCATCAGCATGGGACGCAAGGGCATCATGACCGCCCATGGCAAGATACTTTCAGAGGCGGAAATCGACTCCCTGTCAAAGGCGATCGTCGACGGCAAGCCAATGTCAGATCCGAATTTTACCAATAAGGGTTGTATCGCCTGTCATGGCATGGACGGTAAAGGCATGGCGGTGTTAGGTTCCGCCAACCTCACCGATGGAATATACCGTTTTGTGCCTGAAGGGGATCAAACCCTGTTGGAAAGCGTAAAATACACTATCCGGCACGGCGTCAACGACGCCACGGATCCGAAGTCTCGAGAGGCGGTAATGCCGGCTTTTGGTGACCGTCTATCGCAAGACGACATCAAGAAACTGGCAGTTTATGTTCATAAGTTCGGTGGTGGGCAATAGGCGTTTGGCTGAATTCGGCTAATTTCACTTGAGCATGGGGGTACTCCCCCATGCACCCGAGCTAACTAAGGGGGCAGTCATGCATTGGGATGCGGTAACTATTGGCTCGATTGCATCAGTCATAATCGCTGTTGTAATCATTGTTTTTCTGGCGTTCAAGGTGAGTGCCTTGATGAAGAGCGATGCAGAAAAGAACAAGTGACTTGATGGCTTGATCAGGTCAGACAAGGGGGTGAGGTCACCCCCTTTTTTATGGAGGAAATAAACCGGAGAGATATTCGACTGGATGGATCTAACCTATTGATAAATCGCATTGGCTGCCGATTTCAGTCAAAGATAGAATTGATCGAATACACTTGATTCTACAGGAGAGACTCCCATTGAGTGAGCAACAGAGTAGTCGTGGTCAGCAGTCGGTTGTTGATGATTTGTATGCGGAATCCCATCATTGGCATCTCAACACCGGTGAAGAGACCATCCACGCCAAGCGCATTGGGGGTAAGTGGCGCAAGATTCGCTGGGCGACGGCTTCTTTCTGGCTGCTTTTCTTTTTCGGCCCTTATCTCCAGTGGGGCGACCGGCAGGCGATTTTGTTCGATATCCCGAATCGCCAATTTCACATCCTGGGCATGACAATCCTGCCTCAGGACTTTTGGATGCTCTCCCTGACCTTACTGTTTTTCGCGCTGTTATTGGCCGTGGCAACCGCGATGGCGGGTCGGGTGTTCTGCGGATTTTTCTGCTTTCAGACCGTCTGGACAGACGTTTTCACCTGGCTGGAGAATATCTTGGAAGGTGCGCCGCCGAAACGCCGTAAATTGGACAAGGCACCGCTGGACTTCAACAAGATACGCATCAAACTGACCAAACATCTGGTCTGGCTATTGATTTCGGTAATGACAGGTATTAGTTTCGTGGCCTGGTTCTATGGGGCGTTTGAGCTCTGGGCAGATCTGTTCAGCCTGCAAGTCGGCACAGTTGCGCTGGCCACCATAGGATTGTTCACCGCGGGTACCTATGTGCTGGCCGGTTATATGCGTGAGCAGGCCTGCTTCTGGCTCTGTCCCTATGCGAGGATACAGGGTGTGATGATCGACAAGACGACAGTCGTTCCCACCTACGATTTCCATCGGGGAGAACCTCGCGGCAGGATCAAGAAAGGTGAGAAGGCGTCAGAAAGAACCACGGGTGACTGTATCGACTGCAAACAGTGCATCGCCGTCTGCCCGACCGGTGTGGACATCCGCCATGGCCAACAGGAGGGTTGCATCATGTGCGCCCTCTGCATCGATGCCTGTGATGAAGTCATGGACAAGGTGGGACGTCCCAAGGGTTTGATTCGCTACGAGTCCTATGAGGCCCTGGAGACGCAGCAAAAGCCCAAGCCGATCTGGCTGCGTCCTCGAGTGTGGGTATATACCGGCATCATGACGGCCGCACTGATTGGTATCGCACTTGGCCTGAATTCTCTGGATGCCCTGGAGCTTAAGGTCATTCATGCCAGACAGCCTTTGTTTGTCTTACAAAGTGATGGCAGTATCCAGAATAAATACACTTTGAAGATCCTCAACAAGATGACTGAGGATGTCCCGGTGACGGTCAGCGCCACGGGACCGGAAGGTCTTCTCCTGGTGGATGCGGATCAGGAAATTACGGCCAGAAATGGCAAGGTAACGGCACGCACCGTTTTTGTCAGGGTGCCGCGGGAAAACCTGGTCCAGGAGAATTCGCCGCTGGTATTTCGTATCGAGGGTAACACGGGCAATGATGTCTTGACGAGTGAGCGGAAGAGTGTGTTTATCGGTCCGAGCCGTTAGCCGAGACTTAACTTGAATAGAAACGGGGCGGACTGTAGAGTCCGCCCCGAACTTTTTTACCGGTTTATCGAAAACTTATGACAGACAAAAAGAATTCTGCTTGGCGTAGTCCCTGGGTGATAGCGTGGGTGGCCATGGTGGTGATCTTTTTCACCATGAACCTGATCATGATCTATATGGCCACTGACAACAGTCCCGGTCTGGTGGTCGACGATTTCTATGAGCGCGGGCAGGACTACGAAAAAAACATGCTCAAACGCCAGGCGCGAGATCCGGGGTGGAAGATGCGGGTCGAATTACCGAGAAAGATTGAGGTGGATCAAACCGTGGTCTGTCGGTTCAGGGTCAGCGACAAGGCGGGACAACCGGTGCAGCCGGATGGGGTGACGTTCTATGCCTATCGGCCGTCCGACAAGGATGCCGACTTCTCCGTGCCCATGAAACTGGTAGCACCCGGACTTTATGAAGCAGAGGTTCGTTTTCCCCTGTTGGGCGCCTGGGATACCCTGGTCAGTGCCAGGAAGGGTGAAGATGAGTTCAATACACCCAAGAGGATCGGTGTAGGAATGGACTGGGTGCCCTAGTCCCTATATGTCGGAGCAAACCTGCTTCCACTGCGGGCTCCCCGTGCCGCCTCAGGATGAGGTGATCGCCGAGATCGAGGGCGAGTCACAAAGCTTCTGCTGTACAGGGTGCAAAGCCGTCTGTGAGGCGATCTACCAGGCCGGGCTGGAGGGTTTCTATCAGCGCACACCCGAGGGCACCTGTCTCGCACCGCCCCCCGACATCCCTGATGAGTTGGGCCTCTACGATCTGGACGAGGTGCAGGAGGAGTTCGTTGGAGACCTGGGTGAGGAGCGGGACATCCATCTGTTGGTCGAAGGTATCCACTGCGCCGCCTGCGTCTGGTTGATCGAGCACTCCCTGAATGCCCTGCCGGGCATCATCCAGGCACAGGTCAATCTCTCCGGCAAGCGACTGCATGTCAAGTGGCACAACAACCAGGTCAGTCTGTCCAATATCATCAACCGCATGGGCCAGATCGGCTATGCTGCTGTGCCCTATGACCCGGAAGCCGCTGAAGGAGCACTGAAACGGCAGAATCGGTCCCTGCTATACCGCATGGCGTTTGCCGCCTTCGGCATGATGAATCTGATGTGGATCTCCATCGCGCTCTACGCCGGGGCCAGCGAGGGGGAGTTCCGTGACATGTTCCATTGGGTCGGATTTACCCTGGCGACCCCGGTACTGCTTTATTCGGGCTTTCCATTCTACAAAGGGGCCTGGGCCGGTTTACGGAATTTCCATCTGGGCATGGACCTGCCGATCGCCATCGGTGCCAGCATCACCTATCTCTATTCGGTCTATGTCACCGTCACCGGTACTACCACCGGTGAGGTCTATTTCGACACGGTGGTCAATTTTCTTTTCGTCATACTGGTGGGGCGCTATCTTGAGGCTATCTCGAAGCGGCAGGCAGTGGCCGCTACCCAGCGCTTGCTCGATCTGCAGCCGAAAGTGGCGACGGTCATTCGCGACGGGGATGAGACGATCGTCCCGGTGCGTGCGGTTGGGATCGGTGAAACGGTGCTGGTCAGGCCCGGTGAACGGGTACCGGTTGACGGGGATGTCATCAGGGGGCGCAGCAACATCGATGAGGCGATGTTGACCGGTGAATCCAGACCGGTCGCCAAGGAAGTGGGAGACAAGGTGTCAGCCGGCACCATGAATGGCAGCGGAATGCTACAGGTACGAATGACCGGCTCCCTGAAGAAGACCGCTCTGGGGCGGATCATCCATCTGGTGGAAGAGGCGCAGGCCTCGAAGGCGCCCATTCAGTGTGTGGCGGATCGGGTCGTGCCCTGGTTTGTGGCGGTAACCCTGGGTCTCGCGACTCTGACTTTTCTCTGGTGGCAGAGCACATCAATCGAGCTGGCCTTGCTGGCGGCGACCTCGGTGTTGATTATCACCTGCCCCTGCGCCTTCGGCCTGGCGACCCCCATGTCCATTGCAGTGGCATCCGGTTTGGGCGCAAAGTACGGGATCCTGGTGAAGAACGGCGAGGTGCTGGAGTCTCTTTCATCAATCAACCATGTAGTGTTTGACAAGACCGGTACCCTGACCGAGGGAAAACTCTCCGTGGTGGCGGTTCATCTGGCGGATGCTGAGTGGAACAGCCAATCGAATGCTGTACCGCCGGATCGGATCAAGGCGTTGATTCGGGATCTGGCGTCTCTGGAGCGATACTCAGAGCACCCAACGGCCCAGGCGGTCCTGGAACTGGCAGAAGCCCTGGAGATCAACCCGTCGACAACCACTGAAGATTTCGAGAGTCGTCCCGGTCATGGGGTGTCCGGCAGAGTGGGAGGCAAGTACTTGCTGGCGGGCAACGGCGCCTGGTTGGATGTCCAGAATATCGAGCGGGAGCTGTACTTCGATGGTTTGGCCGACGACCTGGACCATTCGGGGATTGGTTCGATCCGGCTCGCCGTCGACGGCAAGGAGATTGCACTGCTGGCCATCGAGGACAGGATTCGGCCGCAAGCAGCAGGGTTGATCGAGGAACTCAAGGCGGAAGGGCTGGAACTGACCCTGCTCAGCGGTGACCGCAAGCCAGTGGCAGAGTCCATCGCTGCGCGTCTGGGCGGTATGGAGGTGATTGCCGAGGTACTGCCGGAGGACAAGGATCAGGTGATCCAACGCCTGCAACAAGGCGCAAAGCGGGTCGCAATGGTCGGTGACGGGGTGAACGATGCACCGGCCCTGGTACGGGCGAATGTGGGAATCGCCATGGGTTCGGGAACAGATGTGTCTATTGCCAGCGCGGATATTGTGTTGATGAATGCCGAGCTGGAAAAAGTACGGCTGGCCATCGGTCTGTCACGCCGCACGCTAAGGACCATTCGGCAGAATATCGGCATCTCCATCGTGTACAATATCATCATGGTGCCTTTGGCGATGGCGGCGATCGTCACTCCACTGGTGGCGGCCATCTCCATGCCCCTAAGCTCTCTGGCGGTGATCGGTAATTCTGCCCGGATTCGTACTCTGTTCAAGGGTGTGAAACCCCGGTAGAGGCCTTCGAGGCGCACTTGGTGATCCTGGCCGGTTTCTTATCAGAGCTGATTCGATGCTTGTCTGTTGCGGAGTCTTTTGATGGAAGTGATCTATGGTTTGATACCCGGAATGATCCTGCTGGGTCTGGTGGCGGTTGGTGTGCTGTTCTGGGCTGCGCGAAATGGTCAATTCGATGATCTCGAAGGGGAAGGGCATCGCATCCTGATGGATGAGGACCTCCCGCCGGCGCAGCAGACTAAACCGAAACAGCGCATGCCGGATGCAGAGGACAACGAGTAATTATGCGTGGTGTGTCCAAACATGGCGTTGTCGCTGTTGCGTTCGTGTACGACAGGTACTCCCCGAACAGCTCGTCTTGTCCAGCGATATCGCCGGCTTTTGAGTTATCCCTGAATAGGGTAGACAGGCGCTAAGTCGGCTACAAGTTATCTCTCGACATCATCTGAGCCGAGGATGTCGGTCAACATCTCGATCTCTTTCGGCTGAATGTACTGGAGGAGTTCCTTTCCGGATGCATTCACGCCGATGCTCAGACCATCTTCCGGATAGATCCAGTGTATGATGCCGGTTTCCGGTTCGCTGATTCGCTTGGCCGGTTCACCAAACCGCTTTGCAATCAGCGCCTCATCCAGATCGGCCGCGGGGATGTAGTTGATCAGCCTGATGGGCAGAGTGCCGACCAACAGGCTGTCTTCCCCCGCCAACTCGACCTTGCGGGTTTTGTCCGTGGTTGGGCTGATGCGACTGCCCCGGTCATACATTGCCCACAGGGTCTCTGCCTCAGCTTCGAGTACCAGCACGAAATCAGCCCGCAATCCGCTGAGAAAGACCCGTTCGAAATAGGCTTCAAGGGCGGGCAGCCCGGCCTGGGTCACGAACAAGCTGACTTTGCCGTCACTCTTGAAGAGTCGTCGGGCATCATCCAGGGTGCTTTCACCCAGAGTGATACCGAATACCGCCGATCCGCCCTGGGGATCCACCCTGATATCCCAGGGGAGTTTAGGCTCCTGGTCGGCCTCACGGCCGCCTGGCAGCAGGATGGCAAGCGCCAGCACGATGAGGGTGAGCGAGATGATCCAGGAGAGGATTTTTTTGTCCATCGACACTTCCGCAAGATTGATGATGTTTATCAGGATTGGTCGATCGCATGGATCGCAGCTCATCGAATGGTCGAATTCTACTACGGGACGGCCGGGCTGGTGCATGTAAAACGATGAAAATCTGCCTAACCAAGCGTGAGTAGGGCACAACAGGCACTGTTTCGGGACGAGTGGGGGATAATAGGTGCAAAGCGCAGCGCCTGATGGTAGCCTGAATAATCTGAATGTGACATCTTCCTGGCAGCGCAGCACATCGATCCGATGAAATTCGAACTTACCAACGAGATTGCCCACAAGGCCAAGATTCCCCATGAAATCCTCCTCACCAACCTGATCGGTAACCATATTCTCTGGTTTGTCGCAGCCCTGGGCCTGGCGGGCTCCTACTGGCAGCCTTTGGCGCTGGTGCCGGTCTTTTCCCTGGCAACCCTATCATACATTTTGTGGCGCGCTCGGCGCTCCAAGCAACTGGATGACTGGTATGTGATGTGTCATTGGCAGATCTGCGCGGCCCGTAGCCGGCTCTTCATCTACATGTTGTTGTTGGGCGTGCTGGTCGTGATCCTGGGATGGATTGGCTATACCTATTTCGGCATGATGAAGGTTGCCGTGGTTGCGGTGAGCGGTGGTGTGGGTATCTTGCCGGTGATGGTGACTGTGCTGATCCTTATCCTGATGGAATCGGACGCCCTGCATCAAGCCAACCTGCACAAGCTGTCGAAAGGCACTGTTGAAAAATATCCAGTACCCGAAGGGGTTGTGATTCTTGAGGACGATTCAGAACCCACCGGGGTGGATACTCATACGTCTTCGGTAAGCGGCTAGATCATCAACAGCGCCGCGGCCACTTTTCGTCCCTCGGCCATGAGGATGTTGTAGGTGCGACAGGCTGCCGCCGTGTCCATGACGTCCAATCCGATTTGCTGCTGCAGGATTTCAACGGTCAGGGCCGGATGAGGGAATTGGTGGGAGGCCCCCGTTCCCAGTAGGATCATTTCCGGTCGAAGGTCGATCAGCCTGGAAAAGTCAGGCTCAAGGAGTTCGCCAAAGACCTGGGGGCGCCAGTCCGGGATGACCTCTGCGGGGGTAAGGATCAGACTGGACCGGTAGGCCACCCCATTGATGGTGATCTGGCCTTTGTCATAGCGCTGGATGGCGAAGCGGTCGTGCAGATCTTCCTGCATAAATTTCATGTGCTTCAAGATACCGGATTTTTACATTCGAAAAAAGCCGGTTCCGTATGCCTGACTACCATTGACCGAATTGTGGGGCATGAGGAAAACCACAGGACGCTTTAGCAGCGCTGGGGTGAGTGAGATTCCGCATGTCGGTAAAGATGTGCGGGCCGGGGCCGTTCTATCTGATTGATCTTTACCGGTGGGTCAGTTAACGTTAATCCTTTTTTTTAACTCGTCAACAGCTCGAGGTGCTCGTGTCCACGCCAGAGATGGAAGAATTCCGCAGGATCAAGCGGTTGCCGCCTTATGTATTCGCCATCGTGAATGAATTGAAGGCAGCGGCGCGGGCACGGGGTGAGGACATTATCGATTTCGGCATGGGTAATCCGGATCAACCCACCCCACAACACATCGTGGATAAACTCTGTGAGGTGGCCAACCGCAAGGACACCCACCGTTATTCGGTTTCCAAGGGAATCCCCCGATTGCGTCGGGCCATGAGTCGTTGGTACAAGACCCGCTACGATGTAGACCTGGATCCGGACACCCAGGTGATTGCCACTATCGGTTCGAAAGAGGGTCTGGCGCATCTGGCACTGGCTTGCATGGGGCCGGGTGACTCGGTACTGGTGCCGAATCCCGCCTATCCGATCCATCCCTACGGTTTCATCATCGCAGGAGCGGATGTCCGGCATGTGCCGATGGTGCCCGGGGTGGATTTCTTTCAGGAACTCGTGCGCTCGATCAAGGACTCCTGGCCTAGACCCAAAATGCTGGTCCTCAATTTCCCGGGGAATCCGACCACCCATTGTGTGGAAGTGGATTTCTTCGAAAAGGTGGTGGAGATCGCCAAGGAGTACAATATCTGGGTGGTTCACGATTTGGCCTATGCGGATATCGTGTTCGATGGGTATATCGCTCCCTCGATCCTCCAGGTGCCGGGTGCGGAGGAGATCGCCGTGGAATTTTTCTCCCTTTCGAAAAGCTATAATATGCCGGGCTGGCGGGTTGGCTTCATGAGTGGCAACAAGACCCTGGTGGCCGCCCTCTCACGGATCAAGTCCTATCTTGACTATGGGACCTTTACGCCGATTCAGGTGGCGGCAATAGCCGCCTTGGAAGGGCCCCAGGACGTGGTGCATGAGATCCGCGACATGTATCAGGCTCGACGGGATGTGCTGTGTGACGGTCTGAACAATATCGGTTGGCATGTGCAGAAACCCCAGGCAACCATGTTTGTCTGGGCCCCCATTCCCGATGCATTCAGGCACTTGGGCTCTCTGGAGTTTTCCAAGAGACTCCTGCAAGAGGCCAAAGTGGCGGTCTCGCCGGGTATTGGTTTCGGGGAGCATGGTGACGATCATGTGCGGTTTGGACTGATCGAGAACGAACACCGGACCCGACAGGCCGTGCGCGGTATTCGGGATATGTTCCGCCGTAGTGGGGTGAGCGGGGACTGAGCAGCGGGGAACCCCATCGATGATTCCATACCGGTAACGCGCCGATAGGCTGCGCTATCGGGCGATATAGATAGATCAAGAATAAGGAGAGAAAGATTGAATCCAGTCAAAGTTGGTCTGTTGGGGCTGGGTACCGTGGGTGGTGGTACGTTGAATGTCCTGACCAGAAATGCTGAAGAGATTGCCCGTCGAGCGGGGCGTGGTATCCAGATATCCCACGCTGCCGCCAAGTCATACGATCCTGAGCGTCTGTTGGGTCTGGATCAGGTGGAGGTTACCGATGATGCGTTCAGCGTGGTCGATAATCCACAGGTCGAGATCATCATCGAATTGATCGGCGGTTACTCCCCGGCCCGGGAACTGGTGTTGAAGGCGATCGAAAACGGCAAACACGTGGTGACCGCCAACAAGGCTTTGATTGCCATGCATGGCAATGAGATATTCGCTGCGGCCCAGAAGCAGGGAGTGACGGTGGCCTTTGAAGCGGCGGTCGCCGGTGGTATACCGATCATCAAGGCCGTACGTGAAGGCCTGGCGGCCAACGAGATCGAATGGATCGCCGGTATCATCAACGGTACCGGCAATTTCATTCTCACCGAGATGCGTGACAAGGGACGGGGTTTCGATGAGGTGCTGAAAGAGGCGCAGGCATTGGGTTACGCGGAGGCCGACCCGACCTTCGATGTGGAGGGCATTGACGCGGCGCACAAGCTGACCATCCTCGGCTCTATCGCCTTCGGTATCCCCTTGCAATTCGACAAGACCTATACCGAAGGCATCACCAAGATCGAGCGTCAGGACGTGGAGTACGCCAATCATCTGGGCTATCGCATCAAACACCTGGGCATCACCCGCAGGACGGATAAGGGGATAGAATTGCGGGTACACCCGACGATGATTCCGGAGCGGCGACTCATCGCCAATGTGGATGGAGTGATGAATGCGGTGCTGGTGATGGGTGACGCAGTGGGGCCGACACTCTACTACGGCGCCGGTGCCGGATCCGAACCGACAGCTTCAGCCGTGGTGGCCGATGTGGTGGACGTGGTGCGCGCCCTGACCACGGATCCTGGCAACCGGGTGCCGCACCTGGCCTTTCAACCGGATGAGCTGTCGGATTTGCCGATTCTGAGTATGCAGGATGTCGAGACCGCCTACTATCTGCGCATGCAGGTGGTGGACAAGCCGGGCGTAGTGGCGAAGATCGCCGGCATTCTTGGTGACGCGGGCATCAGTATCGAGGCGATTCAACAGAAGGAGCCCCCTGAAGAGGAGACCATGCTGCCGTTGGTGATGTTGACCCACAAGGTGGTGGAAAGTCAGATGAACCAGGCGATCGTTCAGATCGAGGCGCTCGAGTCGGTGGCGGGTGAGGTCGTACGGATCCGGGTCGAGCATTTAAAATAACAAACTTGACGATGACAGACTAAAGGCTCGCCGTGCTCCGCCGACCGAGTTTATCATCATCTTCTTACAATAATTGATGTATCCAATCGAAAGAGGAAGTCGGTACGGGTGTCTAATGTAGAACCGATCCAGGCTTGGCGCCGGTCAGGCTTCATTGTTACCCTGCTCGTCGCTTTGAGCCTCGGTGTCTATTGGGAGACACTGAAGTATCTGCTGGAGCGTTGGAATCAGTTCGAGGTTGGTGAGTATGGCCACGGGTATCTGGTTCTCGGTATCAGCATCTACTTGATCTATAGCAAAGTTCGGAGGCTGATCCATATTTCCCCTGCTACAAGCCCCTGGGGCTTGTTGGTGGTTGCATCGGCAGGCTTGCTCTGGCTCGTCAGCGCCGTCGCCTATGTGGAGATGATGCAGGCAGTCGCCCTCTGGCTGATGCTGTTCGCGATCGTATTGAGCATTCTCGGCTGGCGGATCACCCTGCAGCTCCTCTTTCCTCTGCTGTTCATCGCCTTTGCCCTGCCTATCTGGTTCCCACTTTCGCCGCTCTTGCAGGAATGGTCCGCCGATGTAGTCTTCTGGTTGGTACGACTCCTTGAGGTCCCTGCTTTCCGTCAAGAGGCACTGATCGTGTTACCAGCCGGCATGTTATCCATCGAGGAGGCCTGCAGTGGTCTGCGATACCTGTTGGCGGCCCTGACTCTGAGTACCCTATATGGATATTTGAACTTTACCGCACTGAAGCGGCGTCTGATGGTGGTCCTGGTGGCGGCCGTCGCCGCGGTGATTCTCAATTTTGTGCGGGTTTTCATTGTGGTATACCTCGCCTATGTGACAGAGATGCAGCACCCATTCGTGCATGATCACCTGATGCTCGGTTGGTATCTGTTTGCGGGCATGATGATCGTCCTCTTGTTGATCGATGCCCGCTTGAGTCGAAGTTCCGAAGCCCCGGAAGAAGCGGTTATCCTGGATGTCGGTCAGAACCAAGCTGACAAGCAAATGCATCCATGGCTGATGTTGCTTCTCTCTGGGTTATTGATTGTTGCAGCACCCGCAGCGATTTATCAAATGGATGCAATGGCGGTTACGAACAGCGGACCGCAGGGGATCGTTGCGCCGAACGGGCGGGACGGCTGGCGCGGGGTCGACAGTCTCAGGGATGATTGGATGCCGACTTTTCATGGAGCGCTGACTGCCAGGCAAACCTATCAAAAAGATGACCAAGAAGTCCATCTGTTCCTTGGCTATTATCCACGACAACAACAGGGTAAAGAGCTGATCAATGTTTTGAACCGGATCAGTGTCAAGAATCGCTGGCGGAACCGCTTTCCCCGTGGGCGGGTCTTTGATTCTGCTGATCACAGCGTCCTCGAACAGGTGTTGGAAAAAGGTGGGGTGGAAAACCGGCTGGTATGGTACTGGTATGAGGTCGCCGGCCATAGAGTCACCAGTAAATACACGGCGAAGCTTATGCAGGTCGTTGGTAAGCTGAGTGGTCGGCCACAAGCCTCGGTCATCGCACTGGCTACCCGACTCGATGACAAGGCATCGGCCCGTAAGCGACTCGAAAGTTTTATCACAACGATGCAGCCTTCCCTGTCGGCGGCTACGGAACAATATCAGTGATCCAGCTGGCGGTATCATGTGTGAAAGCGGTATTCATGAATTTTTCGTCAATGGAGACCTCATGTCATGGGGCAAATCAGCAAATCAGTCATGAGGAGGGAAATGAAAATGCAATTTAACAATCCGTTCACCAGAGTTTGGCTGCGGTACATTATCACGCTAGTCATGGCCCTGATGTTGTCATCCTGTAGCGATCCGGTTGCCGATAGCCAGAAGATGCTGGATAAGGCGAAAAGCTATCTGAGTGAGAACAGCCCGAGGGAGGCGGCACTGGAGCTGAAGAATGCTTTGCAGGCGAACCCTGAAAATGGTGAAGCCCGCTATCTTCTGGGTCTTCTGAATCTCGATTTCGGCGATACCGCCGGGGCTGAAAAGGAGTTTCGCCGCGCCCAGGAGTCTGGCTGGAGTGAGGAAGAGAGCCAAATCGGTCTGGCGAAAGCAGCGGTCAATGGGAACGATTTCAAGAAAATGGCCGAAGAGATTGAAATCAAAGAACAGTATTCTGCGACCGCAAGGGCCAATCTGTATGGTCTAAAGGCATCCGCCATGGCGGGTTTGGGATTGCGTGCTCAAGCGGAGGAGGCTTTCGTGGCAGGCAAGACGTTGGATGCCGAAGCTGTGCAGATCAGAAAGGTTGCCGTTCAGTTGAAGTTGCTGGATGCAGACTCCCAGGGCGCGAGAGCTGACGCATCAGCGGCTTTGAGCGCCTATCCGGATGATCGTGAACTCCTGTTGTTGAGCGGGATCGCGGCCCTTAAGGAACAGGATATGGCCGGAGGCACCGAGGCCTATCAACGAGTGATCGAGCTTGAACCTTCGAACATCACAACGATCTATGGTCGACAGGCGCGCATTCGTCTAGCCCGCCTGCAGATTGTTGATAAGCAAATCGAAGACGCGGCCGAAACACTCAAGCCTCTCTTCCGGCAGTATGGAAACGATCCGGAAACCAATTTTCTCGGCGGGATGCTGGCGTTTGTCAAGGGTAATCACGATCTGGCAGAGGAACGCTTGCTCAAAGTCCTGAAAGTCATGTCGGATCACCCTCAGACTCTGCTGCTGTTTGGGACCGTTAAATATCAACAAAAGGACTTTGAACAGGCGGCCCACTATCTGTCTCGCTATTTAAGCGGAGTACCGGATAATCTGGGTGCGCGCAAGCTGCTCGGTCGTACCTACATGCAATTGGGGCAGGATGAGAAGGCACAAGAGACCCTTAAATCCGCCCTGAATGCGGGAGCAGACGATGTTGAATTGTTGGCGCTTGTCGGTCTCAATGATGTGCATACTGGTGATCTGGCTTCAGGCATAGCGAGTCTTCAGAAGGCCGCAGCGTCTGCACCCGAAAACACAGCACTGCGCAAAGAACTTGCTCTGGCCTATATCAAGTCGGGTGACGCGGAGCTGGCCATCGATGAGTTGCAGGGCATCCTGGCGAAGACGGATGAAAAGGGAAATACCCAAACTTTGCTGGTTCTGGCGCACCTGAAAGCAGGCCAGCCGAACAAGGCAATCGATGCGGCCCTAAAAGTTCTTTCAGAGAACCCCGACAATCCGGCAGCCTTGACATTGGTCGGTAGCGTTTATGCTGCGACAGGAGATAACGCGGAGGCAAGAAACTACTATCAAAAGGCACTAGAAATCAGTCCTGGGAATCCCAATGCGACCTTGTCTTTAGCTCAGTTGGAAGAGGCTGAAGGCAACATCTCAACAGCTGTCAGCATGCATCAATCTTTGGTTGATTCAGGTGTTGAATCCATCGCACCCATGTTGGCACTGGCGCGACTGGCGGAAAAGCAGGGTGACAGGAAGAGCTTGGTCAGCTGGCTCGAAAGAGCCCGGTCTGAAGCACCGGGTCAGTTACAACCCCGTATCGTACTGGCTGAGGCTTATCTACGCGACAAGGATTTGCCAAAGGCAGAGGCGGTGGTGAAGGAGAGCCGAGATATTGATTCGGAAAATTCACTGGTGCGTGGTCAGTGGGCCAGACTCTTGATGGATAACAAACGCTACAATGAAGCACGTGACGTCTTGCAGGACCTTGTGCAGGCGGAACCTGATTCCATATTCGCTCGTTTGTTGTTGGCTGAGACCTACCTGAACCTCAATTCAACTGAAGAGGCTAGACAGGAGCTCGAGATCGCGCTCAAAAAAGATCCGAAGTCTGTGGGTGGACTGATCCTGTTAGGTAGGACCGAGCTGATGCAGGGGCGTTTCGCGGAGGTTGACAACATTACCGCCAAGCTGCTCGAACTCAACCCTGGTTTTCATAGAGCTTATATGCTGTCTGGCGATTCATGGCTCGGTAGGAAGGATCTAGCCAAGGCGTTAGCCGCTTATAGGAAGGCCTGGGAAAAACAGCAGAATTCCGGGCTCGCCGTGAAACTGGCAACAACAGCAGCACGTACAGGTAAGCTGGAGGAAGGCGTCGAGGTGCTCAGAACCTGGTTGGAATCGCACGCAGAAGATGTGCGGGCGCTGCAGCTTCTCGGTAGCTTGTTACAGACCAATGGAAGAAAGGATGAGGCGGTAAAGATATATGAGAAACTCCTGGAACTGCATTCCGATAATTTGGTCGCCTTGAACAACCTGGCTGTCATCTACTCACAGGAGAATAATCCCCGGGCATTGGCTTTGGCGAAAAAGGCTTATCAGATCGCCCCTGACAATGCTGGCGTCAAGGATACCTATGGCTGGATCCTGGTGCAGGACGGAAAGCTTGACGAGGGGCGTAGTCTGCTCAAGGAAGCCTTCGAGGCGTTGCCTGATGTTTCCGAAGTTCATTATCACTATGCGGCAGCATTGATCATGTCTGGCGAAGAATCCAAGGGCGAAGACTTGCTCAGAAGCCTGTTGAGTAAAGATGCCCAGTTTGAAGGACGGGTAGAGGCAGAAAAATTGTTAAGCAAGTAATGGAATATTTGGTGCTTACTGGATTCACAGCGTGTCTACATTTCTGATGCATTTTTCCTGGAACGAAGAGCGGGTGATCTGAAATGTTATTTTTCGACAACAACATCAAACTTTGACCTTGTGGTCCAGTCAACAATATGCCCTTTAATTGGGGTTTTGTAGGATAGAGTTATCTTGTCTCAGTGATTTTCATATAGTCTAGTCAACTGCGTTTTAAGATAATGAGTCATCCGACAGATAACCATCCTGTTGATTGGCTATGAGTTAGTATGCCTTGTAGTTGTATTTACGAAAGCGATATATACTCACAGGTTCAGTATGGGGGTAGATGACTTAGAGCTGACAATCTCCAATATCGAATAATTCGATGTGGGACGATACGAATCACACTTGATACATACGCAAATAAAAAAAGCCCCGAAAAACGGGGCTTTAAACGATGCTCACTAGAGGCAGATCAGTTAGCTTTTCCTGCGGCGGGAAACACCCATACCGAGCAGGCCCAGTCCAAGCAGTGCCAGAATTGACGGCTCCGGAACAGGAATTACTGATTCAACCATCACGACGAAATCGGTGTAGTCTTTATCGCCCCCATTGTAGAGGTCTTCCCAAGCCAAAACGAATTCGTTATCAGTCCAGAGTCCTGCTGCCAAACCCGGTAGTTGAACGGTATCGGAGTCGGTACCCTGATATGCAGCCAGGTGGTCTACACCATCGCTGTTGAGGGTTTCGTCACTGTAAAACAGACCGCCACTGGTGTAGTAGCTTGAGTCCAGGTAAAAGCCAAATCTGTTGCTGTCGAAGTAAACACCTTGTCCTACGAAGTTGACGATGACTTCACCATCGGAAGCGATACCCAATGCTACCTGATCACCTGCCGTAGCGCTGCCGGCAAACAGCTGAACCGAATTACCGGTCACATTATCGTACACGCCGAATGTATTATTTGCCGCAAAGCCGGCAAGTTCGATGATGATCGTTGAAATGGAGCCACCGGCGCCTGTGACACTCCAGTATTGATCATTCGCTATTTGATCAGTGACTACATCAACCGAGCTGTCACCGGCCACAGGCGCAACAGTAATATCATCGAGTACATTCTGTAATGCAGTACCACCATCACCGAATGTTACCAATGCCCAAGAGCTCGTTGAAAACATGGCTGCCGCTGCCAGGGCAGCAATATTCGAGATTATCCTCTTCATTATTCTTCCTCAGACTTCGTTTTGAATGGATTGAGAACTAAAAATTTACCTACACTCACCACGAAGCAGTAAGTGTGCCATGATTTCTATCATGTTGTTATTAAAGTAAAAAAGATTTTGCATGGTTGTTCCGGATGGGATTGTTGTAAAGGTTTACGACAGGAATTTCGTGGGGTCGTGCACAGGTACACATCCTTGTTCCATCTATTATTGATAACTCACTTTAAAACAATAAGATAGATGAAATAAAACGGTGTGTAAAAAAAGCCGACATTAAAATTCACCTGGTCTATCCTTGGTACGCAAGGACGAGGTTTCTATTAAATATCAGGATGATACTATCCTTGATTATAGGAGTTTTGGTGCTGTATCTGAGCAGGGAGTATGGCAGGGGTAATGACTCGCTTCGAACACAGGCTCGGATACATATATCGAGATGTATACCACCTGTCCAGATTGAGTCGTGAATTAACCCCCTTGTAATTTGCTTCTGATCAGTGCGGATATGTTAATTTCGGTAAATTTTAGATCCGATCATGCTGACATGCTCAATCATAATTTGCCTGGATGTGGAAAGACGTCTCGTCCTTAATAAAAGTACTTTGAGTGCGCTAAACATGCTGATATGTTTTGCGCACGCAATAAGAAGGTTATGACAATATGCAAGAGCAGTTAAATCAGATATACGGTTATCTTCACGGGATGTGGCGGTATCGTTGGTCCGCATTGCTGATTTCTTGGATTGCCGCGATGGTGGGTTGGGTCGTCGTATTTTCTCTGCCGAATCAATACCAGGCAAAGGCCGTCATCTATCTTGACAGCACGTCTGTCATGAAGCCGCTGCTTAAAGGATTGGCTGTTGAAACGGATGATGAATCCCAGGAGCTCGAGTTGATCAACCGGATTTTGTTGAGTCGCGAGAACCTGCTTTCGGTGATTCGAGAGACCGATATGGATCTCCAGGTGAATAGCCCCCGTGGCAGAGAAAAACTGGTCGAAAGGCTGGCGGGTTCGATTAAATTAAAAGGTGGCGCCGGAAAAAAGAAATGGGAGAAGAAAAGCAATTTCTATGAAATAAGCTATCAAACCGATTCTTCACAGCGGGTCTATCAAGTGGTTTCAGTGCTGTTGAATACCATGATCGAGAAGATGCTCAGTTCCTCCCGCACGGACACGGCGGTCGCCCAGAAATTTCTCAACAAACAGATCGAAGACTACGAGGAGCGACTGGTCAAGGCTGAACAGCAGCTCGCGGCGTTCAAAAAACAAAACGTGGGCATGATGCCGGATGAGACGGGGGGGTATTACGTCCGTTTGCAATCCGCTCAGGACAAGGTGGACGTGCTTCGGGCTGAATTGAGGTTGGCCCAGCAGAGACACCTGGAACTTGTCAAGCAATTGAAAGGTGAAAAGCCGCTATTGCAAAGTACGGGGCCGGGGCAGATGGGGGATACGCGGTTACAACAGTATCAGGAGCAACTCGACCTGTTGCTCAGAAGATACACGGATCAGCATCCTGACGTCCAGGCGTTGCAGGACATCATCAAATCATATGAGGTCGAACAGGCTGCAAATCAACATTCTACAACGAATCAAGGTACTTTTACCTCTGAATTCAATCCTGTTTATCAGGACTTGAAGCTGGAGATCAGCAGGGCGAGCGTTGAGGTCGAGACTCTGAAACTGCAGCTTTCTGAACAACAGCAACGGGCTGAGAAATTGAGGGGATTGATCGACGCTATTCCTGAGGTGGAGGCAAAACTGGCGGAGCTCAACCGCGATTATGATATCAGTCGGCAGCGCTATCTCGAGCTGGTAGACCGTCGCGAATCGGCACGTCTGGCTGAACTTGCGGGACAAAGCAGTAGCGAAGTCAAGGTCCGGGTGATCGAACCGCCCATCGTACCGACCTATCCGATTGGTCCCAACAGGCCGTTGTTGCTATTTGCAGTGTTGATCGGCGCATTCGGTGTGGGCTTGGGCTGGTGCGTGTTGCGATACCTGTTCAAACCTACGGTGATCAATGCCAAACAGCTCGGGAATGAGATTGAACTCCCCGTTTTTGGGTCTGTGAGTCTGTTCCTGACCCCACAACACAAGAGAAAACGCACATTTCAATTCACAGCCTTCATGTCGGTAATCCTGGTATTCGTGATCGTTTTTGGCGGGGTGGTTTGGAAGCAGGAGACTGGCACCGAGCTCGTAAGAGACTTTTTAGCCAGGAACAACCCAGAAAAACTCATTCAGGCAATTACGGGCTTTGACTAACGTTGGTGATTAAATTTGCTGATTAACCGGTAACTGGCCCATGGGCCGATTCGAAATGACTATCCAAAATGCCATGACTGTGGATGTGGAGGATTTTTTCCATGTTTCCGCTTTTGAGAAGAGTATCCAGCGGGAAGATTGGGGGAATTTTCCACTCCGGGTAGAAAAAAACACCAGGCTCCTACTGGATTTGTTCGATGAACATGAGATCAAGGCCACATTCTTCGTGCTTGGTTGGGTTGCAGAACGCTCTAGGCAGCTGATCAAGGAGATTGCAGCACGGGGGCATGAGGTTGCTTCCCATGGCTATAGCCATCAACTTATCTATAATCAGACGCCTGAGACGTTTCGTGAGGAAACCAGGAGATCCAAGGAGCTGCTGGAGGAGATTGTTCAACGTCCGGTCAGAGGGTATCGTGCAGCCAGTTATTCGATAACTAATCAATCCCGTTGGGCGTTGGATATTCTGGTGGAATCGGGTTTTGAGTATGATTCCAGTATCTTCCCGGTGCGTCATGATCGATATGGCATGCCGGATACACCCAGGTACCCATACCATCTGGAAACTTCGAATGGCGGGCGAATCGTGGAATTTCCGCTATCGACGGCCAAGCTTTTCAACTACCGTCTGCCCATTGCGGGCGGTGGTTACTTCCGACTCTACCCATATTGGTTGAGCCGGGCGGGTTTGAGTCAGATCAACCGCCAAGGGAGGTCATTCATCTTTTATCTCCATCCTTGGGAGGTCGATCCGGCGCAGCCCAGAATACAAGCAGGATGGTTGTCCCGGTTTCGCCACTACAATAACCTCGATAAATGTGAACCCCGCCTCAGGCAATTACTCAAGCATTTTCATTTCGGTACTGTTTTGGATGTATTAAAGCAGCAACATCTACTTGATCAAGCAGTCAAGCCTAACGAACCGGTCGTTACGAATTAAAGGAAGTTGTTAAATCCGTCGATTCCAATGTATCAAGATTCAAACGATATATCTTTATAGCAATCAGATAATGGAACAGACTATTGCCCGGCTATCGTATTTCATCATACAGTCTTGAGAATCGCGATGAGATCAAGGATGAATGGCTTCTACTGCAAGCAAACAGCGATTGTTCTTTCTTTCAGTCCTGGGGATGGATCGGTACCTGGCTGGAGATTGTCGTTGCCGATCTGAAACCCCAGGTTCTCAAGGTCTACCAGGAAGACCAGTTGGTTGGATTGGGGATCTTTATCAGCAGGTCCATCCATCGTCATCTGGTCATAGACTCCAATGCGTATTTCCTGCATGAGTATCCTTTCAACGGCAGGAACATGGTGATCGAGTATAATGGGATGCTTTCCCTGCAGGACCACAAAATAAACGTCTATCGGGCGGCCATTTCTTATCTCTTTGAAAAAGGTCCTGAGATGGATGAGATATTTTTTGGGGCAGTCTCCGAATCTGAAAGGTTTGATGAACTGAATGACCCTGCTTGGTCGGTAAAGCTGCTCGAATCTTCACCCGCCTGGTCACTCGAACTTGGTGGTCTGGCTTCCGGAATCGACGCGTATCTTTCCACCTTGAGTAAAAACCGCAGAGGGCAGATCAGAAGATCTTTTAAGCTGTTCGAAAGACAGGGCCCGCTTCTCCTGCAGGTTGCGAAAAATGTTGCAGAGGCGCTGGATTATTTCGAAGGGCTCAAACAGCTTCATACCATACGCTGGAACAGGGATGGCAAGCCGGGTTCGTTTGCCAATCTTCGATGGGAAGCATTTCACAGGTCCCTGATCAGTAGTAGGGCCCCAGAGGGCGATATACATTTGATAAAGGTCTCGATCGGCCAAGAAGCGATCGGCTTTCTGTATAACCTCATTTGGCGTGATCGAGTCTATGTGTTGCAGACGGGATTCCGACAGTATGATGATAAAAGACTGATGCCCGGCTATGTCGTCCACCTACTGGCGATTGAACATTACGTAAAGCTCGGTTTGCATGTCTATGATTTGATGCATGGTGATTCATTGTACAAACGGATTCTCTGTAACCGGAAAGAACGTTTGAATTGGTATTCGGTACAACGCAATCGCTGGAAGTTTGTGTTGGAAGATAGCGCGGTTGGCCTTGTCAGAGCCGTCAGAGGTAAATTCACCACATGATTCATGATACAGGTCGCTTCAGCGTGTATCTACAGTCGTTTCCATCTGGTTCTAACTTTGGCCTGCTCTATCCAACTGCAATACTGGATGAAATCCACCATATTGTCGGGCAATTCATACCGAGGTAACCGAAACTTATCCCTGGTCTCCGACATGGTAGCCTGGACAAAGCCTGGAAAGGTTGAAACCGCCCCAAGAAATGCCTCTTTTTTCAAGAGTTCGATCTCCCGCGGTCCGAAATCCAGGGCACGACCAGTAGGATAACAAAAGACTTTCAATGGGTTGCTGAGTTCTTGTTTTAATTTATACCAAGAGCCCATGATCTCGTCTTCGATCGAAGATTCGTTTACCTTTGACAGTATCCGATGGGATTTTGAATGAGGTGCGAATCTGATGCCATTGTCCTCAAGTTGCCGGGCTATATCCCAGGTCATGGGGGTGAATGCTTGAGGCATCTCGGTCGGCCATTCGATAGCGGCAGATTGTGCAACTTGATCCAGGATCTCGGGTATACGGTCAGTTGCCAATTCCTTGATGATATCGCGCAGTTGATTTCTGGCAGTCCGTTGTTTATGGACGTCACCCAGTTCCAGTACGATGATCTCGTCATCCAGATGTAATCTAAGTAATTGCTGTTTTGATTCGTTGATTGCCCAGGAGATCTTTGCGTCCCAAGGCCATAGCTGTTGATCGACCATGTCAGTAATGACAAAGAAGGTCAGAGGGCAGTCAAATTCAAGAAATATCGGGGCAGCCACCAGGGCTTGGTCCATATAACCATCGTCCATGGTAAAGACCACTGCATTATCGAGCAGTTCTGACTGTCGGTGTAATGCATCAATGAGTGCTTCTAACGAAAGCAACTGGTAGTCGTGATCCTTCAGGTAGGTTAGGCAACGGCGCAGATGATCGGGCGATGTGCCCGTACAGGACTGTTCATCCACCTGCATTCTATGCACCATGAAGATGGGAATTCCCAACGAAAAGACACGCTTGGCCAGTGAGGAAATAGGTGGTCTGTCCAAAACCGGGACCACAATCTTCTTAACTAGATTTTTAAGCATGTCTCATTTAGCGGGCTTGTCAGGCTTTTCATTGAATTATTCTTCCTCAGTAAGCATTCTGAGGTGTCTCTGGTTGAAATATTCAAGGCAGGTTTTTTACGATAGGAGGCCCCAGAACCCTGGTCAAGGCTAGCGGTAGTTTCTTCCACATAGCGATCATCAATGCGTACTTGGGATTCGAGGGATTGAGCGATGGTAATTTTTGTCCCTCCCTGAGCCAATAGTGCCAGTAGAGCTGTTTGGGCTGTGCCCCCCACTGACGTTTGAAGCGATAGGTGCCCGCGTCTATGGTCGAGCGTCCGAAATCGAACCACTCAAAGCCCTGCCCCATACCGAATTTTAACACTTCCCAATAGAGCAACATATTCACACTTAGTGGATTCGCAGACTTGACGGTGGAGGCCCAAGGTATTTCCAGTAGGCGACCGTGGCTCAGCAAAAAGCCTGCGGCAACGGGCTGTTCTTTGAGTTTTACGCAGATGATCGTACCTTCAGAGGGAAAGGTCTGCAGGATATTGGTAAAGAAGCTTTTTGCATAGACAGGTGTTCCCAAGTCTCGCATATTGTGTGCAAAGACCTGGTAGAAATCATCCAATAGATCCATTCCGCCAATTTTGATTTGAGGATTTTCACGGTAGGGCCGCTTGATTTGTGCCCTGAGTTTGGAGGAAAAAGAGTTCCAAAGTTCGTCACTCTCCACAGGAAGGGCCAACTGCATGTTAACTTTATGTGTTTGAACCTGAAGACCTTGACGCTCAATGTCATCCCGATATTCAACATATTCGACACCTAACCGAGCCGCTTCATCATTCGCGAATGCCATGAGTTTTTCTTCGACCACCGGATGGTCTGCAACCGGTCCTCCGTAATTGAAATAGGGCATGGAGACCAGAAAATCTCCAAACAGACGACTCTTCAGACGAATCAATGGGAGAATGCCGACAACCCCATGTTGTGGAATTTTGGCTAAACAATAGATGCCATCATGACCGAAGGTCTGTTTGATCAGCTGTTTCCATTCGGCTCTGTGGTAGATGGATGCAGAAGGGGTCTTTGTAACGTAAGCGTTCCATGCCTCGATTTCCTTGCCCAACAGGGAGATAGTGACTGAGTTAAGGTCAAGCTTCGTAGATGAGTATGTCCGCCCAGCAGGTACTTTAGAATTTTGTTCTTTCGCAGATGGCTCGATAGCTGAGAACCAATCGTATATGAGACGCTCCTGTTCCTTGAGAGCCTCGTTCAGCTGCTTCACTTGTCGGCTTTGAGTCTGCATGGCCTGTTTGAGCGACTCACATGGATGGCCCTGCTGCTTGGCCTCACCGATCTTTCGCGAGATAGCTTTGCTTCGTGAACGCTCATCCTTCAAGCGTTTTTTCAGGGCCTGATATTGCTCACTGTCTATTTTTAATGACTCCATTTCTGAATCAGTTGCATCAGGGTGTTCAGTTGTATATGCGGAGAGGGGATCAATGAGGATGGCTTTTCTACGCTGGTGATTCATGACATATCAGATTTTGGAGATCCATTACATCCATCCGGAGATTCGAGCCAGGAATGAGGTTCTGTCTTTGGCAATATCTTCATGGACACCTATCCTTCTGAGTTGATGACTGTTTGTAAAAATCGAATTCCAGCCTGCTTCAGTCGTGACCGCGCCCTTATAATGACTCTTGACCTGCTTTAGTACTTCAGGTGTGTAGTCTCCATTGGGGAAGCAGAAGTGCTTCACCGAATGACCTGTATGTTCTTCGATCTGATGTTTGCTGGATACGACTTCGTGGGTGAGTAAATCCTCAGATATCATGTTGTTGAGGCGAATGTGCTGGCAGGTATGACTGCCAATCTCGATGATGCCGGAAGTGACCATTTCATTGATATGGTCCCAGTTGAGCAGAGCCGGATAGGGGGTCGAGTCAGTAAGTTGTAATTCTTGCTCGATCCGGTCAAGTCGCTGGTGGATGTCCAAGTCCTTTAGCTTTTTGGTGTGATCAATGATTTCACTAAGTTGTTCACGGCTTGGAGGTTGTGCATTGAAGACATAACTGACCGGTAGATCACTGATCCATGAGAGTGTAGAACTGGACCAATGTTCGGGATATTTTTCTGCTATCGTGAGTATTAATTGAGCCAGTCGTTCCGGCCAGAATAATCGAGAGGTGCCGATCATCTCAGAAACAAGGAAAATGGTTGCAGGAACATTGAGTTGTTTAAGAATAGGGAAGGCAAATTCATAATTATCCGACCATCCATCGTCAAATGTTATAGCGCAATAATTACCGTGCAGCTTTGTGGCTGTTTTTTGAGATTCGATCCAGTGGGATAAGTGAATCGTCTTGAAGTATTCATTAACAATCTCCAGGTGCAATCGTAAACTCTCTGGTGTTACGATCATCCCGGGTTCTTCAGTCAGGCTACGTGAATCGCTCTTGGGTAGAATGCGGTGATACATGAGTATCAGCAGTTGTGGTGCTTCGTAAATTCGGGTATGCCTGCCAAATCTTGCCGCGAAATGCTGTAGTCCCCGTTTGACGGTGCGTTTAATCGGATGGAGCATGACCTTATGGTGTAAAAAATGTGTTCGGATCAGTTTTCTGATGCCTAACGATAATAGCGTATAAATCAAAAAGTCTCATTCCATTAAGCGCTCAACAGCGGTGTCAAGCTGGAGATGTGAATATTGAAAAAAATCCTTCATATTATAGACACGACCGGACCCGGTGGTGCAGAGACGGTTTTTGTTGATCTGGCTACAGGATTACCGACAGAAAAGTACCAATCTGTTGTTATGATTCGAGGTAAGGGGTGGGTCTATGAGGAATTGCAACGTCGAGGGATCGAACCGATCATCTTGGATGCCAAAGGCTCTTTCAATTGGCGATATCTCAGGGAGTTAGTTAGTCTCATTCATCGTGAGAGTATCGATATCGTGCAATCCCATCTGCTGGGATCGAATGTTTATGCCTCTCTCGCAGGTGTGATTAGCGGCAGGCCGGTGGTATCAACCTTTCACGGTGCCGTGGATGTCGGGGACAGAGAGCGGTTCAAAGCCCTGAAATTTGGAGCTATAAATCTAGGGTCGCGCTGTATTGTCGCAGTGTCGGAGAACTTGCGGAAAAATATCATCAGCAGAACACTACTCCGCCATAAAAAGACCAGAGTTATTTACAATGGTATCAGGACCCATGATTTCCAGGTAACCCACTCCAATGCGTTGCGCAGTAAATTTGCTTGGAACGATGACAATATCATTGTAGGAAGTCTGGGAAATATCCGAACAGCAAAGGGTTACGATATTCTGTTACGTACCGCGGCCCTTTTGAAGGAAAGACAATCACCTTTCCGCTTTCTGATCGCAGGACAGGGCAAATCAGGCCTCTACAATGATCTTTTGGAGTTGAGACACGAGCTGGATTTGGAAGCAACCGTCCATTTTTTGGGTTTTATGAATGATCCCGCGGAGTTCCTCTCTAATCTTGATATCTTTCTGCTCTCTTCGACGTCTGAGGGCTTCTCTATTGCTACCATCCAGGCCATGGCAGCAAACCTACCAGTCCTGGTGACTCGGAGCGGCGGCCCAGAAGAGATAGTCACGCATGCAGAAAACGGTTGGATGGTGGATGTGGGGAGCCCGCAAGCACTTGCAGTAGGGTTAGAGTCCTTGTCGGCCAATCCTGAGTTATGCGGGAAGCTAGCTAGAAAGGGAAAACAACATGCAGTCGAAACCTTTGACATTAAAGCCATGGTGGCTGCATACGAGGCAGTATACGAGGAAGTGCACTGATATTTTTCCGATCGTAGATTTTGTCGGATGATCAAGTTTGGAAAGATCGGGCTTATTTTAGGATGTTTTTAACATACACATTCAATTCCCACCAAAAGGGTCTCATATCACCCCAGCGGTTGGTCTCATGGTGGGTCGAGAATGGTCTAGGTTTGACAAAACTCAAGCATGCCAGGAGCTTTGCCTTCAATGAGAATTCACGACTCTTGAGTATGAGGTAGAGCCGATCAAGATCGCCGAGCAGCCAACGGAGACGGGTACCCTTTTTGTAGGATATGTCTGTGGGAAGGGGGGTTCCGCACGTCATCTGATACAGCAACCAGGGAAAATCAACACCGGCATCTATGGCCAGTTGTAGCGAGCCCCAAAAGCGGGTGTTTATCTCCATCAAATAGCAATTCTCTTGGTTGTTACACTTGAATTCGACCATGGCGATACCATGCCAATGTACATGGTCGAGTAAACTCCGAGCATGTTGTAAAAGAACTGGATTGACCTCTACGCTTTCTGAAAGCACGCTTACACCACCGCCAGGAGGTTTTTCCTTTATCCTGCGATGGGCGAAAAATGTTATAGGGCGTCCTCGATCATAGATTGCGAATATACCTTGGCCGAACCCGGGGACTTTCTCTTGAAACAAATAGGAATGAGCGGAAAACGCCTCGTCTGTGTCCAGTATTTTCTTTACATCGTCGCCAGATGTGGCAAATCGAACACTCGTATGTAGCCACTCCCCATTGTATTCGACCCAGGATTTTCCAGGCTTCATAACTACAGGAAAAATCGACAAATTGTGTATATCAGCAAAACTTGTTGTGTGATCGACATACTGGGTCTGCGGGATTGGAATCTGTAGCGAGTTAGCGATACGGCAAAGGGAGCATTTGTCAGACACCATTTCCACGATGTCCAGTTCTGGAAACGGCAGAGTAATACCTGGAAAATCTGAGTGATGCCTAAGTAACAGGTTAGTTGTCAACTCTGTCATGGGAAAAATAAAATCAATGGAATAGTCATTACAGATTTCTATGATATCGCCGATAAATTCACCTGGCTTAAGCTGTGCCGAATGATGAGTGATGTATTTGATAGAGAAACGGGAACTGCCCGCAAGTGATGTTGGTGTCTCGTCAGCAGTTATTACTGGTACACCTCGTTTACCCAAAGAACGTGTTACAGCCAAGGCGCTTCTTTGACATGCATCCAGCACAAGTACTCTTTTCATGAAAGATTCGTATAGAAGTCTCTTCAGTTCAGTGTAAATGATATATGATACTCATTAAATTTTCTGAGCTGAGCACCATTTTTTGTATTTTTTCGAAGATGTTACTAAGTAATTACCAATTATATCTTGATTTGAATCATGCATCTTATTATTGAAAGATGATCGATAAATGGCAAGCAATACAGAAACTCAACATAAACGGAATTGGATTGAGCGAAACTACAGTACAAGGAGAGGGTTTGCTCGAACCCTTTGGCATCAGTCTATTTATTATTTTGGTGGGTATCGTGACTATTTAAATATTGACTGGGGATCAGTCAAACGACTTGTATTTATCTGTAAGGGTAATATCTGCAGAAGCGCATATTCTGAAGCGTTTGCCAAAGCATTGAAGATAGAATCGATTTCCTGTGGATTGGATACGATAGAAAGGGCACCCGCTAACCCTGATGCGATTCGTATTGCTATGCGTAGAGGTATTTCTCTAACAGAACATAAAACTCAACCAATAATGTACCTTACTTTATGTAAAACAGATTTACTTGTCGTAATGGAGCCCTGGCAAGCTCTGTTTTTAAAACAAAATTTGGTAAGAGAACACCAGATTACACTGTTAGGATTATGGTCGAAACCAATAAGGCCGCATATTCAAGATCCATTCGGAGCATCAGCTGAATATTTTGAGCTTTGTTTCAACCATATCGAAGATTATGTCAAAAAAATTGCAAACAAAATCAAACAATAAAGAAGTCGATATCAAAGATGTTTACTCCTTGAGAATAAAAGCAGTTTGGGCTGGCATGAGGCAGGAACATATTTCTCTGTGGATGCTATGCATATATTTCTTTTTCGAATATGTAAGGCCGCAGTCGTTATATCCAGTATTGGATATTCTACCGTGGGGGCAGTTATTTTTAATGCTGGCAGTCATATCTGCAATGTTAGATAAGTCGGTACATTGGGTTAAAAGTACCCAGAATAAATATTTCATTCTATTTTTGTTTACAGTGATTCTATCTGGAATATTTGCTTTCAAGCCCTCAGTATCTTGGGAATATCGAAATGTAATGTTTGGCTGGTTCTTAGTCTATTTTCTAACGATTACTGTGGTTAACACAGAGAGAAGATTAATTTTATTTTTACTTGCTTATATGCTGTTTAATCTGAAAATGGGGCAGCATGGGGCAATTACTTGGGCGCAGCGAGGTTTTTCATTTGCGTCTTTTGGATTGATTGGTTCCCCTGGATGGTTTCGTAATTCTGGTGAATATGCGATTCAAATGTTAATTTTTGGATCTTTGGCAATCTCATTCTTTATTTCCTTAAAAAATTATTGGGGGCGTTATAAAAAGATAATTATGTTCGCGTGTGCGGCTACAGGATACATGGCCGTAATGGGAGCAAGTTCTCGTGGAGCACAGATAGCACTAGCTGCAATTGGAATATGGATGTTCTTGAAACAAAGAGGTGGGTTGAAAGGCTTTATTGGAATAATAGTATTGTCGATAGTGCTTTTTCAATTTCTCCCAGAAGAACAAATTAGTCGTTTTAGTGATATGGGTAATGACAAAACATCATTACAAAGACTGGCGTATTGGGAATACGGACTAGAAGTGTTTAAATCTAATCTCTTAATTGGTATTGGGTATCATAATTGGATTACATACTTACAAGTTATGGTCCCTGAGGGACTGGGTCCGTCAGCAATGATTCAGGAACCTCATAATATATATGTGCAAGCAGCTTCAGAGCTAGGTATTTTTGGACTAGTATTCTTGTTTTTACTTATTATCAATGCATTCTTTATTAATTCTCAGACCAGAAAAATAGCTAAATATAAAAACAACACTCTCTTTTATAATCTTACATATGGCTTTGATGCTGGCTTGATAGGGTTTTTAGTAGCGGGTTCATTTGTTACAGTTTTATATTACCCTTTTTTTTGGATACAAATAGGTATGATTGTAGCTCTTAATTTGGTTAGCAGAAATAACAATAATAAAGGCTCAAAGCCTATAATACATGATACTGCGGTAGATGAATCTAAATATATGATAAGGCAGATTAAAAAGTAATCTGTACAACATAAAGTATTCTATGAGTTTAAGATGTGTGGATGTATGTTTGAAGTTATTTTTGAAAGTAATGGTGTGCAGATTCTAAGTAATTGTTAATTATATCGACTATCGGAGAATATTTCGGTAAGTAATTGTATTTGTAATGTAGATTGAGTTTGCTAATATTGTAATTTGATAAGATTTTGCGGTTTTATAGTGGTGTTAGATTATGCTTAGTATAAAGGCTTTTGTTAGAACACAGTTGAAACTAGTTTTAG
>JAAUXZ010161901.1_pt1 | contig 30304 bp, 25 predicted proteins | sample 7278131 | NCBI WGS metagenome assembly JAAUXZ01 (sample SAMN14350119, study PRJNA611818) | marine sediment metagenome | isolation source: surface marine sediment (3m) | place: French Polynesia: Moorea | collected 2018-08 | reverse complement strand
TTCTTGACTAGACTTGCTCCTAAAAGGGAAAAAATCGACAACTTTTTTTGCTCAGCGGTGAGTCTCAAGGTCAGGTGGTTATTTGATCCAACCCTACCTTCGGGTTCAAAGACTATCGCGCTTGATGGAGTCTAACATGTCAAAGTTCGGTGCCTTTTGTGTGCTAATTTCGTTTACCTTGGCATGCTGGTCAGAGGAAAAGGCCAGATATGTGGAGCCAGCTTATGAATTGCCCAAGGTCGTGTATGAATTCTATCTCGACGATCCGGCAAAGATGTCAGCAGCGCTCTATTGGGTGAGGGCTTTGATCAATCCCTTGACTGAATCCCCTTATGACATGGCGCCGGATTTCATGGATATCAAATTGGTCATTCACGGATCAGAAATCGTTACACTGGTAAAGAAAAACTACCCGCTCTATCGCGACGTTGTAGAGCGGATGCGTTACTATGCCGCCTTGGGTGTCGAATTCAAGGTCTGTAAACTGGCGGCGGAGGACTATCACTATGACCTGGATGATTTCTACGAATTCATCGAACTGGTCCCTTCGGCATTCACAGAATTGGTGCATTGGCAACAGCAGGGATATGCTTTGATTATACCTCAGGTTTTCTTACGCACTCGATCACTCGAGGAGATCCGATAGTCTGGATCCGCATGCCTATGTAAGCGACGCATTACGAGGCAAGGTTTAGTGACCTAGTCAGACTTCGAGATGGGTGCAGATACGGCCTAGTTCCCGATAGCTTTTGTTCAGCCAAGTTTTGACCCGTTGTCTTTCCAGAATTCCCAATGTGGGCCCCAAATCCGCATTGGTGTTATTTGCCGCTGCCCAGAAGCTTGCGCTGATATGATCAATCTTACGCATGGTGGGGGTATGTAAGGCATATAGGTCAAAAAAATGGGCACCCACCGCCTTGGCGCGTGAAATGGTTGGGGATAGGTCCAAGTGATTGAAGTCGTTGCCGCGGCCCAGATTTCGCACGATGACATACTTGGGTGATTCCCCGTAGGTATCCAGTATCTGTTGTAAGAGCACCAAGCTGTCTTTACCGTCATCCATGACATGCCAAAATGTCAGTGACAGTTCAAGCTCCATGGCGAGTTCCAACAGTCCTGAGTCGACAATCCATCGACTCAGGGGTTTGGCAGTCTGCGCCGCCAGATCCACGATGGCGCAAGTGGCAGTGTCGGCAGTTTGTTCGGCAATGCGGTCGGCACTCTCGAAACTGTTGATGTCAACGGCTTCCGAGTAGTCTGAGTAATAACGCAGCATGGCGCCATGCGACAGGTCTGCATCGTAGGCTTTGAAAGGTATCTCTCGATCGATGCAATACTGGGCGAGCAGGCGGGCCATGACGGATTTTCCTACCCCGCCTTTTTCTCCGCCGATGAAATGGATTTGGCTCATCAAGGGCTATCCCGTGGTCTTGTATTTTATATTAGTAGGCCGCTGAACGGTGTCTCTTTATTCTCAGTGTTGTTCGTATGATGGCGGGGCGGTGCCCATGGCTTTGCTCTGCATCTTCATCAGTTCATGCTCAATACCCGCGGCATGTGTCAGTTCGGCGACGTTCTGTTTGGTAAAAAAACCATCGAAATCACCGAAACGCTGAACATACTCAATGATCAGTGAGGAGTGTTCCGAAGCGCCGGAGAAAATCTGTTTGATGCCTTCCTCTCTCGAGCCGATGACATCGAGTAGGAACTTCTTGCCTTGTCGAGCAATGGCATTCACCACATAGTCGATATTTTCTATGCCATTATGTTCACCGTCGTGTACTCCGATTGCGAGATGGTGCAAGCGGGGACCGTAGTTGCGAACGAAGGTCTCGGTAGGTGAGGGCAGGCGTTCCAGGTGGTTGACGAAATAGGGTGTGTTGTTGGCGGTGAAGACCTTCGCTGGACTGTAGATCTCATCCTCGAAATGTACACTTTTGGTGACATTGGTGGAGGAGTTCTGGTCCTTGATATCGTACGAACCCCAATAGTAATAGCTGGAAAGCGATAACCATTCGAGGATCGCGGTTTCGCGGTTCTGACTGTAGATGCGAGTCGCCAGGTGGTCGATAGGGGTCAGCAGCCTCTCTATGGCGCATTGCGACTGCAATTCTTTGGCCTCCAGATAGGCTGTCTGCACGTCATCGCGAATACTTGACAGACCCAGGGAGTAGATACGCAGTTGATCTTGCGGCCGCTCCATGTACGCAACGATATTATGGGTATAGGGTGAGGGTTTGCTGACCGCCAGGTTGCCGGGAAGCTCGAGGCGGCGGATATCATCCTGAGAAAAGAAGCGGAATTCCCGTTCTTGCTGTAAGCGGATCACATCACTCATTTTCTCCACCCGCAGAATCTCTCCCATATAACGGCTGTTCGGTTTACTGGCCCCGATTGGATAGACTTCGTTCAAACTGCGGAAAATGCCCTGGATGGTCGGGTCTTTAACCTCTCTAACCAGTAGATCGGGTGAATGCATATCGATGCGTAACACATGGGTCCAATGAGATTCGCTCTCCAGGGTCACCAGGTAGTGGTAGGGTGTCATCAGGCAGAGTTCACCCACGTAACGGACGGAGTGGCCGGGGTCGACGGTGATCATCAGGGCTTCGATCTGGCCGATCATGTCGGTCAGTCCGACACGATCACGTTCCGCCAAAAGCTTCTTTAGGTAGTGTTCGAAAAACTCAGAATTTTCTTTATCTCCGTGCCGTTGAAAAGACAGTGACTTCATTTGCTGCTGTTCCTAAATTGACTCTCTGGTGAATACAACAATCCCGTGGGATATTGGAGTGTTTATAAGCAAATACCGATCCAGATAAATAATATGACGCTGATTCAGACACATAGTCATGCCATACGCTGCTGATTGGAGGTATGCTGCATCCTTTTGGAACATATCTCGTGCGGTGCCTCCAGAAGTGCGAGCTGCTGGTGCATGGGCCGGTTGTGAAACACACTGAATCAGATCGGTAGTGTGACAGGGGATGCTGAAACAACCTGAAGCAGTATACCGGAGGCCAGCTGGTATAATTGGAAAGTAGGTCCCAATTGGTAAATTGGATTGTAACTAGACTGTCTGTGATATTTAGTCGCAAGTCTATAGATCCACGCTCTCTAGCCAGTTTTTTTCCTGGGTCTGTCCGGTTGGTTTTCGGTAAGACGCGCGGCATTATCAAATGTATGAATAACAAAAATGCACTTAGGGCCGTTATCAAATATCGGGCGAAGCCAAGTTACCTCAGACAAATCTGTCATTGAGGAGTTGGAGCAACGCGTCAGGTATGAACAGGTCGCCCTGTTATACCGTAATTCCGTAACCGGTTACCTGGTCAGTGTAGTGGTCGGTGCATTGATGATCGTTGCACTCAGCAATCAACTGCCCATCGCTCATCTCATCATTTGGTATGCGGGCTTACTGCTCGTGACAGGGGCAAGATACTACCTGTCTTATCGCTATTCACTCAGTTCGGATGAGGAGAGACGAGCCGCAAGCTGGGAAACCTGGTTCTTGTGGGGTACAGGTTGTGCCGGTCTTGCCTGGGGCCTGTCGATTATCGTCCTTTTTCCAGAAGAATCCGTAATACATCAGTTTTTTATCGCCCTCACACTGGCGGGTCTGGTGGGTGGGTCGGTGGCGATCTTCTCCGCTCGATATCAGGCCTATCTGGCTTTTTCCTTGACCATACTTTTGCCTGTCATCCTGCGTTTTTTATATGTCAATGACGCTGTACACACTGTTTTGGCGATTATGGTGCTTGTCTATCTGGCGGGGATGAGCATGACCTCGAGAAATACCGAAAAGGCCATTAAAATCGCTTTGATGCTGCGTTTTGACAACCAGGATCTGACCGATCAGATATCCATTCGCAGGCAAACAGAAGAGGCTTTAAGAGTCAGCGAGTCAAGGTTCAGGGATTTCACCGAATCGGCGGCGGATTTCTATTGGGAACTCGACGATCAATATCGCTTTACCGATGTTTCCGAACGATTTAAGAGAATCACCGGTCTGCCTCGGGAGTCGGTGATAGGCAAGATGTGTCAGGAGGTGTTCGGCAAGAATTGTCAGCCCACCGATCAGCTCAATACCTTGTTGGACCGCCTGGAGAACCATGCTGGTTTCGATAACCTCGAGCTCGACTGGGTGAACGGTGAATCACTCAAGTGCCAGCTGCAACTCAGTGCCAAGCCATTGGCCGATGAAGACGGTCTATTCATGGGCTATCGCGGTGTCGGTCGTGATGTCACCGAAGAGCGACGTATCGCCCAACTGATCAAACATCAGGCGACGCACGATGATCTGACCGGACTGGTCAATCGTCGGGAGTTCATGCGACGTCTTGAGAATGCCCTGGAACACACTAAGCAGGGTGGTTCGTCCTGCACACTCTGTTATATGGATCTCGATCAGTTCAAGATCGTCAACGATACCGTCGGTCATGCAGCCGGCGATGCCTTGCTCAAGGAGTTTTCCGGCCTGCTGCATGGCAGGTTACGAACGCGGGACACCCTATCCCGGGTCGGTGGTGATGAATTCGCCCTCTTGCTGGAGAATTGTTCGCTGGAATCCGCGATACAAATAGCCGAGTCGCTGTTGGCCACCTTGGGTGAGTTTCGTTTTACCTGGGAATCCAAGGAGTTCCAGATCGGTGCGAGCATTGGCATCGTTCCGCTGGATTCGGAGACCGAAACCGCTTTACAGGTCTTGAGCCATGCGGATTTGGCCTGCTACACCGCGAAAGAATTGGGCCGCAATCGTATCCATATCTACCAATCGGGAGATATCGAACTGACCCGCATGGAGCAGGAGATGTCGCTGGTCTCCAAACTGCAGGATGCCTTGCGGGACAACCTTTTTCAACTCTATCGCCAACCCATCTATAGATTGGAAAACAATCAGATATCGCATTATGAGGTTTTGCTGAGATTGGAGTATTCGCCAAGCAATCTGCTCTTGCCGAGGACCTTTATTCCCGCGGCAGAACGCTATGGCATCATGCAAGAGATTGATCGCTGGGTCATCGCCAGGGCGATTGCGGATTATGCCGATCGCTATGGAAACTCATCCGCTGTCTCCTATTCAATCAACCTTTCCGGCAATAGCCTGAATGATCCGAGTCTGTTCGACTGGATAGATAAGCATCTGAATCAGTGGCGTGTCTTACCCAAATCCATCTGTTTCGAGATTACAGAAACCGCCGCCATCCGCAATCTCAATCAAGCGAAGGACCTCATTCAGGCGCTGAAGGCCAAGGGTTGCCATTTTGCCTTGGATGATTTTGGTAGCGGACTCAGTTCCTTTGCATATGTCAAATACCTTCCGGTCGACTATCTCAAGATCGATGGTGGATTTGTGCGAGACATGGAGAACGATTCTACCGCGAGTGCCATGGTGACGGCCATCAATGAAATGGGGCACGCATTGGGTATTCGAACGGTTGCCGAGCATGTCGAAAGCGACTCCGCGCTATTGGCCCTGCGAGAGATCGAAGTGGACTACGTGCAGGGAAATACGCTAGGAGAGCCAACGCTGTTGTATCCTTCGGCATCGGTTTGATCGATTGTCCTAACAGTTGTTCTCACAATTCAGAAACTCAGTAAATTAACGCTTACTGAATGAGAATATTTCTCAAGCTTCCCGGACGCCGGCCGAAAGACTCTGCACAGACCAGCAGATCTCGGGAAAATGACCATGTTCGGTGTTGATTTAAACAACCTCAGCCATTTCAGACCTCATCATCAGCAGCAGATGGCAAGAAGTCCGGTGTCGTCTTGGGTTGCCACCGGGCTAGATGACTCGACACAGGGGTTTCAGCGGGCGAACCCGTTGGATAGAATTCAGCAGATAGTCAACCATCGTGTGTCACAACACTTGGGCTCCCCGGAACGTAGCGCACCCTTCAATGCCCAAAACACCGCCTTCGATGCCGAGGAGGTGGCGGGTAACGTGTTGGGTATGGTACAGAGTCGATTGAACCAGGCCACCGCCGAGGGTGCCGATGACCAACAGTTGCAAGCGATGCGCGAGCAGGCGAAACAAGGCATAGAGCAAGGCATAGCCGAGTCCAAAGAGTATCTGAGCGGTATGGGCATGCTGAACGAAATGGTGGAAGAAGGGATAGACCGGGTGCGGGATCTTCTGTCGCAAGGTCTGCAATCGGATGATGACATGACGAGCCAAGAGGTTGTCGGAACCAAGGTGATCGATGCCTCACACTATTTCAAACAGACGGCCGAGACCTCCTTCGAGTTAGAGATAGAGACCCGGGATGGTGACCAGGTAACCCTGAAATTCGAGCAGGTCAACAGTGAAGAAGGGTTTCTCTCTTATCAGCAAACAGCGGACAGTGAAGCGTTCAGTACCGGTCATACGGTCTTATCGGACAGTCGTTTCGAGCTGTCCGTGGAAGGTGAGTTGGATGAACAGGAATTGGCGGCCATAACCGATTTCACGCAAAACCTGGAACAGGTCAGCAACAGTTTTTATGACGGTAACGTACAGGCGGCTCTCGAACAGGGCATGCAATTGGGATACGACACCGATGAGATCGCCGGCTTCGCCCTCGAACTGGAGTACAGTCAGAGCAGCGTGGCGACGACCAGATACCGAGAAGTCAGCTCACTGGGGCAGGAAGAGCAGTCCAAGCTGCCCGGCTTGGAGCAGTTAGGAGCATTGCTTGGCCAGCTCAGGAATGCATTCACTCAGGCCGAAGATCAGATGGCACAGGTCGAACAGGCCGGTGCCGGGCTGCTCACGAATTTTATCTCACACCACCCGAAAGCCACGGATTTTTCCGAGTTGTTACAGCAACATGGTGACGAAGAGCTCGAAGACGTGGTCGGCCAGCTCGTGGGGCATGTCTCCGATGATCATGAGGCTGAACACGACGACTGAGCGATAAACCGGCCGCGCCGACGCCACCGCATTTGGGTGGCATTGGCTGGCCCTATTGACCCATTTCTACTTCCCGGGTCAGACTGCGGCGCTTAAACGCTTGTACTTGATGCGGTGGGGCTGGTCTGCCTCCATTCCCAGGCGTTGCTTCCGATCCGCCTCATAATCCGCGTAGTTTCCCTCGAACCAGACCACCTTCGAATCGCTCTCGAAGGCCAGAATATGGGTGGCGATGCGGTCCAGGAACCAGCGGTCATGGCTGATGATCACCGCACATCCGGGAAACGTCAGCAGCGCCTCTTCCAGTGCACGCAGAGTCTCCACGTCCAGGTCGTTGGTGGGTTCGTCGAGCAGCAACAGATTGCCGCCGCTCTTCAGCAGTTTGGCCAGATGAACCCGGTTGCGCTCGCCGCCGGACAGATCGCCGATGCGTTTCTGCTGATCCGAACCCTTGAAGTTGAATCGGCTGACATAGGCCCGGGACTGCATCTCGAAACGGTCTACGCTGATGATGTCCTGGCTGTCAGAGATCTCCTCCCATACTGTCTTGCTGCCATCCAGCGAATCACGACTCTGATCGACGTAAGCGGTTTGCACGCTGTCGCCGATACGCATTTCTCCACTATCGGCGGTCTCCTGACCGGTGATGATGCGGAACAGGGTGGTTTTACCTGCGCCGTTCGGTCCGATAATGCCGACGATGCCGCCCTTCGGTAGATTAAAGGTGATGTCGTCATACAGCACACGATCACCATAGGCCTTACTCAAGCCCTTCGCCTCGATGACCAGGTCGCCCAATCTGGGGCCGGGCGGGATATAGATCTCGTTGGTCTCGTTGCGCTTTTGGAAATCCTGAGATTGCAGCTCGTCGAAGCGTTGTAGTCGCGCTTTACTCTTGGCATGCCGGCCTTTCGGATTGGTGCGTACCCATTCCAGTTCCCGCTTCATGGTCTTGATATGAGCGGCCTCCTGCTTCTGCTCATTCTCGAGACGTTGCTCCTTCTGCTCCAGCCAGGAGGAATAGTTACCCTCCCAGGGGATGCCGTAACCCCGGTCCAGTTCGAGGATCCAGCCTGCTACGTTATCGAGAAAATAGCGGTCATGGGTCACCGCAACCACCGTACCGGGGTATTCGTGGAGGAACCGCTCCAGCCAGGCCACCGATTCCGCATCCAGATGGTTGGTAGGTTCGTCCAGCAGCAGCATGTCCGGTTTTTCCAGCAACAGCCGGCAGAGTGCTACACGACGTCGCTCACCGCCCGAGAGTTTACTGACATCCGACTCCCAAGGTGGTAGACGCAACGCATCCGCGGCAATCTCCAGTTGCCGTTCGATGTTGTGTCCATCGGTGGCCTGGATGATGTTTTCCAACTCGGCCTGCTCCTTGGCCAAGGCATCGAAATCCGCATCGGGCTCGGCATAGGCCGCATAGACCTCATCCAGTCGCTGTAGTGCATGTTTGACCTCGCCCAGCGCCTCTTCCACATTACCCCGCACGTCCTTGCTTGCATCCAACTGTGGCTCCTGAGGCAGATAACCAATCCTTATACCGGCTTGTGGACGTGCTTCCCCTTCAATCTCGGTATCGATACCGGCCATGATCTTGAGCAGGGTCGATTTGCCCGAGCCATTCAGCCCCAGTACACCGATCTTGGCGCCAGGGAAAAATGACAACGAGATGTCACGCAGGATTAACTGCTTGGGTGGGACGATTTTCCCCACCCGGTTCATAGTGTAGATGTATTGGGCCATTGTTTCGGGTGTATGAGTCTCAAGTAGTTCTGTTGAATAAACTCCAATTCTATCACGGGGCTTTTGTGTGTCTCCATGAGTGCCAAGGGTGCTTGATGTTCGGGGTTCAAGGTTTAGAAATACTCCCGGGGGTCGCTAAAGTTGCAACCTGTGTTTCCTACCATGCAAAATATCATCCCGTGTTTTTGCATCTGGCAGACAGGATTTCCTTCTCTTTTGGAGAGTTACTGTGGTTCCACTCAGATAAGATGAGGTCTAAATGGAGATTGATGTAAAAAAGCGCAATGCGAGTAAAGCGGTTGGTATTTTTATTGCGATCGCTTTTCTGCTGTTTCTGGCAAGTCAGCTTTTCGTCACCGTACCAGCCGGTCATGTAGCGGTGGCCACTCTGTTCGGTGACGTGCAACAGGAACCCTATACGGAAGGTCTGCATGTACCGGTCAACCCTCTCTACAATTGGTTCCTTTTCGATGTGCGACAGAAAAGTCACAAGGAGACGGCCAATGTACCCTCTCAAGATCAATTACAGACCCGGCTCGACGTCAGCGTCCAGTACCGCCTGGTGAAGGAGATGGCGCCACAGATCCTGCAAGGTACGGGGACTGCCCAGGACGCGGTTCGGGTGCATCTGGTGCCAAAACTGCGTTCTTTGTTGCGGGAACAGGGCAAGTCAATCAAACGGGCAGAGGACTTCTTTCAGGAACAAACCCAGAATATGTTGCAAGTGGCTTTGTTGGAGGGCTTGCAAACATATCTTGAGCCAAAGGGTATGGAGGTGCAGGCCGTACTGATTCGGGACATCAACCTGCCCCCGTTTATCACCAAGGCCATCGAAGCCAAGAAAGAGCGGGAGCAAGAGGTGGAGAAACAGAAGGCGGAACTCGAGCGATTCCGCACAGAACAGCAACAGAAAATCGCCGCAGCGGCAGCAGAACGCGAAGCTGCGGAAGAGCAGGCGGCCAGGCAAAGGGTGCTTGCCGACGCCCAGGCCTATGAGATCAAGAAGATCAACGAGGCCATGGGTAGCAGTCCTGTCTACTTGAAACTCAAGGCATTGGAAGCCTTACAGTCTATCAGTAAAGATCCGGCAGCTAAGCTCTATTTTCTCAATGGTGATAGCCCTGAGCCTTTGCCATTGATGCATTTGGGTGAGACACAGCGATGAACGCAAGGGCCGATTCCAGAGTACGCTATGTATCAAACAGGCTCTCGGACTTCTGTTTGATGTAAGGCGTTTGCTTTGCCCGGAGGGTCGTATCATTGATCAATGCCAGAAGATCACTCTCAGGGACTGCACGACTGAAGTGAAAGCCCTGGGCCAATGTACACCCGGATCTTTTTAGATAATTTCTTTGGGCGGGGCTTTCCACGCCTTCGGCGATCAGGTCCAGATTCAATCCTTTAGCCATGGCGATGATGGCGTTGACGATGGAATTATCGCCCCTGGCCTTGATGCCATTGACGAAAGAGCGATCCATCTTGAGGGTGTTGATGGGCAGGGACTGAAGATAACCCAGGGACGAATAGCCGGTTCCAAAGTCATCGATCGCGATGCGTATGCCTTTTTTCGATAAAGTGGAAAGGGTTTCTATGGCCCGTTCCATGTCCTGCATAATCTCGCTTTCAGTAATCTCCAGTTCCAACACATTTCTCGGTAAGTCATGTTTCTTTATAATCTTCAGGACCTTCGGTACGAAGTCTTTCGTCTCCAACTGCTGTACCGATATATTGACAGCTAGGCTGAGTTTGAGGCCGAATTCATCCAGCCAGCGTCTGATGTCGCGACATGCCTTGATCAGCATCCATTCACCCAGCTGGACGATAAGCCCTGTGTCTTCCGCCACACTGATAAAATCAACAGGATTCAGTAGTCCTCTCTCTGGATGCATCCATCGAACCAGGGCTTCAATGCCGACGATCTTGTTATTCTGGATGTCGACCTGAGGTTGATAGAAGATTCTCAATTCATTCTTCTCGATTGCCCTCCTCAGGCCATTCTCCGTATCCAGGGATTGAGAATAGTGATGCTTCATACTCTCTGCATAAAAGGCATATCCGTTCTTTCCAGAATATTTGACCTGATACATGGCGATATCGGCATTCTTGATCAAGGCTTCTCGTGTGTCGCCGTGCTCTGGAGACAGAGAGATGCCGATGCTGAAGCTGACGAAAATCTCCTCCTCACCAATGTAAAATGGTGCAGCGAAGAGGCTCAGGATCTTTGTGGCCAGTGTTCTTGCATCATCCTCGCTGTTCAGTTCTGGAATCAGCAAGTTGAATTCATCACCACCCACCCGGGCCAGGGTGTCGGCTTCCCTCAATCCAGTTTTCAAACGGTGGGCAACTTGTTGGAGTAATTCATCTCCGACAAAATGCCCTAGGGAGTCGTTGATGACCTTGAACCTATCCATATCCAGATAGAGGACGGCAACGTGCTTCCCACTGCGCTTTGATTGGGCCAGCGCCATATTCAACCGGTCTCTGAACAGACTCCGGTTGGGTAGGTTTGTCAGCAGATCATGATGCAGCTGATATTTGATCAACTCCTCAGCCTGCTTCCGTTTGGTGATGTCCCTGGCCACCCCATAGGTGCCAATAAATTCCTTATTCTGGACATGACTGATGGTATAGATCCCGATAGAACTCAGTTCGATGGGGACGGAGCGTGATTCGAAATAGCGCGGGGCATCGCAATCTTTACAGCGAAGTCTCAATTCGATGCTCTTGGTGGCACGATCCCCCGTACGTCGCTCATTAAAAGTGTGTTGGGCCTGCTCCACATCATCATGAAAGATCAGTTTGGAAAAATGCTCACCAATGATCTCTTCCTGTTTGAAACCAAGCAGGGTTTCGACCCTTTCATTCACAAAGGCAAACTTTCCGTCCTGATCCAGCAGGTAGATCATGTCTGGAGAATTATTGACGATAAATCGATGCAGACTTTCCGATTCCTCAAGACGAAGTTGAATCGATTTGTTTTCTTCCTGGAGACGCCGCTTTTCCAGAACGTTCGTAACGGAACGCAACAGTTCGTCGGGTGCGTAAGGTTTGCGTAGAAAATCCTGGGCACCGCGGCGTAAGGCCTGGGTGGCATGATCGAATGTGGTTTCACCGCTGACGATAATGACATCAGAATTGATATGCTGACGGTTGATGAACTCCATGACTTGCTGTCCGCTCATATCCGGCATATTAAGGTCGAGGAGAATCAATTCGTAGTGGCGCTCTTGCAGTTTGGCGACTGCTTCCAGCCCACCACTCGCAACGATGGCCTCATATCCAGACAGTTGTAAGAGTTCTTGCAGGCTGTCGCGCGCTCTGGGTTCGTCATCGACAACCAGGACGCGGGCTAAAAAACGTTTTTTATTTTTTGTCGTGATCAGTTTTTCAGGCAGTTCGTCTGCTTTTGGGTTGATGCCATTCCAGGGTGCTGGGTAACTCATCGATTAATTCTCGGCCTTGGAATCAACATGAATCAAACGTGGTAAAAAGAGCTGAAACCGGGTGCCAGAATCCGGACTCGAAGTGCAACTTATTGAACCTGAAAGCTCATCGACGAGGTTCTTGACGATGGCCAGCCCCAGGCCGGAGTGAGTGCTGTCCTTGGTGCTGGTGACCGGCATAAACAGATGCTGCATGATGGAGTCAGCAATGCCGGGGCCGTTATCCTGCACTACGATCTCGAAATAGGTGGTTCGGTCTAAGTGGACCTTGTCGCGTGTGGTTACACGCAGTGTCCCGCCATCCTGCATCGCTTCGACAGAATTTTTCACGAGATTCGTGAGTATCTGCTTCAAGTGGCCACGGTTCGTGTCGAGTGGAGGTATATTGGGGTCAAGGTTCAATGAAACCTGGATATCGTGAGTCGGGAACAGCGATGCACCGAACAGTTTAAACAGATCAGAGATCAGAGCATTGACATCGACAGCGGCACCTTGTTCTTCCAAGTCGCCGGGGATGTCCCGCATGCGCAGGATGATCTTTCCGACTCTTTCAATCTCCTCTTTGATGATGTTGAGCTCTTCCCTAACCGGGTGTTTGTCGCCCAGTTTCATACCCAGGATGTGCAGATAATTGTTGATGATACCCAATGGATTATTGGCCTCGTGAATTATCTTTCTGGCCTCCAGATGGAAAACATTGCGTTCTTCCAGAACGCGGGCTTGTTCTGTGGACTGGCGGGAAAGCTGTTGAATAAGCGTATTGGAGGCTTCATGAGTGAACAGCTTGAGAAGATCGCCCTGTTGTTTGATTTGTTGCCACTTGCCAGGGCTGACCGCAGCGGCTATCAAACCGAATTTGTCATCACGTGAACGCAGGGGTAGATAGATCAGCCCCTCTTCGCCCAGAATACGACTGAGTTGGCGGTCTGCAACCGAGATCTTGGATGGATCCGACTGGCTGTAGCTAGCGGAGATCCTGTTTTTGTTGAAGGCTCGAGCTGCAAGGCTGTTTCCCGACTCGATCGAAAATGTGATGGCTGATAAAAGCTCGCTGTTCGAATCGCTTTGCCTGACGGCCTGCAGAGTCTCTGTGGCCTTGTCGTAAACCAGTAGACAACTCTCTTGAAGCCCAAACAGGACGCCGATATCACGTTGGATGAGTCTGTAAGTATCCTGTAGATCAGAGAGGGAATTGGACTGATTACCCTGCATGCCCAGCAGGGCGATGCCTTTGACTCGTTCTCCCAGAGCCTTCCGAATCATCGAACCATCACGTTGATCGGTCGGTTGAAACAGTCGTATGCCTAGCCCCTCTGCGGCTTTCTTGACCTTTGAACGGCTCTTGTTGAATATCCCATCGAGCACCGACTGGTTGAGGCCGAAGAGCAGATCCGCACGTTCCAAAAGGCTGCTGTCTTCTATGGTTTCAGTGGTTGTGAGATGGCTGGCGAGATTGACCAGTTTAACCAGATGGGAACTATCGAGAATGGTTTCGATAGGTTCGTGCTGATAGAGTACCGCATCTGAGATGAAAGAACGAATCTTCCAGTTGTCGATGAGGTATGCACCCACTTCACAGGAAGTGACATTGAGTCTCTCTTTTTCATAGGTCGACAATGCCTGTCCGTTGATTTTTTTGTCGAAGATTTCGGCATACTCTTCAGGATGGCTTTGTAATAAAGCGAGTTGCCCCAGACGATGCAGTAGCCCTGCAAGATAAGCCTCATCTGGTGCGTGATAGGCGGTCAACTCTGCCAAAGATTTCACGATGTGTGCACAACTCAAAGAGTAATACCAGATTTCATCCAAACAACGCTCAACGGGTTGCGCAACTTGTGCAAAGAATTGTTGCACCGCCCCCGTGACAGCAATGGTTTTGACGGTTTGCAAGCCGAGCACGACGAGCAGACGGTTGATGTCGTTGATTTCGTTCCACTGCCGATATGCTGGCGAATTGGCTGCAGTTATGACCTTGGAAGAGATGCCGGCATCTTTTTGAATGATTTCTGAAAGGCGAGCGAAACTGACATCTGAGCTATTGCAAGTATCAATAAGCTCAATGAGGATGGCTGGTGGAGTAGGCAATCCGGCGAAATCCAATCCAGATAGTACATCTATTGAGATGTCACTCATGTGTTTTTAAATTATTTTCTAATCATGAGGTTACAGGGCCTATTAATAGCATTAATTGAGGGAAAAATTAAGTATTTTTACCGATTTTTTTTCTCTCGATCAGTAACTTTGTTCTTATAGCGCGCTGCACTCTGAACCGATGATCGGCTACTGAATTAGCTTTGGGATGTCGAAAAATCGCTTCAATTGCAGTTTATGTTTGTCAAAGATTTGTCGCTTTCTCTATAAGAGTCACTATCTAACTGTAATTTAAGAATATTAAATTCGTGATTCCTGTGGCACCTATTTTGCTTTCTTGTCAGTAAACCACTGAGAGGGCATCAATGGCCAATCAAGAAAATAATCAAGACCTAGACTTGGGTGAGGAAAAGTCAGGGAAGAAAAAGCTCATCATCATCATCGCGCTGGTTGTGCTGCTCTTCATCGGGGGCGGTGTCGCTGCCTTTTTCTTGATGTCGGGAGACACAGAAAGCGAAACGGGAGCAGCGGATGGCGGTTCAGAGGAGTCGGAGCAGACCGAAGCCACTGTTGAGAAGGGGCCAGCGCAATACTATGACATGGCTCCGGTGTTTGTGGTCAATATGCCTGGCAAGCCCAGTTTGTTGCAGGTTGGGGTCAATCTCCGGATCACCAGTGAACAGATGGTCGAGTTTCTCAAGCACAATGATCCCATGCTCCGTCATCATCTGTTGAATCTGCTGCAGTCAAAAAAAGCCAAGGATCTGCTCGAAAGGCCAGCTAAGGAGGCGTTACAGACTGAGATGCTCGACGAGATCAATCGTATCGTCAAGGAGCTGTCGGGGCCAGGAGAAGTGGACGCCCTCTATTTCACCAGTTTTGTGATGCAGTGAGCTGATGAGCGCTAACGATTTACTCTCACAAGAAGAGATCGATGCCCTGTTGCATGGAGTGGACAGCGGTGATGTGGGTACCGAAGCCGATGTGGAGGTTGATCCCAGTGGTGTCAGTTCCTATGACTTCGCCAGTCAGGATCGGATCGTACGTGGCCGACTGCCCACTCTGGAAATGATCAATGAGCGGTTCGCCCGGTATTTTAGGACCAGTCTGTTTAACATGTTGCGGCGAACTGCGGATATCTCTGTCTCCGGCATTCAGATGCAGAAATTCTCCGAATTTGTTCACAGTCTGTTTGTCCCTACCAGTCTGAATATTATTAAGGTTGAACCACTACGCGGCAAGGGCCTGTTTGTAATTGATCCCAAGCTGGTATTCAGTGTCGTGGACAACTATTTTGGCGGCAGTGGACGCTTTCATGCAAAGATCGAAGGACGTGATTTCACACCGACAGAAAATCGCGTCATCCAGATCTTACTCGGGTTGGCTTTCAACGACCTGCAACAGGCCTGGAAGCCGGTTTTTCCGGTTCGTTTCGATTACACGGGCTCAGAGGTCAATCCACAATTTGCGAATATCGTCAGTCCCTCCGAGGTCGTGGTTGTCACTTCTTTCAATCTGGATCTGGAAAGCGGCGGGGGGGATTTTCATATCTGCTTCCCTTACTCGATGGTCGAGCCGATCAGAGAATTGCTCGATGCAGGTGTACAGAGTGACCGGGGAGAACGTGATGAACGCTGGGAGAAATCTATGCGCGAAGAGATCTTGAACGCCCAGGTAGAAATCTCGAGCACATTAACCGAGGTGACCCTGAACCTGGATGAGATTTCACGGCTCGACAAGGGGGACATCATTCCTTTCGAGATGCCGGAAGAGGTAATCGTGGATGCGGCCGATATACCGATCTTTCGCGCCAAGCTGGGGATTTCTGATGGTAATTATTCCTTGAAGATCACAGATTGGTTGGCCCAAGCCCGACACACAAGTCTGCATGAGTATCTGGAACACGCACGGGCCCTGGATGACTCGGCCAGTGCTGAATCCTAGAGGATCAATCGTATGAGTGAAGAAGACAAACAGGCAGATCCAAACGAGGCGCTGGCCGACGATTGGGCGGCTGCATTAGATGAGCAGGCCGATGTTGAGAACAATGGAGCTGCAAAGACGGCGACTTTTGATGAGTTGAAGGATGAACCCGGCGATGATGCCGTTAACCTTGATGCGATCCTGGACGTGCCAGTCACCATCTCCATGGAGATCGGCAGGACAAAACTGAACATCCGCAATCTGTTGCAGTTGAATCAAGGCTCAGTTGTGGAGTTGGATCGGCTTGCGGGTGAGCCGATGGATGTACTGGTTAATGGTACCTTGATCGCGCAGGGTGAGGTGGTGGTTGTGAATGAGAAGTTCGGGCTGCGTCTTACCGATATCATCAGCCCGGCGGAGCGGGTCAAGAGACTGGGATGATACGTCGCATAGTCGCCAGTAGTCTCTTTCTGACGGCGCCACTGGTGATGGCGGAATCTGCCGAGAAGCGCTTAACACCACTGGGAGCCCAGAGTCTGTTGGAAACGGTTGGTGGATTGCTGCTGGTTCTGCTGTTGATCTTCGCGGGTGCCTGGCTGTTCAGGCGCTATGCTCAACTACCTGTAACGGGGAAGAATCTTATCAGTGTACTGGGTGGGGTGTCTGTGGGTCCCCGGGAGCGGGTTTTGCTCTTAAAGGTTGAGGAGACCCGCTTGGTTGTTGGTGTGGCGCCGGGCCAGGTCAGAACCTTGCATGTGTTGGGAAGACCGGAACAACCGGGGGGTAGTTTCTCCTCACAACTTGCCTCACAGAGCCTGGAGCAAGAGGGAGGTTGACGTGAGGTTCATCTCGATTCTGCTCTTGCTTGTTCTACATATGTCTACGGGTTTCGCGGCTCCCGGTGTGGATGCTCTAACGGTAACCACAGACCCTGAAGGTGCGCAGACCTACACACTGACCATCCAGGTGCTGTTTTTCATGACGGCACTGACCCTGTTACCGGGAGCTCTGATGATGATGACCTCCTTTGCCCGCATCATCATCGTACTGGCGATCCTGCGTCAGGCGTTGGGCACTCAGAGTACACCCAACAACCAGATTCTCATCGGACTCGCCTTGTTTCTGACCCTGTTTATCATGATGCCTGTGTTCAAGGAAGTGAATCAGGTGGCTGTCCAGCCCTATATGGCCGATGAGCTGGATACCCTGCAAGCCCTCCAGGCGGCAGCCGGTCCGGTACGGGAGTTTATGCTGGCACAGACCCGTGAGGATGATCTCGCCCTGTTCGCTCGAATCGGTGATTTCGGAGCGCTGGAAGGTCCGGAGAGTGCACCCTTCACCCTGCTTCTACCCGCATTTGCCACCAGCGAGCTGAAGACCGGCTTCCAGATCGGATTTCTCTTGTTTATCCCGTTTTTGATCATCGATGTCGTGGTTGCGAGTGTCTTGATGTCGATGGGTATGATGATGCTTTCACCCATGATCATTTCATTGCCGTTCAAGATCATGCTGTTCGTATTGATCGATGGTTGGGCGCTGGTGTTTGGAACCCTGGCATCGAGTTTTCAGGTCTAGGCGGAGGAACGAGGTATGGATCCGGATAGTGTGATGAATATCGGCCAACAGACCTTGGAGGTCATCGGCATGCTGACCGGTTTGATATTACTGCCAGCCCTTGCGGTGGGTTTGCTGATAGCGATGTTCCAAGCTGCCACTCAGATCAATGAGATGACACTGACCTTTATCCCCAAACTGGCGGTGGTGGGCCTCATTCTGATGTTTGCAGGACACTGGATGCTGCAAGTGCTGATGACCTTCTCACTGAATCTGATCGAGAGTATACCGGAGCTCATCCAGTAAACAGGTGCATGTCTAGTCGTGTGGAATACGGCTCGATTCCTGCCAGGGATGGCTGGGTTTTATCCTCTAAGTATCAAGGGCTTGGTAGATTGATGCAGTTCAATGAAGCACAGCTCAGCGCATGGTTGGCTGCCTACCTCTGGCCATTCGTCCGCATCAGTTCGATGCTGCTGGCAACGCCCGTGTTCAATTCCCGTCAGTTGCCAGCCCGTATGCGCATCTTTTTGACGTTCCTGATCACCTGGATCATTGCGCCATCATTACCAGCGCAACCCCTCATCGACGTGCTCACCCATGAAGGTCTGGTAATCCTGATGCAGCAGATCCTGATCGGTGTGACCATGGGCTTCATCCTGCAGATGGTGTTCGGTGCGCTGGTGTTTGGCGGACAAGTGATTGCCTACAGCATGGGACTGGGCTTCGCTTCCATGGTAGATCCGCAAAACGGCGTGCAGGTACCGGTGCTGGCACAATATTATCTCATCATTGCCACGCTTTTGTTTCTGACTTTCAACGGCCATCTGCTGATGATCGAACTGGTGACGGACAGCTTTCACAGCCTGCCAGTCGCAATGGATGGCATCACTCGTAACAGCCTGCAGGAGCTGGTTGCTTGGGGTAGTCGGCTGTTTGCCGGTGGCTTACTCATCGCGCTGCCGATCATGGGGGCTCTGTTATTGGTGAATATGGGCATGGGTGTGGTCATGCGGGCTGCACCCCAATTGAATATCTTTTCGGTGGGCTTTCCGATCACCATGTTGATGGGCTTTGCCCTGATGTGGGTGACCTTGCCAAATGTGATGAGTGTCTTCAATGATTTACTGGCTGAGGCCTTTCAGCTGGTGATGCGAACCCTGCGGGTCACGAGGTGAATGGTGGCAGAGAATCAAGACGGTCAGGAAAAAACTGAACAGCCGACAGCGAAACGCCTTGAGGATGCGAAAAAGAAGGGTCAGATTGCCCGCTCTCGCGAGCTCAACACCATGGCCATCACGCTGATCGGTGTGGTGGCGTTGGTGGTCATGAGCGGGCAGTTGGGAAACGGCCTGAAAGAAATAATGACCAACGGTTTCAGCCTGGAACGTGGCGAACTGTTCCATGACAACAGTATCTTCATCCATTTACGGGATGCGGTCCAACAGACGTTTTTGAGTCTGGTACCTTTCTTTCTGTTGATGATCATCGTGGCGGTGGGCAGCTCTGTGGCTTTGGGTGGCTTATCCATCAGTTCTGAGGCCCTCACCCCGAAATTAGATAAGCTGAGTCCACTCAAAGGATTAAAAAGGATCTTTTCCGCTAAGGGTTTGATGGAATTGTTCAAGGCGATGGCCAAATTCAGCTTGATTGGTGGGGTAACCCTGCTGCTGCTGTGGTCGACCCTGGAAGACTACCTGCTGTTGCACGAGATGGATCTCCCGCAGGCAGTTGATCATTTGGGTGGGCTTATCGGTTGGTCTGTAATCTTGATTACATCCACCCTCATACTGGTGGCGGCCATCGATGTGCCATTTCAGCTCTGGGAACACAAGCGTCAGTTGAAGATGACGAGACAGGAAGTGCGCGACGAGATGAAGGAGACCGATGGACGTCCTGAGGTCAAAGGCCGGATTCGACAACTGCAACGCGAAATGGCACAACGGCGCATGATGCAAGAGGTGCCCAAGGCAGATGTGATCGTCACCAATCCCAGCCATTATGCGGTGGCCTTACACTATGATCCGGATAACATGATTGCCCCGAAGCTGGTGGCCAAGGGGGCCGATCTGCTGGCTTTCAATATTCGCAAGATCGCGCAAGAGGCGCAGGTCCCGGTGGTTGAGTCACCGGTGCTGGCCCGTGCCATCTACTTCCATACGGAGTTGAATGAGACGATTCCTGCGGGGCTCTATCTCGCCGTGGCCAAACTTTTGGCCTACGTCTTCCAACTAAAGGTCTACCGTACCGATGGTGGAGACATCCCGGAAGAGCCCGAAGACCTCCCGGTGCCTGAAGAGTATCGTCATGACTGATCCAGCTCATTTGACTTCCCAGCGGCCCGGAGGAGATTGAGCTTTGGACGCAACAGCCATCCTGCAAAATGTAAAACAGGTCGGTGCACGGGGACTGGGGGCTCCCCTGGTGTTGCTGATGTTGCTGGCAATGGTGGTGATCCCCTTGCCCCCGGTCATGCTGGATCTGTTCTTTACCTTCAATATCACACTCTCGTTAGTGGTGATGTTAGTGGTGGTCTATACTCGCCGCCCTTTGGAGTTCTCTGTCTTTCCCAGTTTATTGTTGATCGCCACCTTGTTGCGATTGGCCTTGAATGTGGCCTCCACCCGGATTGTCTTGTTGGAAGGGCATACCGGTGGGGATGCCGCAGGCAAGGTGATCGAGGCTTTCGGAGCCTTCGTAATCGGTGGTAATTACGCTGTTGGTCTGGTGGTCTTCCTCATTCTAGTAATTATCAATTTCGTGGTGGTTACCAAGGGTGCAGGGCGAGTCTCGGAGGTCAGCGCCCGATTCACCCTGGATGCCATGCCGGGCAAGCAGATGGCCATTGATGCGGATCTTAACTCCGGTTTGATCGATCAGGATCAGGCGCGCAGCCGACGTGAAGAGGTGGCCCAGGAAGCCGATTTTTACGGAGCGATGGATGGCGCCAGTAAGTTCGTACGCGGGGATGCAATAGCCGGTATTCTGATCCTGCTGATCAATATCATCGGCGGTCTCGCTATCGGTATGGCTCAGCACGATCTGGATTTCTCCACGGCCCTGCAGAACTATGTGTTGCTGACCATAGGCGATGGTTTGGTGGCGCAAATTCCCTCCCTGTTGCTCTCCACCTCGGCGGCGATCATCGTGACTCGGGTGGCCAGTGCCGAGGATGTGGGCGGACAGATTGTCAATCAGCTGTTCAGCAGCCCAAAGGCGCTGGCCGTGGCGGCGGCTGTGTTATTTCTCATGGGCAGTATCCCGGGTATGCCGAATTTCGCCTTTCTTACCTTGGCCGCGATCGCTGCGGGCGGCGCCTGGATGATCTGGATACGCCAGAGAGAACCGGAAGCAGAGCCGGTAGCGGCTGAACCGCAACCGGCCCCCGAGCAACGGGAGTTGAGCTGGGATGATGTCCAACCGGTGGACCTGATTGGTCTGGAAGTCGGATATCGGCTGATCCCACTGGTCGATCGCAATCAGGGCGGTCAGTTGATGAATCGAATTAAGGGTGTCAGACGCAAGCTTTCCCAGGAGCTGGGATTTCTGATCCCCTCCGTGCATATCCGGGATAATCTCGATCTCTCGCCGAATGCCTATCGAGTCACTATCAATGGGGTCACGGCGGCTGAGGCGGATATTTTCTCGGATCGTGATCTGGCGATTAATCCGGGACAGGTGTTTGGCGAGTTGCAGGGCACACCGACGAAGGACCCGACCTTCGGTCTCGAAGCGGTGTGGATCGATCCCGAGCAGAAGGATCATGCCCAAACCCTGGGCTATACGGTGGTCGACGCCAGTACTGTGGTCGCCACCCATCTGAGTGAGATCCTGCATAACCATGCTCACGAATTTCTGGGGCACGAAGAGGCCCAGCAGTTATTCGATTCCCTGGCCAGAAGCGCGCCTAAACTGGTCGAGGATTTGCTGCCCAAGACCCTGTCGCTGGGTGTGGTGACAAAAATCCTGCAAAACTTGCTGGAAGAGCATGTGTCCATCCGGGATATTCGCACGATAGCCGAAACCTTGGCGGAGCAGGCCCCGAGAAGTCAAGACCCCGTCACTTTGACGGCAGCCGTCCGGGTCGCACTCTCACGTGGCATTGTTCAGCAACTCATTGGATCTTATGAAGAAATTCCTGTTGCAGTATTGGATTCCGGATTGGAACAGATCTTGCTCCAAACTTTTCAGACCTCTGAAGAAGGTCTGGCCGGCTTCGAGCCGGGACTGGCGGAGAGGCTGCAACAGGCCTTGGCTGAGACTGGAGCTGCAATGGAACAGGAAGGTCAGGAAAGCGTTTTGCTGGTGGCCGCTCCGATACGCCCCTGGATGGCAAGGTTTGCGAAACATGCGGCACCGGGAATGCACGTCCTCTCCTACAACGAGATACCGGACAATCGCCAGATCAGGGTGATTTCCACTATCGGCAACACAAATCCGGAGACCAAGCCGGAAGGCTGACAGCTCAACGTTGGGAAGATCTTGAGCCCACGATCTGTCGGTTGCTGGCGGAAGGTTGGGGGCTATGAAGATACGACGTTTTTTTGCGGCTGACATGCGCCAGGCTCTGCGTCAGGTGCGTGAAGCCTTGGGTGCTGATGCAGTGATCCTTTCCAACAAGAGTGTGGAGGGGGGCGTGGAGCTGGTCGCTGCAATTGATTTTTCTGATGAGGCCTTTACGGCAACTGAACCCCCCCACGCAATCACCGAAGCGCCCGTTCCACTGCGGACACCAAACTCAGCTGAAGCCGAGCTTCAAACACCTTCTTCGCCTGAAACGCAATTCCATCCCCTGAAAGCGCCGACGGCTGTCAAGAACACAGATTCGATTTGGCAAGAGAGACCTCGGTCTGCGACCCCCAAGCTCAAGCAAGGTGTGGAGTGGAGTCAGGATCCGCTACTCCAGGAGATGCGTCAGGAGATGCAGGCCCTGCGACGCATGATGGAAAACGAGCTATCGGAACTGACCTGGCGAGATTTGGGTCAGCGTCGCCCTCAATCCCAGGAATTGATCAGGCGCCTGATGGGTCTGGGCCTGGGTGCCAGTGTCTGTCGGGACTTGGCGATGCGTGTCGAGGATGCGGAAACACCTGACAAGGCTTGGCGGCAGGCTCTGTACCATTTGGCCGATGAGATCCCTGTGGTGCAGGATGACCTGCTCGATCAGGGAGGGATCATCGCACTCGTCGGACCCACTGGAGTAGGGAAGACCACCACCATTGCTAAACTGGCGGCGCGTTTTTGTCTGCGCCATGGCAACCGTCAGTTGGCCCTGGTGACCACGGACAGCTACCGAATCGGTGCGCAGGAACAATTGCACAACTACGGGCGAATTCTCGATGTACCCGTACGCACAGCCTCCAACTCTGATGAGCTGAGCAGTGCACTTCACGCCCTGTCTGAAAAACGCCTGATTCTCATTGATACCGCAGGCATGGGGCAGCGGGATCTGCAGCTGTCACAACGACTCAGCCTGTTGACTAGCGGGAACCATCCGGTAAAAACCCTTTTGACCCTTTCTGCAACCACCCAGCATACGGCCCTGATGCATGCAATCAGATCGTTCGGCATTGCCAGGCCGGTTGCTGCCATTTTGACCAAGATGGATGAGGCGGCCTCACTCGGAGGCGTACTCTCGGCGCTCATGGATGCCCGTTTGGCGCTGTCCTTCTTATCTGACGGGCAAAGAGTACCGGAAGATCTGCATGTGGCTCGGTCTCATGCTCTGGTTAGCCAAGCAGTTGATATGGCTCAGACCCTGGAAGAATCGCCTGATGAAAGTTATCTAGCAATGGCCTTTGGAGGAATGGGTGAAAATGCGCATGTCTGAGCAGATCGATGATCAAGCCACCGGTTTACGCAGAATGGTTGCACCAGAACCTGTGCGTGTGATCGCGGTCACGGGGGGCAAGGGTGGTGTTGGTAAAACCAATGTCTCGGTCAATCTAGGAATCGGACTCGCCGAACTGGGGCGACGTGTGATGTTGCTGGATGCCGATCTGGGATTGGCGAATGTCGACGTGTTGCTGGGGCTCCATGCTCGACGGAATCTCTCGCATGTGATGAGTGGCGAGTGTTCGCTGGAAGAGGTGCTGGTCGACGGACCGAAAGGTATGCGCGTAGTGCCGGGGGCTTCTGGTCTACAGAGAATGGCCGAGATGAGTCAGGCAGAACATGCAGGGTTGATCCATGCCTTCAGCGAAGTGGCGAACGATGTGGATGTCTTGCTGATCGATACAGCCGCCGGTATCTCAGATCTGGTCGTCAGCTTCAGCCGGGCTGCTCAGGAGCAGATCGTTGTGGTCTGCGATGAGCCGGCGTCCATCACCGATGCCTATGCGATTATCAAATTACTCAATCGTGAACATGGTGTGAGCCAGTTCCGCATCCTTTCGAACATGGTAAAGAGCGTCCAGGAGGGAAGGGACCTCTATAACAAAATGTGCCGGGTAACCGATCAATATCTGGACGTCATGCTCAGTTACATGGGTAGCGTGCCTTACGATGAACAGTTACGTAAGGCGGTCAAGGGTCAACGTCCGGTGGTTGAGGCCTATCCTCGATCACGAGTTGCGCAGGCATTCAAGAATTTGGCGAAGAAGGCCGATAACTGGCCAGTACCTACTGGAGTGAGTGGTGATTTGCAGTTTTTCGTCGAGCGTTTGATCCAATTTTCAAGTCAATATGGGGAGATCTGACGGTGAACGGCCTAGCGACATACACCGCCATGCAGGAACAACAGGGCAGTAATGACCTAGTCAATCAGCATGCCGGTCTGGTAAAACGGATTGCCTATCATTTAATGAATCGTCTACCTCCAAATATCCAGGCAGATGATCTCATACAAGCAGGTATGTTGGGACTGCTTGAGGCGAGTCGTAACTATGACCCTACACAGGGTGCCAGTTTCGAAACCTATGCAGGGATACGAATCCGCGGTTCGATGTTGGACGAAATACGGCGGAGTGACTGGACACCTCGATCAGTGCATCGCAAGGCCAGAATGGTAGCGGATGCGATGCGTGAGATAGAGAATAACGAAGGTCGTGATGCTCGGGATGTAGAGGTGGCTGGCGCACTGGGCATGTCGCTTGAGGAGTATCACCAGATCTTGCAGGACTCAACAGGGTGTCGAATCTTCAGCCTGGATGAGCTGAATTCGTTAGGCGAGGGATTACAGGATCTCGGTGAGAAGATTTCAGACCTCCCGTTCGAAGGACTGCAAAAGGATGCATTCAAGAAGGCTTTAGCGGATGCAATCGCTGGCTTACCGGAACGGGAGAGGCTGGTTGTAGCAATGTACTATGACGATGAGTTAAATCTGCGTGAAATCGGACATGTTCTGGGTGTTAGCGAATCACGGGTTTGTCAGATTCACAGTCAGGCCACTTTGCGCTTACGGTCCCGGTTGTCCGACTGGTTAAGTCTGGTACAGGAAGAGAGCCTGTGAGATGGATGCAGGGTTACAGATAAATTGAAACATTGAGCTGGCGACACTGAATTGGGAGGTTGCCTTGGACAAGAGCATGAAAATTCTCATTGTGGACGATTTTTCCACGATGAGACGCATCATCAAGAATCTATTGAGGGATTTGGGATTCACTAATACCCACGAAGCTGATGATGGCACAACCGCTTTACCCATGTTACAGAATGGTAGTTTCGATTTTCTGGTTTCCGATTGGAATATGCCTGGTATGACAGGTATCGATCTCCTCAAAGCGGTGAGAGCTGACGCAAAGTTGGCACGTTTACCTGTATTGATGGTTACAGCGGAATCGAAACGAGAACAAATCATAGAAGCGGCGCAAGCCGGTGTAAACGGCTATGTGGTTAAACCTTTCACAGCCGGGACTCTGGAGGAAAAGATCAACAAAATATTCGAACGTGTTGAGGCTTGAGGTCGCTCAGTCCAGGAGATTCTGAATGCAGGAACCACTGAATAATGAGATGACACGGCTGGAAAAGGCAGAGGCGTTGGTGTCTGCCTTGAAGACAAACCGAGATGCCGATGCCGAACGGCTCATACATGAATTATCAAATCCAAGTGAGAGCCAACTTTTCATCGAGGTGGGGCGTCTTACCAGAGAGCTGCATGAGGCGATCAACGGTTTTTTACTGGATGCAAAAATTGCTGAGATGACCAATGTGGAGATTCCTGATGCAAAGGAGCGTCTCAATCATGTCATTACAATGACCCAGGATTCGGCAAATAGAACCCTTACTGCAGTCGAAGAGAGTATTCCCCTGGTGGTGTCTCTTGCTTCTCAGTCTGATAATTTACTCCAAGACTGGGAAAAACTCCGTTCTCGCCTGCTTGATAAAGAAGATTTCAAGGACCTCAGTGAATCACTGATGACGTTTCTCAATCGCGCTCAGGAGGACTCGACTACACTGCATAAAAATCTTTCCGAGGTATTGATGGCGCAGGATTTTCAAGATCTGACGGGCCAGATTATTCGTAGAGTCATCAATCTCGTTCATGATGTAGAAGAGAAGTTAGTGAAACTGGTAAGAATAACCGGTGGTAAATTGAATCAAACCCCACAATCACATAATGACCCACATCAGCTTGAAGGCCCGACTGTGCCCGGTGTGGATCAGGGGGAGCAGATGAGTAGCCAGGATGAAGTGGATGACCTATTGTCGAGTCTTGGATTTTAATGGGCTGAACAAGGATTCGGAACGATTCAATTTCTCTTGTCATCACCAATGTAATTGGCTTGGAGTGATAAATGAGCATTGATGTCAATGACGAGATTCTCCAAGACTTTTTGGTCGAAGCTGGAGAAATACTCGAACAACTGAGCGAGCAGCTTGTTGATTTAGAGCAACAACCCGATGATTTCGACCTGTTAAATGCGGTATTTCGCGGTTTTCATACTATAAAAGGCGGTGCCGGATTCCTTAGTATCGAACCTCTGGTAGAGGTCTGTCATCGGGCTGAGGATGTCTTCAACGTGTTGCGCCAGGGTCAAAGATCGGTCAGAGCCGATTTGATGGATTCTATCTTGGAAGTATTGGATGTGGTCAACACCATGTTTGATCATGTTCGAGAGGGTATAGTCCCGGATCATGCAGATCCAGAGTTAATTCAGCGTTTAAACCGGTTTGCCGTTCCGGAAGGAGACGAAACGCCAGAACCTGACGGTAATCTGGACGCGAAAAAGACTGAAACCGTGTTGGCGAAAAAAGCTGCGGATGAACACCCCTCGAAAACCGCCAAACACGATCTTTCCGATAGTGAGTTCAATGAGCTATTGGATGCAATTCAAGATCCAGAACATTCATCGATCCAAAATGATGATATTTCTGAAGAGGAATTCGAGGCGCTACTCGATGAACTGCACGGAAAAGGGCAGTTCAGTGGCGGTGTGCCAAAAAGCGAAGACAAGACAACAAGTAAAACAACACCAGAAGATTCACAAGAAATAACCGAGGATGAATTCGAAGACCTGTTGGATCAGATTCATGGCAAGGGTCAGTTCGATCCATCCAAAACACAGGGGAACGATGATTCGAAACTCAGCAAAAAACCAAAACATGACCAGGGGGATGATGAAATCACTGAGGAGGAGTTTGACTCACTGTTAAACGAAATTCATGGCGAAGGAAAATTTAATCCAACTGTAGCTGCCAGCCCGTGTGGAGAGAAACAACCTGCCTCCAATAAAGGAACTGATAGTGCGCGGCAGAAAGCAGACAAACAGACCAGAGATAAACTTGAGACTGCATCATCGAGCGTTCAAACAAGATCTGAGAAACAGCCAGCCGAGAAAAAGTTGCAACCCAAGCCGAAAGCAGCCACGGAAACAACCGTGCGTGTCGATACACAGCGGCTGGATGACATCATGAACATGGTCGGTGAGTTGGTCTTGGTAAGGAATCGATTGGCCAACCTCAGAGCAACTATGAAAGATGAGGAAGTGGCCAATGCGGTAAGTAATCTGGATGTGGTAACCGCTGACCTTCAATTGGCGGTCATGAAGACACGCATGCAGCCGATCAAGAAGGTATTCGGTCGTTTTCCACGAGTGGTCCGGGATCTTGCGAGAAGTCTTAAGCGGGAGATCGATCTCGAGATGGAAGGCGAGGATACGGATCTTGATAAGAATCTCGTTGAGGCACTCGCTGACCCATTGGTCCACTTGGTTAGGAACGCTGTAGACCATGGCATCGAGATGCCGGATGAACGGGAAAGAGCGGGCAAGCCACGCCGAGGCAACGTACTGCTGTCCGCTGCGCAGGAAGGTGATCATATACTCCTCTCCATCAGTGACGATGGCAAAGGGATGGATCCTGAAGTACTGAGACGAAAAGCCGTGGAAAAAGGCATGATGGACCAGGAAGCGGCTGCCAGGCTGGATGATCGAGAATGTTATAATTTGATCTTTCAGGCAGGTTTTTCTACCAAAAAAGAGATATCGGACGTCTCGGGCCGCGGTGTCGGCATGGATGTGGTGAAGACTAGAATCGCTCAGATGAATGGCTCAGTCGAAATCGATTCTGAATTGGGCCGAGGCAGTCTGATCACTATAAAACTTCCATTGACTCTTGCTATTCTTCCGACCCTGATGGTGGTTTTGAAGCAACAACCCTTTGCTCTGCCATTGGCCAGTGTTGTGGAAATCTTTAATCTGGATCTCAGTCGCACCAATGTCGTCGATGGTCAGTTGACCATAATGGTCCGGGAGAGGGCTATCCCGTTGTTTTACTTGCGTGAATGGCTAATATCGAACAGTTTAGTATCCAATGAAGATAAACAGCAAAGTCACGTAGTTATTGTTAACGTTGGTAATGTTCAAGTTGGGCTTGTCGTCGATGATTTAATCGGGCAAGAAGAGGTGGTGATCAAGCCGCTTGGAGCGATGCTGCAGGGCCTTGAGGGTATGGCGGGTGCTACGATAACCGGTGATGGCAAGATTGCACTCATTATCGACGTACCTGGTTTGATGAGAAAGTACGCAAGAAAGTACTAATCGGTTCCAGATGCTCAGTTAGCCGGTTAGTCTCTTCCCAAGTGAAAACAATGCTAAACCGCAGCCTGAAAATATTGGTTGTAGATGATTCAGCTTTCTTCAGGCACCGCATTGCTGATGTCATAGAGACCGCACCTGATATGCAAATTATCGGTTATGCGGCCGATGGTCAGGACGCCATTAAAAAAGCCAAGGAACTCCGCCCGGACCTAATCACTATGGATGTGCAAATGCCTGGTGTCGATGGCATTTCCGCAGTGCGTAGCATCATGGCTGAATGCCCCACACGCATCGTAATGTTATCGGCCTTGACCAGGCAAGGTGCCCAAGAAACCCTGGAAGCGCTAGAAGCCGGAGCCATCGATTTCCTTTCAAAGGAGCCAGAGAGTTTGGCTTCAGGTACTCCGAACAACGCATTTGGTGATAAGGTTCTGGTTAAATTGAGAGCTGTAGGTCACAGACACACATCCGCAGAACAGCCAAGAACCCATCGCTACCGTCCGAGATTGGCGGGTTCGACCGTCAGGACTTTGCCCTGGACCGAGTCGGAACGACCCAGGTTGATTGTAATCGGCGCTTCAACCGGGGGACCTGTTGCATTACAAACCCTGCTTAGCCAACTACCCCGTGAGTTTCCTCTGCCCATGCTCGTGGCAGTACATATGCCTGGGGGGTTTACCTCTGCCTATGCAGAACGTCTCAATACTGTTTGTGCCATTCAAGTCAGAGAAGCGACTGACCATATGCCATTGATGCAGGGCCAGGTGTTGATTGCACCTGGAGGGAAACAGATGATCGTAGAGAAAGGCGCATCAGGTCCGCAAGTTAGAATCAGGGATGCGTTGCCTAGTGATGTCTACCATCCGAGTGTTGACCAGCTGTTCGTCTCTGCTGCACAGGTTTTTGGGAGCCAGTTGCTAGGAGTGATCCTGACTGGTATGGGGTCTGACGGTCTCAAAGGAAGTCAGCGTATGAAGTCGGTTGGCGCACAGGTCTGGAGTCAGAATGAAGAGAGCTGTGTGGTCTATGGCATGCCTCATGCAATCGTGAATGCAGGTTTGTCGGATTGTATTTTGTCAATAGAAGAGATGGGTCAATATCTCATCAAACAGCTATGAGACTTGATTTTCTCAGCTTCATTGGAATCCTCATTGCTTTCCTGGCTGTGATAGGCGGGAATTGGCTGGAGGGTGGGCAGATCGATTCCCTCATGAATGGGCCTGCGATGGTGATCGTGCTTGGCGGCACGGTGGGCGCGATTCTCTTGCAGACCCCGGTCAAGGTTTTCATCCACGCCTTGCGGCTATCAGGGCGCGTATTCATGCCCAGCCATATGGATATGCCTGCTACTCTTATCAAACTGGTTGAATGGAGCAATATTGCTCGCAAGGAAGGATTGTTAGGCCTGGAAACTATTGCTGAAACTGAAAAAGATCCGTTCATTAGGAAGGGCATGCAGATGCTAGTGGATGGTAACGAGCCAGAAACCTTGCGGGACGCCATGGAGATGGAAGTCGATGCCAGCGAGCAACATGATCTGCAGGCCGCTAAAGTATTCGAGGGCATGGGGGGCTACTCACCTACGATCGGTATCATCGGTGCCGTTATGGGCTTGATCCATGTGATGCAGAATCTTGCAGATCCCAGTAAGTTGGGAAGCGGTATCG
>JAAUXZ010023643.1_pt1 | contig 30387 bp, 34 predicted proteins | sample 7278131 | NCBI WGS metagenome assembly JAAUXZ01 (sample SAMN14350119, study PRJNA611818) | marine sediment metagenome | isolation source: surface marine sediment (3m) | place: French Polynesia: Moorea | collected 2018-08 | reverse complement strand
TTGGCCATATGACAGGCGAGTTGTACCTTGAGACCAGAAAACGGTCAAAATTAAGGCTATTTCAGAAAAAAAAGAGCCTGCTTTTGTAATCATTCGATGGTGGATGGCCAATGAAATGAAAAAGCATCAATTTTTCAGACCATCCTTAATTTAAGGTGTCGTAGGTATTTCTGCACGACTTCTGGCTGCACCTCTTTTGGCACAATTTGACCAGCAGTCTGGCCACATTTTTCCGGTTCAGGTGGTCACCTTTGACCAGCATGGTGGCAATTTTAGTGCAGCGTACGCATACATTGAACTCAATCCTATACGTGCGGGTATGGTTGATCGCCCCGATGAATACTGCTGGTCGAGCTGTCAGTGCACTGCATTGGGGAAGGGAAGTGACATGAGAATGCATCACAAGCTTTATCTTGCATTGGGTCGAACGAAAGGCAACCGTATGGAACGCTATCATGAGTTATTCAAAGTGCATATTGATGGAGTTTTATCAGAAGAAATACGCCAGAGCATCAACAAGGGTTGGCGCTGGGACACGAGCGGCTCAATGAAGAGATCGAAAAGCTTACCGGGCAACGGGTTACGCCTGGTAGGAGAGGAAGGCCGAGGAAACAAGCGATTAAGTTACTCTGACCCAAATATCGCAATTCAGCTTGAAGGATTTTGCAAAGTCTCGGGTGAAATAGGCTGTGTGGTTTTTGTGGCCAGTTATCGGTCTCTAACTAATCAGCCCAAAGCAGTTGTTGATGCCGGCATGGTGCGCTGATGACCTTCGAGTCGGGCGTCCGACACAAGGGAGCTGCCGTTGTCGTAACGGTGGCTGAATCGAGTCTCTGACTGTCGGTATTGTTTACAATTTAAGTCGGCCGTACTGAGTCAAAATCATAAAAAAATAATATTTAATGTTAATTATCAGTAAGATAGAAAAGTATACGCATAAAACGGAATGGGAATTGCATTACTATGCCCTCATACTTTTTTATCAACCAGAAGGACCTAATTCAATGGATATTAGTAAGCTCACTAGGATATTTATTGCCGCGTGGCTGCTTGGTTCGCCGCTCAGTGCAAATGCCGTGCAAATCTTGTTCGCTCATGTCGATGACTATGGCGCTTATGTCGACGACGGAAACAGAATTGCAGGTATGCTGAGTGATGCCGGGCATGATGTCACCATACGTCACCTCGATCATGCAGTTTACACAGACTATTCCAGCTTTGATCAGATATTTGTCTATGACCTTTACCGCTTTTCTGACAGATCCGTCATCCAAATGGAGAACTACGCGGGGATCGCCAACTGGTACAACGGTCTGACCGATCAGAACCTGATCCTGGACGGGCGCATCATCTCCTCCGACATCGCTTGGACTTCAAGTAACTCGATGCCGCCGGAAGATGCCTGGATACAGAACTATGCGACGCAACTCGATCTGCGCGGTGGCGGTTTGGTCCTGGGGACGGACCACTCTTCGTACCAATCGGGTATCAATGAGATCAATGCCCTGATCGGAATCGATCTCTTTCATGGCTATTTCGGAGGCACTCAGGCGGTGGTGGATTCCGCGTCCCCCTTGTTCATCGACGGCCTCGCGGTCTGTCGCGATGATCCGACCCAGAACTGCATCAATGACAATTCGACCACGGGTTTCGTCGCCACGGGTCTGCAGAGCAACGGTCAAATGCTGACTCCTGTGGCCTACCATGGATCAAATTTGGATGCCTGGAATTTTGCCGCTGTTTCATCCACGATGGGAAGCCCCACCTTCGGCACTTGTGGGGAACCTGGCCAGCCGCCCTGTGATATCACTGTTCCGGAACCTGGAACGCTGATTCTTCTCGCCATTGGCTTGGCCGGGTTTGGGCTGAGAAAAAGGCTTTAGACGTCAGATTCGATGGACCCTCCGCGTCAAGCGGGGGGTTCTCGTGTTCTCTGTTGTTTCCTGACATCCGATCGTCCACTACCTCAAACAAAGTGACAGGTACTGTCAAGGGCTAGCGTCGTTGGCCTCTTCTGAGTGGTCATGACACCCTGTCATGGGGTCTAAACGCTCCTGTCAAGCATGGAATAATTAGAAGCTTGGATATGCAAAGGTCGAAGTTGCAGAAATGTCCGCATCAGCTGCCGTTGACAGCGATTTGGGGGCACCCGACTTTGACTGAGATTGGCTGATTTCAGAGGCTATATGCAGCTAATGTCCTGGCTCGGGAAGCCAGGGTCTGCGAGGAATGGTGAATGTGAAAACAGCGCCTCCCTGTGGATTGTTGTTTGCGACAATCTCTCCACCGTGAAGTTCGACAATTTCTTTGCTGATTGCCAGTCCCAGCCCGGTCCCCCCAGCCCCCGAGCGGGTCTTGCTGGATTGCACGAATTTATCGAACACCGCATCCAGTTCGTCTTCCGGAATACCGATGCCTTTGTCTGAAACCGTGAGGGTGAGGGCCGGTACCTGGCCCTGCGAGGAGGCTTACCGAGTTTCCCGAAGTACCGCATCAGTAAAGCGAATATGAATGGTTTTCTCAGGCGGGCTGAATTTGATGGCATTGGAAAGCAGGTTACGTACGACCTGTAAAATCCTGTTGTGGTCGAACAGGGCGTTGGTGTCGGTCTGGGCAGGTTGTGTCTCCAGCTTCAGGGACTTGCTGCTTAACAATTCACCGAACTCAGCAGCCGCCAATTGCACCAATGCGCTGAGGTCATGTTCTCTGCACTCGAGCTGCATGCGTCCTGCTTCCAGTTTGGAGAGGTCCAGTAGATCGTTCAACAGACTCAGCAAGCGGTTTCCGCTGTCGTGGATACGGTTGAAATAGCGCAACAATTTATCTTGTGGGGCGCTGTCTACCTTCTCGATGCCCATGGCCGCGAAGCTTAGGATGGCGTGCATTGGGGTGCGCAGTTCATGAGACATGTTGGCGAGAAATTCGCTCTTTGCCTGATTGGCAGAAACAGCGGTCTCTTTGGCGGCCTTGAGATCGGCGGTTTGTGCATCCACCAATTCCTGCAGATGATCCCGATTGAGTTGTAATTCCTCGGTACGAATGTCTATCTCCTTCTGTAGCGCTTCCAGCTGCCGGGCGAGGGTCTCGGCTGTGCTGCTTAAGACATCTGTTTCGTCCTCGAACCAATGGGCAGATCGTGTTTTTACACGCTGGTGGACCTGCTCAAAGTCATGCTTGGCGAGGAGTGGCAGCAGTTCCACGATCTCCCTGATACGTGAGGTAGGGCGCCAGAGTAGAATCAACAGCAGGACCTCCGAGATGAGCAGACCCAGTATGGCGATCCAGGCGTTGGTCTGTATTGACTGTTGGGCCTGCAACATGGCCTGGCTGATATCGGTGACGAGGATCGCTAGCGGACCGGTTCTGGTTTGTTCCAGCAACGGAAAGAGGTTGACTTCCAGGTGCCGACCTTCGTCTTCGAGGAGCCAGTTGCCAATCCCATCGTTCGGGAAAGGCTGGTCAGATGCCAGCGTCTGCAGCATGGGCTCGAGCAGGTCCCGGTTGGTCATGGCCAACAGTTGTAGATTCCATGCTTGCAGGGATGCTTTAGATCGTTTGACAGGGGGAGCAAGCAGCCCAGTATCCATACCCGACAGTTCATGCATCTCCCATAGCAGGTAGGCAATCGATCGTCCCATGATCACCGCTCCGATACTCGCCCCTGTATCCGAGAGCACAGGAACGGCGGAGACTTGGATACAGTCGCTCCCGCAGTAGCTGCGAGTTAGCGGTATCTCCTGTTGCAGGACCGCTTTCACCTGTGCTTGCACATCACCCATGATCCGCGAAGTCAGCGGTCTGGCCTGCCACTGGCCAAGCGGATTGGCATGTTCGTCATAAAAGCCCACGACATGAATTTCCATATCCAGATTCAAACTCTGCCAATGGGGTTCGAATGAAGCGGCTAGTGCCGTCGGGTCTGAGTTCGCCAGTGCGTCGTGAATACCGCTCAACGAGGGCAGAATCTCTGCAAGTCGTTGCAGTCTGTCCGACGTGAGGTCGAGCAGGCGATCCAGTTCCTTGCGGTATTGTATCTGGTTGGTCTCACGACGCAGTTGTGCGCGTTTTTCGATGCTGTAGGCGTTGAAGAAAAAGAAACCGCCATTGAGGATCAACATGACCAGGCTCAGGTAGATGACCGCCTTCCACTTGAGTCCGATATGGATTGCTCTGCGGCCGCTAGGCATAGTATTGGTGAATCAGAATACCCTGTCTGGTTGTTGGGTATTATTCGACAAGTTTTGAGACGTCGACTATGGCCATCACTTCATTACCCTTGCCGCGATATTCCAGGGAATCGAAACTGATCCCGAGTGCGATGGCAATGCCCCTGCCGTGGTTGTCCAGGGCCCTTTCCGGTGAGATCTCCAGGTAGTCCCGCCAATCGAAACCATCGCCTTGGTCTTTGACCAAAAAGTTGAGCACTGCGTTTTTGCGGGTATATTCCACGAGGACCTGTTTGTCGGCATTTTCCGGCAGGGCCTGACGCCGCTCCAATTCCGCCTCCCATTCTCCCCGTTGGTTGAGCTGGGTCTTTTCAGCGTAGCCGATGCCGAGGTTGCCGTGTTCTACGGCATTGAGAAACAGTTCGGAAAGTCCAATGACCAATCGTTGACCGTCCGGGCAGGCGTTGGCCAACAGGGTGGCAAGATCGCGTGCCTCGTTGATCGTCCGGAAATGGAAGCGTCCCTGTTCCATGAGCGACAAGGTGTGGGCCGTACGAAGCGCCTCCTGCTGCAGGCTTCTGTGATGCTGGTAATCGGTAACTGCGGTTTTCACAATCGCCAGCATCGTGTCTTTATCGAAAGGCTTGGTCAGGTAATAGTGAGCGCCTGCCTGGAGCCCCTCCAGGACGTTTTCCTTGGCTGCTTTGGCGGTTTGCATGATGACCGGTAGAGTGTTGAGTTCGGGATGCGCCTTGACGCGCTTCAACACTTCCATGCCGTCCATCTCTGGCATCATACGATCCAGTAGGACAGCGTCGAATTTCTCTGGTTCACTTTCCAGCAATGCCAGGGCCTGTCGTCCGTCTGCAGCCCCAACCGGTGTATATCCTTCATCCTCCAGATGCTCGATGAGGATCTCCAGGTTGAATTCCTCGTCATCCACTACCAGGACTGACGCTATTGAATTGTCCATTTCAATCTATCTGCAATCTATGGTTTGAACGTGGTATATCCATTTCGAGATCAATCAGGAGACTTTCTGCCAAGTGGACGCAATGTCAAGCCTAGCGACGGGACGGCGATTTGGTTTCTCGCATTTGCTGTGCAGTATTCGACCCAGGGGATCTAGGTGATTGTATATCGGTTATCGTGAGGTGAACTTTAAGGGTGTTGACCGGTTCCTGCGTCAAATACGCCACTCACCTGATTTGTCCTAACCTATAGATATCCCTGTGATGGTTTGCATGTGGCCGGTCGAGATCTATCAGGCCTGCATGATCTCCACAGAGTTTCCCTCACTATCCTCGATGTAGATGGATTGCGTTCCATCCCTGTGCAGGGTCAATGGCCCGTAGTCTGCGGCGTTGGTATCTGTCAAGGCGATATGTGGAGGATGTTGCTCCGGGATCACCAGGGCTAAGTGGATATTGGCAAACTTCAAGAGCGCCCATGTCTCGTCCTGGTATTTGAGTTCGCAAGCGAAACGACTGGTATACCAGTCTATGGCCCGTTCGATATCATCAACGGAGATAGCCACGTGGTGTAGGTCTTGGAGCTGCTGGGTATTCATGTCAATAAACAGGTTGAACTCGCGATTACACAGACATGTTTACGCAGATTCAATGCTTGATCAAGACGTTTATACTCAGCGGCTTATTCGCTGTCATGCGCACGGATCGTAGTCTCGTGTGTTTTTCTCAGTGAGTCGTGGCATTTTTCTGCGGTTCATAGAGCTGTCTGAAGTGCTGCAGTCAAATGGCGTTGCGTAATCCAAGGCTCTCCGGGTAAGGCGAGAGATAGACCTGCTTTTCCATGTACGGGTCGTGATGGTTGCGGAAATAGTGCCTGAGCAAGGTGACGGGGACTACCAAAGGGACCTCGCCCCGACGATATGCCTCGATGCTGGCGGTCAATTCGACTTTGTCGTCTTTGCCGATGCGTTTTTTCAGATAGCCCATGATGTGTTGCAACACATTCACATGGCGTTTGCGGTTGACGCGCCTTTTCAATGTGCTCATCAATTCATCCACGTATTCGTCGGCAAGGTCTTCGATCGGTTTGGCTGACAGGTTTGATATCAATCGTCCAAGGCGTTGATAGGCGGCCTGTGAATGGCCCATGACCTGATACTTGTGTGCGGTGTGGAATTCGATCAGACTGGCGGCACTCAGTCCGCTGGACAGCAGGTGTTGCCAGCGTTGGTACACATAGATCCGGGCGATGAAATTTTCCCGGAGGACAGCATCGTTCAGCCGGCCTTCCTCCTCGACCGGCAGCAGTGGCAAGCGCTGCATCAGTACCCGGGCGAAGGCGCCGACGCCCTTTCTGGTTGCGCTGGAGCCTGTGTTGTCGTAAACCTTGACCCGCTCCATGCCGCAGCTTGGTGAATCCTTTTTGAGAATGAAACCACTGAGTCTGAGGTAGGAGGAAACCTCGGACTCGGCATAGTCCTGCAATCGACCGGTCACGTCCAGAGACGCATCGGTCACTCCTATCACCCGGGGATGCTCCGGGATACCGACCAGGCGTATCGGTGGGCGCGGAATACCCAGACCAATGGCCGTCTCGGGACACACAGGGATGAACTCCACGTGTTCGTCCAGTGCTTCCAACAGAAACGGGTTTCGTTTGTGGCCACCGTCATAGCGGACCTGATGACCGAGCAGGCAGGCACTGACGCCAACCTTGGGGGGTGTCTGCATCCTGTGGCTCAAGATTTTTCCTTTGTAGGAGAACGAGTTGTGTCAGATTGCGTGCTCTCTGGCAGTCTCACTACGAACCACATCAACACCAGTGCGAGGAGCAACAGCGAGGCTTTGCCGATCAGCGGCAGTGGGGCGAGGACCAGGGTCAGGGTGAAAGAGCAGAGGATCAGAAAAAGCGCCTTGGTCTTGGTGCTGCGACTGACCGTCTGGTGCTCCTGCCATTCCTGTATCGGGGGGCCGAACCAAGGGTGTGAACAGAGCCAATGATGCAGGCGGGTCGAGCCCCGGGAAAAACAGAAGGCAGCCAACAGTAGAAAAGGGGTTGTCGGTAACAGAGGCAACAGAACACCAATAAGCCCCGTGAGTAAAGACATCCAGCCAGTGATGATATACAAGGTGTTTTTCATAAAGCTGTCGATTTGCAAGTACGGTGGCTCTTGTTAGTCTTCTGGCTGTGCAAGCCGGTCCGGCACCCAATGCAGAAGGTCAATTCAATTGACACATATGACTAGTATAAGTGAACTTTTCTCATTAAGTATGGTTGTTTGACGCATGTTCGCGGTGAGGGGTTCCCTGTGAACGACTGCCGGGCGGCGACCCTGCTGTTGGTTACAGGTCCATGAGTCGATGGAAACAGACCTGTCAGGGTTCGATACCCAGGATACTGTTGAAGGGTCGCAAAACCTGGGGTGCCGGTGCTTCCGAATACGGCTCAGGTGGAGCGGGCCACTTGAGTCTCTATAGGTGATGGCGGGGCAAACCAACCCTAGTAGACAGGATTGAACACAGACACCAGCCTGGGCAAACAATGTGAATTCTGGGTACTTTAGCCGTTGTGGTCGTGATAGTGTTGGATAATCTTGCGAAATAAATCAAAAACCGGCTTGACGATTGATCCCGGCGGTGATGCACGCAGCTTTGAAACACCGCTGATGAGACCGTGATCACCGGCTGCTGAACAGGAAATCCAACTATGTCATCAACCTTAACCAAGCTGTCCGCGCTTATCTGCTGCATGCTGACAACAGGTGCATACGCCGATCTGGAGACTGGCAGGGAGTTGCATGAAGAAAATTGTATCGAGTGTCACATGATGGATGATCATACCGCACTCTATACCAGGGCAGACAGAAAGGTCGATTCACTGCATCGCCTGGGTGGCCAGGTTAGCGCCTGCACACAGATCCTCAACATCACCTGGTTTCCGGAGGAGGAGAGGGATGTGGTCGAGTACCTGAACACCGAGTACTACCACTTCTCCAATTGAGAGACCAGGATTCAGCGTCTGTCGACCCTTCGGCATGAGTGGGTCACACCGGTTGCGGCTGGTTGCACCGTTACTGCTTACCTGTCTGCTGATCGATCAGATAACCAAACAACTGGCCAGTCAAACCCTGTCCCCCTTGATCAGCAAGGTCTGGTTGAATGGTGTCGTGCGATTGATCTACGCGGAAAACACCGGGATCATGCAGAGCATCGGCGATGATCTACCCGGTGAGATCCGCCTTGGGTTGTTCACCCTCTTACCATCACTGCTGATCATCGGGCTGCTGCTGGTCGTCTTTTTACGCCGCCAGCCATCCAGGATATTCCTGATCGGCTCCTCGCTGGTCATTGGTGGAGGAATGGGTAATCTGCTTGATCGACTGTTCAACGAGGGCGCGGTCATCGACTTCGTCTATCTGGTGCTCTGGGGGCGCATGACCGGGATCTTCAATTTTGCAGATCTGTCGATCACGATCGGGACAGTCGTGTTGATCTTCTTGGGTCTCGCCAGGGTGATGCGTCTGCAACGATTCAGGACATAGCGGGCCTACCAGCAGACTGGCTTCAAGGCAACTTGTCCAGCAACTCACGGGCATTCCTGCCGGGGGGGGTGTCCACTCCGAGGTCCACGGCCCGTTGGAGAGCCAGTCTGGCCTCCTCGACATTGCCGACGCCGCTCTGCACAAAACCCAGGGTCAACCAGATGCGTTGAAATCTGGGGTCTAATTCACTACCCCGCTTGAGCACCGTCAGTGCCTCACTGGAACGCCCCAGATAGTGCAGGGTCAGTCCCAGGTTATTGTACGGTTCGACCTTGTGCGGGGCCAACTCGATGACGCGCTGATAGAGCTCCGCCGCTCTGACATAATCAGCTGACTGAAAGGCTTCATTGGCCTGTTGATCAACCACCATCGGATCGTTGGATGCTGTGGGTTGGGGGTAGTTCTGCAGACTGTCGATCAGTTGTTCGGTAGTCATTTCAGGCTGGCCCGTCACTGAAGAAGTTGCTGAGTCGCCAGCTGACCTGGCCTGGTCGGAATAATAGCTGCGGGTTAGGCTGAACACCACCAGACCAGTGATAATCAGCAGGAGCAGTATGATCGAAATCGTTTTGAAGTTCAGGGTCATGGTCTTAGGGCCGGCAGAATGAAAACTGTCGCTAAAGTTAATCGAAAAACCACTCGAGTGGTAGCGCATGAGACATAAAACGTGATCCGTCCCCGCTGTCACGCTCTGTCGCCCGTGCAGCCGTAGCGATTCAGATCCTGTGTTGTTCCCGCAACAGCTTCATTTGAAACAGGGTGTTTCTCTCCTCCTCCTCCAACAGATTCTCGATGAAGCGGATGGTGTTCAGATATTTGGGAATGATGTTGTAGCGCAAGGCATTGACCCGCTTCTGGGCCTTGCGCTGTTCAGTCATGAGCCGTTCCAGACTCATCGAGACCTCGCCCATCTTGGCCAGGCGCAAAGCCGCGTCAGCGAAATGTTTGCGGGTTTCGTCGAAGCTCGGGTCGGTACCGAACAGACCTACCGGATTCAGGGGCAGCAGTTGACCGCTGACCGAGGGATACTCCACCCCAAGGCTGCGTCTTGGCAGGATGTTCAGATCCAGTCCGGCTTCGACTCCCAGTGCCGCTTGATGCAGGGAGCGGCTGCCCATCCTCAGCTGGGCCATGCTCAGCCAGTGGTAGGCGGTCTTCAATGCGGCATGGGCATCGTCGCGTAGCTCCCGGTATTCCCGCAGGCGTTGATAGACCAGTCGGGTCAACAGCTCACGCTTCCTCTCGAGCAGATTATGTCCATCCTCCAGGAAGCGCACCTGTCGTTTCAGGTTCAGCAGCGTACTCTTGGTCGGTGGGGCCTTGAGTCTGGTAGTCACGATCCCTGCCTGTGGTATTTGGCCATCTCGGTCTCGGTGACCCGGGTCAGGGAGGACTGGGGGAACATGGAAAGCAGATCCCAGGCCAGGTTCAGGGTCTCCAGGATGCTGCGTTCCTCGTTTTCCGCCTGTTGTACGAAACGCGCCTCGAAGGCATCGGCGAACTCCAGATAGCGTTGGTCCCGGGAGGAGAGTTCGTCTGCGCCGATGATCGAGGCCAGGTTGCGGGTCTCCAGAGCCCGTGCGTAGAGGGCGTAGAGTTGGTTGGCCAGGTGCGGGTGGTCTTCCCGGGTGAAGTCCTTACCGATGCCGTCCTTCATCAATCGCGACAGGGAGGGGGAGATATGCACCGGTGGATAGATCCCCTGGTTGTGTAGTTCGCGGCTGAGCACGATCTGCCCCTCGGTGATGTAGCCGGTCAGGTCGGGTATCGGGTGGGTGATGTCGTCGCTGGGCATGGAGAGCACCGGCACCAGGGTGATGGAGCCGTGGCGATCCTTGATACGCCCGGAGCGCTCGTAGATTTCCGCCAGGTCGGAGTAAAGATAGCCCGGATAGCCCTTGCGTGCCGGCACGTCGCCCTTGGCGGTGGCCACTTCCCGCAGGGCCTCGGCGTAGTGGGTCATGTCGGTCATCACCACCAGCACGTGGTGATCCAGCTCGTAGGCCAGATATTCAGCGGCGGTCAAGGCCATGCGCGGCAGGGTTAAACGCTCCACCGGGGGGTCGTCCGCCCGGTTGATGAACATCACCACGTTGCTCAGCACCCCGGAGGAGGCGAACTCCTCCTTAAAGAATCGTGCGTCAGCATAGGAGACGCCCATAGCGGCGAAGACGATGGCGAAATGGCCCTCTTCATCCGGCAGCTTGGCCTGGCGTACGATCTGTGCCGCCAGCCGGTTGTGGGGCAGGCCGGAAGCGGAGAAGATCGGTAGCTTCTGGCCCCGTACCAGGGAGTTGAGCCCGTCGATGGTGGAGATGCCGGTCTGGATGAACTCCCGGGGATAGGTGCGCGCCGCCGGGTTCAACGGCGGCGCATTGATGCCCCGGTGCAGGCTGGAGACGATCGGCGGTCGATAGTCCCGGGGTCTACCCAAGCCGTTGAACACCCGACCGAGGATTTCGGGCGACAGGGCGATCTCCACTGGTTCATCCAGGAAACGTACCCAGGTATGCTCGATGTCCAGATTCTCAGTGCCCTCGAAGACCTGGATCAGTACCTCATGGGCCGAACTGCGGATCACCTGCCCGTTGCGGGTGGTCCCCGCCTGGTCCTTGATCAGTACCCGGTCGCCAAAGGCGATATTCGGTGCATCCTCGACGGTGACCAAGCCGCCGCTGGCGTTGCGCAGGGTACGATACTCTTTGGCGCCCATCAGCTTGCCTCCAAGCGCTGTGCATATTCCGCACGGATGACCTTGAAACTGTCGATGGCCTCCTGTTGGAAGGCCAGCAGCTGCTCGGTCTGGGATGAGTCGTAGAGCTCCTTGCAGCGACGCAGGCGGGCCATTACCGTTTGTCCGGCGAGCTCCTGTACCGGCACGCCCAGCTCGATCAACTCGCTGCCGAGGTCGTAGATGGTCAAGACCAGGTCGAGCAGTAGAAACTGCTTCTGGGGGGACGAGAAGGTGTCCACCGGGTCCAACGCGCTTTGCTGCAGCACCGCCTCCTTGATCAGGCTCGCCCCTTCCAGGACCCAGCGTTGGGCGGAGGAGAGCGCCTCCGGGCCCACCAGATTGACGATGCGCGAGAGCTCTGAGTCTCGCGCCAGGATCGCCAGGGCTTCGCCGCGGCGTCTTTCCCAGTTGCGATTCACCGCTTCATGCCACCATTTCGCCGCGGTGCTGACATCAGCGGAAAAGCTGTCCACCCAGTCGATGGCCGGGTAATGGCGGGCATCCGCCAGTTCTTTGGAAAGCGCCCAAAAGGTTTCGATGATCTCTTTGGTGTGGCTGGTGACTGGTTCGGAAAAGTCCCCGCCCGGTGGCGATACTGCGCCGATCAAACTGACTGAGCCTTTGCCGCAGTCCATGGTATCGACCCGACCCGCCCGCTCGTAGAAGGCCGCGAGGCGGGAAGCCAGATAGGCCGGGTAGCCCTCCTCCACCGGCATTTGGCCCAGTCGGCCGGAGACCTCGCGCAGGGCCTCAGCCCAGCGGCTGGTGGAGTCCGCCAGCATGACCACGTCATAGCCTTGGTCACGGTAGTACTCGGCGATGGTGATGCCCACATAAATCGAAGCCTCGCGGGCCACCACCGGCATGTTGGAGGTGTTGGCGATCAGCAAGGTGCGTTCCATCAGGGGACGTCCGGAGTAAGGATCCTTGAGCTGCGGAAAGCTGTCCAACACATCCACCAGCTCGTTGCCGCGCTCGCCGCACCCGACATAGATGACGATATCCGCATTCGCCCAGCGGGCCACCTGATGCTGGACGACTGTCTTGCCGGCGCCAAAGGGGCCGGGCACGGCGCATTTACCGCCTTTCAGCAGGGGGAAGAAGGTATCCAGGATGCGTTGCCCGGTGATCAGCGGTTCGACCCCGTGATCCCGCCCCTGATAGGGGCGCGGCCGGCGTACGGGCCAGTGATGGTAGAGCTTGAGTTTTTCGACGTGCCCGTTGGCCAAACGTACCCGGGCAATAGTCTCGTTCAGGCTGTACTGACCCTCAGGGGCGATCTCGATCAGTTCTCCCTGGATATTCGGGGGCACCAGGATGAGATGCAACAGGCTCTGCGTCTCCTGCACACTGCCCAGTTTGGCACCGCCGATGATCGGCATGTTCGGTTCCAGCAGGTCCGATGGCTGGAAATTCCAGAGTCGTTCCCGATCCAGCGGTTCGGGGCTCAGCCCCCGGGGGATTTGATCGCCGGCCTCGAGAAACATCTTCTCCAGCGGTCGCTGTACACCGTCGAAGATGCCGCCCATCAGGCCGGGCCCCAATTCCACCGAAAGCGGGCGTCCGAGGCCGGCTACCGGTTCACCCGGTCGGATCATTTCGGTGGATTCGTAGATCTGGGCCAGCGCCTCATCGCCCTGCAAGGCGATGATCTCGCCATAGAGCCCCAGATGGCCGATCCGCACCTGCTCGCCATTGCGTACACCAGGCAGGCGCAGGGTGACGATCGGACCATTGATCTGGAGGACGACGCCTGGTTGATTGGGATTGTTCATGGCTGGACCGCGTTGCTTACCAGGATGCGGATGCTTGGGGCAAGCTGGCATAGCAGATTGCCCCAGTCAGCGGAAAGGACAGAGTGTGATGCGTAGACAGCTGTTTCGATATGATCATTACTTGTTGAATGGTGCATTTTCATGATTTCACAGGTCGTCTGCAGAGGCATGCGGACTAGACACGTCCCCCATTGCCTGGTGATGGCAACAGACGCTCCACCAGGACTTGATGAATCTTGCGTTGCAGACGCTCGAGCCTGCCCTCGAAGGTATGGTCGATCTGGATTCTCTGATCCTCGGTGGAAACTCGCAGGCCGCCTCGGGTATCGATGCCGATCTCGGCCAACAGGTAGGTCTTGTCACCCGGAAGACCGCGGGTAAAGTCCTCCCAAGCGGATTCGAGTTGATGACGATCCTCTTCGTTGCAAAAGATCAGGAGCCGTTCCGCGTCGATCTGGCCGGCGGCCTGTTTGAGCAAGGCTCGCAACAGACCCAGGTAATTCGACGGATCCTGACGCAACTCGTGCATGCGCTCGGTCAGGCGTTCGATGACCGACTGCACCAGATTCCAGCGCATGTGATCCAGCACCGTCTGCAGCTTCAGTTCATCGGCCTGCACCTTGCGTAAATAGGCCCGATCCGCCAAAGATTTCGCCAGCAGGGTTTCTTTCTCCTCGCGCAGGTGCAGACGCTCACTGGATTCTCGCAGGATGTCGCGGCGTCCGACCTCGGCCGCCTTGCGGGTCTCGCTCGCCATCTCTTCGGCATGTTCGAGGATGGCTTTTTCCAGGGCTTCCACTTGATCCATGGGACGCTTCACAGGGTGCCTCCAGAGGTCGCTTGACTGCCCATCAGCCGTTCGATCTGTCTATCCAGATCACAATGGAAGCAGGTCGGGTCCTGCAGGGCGGGAACTTCCGAAACGACGATGCGGCCGCCTTCATTGCGCACTTGTTGGAGCAGCTTTGATTGGGCCATTTCAGGAGACTGTTCGAAGACGATAAAGGCATTCTGTGGGGTCTCCAGCAATTCTCCGATCAGCCGGTCGATATCCCGGATTTCCGGATCGACCAGCGTTTCGAAACCCACCAGACGAAAGCCGTCGGTGAGGGTCGGTCCGCCGATGAAGATCAGCCGGGTTCGCCTGTCGGTTGGGGGTTGGGCCATCGGTTTCAGAGTTTATCCAGCAACAGAATGCTGATCACCAGGCCATAGATGGCGATACCCTCCGCCAGCCCGAGGTAGATCAGCGTGCGGCCGAACACCTCGGGTCGTTCTGCGAGCACCGCCAAGGAAGCGGCGCCGATGGAACCGACCGCATAGGCGGCTCCCAGGGTACTGAAGGCGGTGGGGATGCCGACACCGATGAAAGCTACCGCCATGCCGATGGAAATGTCGTTCGCGGCCTCCGCCACTGCGGGATTCGCCATGGCCTCATCGATACCGAGAACAATCAAGGTTCCCTGGGCTGCGATGAAGATCAGCAGATTGGTGGCGAGAGTGGGTTTGAACCAGGCTCGTAGATCCCTCTCGGGGTGCCTTTGCAAAATCACCCCGGTGGCTATGATACCGATGATGAGTAGGGTCATCGCGCCGATCAGCCAATACATAATGTGCACCTCTCTGCCTTCGTTTGATTCATCATTTAGCCTCACTCAAGCCTGTTCATTCATAACTTCAGGGGTCTGAAGACCTTGCCGTCACCGGCGAAGAAACGGGTGAATCCCTCGTAATATTCAAGCCGCAAGACCTGAATGGTGACGATGGCGCCTTCCAGGATCATGATGAACAGATTGCCGAACAGGATCATCAGCCAATGCCCCGCCTCGCCCATGCTGTTGGCCAGGGTGAATACTGCGATCGCCAGGGCTACATGGTTGAGGCTGAAGGCCGCCACACGGAGAAAAGAAAGGGTATTGGAGATGTACCCGATGATCGTCTCGAAGGTCTCGATTAACGCCACCATGATACGCTCGGTCAACGCCGCCTGCTCAGAGATCAATTTGTACGCGAATAGACTGCCCAGGGTCAGGATTGCCAGTAGACTCCAGACCGGGCCGGTGTCGACCTTCAGGTAAAAGCCGTAACCCATGCCCAACAGGCCGGTGTAGAACAGCAGGCTGAGCAGCCCATTGGGGGCGAACAGGGCGCCTCTGTAATCACCCAATGTCAGATGGTTGAGAATATTGATCAGGCTGACCAGGACGAGAAAGCCGATGCCCCAGGTAAGGGCGACGGAGAGCATATAGAGTGGATCGGTGAGCGGACTGATCCACACCGCATGCAGGATGTGTTCGTAACCGAAGAGACTCCCGTAGAGGAATCCGAAGATGACGGATGAGATCCCCGCGGCCATGGCGAAATAAGTGAAGGTGCCGAGGCGGCGGCGGGCCAGCAGGGCGGCGATGAAAAATACCGCGCCGTGTCCGACGTCGCCGAACATCATACCGAACATACAGACGAAGGTGATCGCAAACAGGCTGGTGGGATTGAACTCCCCATAGCGGGGTACGCCGTATTGGCTGACCAGGATGGAGAAGGGCTGCAGGAACTTGTTGTGCCGCATGACCGAAGGCACCAACGGGCGTTCATCCTCGGTGGGATCACGCGTCTGCAGCACGAAGGGATTAGCGAGTCTGTTTTCCAGGGCCTGGGTGAGCCGCAGGATATCTGCGGACGGCACCCAGCCGCGAAGTTGCGCCAGACTGCCCCGGTGACGCGCCGCCTCGCCAAGTTGTACGAATGGCCCGGCGAGCTGCAGGATAGTGGCGGATTCCCTGAGTTTCGGTTTGACGGATTCCAGCCAGTCCGTGAAGTCTCTGTGCAGAAGCGTGAGACGTTGATGGGTCTGGTTGCGCCTCTCCTGCAGGGAGAGGGCGGCCTTACGGGGTTCCGTGTGCAATGCTTCAGGCAGTTCGAATGCCCGGAAGCCAGCGGTGTCAAGCACCGATTTCAGATGCGGCGATCGGCCCGCCCCAGGTCCGAAAATGATGACATGGGTATTGGGGCTCTTCTCCAGGTACTCAATCAACAGATATCCATCCAGACTCACCGCGTCACGTAATTGGACCAGGTGCTCCTGGGGTACGCTGCCGATATGGATATCCAGGAACCGCTTGTGCGATTGCAAGCGACCGAGATCGATTTTCAAGTGTCGGAAGTTGCTCAGGGTGTTCTCGAGCTGTTCGATTTCGTGGAGTTCGTCGAGATGGGAGCGTTGCGCCTCTTCGTGGTCGGAACAGTGTTGCCAGGCTTCGCCCAACCAATGGTTGGTCTCCATGAGAGTCTGTTCGCTGATCGGTTTGTGAGTCTGATCCTGCAGCGCCGGTTGGTAACCACTGGAAGTCGTTATCTTTTGCAGCCGGGTGCTGGCCTGCTGGTGAAGTTCCCGGTAGCGGTGACCCGGGATATCGGTCAACAGCCGATCCGGGTCGGACCTGGTATCTGGATTGAAAACACCCAGTTCGGCCAGCAGTAATGAAGCGGCCGGCAGATCCGCGGTCAGGATCTGGAGTCTCGCGTGTTTCATCGGCAGCGGATTAAACACCCTTCGCCCCCAGGTTAGTGATCAAGTCTCTCATGATGCCCGCTCCATGACTTCGGGCTCGGCCCAGGACGCTACCGCCTCCTCGATAATCGCCTGGTCCAACTCCAACAGGCGACCTTGCAGGATTGCGAAGAGGCGGCGTAGATCCTTCTCCCTGGCCACCATGTAGCCCAAAGCTGCAACCACCACGCATGGACTGAAACGGATCAGTCGTCGCGCCTGTTCCGAGACATGCATGTCGAGTCGTTGCCTGATCTGCATGCTGTTGGTTGATCCCCGCAGGAGATTGGCGTATCTCAGCGGCAGTTTTGCCAGCAGGTCGTCGAAGCTCTGCAGATTGGAAAGCGCCATCAGGCGCTGACGGGTGAGGTACCCCCCGTTGGGTATCAATAGGTAGTAAGCCTTGCTCGGGGCGAAGTCATAGGCGAACCGATAGCGCAGTAACCAGAGGATATTCTGACGATCGATGAGGGTGCTGACCAGGTGTTTGAGCCCCTGTTGGTCTGTTACCTCGGTGGTTTGCACATAGCGGGCGAGCCCGCTGTAGTAAAGCCGGTCAATCGCTGCATCGAGTGAGAAGGACTCATTCTTCTCTTCATAAACCTGCCTGGCCTGGCGGGCGATCGTGGCGTATGCGCCCCGTTCCAACAGCCGCAGCATCTCGAGTACGTTCTCGGCATGCAGCAGGGTTTCGTGGGGCAGGCGAATGTTGTCCGGCAGTTCGTGTAGATCGTCCCGGATGGTTTCCAGGCTCAGGCCGTTGAGCTTGCCTCTGATCAGGGTCTTCAGGTTATACAGCTCGAATTTTCGGGACCAGTAGAGGAGCAGCTCCCGGGCCTTACCCGCCAAGGGGTAGAGTATGATGCCAAATTCCAACATCAGCAGGCGTATCATGCTGCGTTCCAGTTTGGTGCCGGCATAATGCGGGTCTGCGGTCTCTTCCAGGATCGATCCCAGGGACAGTCTGTCGGATAGATCGGTCAGGGGGACCTGTAGCAGGTTGGGGACCTCCTGTTCGGTCAGCAACTGGTTGCTGAGAATCCTGATTCGGGTTTTTAAATAGACCTGGGAACCGCAGATATTCATCGCCGATGGGACGTCAATCGTCGGCCTGTGGATCGATCAGCACAGCAAAGGCTGCATCCAGTGCTTCCTCCTCCCTGGCTTCTGCATATTTTCTCAGCTGTGCATGGCGTTCGTCGTATCGGCGTTTGAGTTCTGCGATGGTCTGTTCCGCCCGGTGCTGCGCTTTCTCGAGAAATCCGTTGTGTAACTCAGGCAGACGGGCCTCGAAGCGGTCCTCTTCGGCTCGGGCCTCGAGCATGGCCTCCTGCAGGATACGTTGACGCTCCTCATTGGCTCTTTGGTGAATCTGCTCGGCCTTCATTTCGGTGTCAAGCAGGCGTTGCAGGGTCTTTTCCATCGGCATGGGCGGTTATCCGTAGGATGAATAATCTGTCATGGGAAAGAGACCTGTGTTCTTCGGGTTCTCCAGATCCGTAAGCGTCACTTAGTTTAATCAATGGGACCGGATATTGCCTTAGCGGAGACAGTATCAATTGAGCTGGATCATGAACCGCTGGCCTGCGGCCCGCTTGCGCTGAGGATTCGGCCGCCTGATAGGACTCAATCGATGACTGAGGTACCGCGTTTGTGTGGTGCGAATATTCCAAAGACGTATATCCGTTGCAGGGTCGTTTTGAAACAAATTGAAACAGGTCGGCTTGATTTTGAAGCCGATTTGAAACAACTGGCGACTAAACTCCCGAAGAGGGTTCGTTTGTTGTAAGAGGGAGTACCATGCGCAGTCAATTCTCCGTGAAACGAGAGACCTCTGAGTATGATGATTCAGGTGATCGTTGGTATGCGGCATGCGATGACGAACAATTCGTCTGTGCACCAGACAAGGGTTGGTATGTGGAGAGTCGGGAAGGAGAATTCGGCCCGTTTCCAAGCCTTCAGGACGCTGAGGATTTCTACTACAGTCGCTTCAGACATTGAGCCGTAAAACACGCGAAGCGGTAACCGACCGTTTTTGAGGTGAATAGCAGATGCCACTCTCCCGAGGCAGTCTCTGATTACCAGGCAAGGGGCCGGTCCGTTGGCTGAATGCTGAAAAAAATCATAGGATCCCTGGTCTTGGCCAGCTGCCACGCTTCCCCGTCGCCGGTCGTCACTCAATTTAACGGTTGTTCAAAATCGCGGGCATGCGATTGGGGTATCCTATTAGGACTGAGAAACCGGCTTAGCTGCTGGTTTTCATAGGGTTTTCCCGACTATTTCGTATGCCTCGTGTATCTACAATGGTTCTACAACAGACCAACAAGCCACGGAACGACATGCAGGCTTCCAAACGTGCCTTCCAAAAACTACTGATCAGCACGATCCTGACCGTAATCGTGATGTTCAGCGTTATGGGGTATCTGGTCTATTCCGGCAACCGGATAACTACCAAATACACCCCGTTGTTGGATGCGGCGATGGAGATGATGCTGGAGACGACCACTGCCCATCTGTGGTTTATGGAAGTGATCTCCGGCGACAAACAGGGCACCATCGAAAAGGTCAGGCAGCATCTGGACAAGGCCGACTGGTATGCAGGAGCGATGTTGGAGGGGGGGCGGAATCAGGAGGAGGTGATTCTGCCGTTGACGGATCAGGCGCTGCGCAACTCGGTGCAGATAGCCCGTAGAATCATTGCCCAGTTCAAAGAGATTTCACACCTTCGCCATGCACGCAGCTTGGATGACTTGGCTGGTTCGAATATTGATCAGCGTTTTGATCGGGTATTCAAAGAGTTCTTGTCGGTGGCAGGGGATGTGGAGTTAAAGCTCCAGCAAAAGATTCAGACAGAGCTGGCAGGTTTCCGGCTGATTGCCGGGGGCTTGATTGTCGGTACCTTGTTGATTGTCATGTTCGTGGTGATCAAACTGATCAAATACGAACGTGATCAGCTGCGCCATATCGAACATATCGACGAGGCGCGGGGGCACATCGAAGCGCAAAGCAGACAACTGGATCATCAGGCGAATTTCGATCAGCTGACCGGGCTGCCGAATCGGGCCCTGTTCATGGATCGGTTGCAGCAAGCCCTCAATCATGCGATCCACGAAGAACACAATGTCGTGGTGATGTTTGTGGACCTAGACAAGTTCAAGTCGGTCAAGGATACCCTGGGGCATCAGGCAAGTGACGGACTGATCGAACTCGCCAGCAGAAGGATCCATGAGTGTGTCCCTGAAGAAGATACCGTCAGCCGGTTTACCGGGGATGAGTTCGGTGTGGTTCTAACGGCGATTCAGAATCGGGAGAAAGCCATGGATATGGCCAACCAGATCGCTCGCAAGATCAACCTTTCCCTTAACCAACCGTTCCTCGTGGATGGCAGAAAATTGATTCTCTCAGCCAGCATCGGGATTGCGGTATCGGTGGGTGAGGGATGCACAGCAGAAGACCTGCTGCGAAAGGCGCATATCGCCATGCATCATGCCAAGGTGGAGGGCGGTAACAATCAGAAGTTCAATACCGATGAGCTGAATGAAGCCGCAAACCAGCGCTATGAGGTCGAACAGGCCTTGCGCACTGCTTTGGTAAATGGTGAGTTTATCCTCTATTTTCAACCGCAGTGGGAAGTAGAGAGCCACAGACTGGCGGGTTTCGAGGCATTACTGCGCTGGAATCACCCGAAGAAGGGCCTGGTCCTGCCCGACTACTTCGTGCAGGTGGCCGAATCGACCGGCCTGATCGAGGAGATCGACAGTTGGGTGTTCAAATCCGCCTGTGCCCAGTACGCCGAGTGGGTTGGCCAGGGGCTCAGGCCGGGTCGAATCTCAGTCAATCTTTCTCCGGGTAAGCTCCATCAGCGCAAGATCGCGAATGAAATTGCAGACCTGTTGCTGGAATATGAGATTCCAAACCAGGCGTTCGAGCTGGAACTGACCGAGACCAGCCTGATGGAGAACAGCTATCGGACCCACATGATACTGGAAAATTTCAAGCAGTTGGGTGTCAGGCTCGCCATCGACGATTTCGGGACCGGTTATTCGTCCATGGCCTATTTGCGTGATTTTTCCATCGATGTATTGAAGATCGACCGCTCCTTCTTCACCAGTCTGGGCAAGGATCCGACTGCCGAGGCGATAGTCCGGAATATCGTCAATCTGGCCCATGCCCTAGAGATGCAGATTGTGGCGGAGGGTATCGAAAATATGCAGCAGTTGCAGTTGGTCAAAGAGTTGCTCTGTGAATATGTGCAGGGCTACAAACTCGGGATACCCATCAGCTCCGTCGAGGCATCGGCGTTGCTGGCGTCCGACCAGGCGCAAAGCAATCCGCATTTCCTCCATTGAACACCGAACTCGTGCTAGTCGCTTCTCGGCATGAGCTCTGGCTCGACCCGCTGGTAGCCGATCTCCGCGAGTTTTTCCAGATAGGCGTGCCAGAGTTGATCCTGAAACTTGCCCAAATTGTAGAGATACTTCCAGTCATATAGACCAGAATCGTGGCCATCGTCGAAGACGATCTTGATCGCGTAGCTGCCTACCGGTTCGACGCGTTCGATAGAGACCATCTCCTTGCCCTTTTCCAGTTTCGCCTGGGCCGGAGTATGGCCGCGGGTTTCGGCCGACGGCGAATAGACCCGTAAATACTCGCAGGGCAGGGCAAAATGTGAGCCATCATCGAAGGCGATGTCGAGAAATCGGGATTGCTGATGGACCTTGATCTCGGTAGGTCTGGGATGCTGTTCCACGTGGTTTACTCCGATACAAGGCCGGCTGCTTCCGGCCAACCCTGGCAGTGACGGATGATCAGCTGTGTGAGCATCCGGATATGCGTCTCCCGGTCATTCAGGGCCGGGATGTATTGGTAGTTCTTACCCCCCGCCTCGAGAAAGTAATCGCGATTTTCAACCGCGATCTCTTCCAGGGTCTCCAGACAGTCCGCTGCGAAGGCCGGACAAACCACTTGCACGCTGTCTATCCCGTGTTTGCCCCAATCCTTCAGGGTCTCGTCGGTATATGGCTTGACCCATTCCTGTTTGCCAAAGCGGGATTGGAAACTGATCGCCCAGGAAGTCTCGCCCAGACCCAGCTGTTCGATGGTATCCTGGGCGGTCTGGCGGCATTCGTTGGGATAGGGATCACCTTGCTCGAAATAATCTTTGGGAATGCCATGGAAGGAGAACAGCAGTTTGTCGCTGACTCCATTGGCCTGGCGATGATCCCTGATGCTCTCAGCCAGAGCCTGAATATAAGCCGGGTCATCATGGTAACGGTTGATGAATCTGAGCTCAGGCAGCCAACGCCAGCCTTGTAGCTCATGGGTCACCGCGTCGAAGATGGAGGCCGTGGTGGTGGCTGAATACTGGGGATAGAGCGGGACCACCAGGAGCCGTTGCACATTGGCCAGGCGCAGTTCCTCCAGGCCCGCATTGATGGACGGGTTGCCGTAGCGCATGGCCAGGGTCACTTTTACCCGTCCGTTGAGTTGTTCCTGCAGGGCACTATCGATGGCGGCATGCTGCTTTTGAGAGATCGCCAGCAGCGGTGAACCCTCTGTGGTCCAAACCGAACGGTAGGCCTCCGCCGAGCGTTTGGGCCTGATGCGCAGCACGATACCATGCAGAATGAGCATCCAGAGGATACGGGGTATCGCGACCACCCGCGGGTCGCTGAGAAATTCCGCCAGGTATCGCCGTACCGCATCGGTGGTCGGTTCATCCGGCGTCCCCAGGTTGACGAGGAGGATACCGAGACGGTCATCGGTTTGCGCCAACTGATTGGATTGGTTTTTATATTTCACGGTCAATGCGTTTCAGATTTGATTGGATAGACGGATTCTTGCCTCAACCCGCGCCTTATTCAACAGGGTTTTGTTGTGTATTTCGGGGAATAGCCGCCAGAGTCGCTCAATCTGGGCGGAATTCTTGACTGCCAACCGCTCGACCATGTCGCGGGTGGAGGGGGGGAGTCCAGACAACAAGAGGATCTTGGGCGCCTTCCAACTGATGTAGTCCATGACCAACCGATAGTCCTCTGATTCCTGCCAGTCCAGGCTCACCGGCAACTCGGGAAAGGCCGAGGCGGGTTGGTCAGTTACGCCTTCGCTGACTGCTGTACCTCCGGTGTCTGCGTCTCGCAGATACCAGGCGCGTCGATGGTTTTGGCCACTGCGGCCGCGCACCAGTGCCTCGAGTACCGTTGCATGAATTCGCGGGTTGTGTCCATCGTTTTCGGGTAACTCCTGCTCTTTCAACTGTTGCGAGACAAAGCTGAAGTCCCCGGGCCCCGCTGCGCTCCAGCGCTTGAATGGTTTTTGTTCCAGTTCGGTCTCGGTTCTGGCACTTTCGAGTAACGCAAAGGGGTTACCAGTGGCTTCATCTAACATCCAGAGTTCATAGATGTCGGCCTGTGGGAAGGGTAAAAGCTCGAGTGTCGGAACCAGGCATTCGAGCAGCTCTTGTGCAGATCTGAGCATGCCTGCAGTATTGAACAGGGGATTCAGGGGCACCTGTTGCAGGTCCTCCGTTCGAGACCAGAGCCCGAAGGTGAAATATTGCGGTTAGGCAAAGGGTGTATTGGCCCAGAGCCCTTGTGGGCTCTCACTGAGCACTTGGATCTCCCAGGTGTGTCCGTTATGGCTCAGTGCCCTGGCGTCCGGCGTGGTGACCACCTGTAAGACCCCATTGAAAGGGTTGAGTCGGCGAATACTGAAGGCATTGTCGGGTGTCTGAGGCATGCATCTGTAGCCTACCTCAGTCGGCTGGTGCAGGCGAGATGTGAACTGCTATATTACCCGGGTCTGCAATGCCGCGAGTCTTCAATACACCTCCTGAAACCCGTTGAAGCATCCATGAGTAACCTGCGAAATCCACGACTGATCACTGGGAACAGCAGTGGTTTGGGGCATGCACTGACCCAACATTGCCTGGCCCAGGGCTGGGCGGTGTATGGCTGTAGTCGACGAGGTTGCGCGGATCAGTCGGGAAACCAGCATGATCTGCGTTGCGATCTCACGGATCTCGAGGCAATTCCGGGCAATTTATCCACGCTCTTGGCAGGGGTTGAGGGGCTTGATTTGGTGTTTCTCAATGCGGGTGTGTTGGGTCAGCTGAAGGCGATGCATAACACCTCGCTACAGGAGATACAGGCAATCATGGACCTGAATGTTTGGGCGAACAAGCAGATTCTGGATTGGCTGCATCAGTGGGGTAGACCAGTCCGGCAGATCGTCTGCATTTCGTCCGGCGCCGCGGTGAACGGCAACAAGGGTTGGGGTGGATATGCACTCTCAAAATCCGCCCTGAATATGCTGGTAAAGCTCTATGCCCATGAATTCCCCGAGACCCATCTTTGTGCCTTGGCACCGGGGCTGGTGGACACCGCCATGATGGACTACCTGTGCACCTCGGTCGATGCTGATGAGTTTCCCGCAGTGCGGCGCATTCAAGAATCTCGGGGGACAGCAGATACACCCTCGCCGGCGTTGGCGGCGCGCTTGATCCTGGATGCACTACCGACGCTTTTGAACTATCCAAGCGGGAGTTATGTCGATATCAGAACCCTGTGAACCTTGCACCGCTATGCCGGTTGAACCTGAACAGGTGTTGTTGTTCGTAGGTGTCGAGAACGCCAGTCGAAGCCGGATGACGGAGGCTTGTGCCCGCATGCATGAGGGACATCGTTTGCTGACATACAGTGCAGGACCAAAACCCGGTGGTTCGGTCAATCCGCAGGCCGTCCAGGCGATGCGACAACAGGGTTACGAGTTCAGCTCAGATGGCTTGCAGGTGTTTTACGACCTGCCTGAGTACTGCAGATTCGACGTGCTGGTTACCAAGAGTTGCAGGACCAGCCGCGGGCATGTTCCCGCGCTGATGCGGGAAGAATGGCTGCTGCCGGATCCATGGAATCTGCCGCATACGCAGTTCATTCAAGTGTGTGACATGTTGGAACGAACGAGTGCAGGATCTGTTGGTCCGGTTCGATACCTGAACGTCCGGCGGGCATGCTTGTGAACCGGGTGAAACGCAAGCAGATCTTTCAGCGCCTGCGGGACGCCAATCCGAACCCGACGACCGAACTGAACTTCTCAAGCCCCTTCGAGTTGCTGGTGGCGGTTACCCTGTCGGCTCAAGCCACTGACAAGGGGGTCAACAAGGCCACGGCGCGGCTATTTGCAGTGGCCAATACCCCTGAAACGATCCTCGCCCTGGGCGAGGAAGGGCTGAAGCAGTACATCAAGACCATCGGTTTATTCAACAACAAGGCGAAGAATATCATCGCCGCCTGCCGTATCTTGGTGGAGCGCCACGATAGTCTGGTCCCCCGGGAGAGAAGTGCCTTGGAGGCCCTGCCCGGTGTCGGCCGTAAGACCGCCAACGTGGTGTTGAATACGGCTTTTGGGCAGCCCACCATGGCGGTGGATACCCACATCTTGCGGGTCGCCAACCGTACCCGGCTGGCACCGGGCAAGACTCCGCTGGAGGTGGAGAAGAAACTGTTGCGCTTTACACCGACGGAATTTTTGCAGAATGCCCACCACTGGTTGATACTGCACGGACGCTACACCTGTATCGCCCGTAAGCCCCGGTGTGGCAGTTGTATCATCGAAGACCTCTGTGAATACAAACAAAAGGAGACCGACTGATGTCGAATACCATCCTCCGAGTCGTCTTTACCTTCGCCATTCTTATCATGTTACTGCCCAATGCCCGGGCCGATGATGGACTGGTGAACCTACGCAGCCAGTTCGATGTGGCGCAAACCCTCGACAGATTCGAGGCGGCAGCCAAAGCAGCGGGCCTCAAGGTCTTTACCCGAATCGATCACGCCAAAGGGGCCGCCAGTGTGGGCAAATCCTTGCGACCCACCGAATTGCTCATTTTCGGCTCCCCCAAAGTGGGTACTGGGGTGATCAGTAGTAATCAACGGGCGGCGATCGATCTGCCGCTGAAGGTACTGGCTTGGCAGGACACCGAGGGTGTCGTCTGGTTGAGTTACCTGCGACCAGCGGTGATGTTCAGCCGTTACGCTATCGGAGACCGGCCCAATATCAAGAAACAGATGAGCGGTGCCTTAGCCAAGTTAGCGAAGACCGCCACCCAACCTTGAACATGTTTGGCCTCCCTGACTGACTGGATTGCCCTAGGAATTAAAGTTATCGCTAAGGTAGAATCGACTAAACTTATCCGTAGCGATCAATTCCAAGTGCCTGAGAGTTGTGTGAATTGAAACCTGGGGTTAGAACAACAACAATAAAGGAAGTAGTGACTATGTTCGGGAATGATAGACAGCAAATGCGTCAGGTCTTCGTCGAAGCCTGGCGAAAGTACCGTGAGGGGATCTCCTTGGAACCCTTGGAACAGGTTGTTGCGTCGGTGGTCCTGGAGCACCCGGAGTACCAGGGGTTGCTCACTGATCCGGAGCAGGCGCTGCATAAAGAGTTCCCTCCGGAAGCGGGGGAGAGCAACCCATTTCTCCATATGGCGATGCATATCAGCTTACAGGAGCAGGTCTCGACCAATCGGCCCAGCGGGGTGGCGGGACTTTATCAGCAATTGACCCAAAGCCTGGGTGATGTGCATGAAGCAGAGCACCGTCTGATGGAATGCCTCGCCCATATGCTGTGGGAGGCTCAGGCCAATCATCGTTTGCCCGATGAACAGGCCTATCTCGAGTGTGTCAGGAAGATCGTTTACTGACGGGATCTGTCAGATTGATATTAATAGGTTGATATACAAGGATTAAATGGCTGAGGTCAATGATAGGAACTGCACCCTGTGCCGGGTCATGCGTGGTTTGGCGTTTGGTGGGCTGGGGGCGGCGATCGGTGGTTATGGGGCGCTCCTGTTTGGCGTCGATCGACAGGAGGCAATGTTCTACGCCCTGTTCGGCGCACTCGCGCTGACCGCGTTTATGCATCGTAAGAAAAGCGAGCCTCCCGATGCATGAGACTGGTGGACTCAAGGTCTGGCATGGGCGATTTCATATAGTTGACACAGCGCCCTGAAATTGAGTTAGGCTTAGGATAGCAAGAGGTGAAAATCTTTGGTTTGCACCGAATGTTAGGAGGCATTGATAGAACCTGACAACAAGGGGGATCCTATGAATAAAACCTGGGTCGTTGCCGCTGATACCAGTCGTGCCAGAATCTTCGTTTCCGACAAACCCGTGAGTGATCTTCTGGAGATACAGACTCTGAGTCATCCAGAGGCCAGATTACACGAGGGTGATTTGATCTCGGATACCAGTGAAGGCGAACCCGATGAACACAAGCATAGCGACGCCGATCGGTTTGCGGCACATGTCTGTGCAACCCTCGAGGCAGGACGCAAGTCCGGTGAATTCAATAGACTCTATCTGGTGGCGGCACCCAATTTCCTGGGCAAACTGCGAAAACATCAATCCAATGCCATTAAACAACTGCTGGCGGGCGAGGTGGATAAGAATCTTGCCGCTCACTCTGTGGAAGATATTCGTAAACAACTACCAGATTATCTCTAGTGGATGAGGAGATTTTGCTGTAGCTGATGCGGCATTGAGATCCTTGAGTATGGAGTCGTTGGAACCGCTGCACCCCAAGCAGCTTTACCACGCCAGTCAACTCGATGGGTTGGAATTCACGTCCACCGATCAATTGCAACCCCTGACCGAGTCCGTGGGTCAGGGTCGTGCTCTCGATTCCATGGCCTTTGGTGTGGGTATTCGTCATGAGGGATACAATCTCTACGTGATGGGATCCACCGGTATCGGACGCCATTGGATGGTGACCGAGACCCTCAATCGGCTTGACCGACCAATTGGGGGGCAATCATCCGACTGGTGCTACCTGAACAATTTCGACGCTCCACACAAACCCATTGCGGTCTCTCTGCCCCCTGGAAAGGGTCGGGTATTGCGCAAGGATATGCGGCAATTGGTCGAGTCGCTCCTGGATGCCATTCCTGCCGCCCTGCAGAGTAAGGAGTTTCGTAAGCAGGCCGAGGTGATCAGCGGCGATCTGAAGCGCAGAGAAGAAAGGATGGCCGCGGAGTTTGACCGACGAACCCGTGAAGAGGGCATCGCGTTACTGCATACACCGACCGGCTATTCACTGGTCCCGGTCAAGGATGACAAACTGATCTCCCCGGAGGAGTTCGAGAAACTGCCTGACGAGGAACAAAAATCCATCGAACAAGTGGTGGAAAAGTTCCATGACGAGCTGCGCAATACCCTCGCACAGATACCGATCTGGAAGCGGGACATGCGCCAGCGTTTCAAAAAATTGGAACGTGAATTCGTCGGTATCACCCTGGAACAGCTGATGCAGGATCTGTTTCAGAAATATGCGGATCATCCAGATCTTGTCAGTTACCTGGATGCCGTACGCGAGGATGTGCGGGAGAACCTCGAACTGTTTCGACCTGCCGATGAGACCGAGGAGGCGCCATTGGAGGCCGATGACCCTCGTTTCATACGCTACAAAGTCAATCTCTTGGTGGACAATCGGGATGGACCAGCCGTACCCCTGGTTTACGAGGCCAATCCCACCTATCAAAATCTGCTCGGACGGGTTGAGCACATGGCCCGGATGGGTACCCTGGCAACCGACTTCACTCTGATCAAGGCAGGCGCCCTGCATCACGCGAATGATGGATATTTGGTGCTGGATGCGGAGAAGCTGCTGACCAATCCATTCAGTTGGGAGGCCTTGAAACGAACTCTCAAGTCCGGTGAAGTGCGTATCGAATCTCTGGAACGTCAGCTCAGTCTGGTGAGTACGATCAGCTTGGAGCCCGATCCCATACCCATCACTCTCAAGGTGGTGTGGATCGGAGACCGTCGCATCTATCATCTGCTCAAGGCCTATGATGCGGATTTCGGCCAGTTGTTCAAGGTGGCGGTGGATCTGGCTGAGACCCTGCCGCGGAAAGACGGTAATGACAAACGGTTTGCCGAGCTTATCGCCACGCTGCAGCAGCGGGAGAGGCTGTTGCCGGTCAGTCGCCCTGGGGTAGCCCATATCATTGAGCAGAGTGCCCGCAGAGCCCAAGGCGGTAACAAGCTGTCCCTGCACATGGGAGGTCTCACGGATCTGTTGAAGGAGGCCGACTTTTGGGCACGGGAGGAACAGAACGGGCAGGTTGAAAAACGACATGTGCAGCAGGCTCTCGACCACCAGACTCGACGGGTCGGCCAATTGCAGGAACACCTGCAGGAGGAGATCCTCGAGGGCAATCTGATGATCGATACGACGGGGATTCAGCTCGGTCGGGTGAACGGTCTCTCTGTGATCCAATTGGGTGATCATGCCTTCGGTTTGCCGAGCAGGATCAGTGCCACGGCCCGTCTCGGCAGTGGCGAGCTGGTCGATATTGAGCGGGAGGTGGACCAGGGTGGGCCGATCCACAGCAAGGGAGTCTTCATCCTTTCTGCGTATATCAATCGACGCTACGCCCGCTACCAGCCCCTTTCCCTGGCCGCCACCCTGGTGTTCGAACAGACCTATGGGGAGGTGGAGGGAGATAGCGCTTCTGCCGCGGAGCTGTGCGCCTTGCTCTCAGCCCTGGGGGATATACCGCTAAAGCAGAGTCTGGCGATTACCGGCTCAGTCAACCAGCATGGCGAGATGCAACCGATTGGTGGGGTCTGTGAAAAGATCGAAGGTTTCTTTGACATCTGCCAGGCCAGGGGGCTGGACGGTACTCAGGGGGTGATCATTCCTGTTGCCAACCGCCGGGATCTGATGCTCAAGCAGGCCCTTATCGATGCGGCGAGTAAAGGTCGGTTTCAGGTCTATGCGGTCAACCATGTCGAACAGGCGATGCAACTGCTCAGCGGACTGGAACCAGGTGTGGCTGACAATCGGGGTATCTATCCCGACCAGACCATCAACGGTTTGATCCAGCAACGCTTGGCGGAGTGGCTGGCCATTCGTATGGATCTGGCGCAACATGAGAAAAGCGAGAGTTGAAGGGGATGGCCAATGATCGCCAGATCATTCCCCGGATCTCTCAACATTCGCCAAGGTGATTCTATTCCCACCTGATCGCTTGGATGTGTAACAAGCCTGATCGGCCGACTCGATCAAAGTTTCGATATCATGACTGGATTGATCGATGTTGACGCCCCCGATGCTGGCGGTGACTGTAAACCGTTGGCCGTGATGCGAAATGCGGTACTCCGCTACTGCCTGCCGGATTTTTTCCGCGATCACCATGGCGGCCTGGGTGTCACAGTTACTGAGTAGGATGGCAAACTCGTCTCCACCCAGCCGTCCGGCAATGTCCTGTCCCCTGATAGTGCTTCTTATGATCCGGGTGATGGATTTGAGCGCCAGGTCTCCAGTGGAATGGCCGGCAGTGTCGTTGACGCTTTTGAGTCCATCAAGATCGATATACAACAGGCAATGTTTGTCATTATTACGACGTAGATTCTGTACCGCTGTGCGCAGTTGGTCCAGAAAGGCGCGTCTACTGGTCATGCCGGTCAGGTTATCAGTGGAGGCCTCGTATTCGAAGATGCGTTTATCGAGCAGTTCGGTTTGGGCCGCTGCTGCAAACAGGCCAAGGAAGGTGAAAATGATCAGAAATGTAATATTGAGAAAGACCGTGTCTATCTCTTCTACATTGAATTTCTCCGGGTAGAACCAGGCGCCGGTGAGGATGAAGG